>Ga0315900_10010600_pt1 | contig 11515 bp, 11 predicted proteins | sample LakEriMetagenome_FD_203521 | JGI IMG/M metagenome (GOLD analysis project Ga0315900, IMG submission 203521) | Freshwater fungal communities from buoy surface, Lake Erie, Ohio, United States - Buoy 12 MA114 | ecosystem: Environmental > Aquatic > Freshwater > Lake > Lake biofilm | place: USA: Lake...
CACCGCTGGCCCGAGGCGGCGGGCGGTCGGCACGCCGACGCCGACGCCGATGCCAACGCCAACGGTTCGGCCGCGGCCGTGGCACCGCGCGTCGATGCGCTGGCCGTGGGGCCGGGGCTTGGTCGCAACCCGCGGTCGGCCACCGTACTGCAGCGACTGCTCGACCAGTATCGCGGCCTGCCGTTGCTGCTCGATGCCGACGCGTTGTGGCACGCCGCCGAGGCGGCGGCGGCCCTCGGTACGGATACGGCGTCGCTGCTGCAGCACTGGACACGCGATGCGCGCGCGGTGGTGTGCACGCCGCATCCGGGTGAGTTTGGCCGGCTGCTGGGGACCCACCTGCCCCCGGCGTGGAGCGAGCGTGCCGCCCTGCTTCAGCAATTCGCCACGCGCGCACAGTGCACCGTCCTGCTCAAGGGCACGCCAACGCTGGTGGCACCACCGGACGGCGCGCCGTTGTGGGTGGTGCCGCACGGCACCCCGCTATTGGCAACCGGCGGCAGCGGTGACTGCCTCAGCGGCATCGTGGCCGCGCTGCTGGCGCAGGGGGCGTCGGGCGAGGCGGCGGCGGTGCTTGGCGCCACCGTGCACGGACGGGCGGCCGAGCAGGTGCACGGCGCGGCACGCGCCACGGCACGAGGCACCACGCTGGACGACGTGCTGGCGGCCACCCGCAGCGTGTGGGGCGCGCTGGCCGCGCCGCCTCCGCTCCCTCCGGCCGTCCTCGCCGAACTCCCCGCGGTCTAGCGGCGCCGGCATGCCCCGCGCCGCGCATCGCCAACACCCCCTGGCGAACATCGCCGCCCTCACCCGGGCGTTCACCATGGCATGCACCACGGCGATCGCGGCTGGCGGTGGCGTGGCCTGTGCACCGCTGCCACCGGGAGCCACGGCCCCCACGGGGCTGGTGAGCCCGGGCGAGGAACGCGTCCTCGTGGGAAGCTTCGCCACCGTGAACGCCGTGGCCGCCTCGCGGCGCTTCGTTTACGCCGCAGGGCCCGGTGGCGTGGCCATCTTCGACCGCTTCACCGAGCGCTGGACGCAGCCCCCCACCGACGACCTGCAACGGGAACTCGCTCTGTCACCGGCGTTTGTTGCGCGCACGGCAGGCCCGGGCATTGCACTGCTCGTTGGCGACCCGGTGGAGGATGCGCTGTGGATTGGGGTGCCGGGGGCCGTGATCGTGTACCGCCCGCTCACGGGGCAGGCGCAACGCGTGCTCGTGACCGGCGTGCCGCAACGCATCGTCTTCGAGCGGGCGCCCACCGCCAGCGGCGAGGCGCTGGTGCAGAGTGGCGGACAATGGCTGCGCGTTTCGCGGGTGGGTATCGCCACCCCGCTCACCGGGTCACCGGCGCTGGCGGCCGTGGTCGTGCCGCCGTCGCTTGCCGATCTCGAAGGCCGCTACCCGGCGCTGCGGTCGCAGCTGCAGCAGGCGGTTGCGCAGCTACGGCGCAACGCCGCCGGCAACCGGCCCCTGCGTTCGGTGGTCATGCGCGCGGCCGCCGCCTCGCCCGATCGCGCCGGCGAGCTGTGGGTGGGCACCGATGGCGAGGGACTGCTGCGCGTGGACCCGTTGGTGGGTACGGCCACGGCGTTCCCTTATGGGCTGCGCGAAGGCGGTGCGGGAGCGCTCGCGCCCGCTGCCGACGGCGTGTGGATTGCCGGGCTCGGTCTCTCGAATCGCGATGGCGGCATCACCTTCGCCACCACCGATCTGCAGCGCTGGCGCTGGATCGAAGGCACCATCACCATGCCGCTGGCCGGAGTACGTGCCTTCGCCATGGTCACGCGCGGCGCGCAGGCGTGGGTGGGTACGGCCAGCGGGCTGCTGCGGGTGCAACTGCGTGGTACCGAAGCGATGCAGCGGTACGGCCGGCTCACGGGACTCCCCGATGACCGCGTGTTCGCGGTGGCCGCACGTGACGACGGCGCCTGGGCGGGCACAGCGCAGGGGCTGGCGTTCGTGCGCGACGCGTTGCCTGACACGGTGCGTGACGCGATGCGTGATCCGATGCGCGATACGATGCGCGACGCGATGCGCGAAACCGCCGTGGCGCCGGGCGCGGTACCCGAAAACACGGTCGCGCTCCGCGGCGTGGCCGTGTACGCGCTGCAGACGGCCGGCGAAGTGCTCTGGGCCGGTACCGAAGCCGGGCTCGTGCTCCGGCCTGCCGACCCCGCGGCTCCCGCCAGCGTGCGCCGCCCCGGCGGCACGGGCTCCGCGCTTCGGCGTCCCGTCCGTGCGCTGGCGCTGCACGACAGCGTGGCGCTGGTGGCCACCGACGACGCCGTGTACCTGCTGAACGCCCGGGCCGCGTGGAGCCCGGACAACGACGCCGCGGCCGTGCCCCTGCCGTTGATGGAGCCCCAGCGCGTGGGGCCGGTTACTCGCGTGGCGCTGGATGCGCGCACGATGGCGCTCGCCGGTCGTGACGGCCTCGTGCTGCGCGACCGGGCGCAAGGAGCCGTGCGCGTGTTGCGCACCCCGGCGGAGCTGCCGGGACCGGTGCTCGATCTGCTGTTCACGCGCGACTGGCTCTTTCTCGCCACCCCGCAGGGGCTCGTGCGGTTGCGGCGCGGCGCCGACGGGCTCGTGCCGTGAGCCGGCGTGTGCGGTGCCGGCCTCCGCAACGCTGACGTTGCGTCGTCGCCGTCTCTAGCTTTCTCGTATGTCCACCACGCACGGCTTGGCGCCGACGGCGGCCTTTCGCGACCATCAGGCCATGGGCCCGGGGGTGGAGTTCGACACCATCCGCATGCTCATGGCGCGGTGGGGGGAGCTGGCCGTGGATATTGGCGATGACGCCGCGGTGCTCCCGCCGCTCACCTCCGGGGTGCGTGTGGTGAGCACCGATGCCTGCGTGGAGGATGTGCACTTCCGCCGGGAGTGGCTCACGGCAACGGAGGTCGGGCACCGCGCAGCGGCCGCGGCGCTCTCCGACCTGGCGGCCATGGGGGCTCGTGCCGAGCGCGTGCTGGTGGCGCTGGTGGTGCCCCCCGCGTGGCAGGCTGCACTGGCCGAGGTAGCCGACGGGATTGGCCGCGTCGTGGGGGCGGCGGGCGCGCGCATTGTGGGGGGTAACCTGAGTCGCGGGTCCACCTTCGCCATCACCCTCACCGTGATCGGCGTTGCCCACCACCCCGTGTCGCGTGCCGGTGCGCAGGTGGGCGACCTCGTGCTGGTGACCGGCACGCTGGGTGGCCCCGGGGCGGCGCTCGCGGCGTGGCAGCGGGGCGACACGCCCCCGGCGTGGGCGCGCGACCGTTTTGCCTCGCCCACCCCCCGTCTGGCGGAAGGCGAGTGGCTGGCCCGCATGGGGGCCACGGCCATGCTGGACATCTCCGACGGTCTGGCCGCCGACGCCCGGCATCTGGGCGCGGCCAGCGGGGTGGCGGTGGCCCTCGACCTCGCACGCCTTCCGGTGGGCCCCGGCCTCACGCCCGCACAGGCCCTCAGGAGCGGCGAGGAGTACGAGTTGCTGGTCACGGTCCCCCCTGACCGTTTGGCGGCCGTGACGGGGGGATGGAACGCCCTCAGCGACGTGCCGCTCACCGTCGTTGGCGAGGTGCGTCCGGCCGGAACGGCACCGGCGGCGCAGTCCGCGCCCGACGCCGGCCACGATCATTTCGCGAAGTAACCCGCTCGTGGCGGCGCAGTTGTATGCGGCGCCAGCCGCGCTAAACTTGGAAGGATGTTCCGAACTGCCCTCACCTTCGTCGCCCTGCTGATCGGGACACTCGTCTTCGGGTCGACCGTGCTCATCGCGCAGCTGTTCGGGGTGAAACAGCGCCCGGGGAGCATCTACGAGAAGTGTCCGCGCTGGTGGGCGTGGTGGTTGCTGCGCGCGGCGGGCGTGAAGGTGGTGCTGCACGGCAGCGATGGGCTCGTGGCAGGAGCGCCGCGGGTGTACATCGCCAATCATGTCAGCTGGTTCGACATTCCCAGCATGATCGAGGTGCTGCCGCATTACGGCTTCGTGGCCAAGCGGGAGCTCGAGAAGATCCCCATCTTTGGTGCCGCGGCGCGCGGGGTGGGGGTCATCTACATCGACCGCGAGAATCGCAAGGCCGCGTTCGGCGCCTACGAAGATGCGGCGAAGACGATCCAGCAGGGCAATCCCGTGCTTGTGTATCCGGAGGGGACGCGCGGCAGCAGCTATGCGCTGCGCCCCTTCAAGAAGGGGCCGTTCGTGCTGGCCATTGCCTCACAGGCCCCGGTGGTGCCGGTGGTCATTCACGGCACCATCGAGGTGAATCCGCGCGACGAGTTCCGGGCCAGTCCGGGTACCGTGCACGTGCACCTGCTGGAGCCCATCGCCACGACCGGGCTCACCTACGACGATCGCAATGTGCTGGCCGATCGCGTGCGGGAACGCATGGCCGCGTGTTTGCGCGAGGTGTACGGCGTGGAGCCGGCGCTGGTGAGTGGTGAGCGCGAACGCCGCGCCGAGCCCCTGCCGGCGCCGACATCGTCGTAGATTTAGGTCACGTTAGGGAAGCAGGTCGCAGGAAGCAGGTCGCAGGGAGCAGGGGGCAGGACCCTCCGTCGTTCCTGCCCACTGCCGTCTGTAGTTCCTGCCGTCTGCCGTCTGTTGTTGCCGAATGCCGTCCGCCGTCTGTTGTTGCCGTTCACCAAACTCGCCCAACACAAAACCCCAGCACATATGGCTCCCATCGTCTCCGTTTCCGCGCGTGAAATCCTCGACTCCCGCGGCAATCCCACCGTCGAAGTCGACGTCATTCTCGAGACCGGGGCGGCGGGACGCGCGGCGGTGCCGAGCGGCGCCAGCACGGGGGAGCGCGAAGCGGTGGAGCTGCGCGACGGGGACCCGGAGCGCTATGGCGGCAAGGGGGTGCAGCAGGCGGTGAACAACGTGAACACCGAGATCGCCGAGGCGCTCGAGGGGATGGACGCCACGGACCAGATCGCGGTGGATCGGGCGCTGCTGGATCTCGACGGCACCGAGAACAAGGGGCGGTTGGGCGCCAACGCCATGCTGGGCGTCTCCATGGCCGTGGCGCGTGCGGCGGCGCTGGAAGTGGGGCTGCCGCTGTATCGCTATCTGGGTGGCCCCATGGCGCGCACGTTGCCGGTGCCCATGATGAACATCCTCAATGGTGGTGCGCATGCCACCAACACGGTGGACTTCCAGGAGTTCATGGTCATCCCCGTGGGCGCCGATTCCTTTGCCGAAGGGCTGCGCATGGGCACGCAGGTGTTCCATCAGCTCAAGAAGGTGCTGGTGGCGCGCAAGCTCTCCACCGGGGTGGGCGACGAAGGCGGCTTTGCGCCGAACCTCGCGAGCGATGAGGACGCGCTCAAGGTGATCATCGAAGCCATCGAGGCGGCCGGGTTCCGTCCGGGGCAGGATATCGCGCTCGCACTGGACGTGGCGGCCAGCGAGCTGTTCCGCGACGGCCAGTATCAGTTCAGGAAGAGCGGCGCGGCGGCGCGCAGCCCGCAGGCGATGGCCGAGCTGTACGCCGGCTGGCTCGAGCAGTATCCCATCGTGTCCATCGAAGACGGCATGGCGGAGAACGACTGGGACGGTTGGAAGTATCTCACCGAACTCGTGGGCGACCGCTGCCAACTGGTGGGCGACGATCTCTTCTGCACGAACAGCGAGATCCTGGCCAAGGGGATCGAGGCCGAAGTGGCCAATGCGATCCTCATCAAGGTGAACCAGATCGGCACGCTCACCGAAACGCTCGAGGCCATCGAGCTGGCCAAGAGCGCCGGCTACAACAGCATCATTTCGCACCGCTCGGGTGAAACCGAGGACACCTTCATTGCCGACCTCGCGGTGGCGACGCAGGCGGGGCAGATCAAGATGGGGGCGCCGTCGCGCAGCGATCGCGTGGCCAAGTACAACCAGCTGTTGCGCATCGAGGAGCAGCTGGAGGGGTACGCCGAGTATCCCGGCGGCGCGCTCTTCGGCATCTGAGGGCGGCGGCGTGGCGGGGCGCAGCAAGCGCGTAATGCCGGGCGGCGCCCTGATCCGCCGGTTGGCGTGGGTGGGCGGGGCGGTGGCGGTGCTGTCCTTCGCCGTGGAAGGTGGCGAGTATGGCACCACCGATCTGCTGGCGCTGCGCGACAGTGTCGCGGACATCGAGTCGGAGCTGGCGTTGTTGCGTGATACGGTGGCGGCGCTCGATTCCACGCTCAAGCTGGTGAGCAGCGACGACTTCACGCTCGAGCGCATCGCACGCGAGGAGCACGGGTTGGTGAAGGGGCCGAAGGAGCTGCTCTACTGGGTGGACGACGCCTCGGCGCGCGATTCGGTGGCGCGTGATGCGGCGGCGCGCGATTCGGTGAAAAAGCGGGCGACGGACGACACGACCGGGGTTGACTCCGGCGCTTGACCGGCTAATATCCCAAGACTGCCGCGGGGTGGAGCAGCCTGGTAGCTCGTCGGGCTCATAACCCGAAGGTCGCGGGTTCAAATCCCGCCCCCGCCATAGCATTCGGCCGGTCCGAAAGGGCCGGCCGTTTGCGTCCCGGAAGTGCCGCGTCTGCTCCAATCGCGGGTCACGCTTCAGGGGCTGGGTAGCTCAGCCGGTTAGAGCGCACGACTCATAATCGTGAGGTCGGGAGTTCGAGTCTCCCCCCAGCTATTCGCCATACTCGCTAACGCAGATACGAAAGTCGCCGACTCACAACGAGTTAGCGACTTTTGTGTTTCTGCCGGTTCCCCCCCAATTAGGTCTCGCGCACCCGGGTGGCGGTCAGCGTGTCGGTGCGGGTACGCTCGGTTCATGACTTCGGCACCGACTCGCCGCCGTCGCGCTGCCGTGTTTCCCCCGGGCCGCATGACCCTCCGGGAAATCAACTACAAGCTGGGGAAATCGGTGATCACCCTCCGCCGCCGCGTGCGCCCGGTTGGCGATCAGGTAACGCGCAGGATCTGGGCTCAGCGATTCGATCTCAAGCGTCGACAACGCGGGGACTCAATGCCGGTGTATCACGCCTGCTGCCGACGGGTCGAGGAACGAGGGCCGGAGATCGCCGGCACGGACGTGCCCGTCAGGGACTAGCCCAACGAACCGATGCGGGGCCTTCCATGGGCGGATTCCCGAGGCTTCGCCGGCCGCTCAGGGAAAGCCCATATTCATGGGCAGCGGGGCAGGTGGAAGACTTTCTGGCCTTCTTTCGCGAGCTCGCCGCGTCGCCTGCGCGTCCCGCCATCGACGACGCGTTCCTTCGGTCCAAGCGGGACGAGATCCTGCAGGAACGGCAGCGCGTGGCCGCGGAGCGTCGTACGCAGCGTGAGGGTGGCGGCCACGGGGCTGGCCCTGCTGGGTGAGTTCGGTAAACGGCCGGCACCCTTGGTCGTCCGGGTGTAGTACCCCGTTGGCTCGCCGACGGCGTCGTTGACGAGGTTTACAGTCCGGGGCTAGGCTTAGGATCGATAGGCATCCATCGTGAGGCGATATGGCTGGGGACGCGAAGATGTACGCTGAGCGGGACATGGCGCTGCTCCGAGAACGGGCGGCGCGGGTCGCGGCGTTCAAGGCGCGAGTCCAGGTCGCTGGTATGACGCGCCCCAGTCGTACCCCGGAAGAACGCGCCTTCCTTGAGCGGCAGGGGGTCGCGTTGCCGTTCAAGGAAGTCGGAACACCGGCGAAGCGCCGACGCGGGCCGTTGGCCCCCTGACGGCGCGGGGCGTCCGCGGGGCCGGACTCGGCCAGCCCCGCTGGTCTCCCGCTCACGTCGCCGCGGATAGCCTCACGCGGCCGACCTGTCCGCATTCGGCAGCATGTACGCCTCGCGCCGGCGGCTGGCCCAGTCGATCTTCTCGCCGAGCCACCAGGTCAGGTCCATCTCGCGATCGTACGCGCTCGGATGATCAAAGTGGTTGGCAGGATGCTGAGAAAGCCGGTGTTTCGAGCGAATCAGTGCTGCAGCACAAGGGCGCGCAGCAACTGCTCCGGCGGGATCGACGGCCGTCCCGTCTGGCTGTACAGCGCCTCGAACTGCGGCGACAGCTCGCCCAGGATCGGATCGACCAGGCAACGCATGGCTCGGAGCGGGTGATCGGCCGGCACCCGATCCTCATCGCTGGCGTCACACCAGAGGGGACGCCAGCTTCTTCAGCATCCTGTGAGGACCGCGCGGTGGTGTGGAGTGGCGGGCGTTCAGGCGAGGCCCCATCCGCCCGATGCTTGCTATACGGATCGTTTACTGGTACGCTTTGTGGTACCTTTTGCAGGAGCCTATGCTCATTATCGACGCACCCGGCGCGGCCGTGGTCACGACGTCCGAAGTCAAGAAAGACCTGTCAGGGACGTTCAAATTGGCGAAAGAGCGGCGCATTTATGTCACCTCCGACGGCCAACCCATTGGCGGAATCGTCGGGATGGCGACCATGCAGCTGCTGGAAGAGTTTCTGCCGGACCTCGAGCTCTTCGCCTTGGCGTCGTCGCGTCTGGCCGCCATCCGGGCCGGTGAGGATGCGCTCCTCGAGGAAGACGACTTCCGCGCGCGGGCCGAGGCGCGCTTCGCCGCGAACGAGAGCGGCCGCTGACATCGATGGGGCCACGTGGTGGTGACCGACGCAGTGGTGCGGGCCAACTGAAAGGAGGGAGCCGCGCCACCCGGCCTGGCACCGCGAAGCCGCCGAGCCCTGCGCCCAGCGGCGGACGGGCGCCGAAGGCCGCCACCACGCCGACGCCGTGGAGGCTCCGCTACAGCGAGCGGATCATTGACGAGGATCTCGACGACATCGGCCGGGCGGCATACGACGTAGCGATGGCGGCCATCGACAGGAAGCTCAAAGTCGACCCGCACCAGTATGGCGACGGCCTGGGGCCGCTGTTGGCTGGGTTGATGAAGCTGAAGGCGTCGCACGTGCGCATCGCCTATCACATCGAAGACGACGCGCACGAAGTGTGGGTGCTCATGTTGGGCGACCGGCAGGACATCTGGAAACGGCGTGAAGGCGACATTCTCGAGCGGCTGGCCACGGTGAAGACGCGCATTGCCGATGAGGCGACGCGTCGAAGCGCCGCGGTCGAGCAGAAGGCGCCGCGCCCGCGCCACGGGGGCGGCGGGAAGGGAGCAAGGTAGGCAAATGCGATGCTGCCTCGGCTGCTTCCCCCTTGTCAGTACATGGTTCCACATTACGAGACCGGAATGTCCGCCGGCCCCTCCCCAGTCTGCATCCCCGCTGTGATGACCAATGTTCCGACCGCCGTGGCGTCTGCCGCCACCGCGCGTGCCTCGGCGCCGCCCACCCCGAATCTCTCCGCCTTCATCTGGTCCGTCGCCGACCTGTTGCGCGGCGACTACCGCCAGAGCGAGTACGGGAAAGTCATCCTCCCGTTCACGGTGCTCCGGCGACTCGACTGCGTGCTGGAGCCCACCAAGGCGGCGGTGCTGGCCGAGCTGGAGAAGCGCACGAAGGCGGGGCTCAACCCCGAGCCGTTTCTGCTCAAGGCGGCCGACCAATCGTTCTACAACACCTCCAAGCTCGACCTGCGCACACTGCTGGGCGATCAGGACCATATCGCCGAAAACCTGCGCAGCTACCTGCAGGCCTTCTCGCCGGCGGTGCGCGACATCTTCGAGCGCTTCGACTTCCACACGCAGATCGACCGGCTCGACAAGGCCGGGCTGCTGTACCTGGTGACGGAGAAGTTCGCGACCATCGACCTGCACCCGGATGTGGTCTCGAACGCGCAGATGGGCACGGTGTTCGAGGAGCTCATTCGGCGCTTTGCGGAACTGAGTAACGAAACGGCCGGTGAACATTTCACGCCGCGTGAAGTGATCCGCCTCATGGTGAACCTGCTGTTCATCGAAGACGATGAGGCCCTTACCAAGCCCGGCGTGGTGCGAAGCATCTACGACCCCACCGCCGGCACCGGCGGCATGCTGAGCGTCGCCGGTGAGCACTTGGCCGAGATCAATCCCGAAGCGCGGCTGGTGATGCTCGGGCAGGAGCTCAATGACGAGTCGTACGCCATCTGCAAGGCGGACATGCTCATCAAGGGGCAGGATGTGTCGAACATCTTCGCGGGCAATACGCTGTCGAACGACGGCCTACCGGCGACGAAGTTCGACTACATGCTTTCCAACCCGCCCTTTGGCGTGGAATGGAAGAAGATCGAGAAGGAAGTCCGCCGCGAGCATGAGCAGAAGGGCTTCGACGGCCGCTTCGGCCCGGGGCTTCCGCGCGTCTCCGACGGGTCGCTGCTGTTCCTCATGCACCTGCTGAGCAAGATGCGCCCCGCGAAAGACGGTGGCAGCCGCTTCGGTATCGTACTGAACGGCAGCCCACTGTTCACGGGTGGCGCCGGCAGCGGTGAAAGCGAGATCCGACGGTACGTGCTGGAGAACGATCTGCTGGAGGCGATCATCGCGCTGCCCACGGACTTGTTCTACAACACGGGGATCGCGACGTACGTGTGGATTGTAAGCAACCGCAAACCGGCGCCACGAAAGGGGAAGGTGCAGCTCATCGATGCCAGCGCCATGTGGCAGAAAATGCGCAAGAGCCTCGGCAGCAAGCGCAAGGAGATCAGCGCGGCGCACATCGACGAGATCACGCGCCTGTTCGGGGCCTTCGAGGAAGCCACGTGTGATGGCAAGCCCATCTCCAAGATCTTCCGCAACGAACACTTCGGCTATCGCACCATCACCGTGGAGCGCCCCGAGCGCGACGAACAGGGGAACGTGGTGCTGGCCGCCAAGGGCAAGGCCAAGGGGAAGCCGGTGCCCGACAGCGCGCTGCGCGACACGGAGAACGTGCCCCTCACGGAAAGCGTGGAGGCGTACTTCGAGCGCGAGGTAAAGCCGCATGCACCCGATGCGTGGATCGACCACGAGAAGACAAAAGTGGGCTACGAAATCCCGTTCAATCGCCACTTCTACGTGTTCACGCCGCCTAGGCCGCTCGCGGAGATCGACGCGGAGCTCAAGGTGGTGACCGACCGGATTGTGAAGATGATCGGGGAGTTGAGCCAGTGAGCGGGGACCTGGTGCCGCCCGCGCCGGGCGAGTTCCTGCTGTACCAGAGCGAGGACGGTCGCTCGCGGCTGGAGATCCGTTTCGATGGGGAGACGCTGTGGCTCACCCAGGCGCAGATGGCGGAGCTTTTCCAGAGCACCGTGCCGAACATCAACGCCCATCTCCGGGCGGTCATTAGGGCTGCCGAAGTCGACCATGCGGCAACTATTAAGCCGTACTTAATAGTTCGAAGTGAAGGCGGCAGAACGACTTCCCGCACCGTGCTGCATTACGCCCTCCCCGCGATTCTGGCCGTGGGTATGCGGGTACGGAGCGCACGGGGCACGCAGTTCCGACAGTGGGCCATTGCCCGGCTCGACGAGTACCTGCGGAAGGGCTTCGTCATGGACGACGAGCGCCTGCGTAACCCGCCGGGCGCCGGTGTGCCCGACTATTTCGACGAGCTGCTCGAACGCATCCGGGATATCCGGGCGAGCGAGCGCCGCATGTACTTGCGCGTGCGCGACATCCTGGCGCTCGCGGCCGACTACGCGCCCAGTGCGG
>Ga0315900_10010601_pt1 | contig 11514 bp, 15 predicted proteins | sample LakEriMetagenome_FD_203521 | JGI IMG/M metagenome (GOLD analysis project Ga0315900, IMG submission 203521) | Freshwater fungal communities from buoy surface, Lake Erie, Ohio, United States - Buoy 12 MA114 | ecosystem: Environmental > Aquatic > Freshwater > Lake > Lake biofilm | place: USA: Lake...
CCTGAAAAAAGAACAAAAAGCAAAAAACATACAGGAAGAAGAACCTACAAATTAAATCGTTTCTTATAATCAGCGATACTGTCTCTAAGAGTTTTCTTATTCCATAAAATCCATTTTGACAATGCTCCAGGAGTAAAAGGGTTATTCCAATTTTCATTTTTTTTATGTCGTATAAGGTACAATTGTTTTCTCTCATCGTTTTTATGAATTGTGTAATCTTCATAACCTCGTGCTCCAAAATGAACAACTTTTCCATTTGTGAATAATGCTTTATATTTCTTATCACGCAAATCACTGTCTCTTATACTTACTAATTTAACTCCCTTATTCATTTTTATAATAAACAAATATTATAAAAATTTTTCATTTATAATGAAATCTCTTATGCGTTTTTTGATACATACACTCTAACGTTGGGTATATCTTCTTTATTTCATAAACGATATAATTCATAATTGGTTCGACCTCTGTTTCACCGCACGTAAAGATATCGATTGCTAACAATCCTCTGTCACTGTAACAATGCGATGTAATATGACTCTCATCAATCAAAATAACTGAAGTGAATCCAGGCGGACTAACAGAACCATCAAAAACAACCAACTTCTCGTGTACATTTTTCATTGTCGTGTTTTTCAATGACTTCTTCATAATATCAAAAACTGCATATGAAAATAGAACGTTGTTAATATTTTCCTTTACATCCCAAACTAAATCAGAAAAAATATGATTCCCGTGATGCTTTAATGTCTTCTTCATTTTGTTGTTTTAAAATATCAGTATCTTTTAAAACAAAATAAAATGTCAAAAAAATAGAATGCTCAAAAATGTATTAATTTTATTGAAAAAAATAGCCAAAAAACGTATTGTATTCTCGCAATTTGTTAGGACAAAAAAAAGAAAAAAAACAAATAAAGTTTTACGTGGTATCATCTGTTTATGTTTGTGATATGTTCCTTGAAACATAGCGTAATCAATTTTACGACTCGTTAAGATGAATGGGTGTGTTCATCCTAACTATTTAATAAAAAGAACTTTTTTAAACTTCTTTTTTTGTCAGTAAAAATTCTAAATGAGTTTTACTTTTATTATGTCGATTCCTATTCTTTTTTTCAAAAGCAACTCCGCATTCACACACACATTTTGTTGTTGTGATAGGAGGTTCCTCCTTAACAATTAACGGTACATCTAAAGAAACTTCCTTAACTTCTTCCTTAACTTCTTCTTTAGGCATCTGTTCTAATGTAAAGGTTTGTATTTCAATTTTTTCCTCTAATAGTTTCATATTGTAAATCATTTGCAAATATTTGATGTGATTCTGAATTTCAAAACTATCAGTTATTTCGAGGTCAATGCATAACTTAATCATTTTTAATTATAAGAGTATTTTCTTTATACCTTATTAATTTAAAAAAAATATTGTATTTTTTAAATAAAATGAATAGTAGAGAATATAAAATTTATAAAATCGTTTGTAACCAAACTGGCGAGGTATACTATGGTAAAACAATTCGAAAATTAAACCAACGATTAACTGTTCATAAAGCAAAAACGAATCGTTGTTTATCAAAACAAATTATTGAGAGAGGTAATTATTACATAGAGCATATTACCTCTACATTGAATAAAGAAGAAAGCGTTAAATTAGAAAGGTTTTATATCGAGAATTTCGATTGTATTAACAAAGTTATTAGTGGGAGAAGTCAAAAAGAGTGGGTCGACGAGAATAGAGAGAAAATGAGGCAGTATCACAAAGACTGGTATCGCAAAAGCCCATTCATTTGCATTTGTGGAAGCATCGTTTGTAAACAAAATAAATCAACTCATATGAAAAGTAAAAAACATCAAAACTATTCATCATCCTTTTTATAATGTTCTTTAGATGCATATTGTAACATCGTCTTAATACCCGAACTACCCATTTGATGAGTCACGTTTTCTAATTTTTCTAAATCAACATTTCCAAAATGATGAGTCATATATGCATGACGTAACAGAGATGTCCCAACATCCTTATTGAAAATTGCCTTGAACATAAAATTTAATTTGTTTGGTTGTGCGACTTTATTGTTTTTCCCAGGAATTAAATAGTCGCTATCGTTTATTTTAATCCATCTGTCAATTATTCTTCTTAAATTTGGAGGTACGACAATAATTTGCTTCCCTAATCTAGAGGCGTTTTTATAATCATTGAAAACGAAAACATACTTATTATCAATTTTCGTATAATAATTATCTTTCGATTTCTCAGAAGTATCAAAATTTTTGATTTTAAGTAAAACCATATCTCTGCTCCTCCTAGGAGGAATTAAATAATATAACGATAAAACAACAAAATGAAGTATGATATCTTTTACATCAGCAGATTTAAAACTTGAATCTAATCGCCATAATCTTTGAACTAATAAATCCATTTTTTTCCAGGTTTCACCTATATCTTTCCAAGAAACGAAATTCTGCTTTTGTTTTTCATTAAGTTCTTGGTCATCTTCAGTTTTTTTATATTCATTTACTGCATCTATCATTTTTTCTGTATAAAATAAGACAGCATCTTTTACTTCTTTTGGATTATCATCATTTTTTCCAAGCAAGGATAAGATACCTGCGATTCTACTTTTTTTCATGGAATACGTAAGTGAGTTCATATACTCCATAATTTTTCCTTGATGTTTTACAAAATCATCAATTTGCATTAAATCCTCTCCTATTGTTTTCGCAATGGTTCGAAAAACCGATAAATATGTTTTAATACTACTTTGAGTTAGAGATGGTTTATTTTTCTTCAAAACCGAAATAAAAAGTTCATCATTAATTGTCATTTTATTTCTAAGAATTTTTTATTTTATAAATAAAAAATCATAATTAGTTTTTCATATACATTTGTGGCGAATTTGGTTTTTTCTTGAAAAAAATAAAAAACAGAGAATATTGAGAGAAATAAGAGTATTCTCCGTAAGAAATAAAACCAAATGTTAAATCAGTTTTCGATAAAAATGCATTTTTATATTAAACTAAATTCTTCTTTAGTTTTATTTCTTACGGAGAATACTCTTATTTCTCTTACTCTTTCTCTGTTTTTTATTTTTTTTAATAAAAAACCAATTTTGTTTATACTCTGCTATTAAAAAACAATTTCTCTACGGGTATATCTGTTTTTAAAATAAAATACTCTGCTGTTTCATCTTCTTCAATTATTGTATAATTGTACAACTCGATAATTTTCTTTATCAAGTAAAGACCAGTTACACTTGAAACAAACAATACTGATTCAATATTACCTCCATCTTCCTCCATCTTTCGCCTTACATCGCAAAGGTCAGAAATATCTTCCAGATAAAAGTTCATTTATTTTCAGTGATTATTTTTTTTAAACCGATGGTAATATATACTTATTTTGTAAATACGTTTTACAGTAATCTACAACCATCTCAGTGCTATATGTCCATCCTGTATATACTTCAAGGGGAATAATAACTATTTCAATCTTAAAAACATTATCATCGTCCATTAACCATACTTCCACCTCTGCGTTCATATTGAATGGTATATTTATTTTCTTTATCAAAAACTTTCTATATGTTTTAATTGTGGTAATTACAATCGGGGTGGTAAAATCGTATAATTCGTTTGACATTTTATTATATATAATATTTATTTTAAATCTATGCTTGTATCCACTTAACGAGCCTCCAACGCATATTATATGAAACGGTATTATCAGAGCGTACTTGTAATTGTCTGGTCGCAACGAACTGTAAATTTATATTATTTCCTTTAATGAGACTAACCACAGGCTCTTCAGTCCAACATAGTGAACAATTATATGTACCATCACCAAAATCGGTTTGAGCGAAAAACATATATGTAGCATTATTATCCAAAGCATTACCAACATTACGAAAAGTTCCATCTATTACCAAAACACCTGCTTGACCTCCAGAAATATAAGTTAATTCAAAAGTAGATGGATTATAGCATATCGGATTATCACTAACATTTCCTGTTAATGCACGAATAGGTGCTATACAGGTTGAACTTACTGCTGGTGGATTAACGCTTGTATTAGTTGCATTTACACAAATAGAGTTATTCGGTTGATTAGTTTGACCTGCCCTAAAACCAATTGCAATCCCGTATTCTCCCTGATTTGTCTGCCCACATTGAAAACCTATCGCTACAGCATTTGACTGCTGGTTAATTCTACCACAGTTCGTTCCTACCGCGACACTATAACTTCCTTGATTTTGGATACCAGACGCCCAACCTATGGCTGTTGAAAACCCTCCTTGATTTGAATTACCGCAAAAATATCCCACAGCCGTAGCACCCTCTCGTTGGTTAATCTGCCCTGCGTTTGCACCTACTGCTACCGTATTAAATCCTTGACCCGAACCCCCCGCGATATACCCGACAGCCACGGCTTGACTTGCTTGACTTGTGTTTCCAGCTCTGTGTCCAATAGCACAAGACAAACTTGCTTGAAGGTGTTGTCCGCTCCAAGAGCCAACTGCAACAGAATACGCTGATTGAGAATTATTCCCACTTAAATGACCTATAGCCACAGTGTCAACTGCTTGATTAACTTCCCCACAATCCCATCCAATTGCTACAGCATAAGAACCCTGGTTTGTTTTACCTGCTTCAAATCCAATAGCGATCGCACCTGTTCTTTGAAATTCAAAACCTGCCAATGACCCTATCCCGATTGAGTTGATAGATTGATTGTTGTTCCCAGCATTATTCCCAATGGCTATAGCACTGTTTCCCTGTGAAAAATTTGCACAATCACTCCCTATTGCTACTGCTCTGTTTCCTTGGTTTGACAACCCTGCTTGAAAGCCAATACCAACAGAATATTCTTTTTGATTAAGTCTCGCTGCCGACCATCCAATAGCCACGGACTGTAATCCTTGGTTCGTCTCCCCTGCTTGTGTGCCGATTGCGACAGCATCACTACTACCTCCTCCTCGCTGAGTATTATAACCAATTGCAACGGCATATTGACCTTGAGCAAATTCACCACTACTTTCTCCTATTGCAATTGCTCTTTGGGACTGATTAGACATCCCACTTCTATACCCAAAACAAAGGGCTCTTACACCCTGATTTTGAAACCCCGCTTCAACACCCACTGATATAGATTGTGTTCCCTGAATATTAAACCCCGCAGTTTCACCTATAGAAATCGCTCCGCTTCGTTGGTCAATATTTCCAGCAGACGCACCTATGCTAATTGCAGACCTACCTTGATTTAGCCCTCCTGATGATGTTCCAATAGCCACTCCAAACACATTTTGATTTATCCCACCTGCAGATTTTCCTATTGCAATAGCGGTAACCCCTTGATTGGAATTCCCGCTGTCTAAACCAATCGCAATTGATTGCATTCCTTGTAAATTATTACCGCTGTTAGTCCCTATCGCAACAGTGTCTCCGCCTTGAAAGAAATTTCCTGAGTTTTTTCCAAGATGGACTTTACCCGTGGTTTCTGCTCTCCAATTGTTAACTGAAGTATCCCAGTAAACATAATCACTATAATTAATTCCCGTTGTTGTTATAAAACCAGTTGGTCCTCTCGGTCCTGTTGGACCCGTCCATCCAGTATACCCCGTATATCCAGTCGCTCCTGTCCACCCCGTATACCCCGTATACCCCGTATACCCCGTATACCCCGTAAATCCTGTTGTTCCAATAGAACCCATTGCACCGAAAACACAGTTTGTCATAGAAACACCACTTAGTCCTGTAAAAAATGAATTACCGAGATACAACGTCCCTGAATATTGCGTTGTTCTATATAAAGTATTATTAACATAATAACGGACGTTTACACCATCGTGAGTGATAGTATAAACATCATTAATTGATGGAGTTACACCTGTGTATGCTATGAAAACACCATTTTCGTATATAGACACGGCTCCTAGACCTCCAAAAAATGATCCGTTCATATAAATGGCAAAATTTATAGTTGTATAACTTGTACCTGTATTTATACTTGATAAACCACACATAAAATCTTTTCCTGTTCCTATTGCTGATGTACCGAAAGAAACATAACTACTTGTATAACCTTGAACTGAACTAACACTACCTGCTGTACCCCAACCAACTGCTCCAATAGGTGTAAATTTTCCCGCAATATACGGGTCTTGTAAACAATTAAGATTTATTTTCGGAGTCCAAGAGTTCTGTCCGTAGTACCCCGTGTATCCTGTATATCCTGTGTAACCAGTTCTTCCTGTATAACCTGTATGACCTGTGTATCCAGTATAACCTGTGTAACCTGTGTAACCTGTGTAACCTGTATAACCTGTATATCCAGTTCTCCCTGTATGACCTGTATAACCAGTATAACCTGTATATCCAGTATAACCAGTATAACCAGTATATCCAGTTCTCCCTGTGTATCCAGTATGACCTGTATATCCTGTATACCCAGTGTATCCTGTGTATCCAGTATATCCAGTATGACCTGTATATCCAGTAGGACCAGTTGGTGGTGATGTAATTAATTGTCCATTAAGTAATAACCCATCTGCTTCTATGTATGTGAGATTTGGAAGGGCTAAAAAAGAAGATGAAAACGATGTCATTTGTTTTATTTATTTTAAAAATTTATTTATGTTTTTAAAATGCAACTTTGCAGAGAGGTAAACCATTATTGTATAATATTTCTTTAGAACTACCTTCCCCTTCCATTTGCCTTTCAACGAAAGCAGAAGCACCTGTAATAAAATCACTTATTTTTTCTGCGTAACTCGGTAAATTATTAAAAACAGTTTCCAAGTCCTGTTTAATAAATTTTCTGTACTCTGCGGTGTTTAAACCATTAGCGTCAAGAATATTTAATAAGAAATCTTGACAGTTATTTTTCCGAGAACTGTAATTTGTAAAATTTGCATTCCCCATGCGTTTCCTTGTGTTCTCTATAAGTTCGTTGATTGTAATTTCTTTATTTATTTCAATTGGCATTGATTCAACGTCCTTACCTTGTGGCAGGGTACTGGGTTCGAAGTGAATGACTTCTTGCTTATCGAGCAAATATTTACCATTCAGAATTAATCCTAGGTGAAACAACTTATCATAAGGCGTATTCTTCAAAACACCCAAATATTTCGCAAGACCAGAAAGCGAGATTGGCTTTCTGAACATTGTAATACTTGTGATTTTTTCCTCTCCAACCTTCTCGAGTAGTTGGCGAATTTTAGGGGTAAGTTTACCTACATCTCGAAAAAAGTAACCATTACCGTGTATCATTTTTTATTGATATACAGAAAAAATTCTATAACCAATTTTTGGTTATAGAATTTAAATATCTACCATCTTCTTTTTTTACTTTTATTTTTGAGTAAATGCATTGTACTTTTTTGGTTGATTATCATTTCAGGAATTTCATCACATTTATAATCAAACATAAGTGTATCAATTTTCGTCAATAAAATCATCTGTAAATATGACATGCCGAAAAAATCAAAACACTTGAATCCACGATGTGACATGTCCAAGTCTGAAATGACATCAAATCCCATATTTTTCTTTCTACACATAGGACATTTGATTTCTCGGCGTCGATATTCATAAAAGCACGATGGACATATTGAGTGGTTGCATTCTGAGCGAAAATGTGTTTGCTCAAGACATATCATGCATGTGTTGTTGGTGTAAGATGTCATCTTACATCTATCCGCGTTGTCTTTAAACCTTAATTTTGAGGTGCGTTTTTTGACGCGTCAAAACAACAGCCACCAACAACAGCCACCAACAACAGCCACCAACAACAGCCACCAACAACAGCCACCAACAACAGCCACCAACAACAGCCACCAACAACAGCCACGTCAAAACAACAGTCACGCGTCAAAAAACGCACCTCAAAATTGAGGTTTAAAGACAAGGCGGATAGATGTAGGATGACATCCAAAACCGATTTTTGCACCGTGTGCTTCAACCAAACCGATATGATTTGCTTTACCGAAAAAGTGCCGATGTGCACTGAGTGTCATAACGATTTGCCGATGGATATACGTTGCCACTTAGGAAAAATTATCACAAATACCGATGTTTGTGAAATTTCAACTTACAGAGATTTGCGAATGTTTCAACTTCTCGATTTTACGGTTGATTCAAAAAATATGAAAGTCAACATTTCACCATTTCAAAATAAACTCGTAAAAGCGAGAAATATTTTAAACGATGAATTCGCCAAAAAAATCAAACGCAAAAATCTACTTTCAAAAAATCATTTTTCCAAAGGTGGACGTAAAAGTGAACGTTTAAAACTTCAACGACGATTGAAGTTAGACGCATTTTTCCGACAAAACCGTATTTAAGTAAACACCAGTTTTTCTGATTCTATAATCGCATTTGATTATAGAATTTCTTTAACGAACATTAAAATTTTACTTTTGCATTATCTGGGGCTACATAATTCAAAGCCGTCGTACCTTTGCCCATCATTCTTTTTTGTCCAAGTCGCTGACCAATGGGATTTATGACAAGTCGAGAGTCACCGCCCCTCATCTTCCCATAACCAAGTGATTTCACATAATCAACGGCAGATTTTCCAGCGGCCGCACCTATCGACGCACCTGTAACTGAACCTACTGGGGTAAAGGCAGAACCTAAAAACCCACCTAGTGCACCACTTGCTAGAGGTACAACAACACCTCCAACATTACTGATAATTTTTGAACGTTTGAGAAAATCATTGAAATCTTCCCAGAGACCTTTGCCACTCATTCTTTTTCCTTTACCCATCTGCTTTTTTTTAAAATCATCATACAACTTTCGTATTGCTGGATCGTTTAAAATTGATTTTGGTAATTGCATTTTTTTATTATAGATAATATTTGAATTTTTTCTCAATCATTTTTTTGTATGGTTCTAGATTTTTTTCACCGTCGATATAATCAGGAATCCCACCTCTGCCTTTTTGCTTTCGTTCTTGATATGATTTCCAACCAGTTGCCGTTTCGAAGTCATGACCATTTATCCTATCCTCTAAAAATTGCATGCAGTGGTAACCACACGATGAACTGGAAAAATTCTGACGCTGTAAAAGGTTAAATTTGAACTTGAACATTTTTTCAGGATTAAGTTTTATTGCTATTTTTTTCATTACTTCAAGTAGAGAAGGTTCTGGTTGAGAAGTTTCACATAAAGAATCAAAATACTCGGCAGATGGAAAATCATCTCTATTATCTATAAATATCGCTCTCCAGTGTCTTCCTGTTGAAGTGGAGGGGTCTGTGTTTATTATAGAACAAAAATATTTCCTTTCTGGTTGAACAAAAGGTAAAAGTTGATTTATTTTATCTTGAGCAACGACAGGTACAAAATGTTTTACTCGATTTTTCATAATATATTCCAATTCATCGTTATACAGACCTCCATCATTTTCATTTTTTGTCTTACCTAATCCTTCAAAGTCGCTTTCTCCACTGCTTGTTAACGACCCTGTATTTCTACTAAACACTTCTAATAAGAACTTTTTGCTTTCTTCAAGAGTTCTCTTCTTTTTGTAATCACTCAAACCTAATTCATTAGCGATTTGAGTCAGGTCTTTATTATTGTATTTTGGTTTTTTGCCAATTATTGAAAATGGTAACCTCCCAATTCTTTCGTCTAATGTTAATTCATCATCGTCTTGAGGTAAAGGTATAGATGCAGGATTTACTGCTGGAGGTTGAGGTTGAGGTTGAGGTTGAGGTTGAGGTTGAGGTTGAGGTTCAACTAAAACTGGTTTAGGTAAACTAACCTCTTTTGATTGCTTTAATAAAATATCCAATACGTCTTTTAAAGAAGAATCTGATTTTTGCGAAGTAGATAAATCCAAAAATTTCTTTTCAGGTACAAATCTGTATAAGGGTAACAATGAATCTTTTGTTTGTACTTTTTCCATTTCTTTCGAAATTTTTCTATTATAGTTAACTTTAACCCTCTTTTTCTTTGGTTGTAATCGTTTTGCTGTTCCAGTAATTATATTTTTAATATTTATTGTTTGAATTTGTTTCTGAGTCATCCCCTCTGGTACTTTTACAAATATCTTTTTTCCAGTTGAATTTAAGTAATAATATTTATCTTTTTTCTTATCATAATATAATCTTCGTGGTCTACTCATCTTTTATAATTAGTTTTTAAAAAAAACCTTTAATATATAAAATGAAAATCACGAAATTCATTCCTCTTGTTTTTGCTGGTTCTCCGAATACAACCGCACGAATTTCTATCCCTTTTCGAGTAAAAACAATCCATGTTAAATCAATGTCATATGTGGCTGCCACAGACGGATTAAATAATTACGTATGTGTTATGAGCGATTTATTTCCCGGTAATAGTCCTTTCGGTATTGTTAATCAAGACACTACTTATTCAAGTGGAAGTATTCAAGACATTGAACATCAATTCGCTAACCCTATCGATATTAATGGAACTTATAATTTTAATATCATCAATATGGACGGATCAACAGGTGCAACATCTAACGGTGGTATAAATACTGATTGGATTGGTATGATTGTTGAATTTAATGCAGCAGACGAAATATTCTAAGTTTAAAAAGATAAAAAAAGATAAAAAAAGATAAAATGCATCAAAGTGAATATATGAAATTATGGAGACAAAACAATGCTCAAAAAATTAAAGAATATAATACAAAAGCAGTTACTGATTATAGTGAAGGAAAAATTTATAGAATAGTGTGTAACGTTACAAATGAACAATATATAGGTTCTACAAAAGAAAAATATTTATCGAGAAGATTACAACGACATAAACATCATTATAAAGAATATTTAAAAACTGGGAAAAGATATATGACTTCGTTTCCTATAATTAAAAGGGAAGATTTTGAAATTATTTTATTAGAAAAATATCCCTGTGATTCAAAATTAGATTTAGAAAAAAGAGAACGATATTATATTGAAAATAATGATTGTGTTAATAAAAAGGTTCCTACAAGAACGGCAAAAGAAGAAAGAAAAGCTGAACCAGAAAAATATAAAGAAATAGATAAAAAATGGAATACAAAAAAAAAAGAAAAACAAAAAGAAAAATATAAATGTGAATGTGGTTCTACTTTAATAAAACATCATAAAGCTCGCCACGAACGTTCTCAAAAACATATAGATTATATAGATAAAAGCAATGAAAAAAAAATTAATGCAGCAGACGAAATATTGTAAGAATTTATATTTATTTTTTGAATATAAATTCATAATTTTGATTACATAACTTGGGAACCAGACGCTGTAAGCATCAGTACTTTTTGGCCTATGATTATGGTCGTCCACCTATATGCGGTCGCATTAGCCAAATTCGCCTGAATTTGCCAAGTTTTAGATTCGGTAGTTACGTCCAACCCATCACGAGCATGTTGGTCTACTTCACACAATGGTTTTTCACCAAAGAAAGAATCAATATGGACCCATTCTGCGTTCACGTATTCACCTAGACTCTGCACGACTGACTTTTTCAAATATTCTCTATTTCCAAGATAAAAGTCTTGTGAAG
>Ga0315900_10010603_pt1 | contig 11514 bp, 10 predicted proteins | sample LakEriMetagenome_FD_203521 | JGI IMG/M metagenome (GOLD analysis project Ga0315900, IMG submission 203521) | Freshwater fungal communities from buoy surface, Lake Erie, Ohio, United States - Buoy 12 MA114 | ecosystem: Environmental > Aquatic > Freshwater > Lake > Lake biofilm | place: USA: Lake...
CTACTTTGAGAAGCATCTCTGGTAATTGTCCGGTTTCTTCGCCGACATCGACCATGGAAATAAGCATGTTAGGAAATACGCCGCTTGCGGAGAGTGGAGTGACAATGGACTCGCCTTCTTTGACGGCTTCGTGGACTTTGGAGATGGCGTTGGAGATGACGACATTGCCTGCGGTGTCGCGAGTGATGTTCAAGGCTTGGAGGATGGGAACACCGGATGTGACAAGCGTTCCGAGTGTCCTTGCGAAGCGGGAGACAGCAGATTTTCTTTGGATATCTCCAAAAACTGGCATGTGAAGTTTTAGTTTATCAACCATTTCGCGGCCGCCTTTGGTTTTTCCCATGGCGCCGATGCCCAAGTAGACAAGAAACCCAGCGACGAAGAGCCAGACGACGTTGGGGATGATGGAGATGGGCGAGGCTAAGCAGAATTCCGAGAAACCGAAGACGATCTGTGAGATCAGAGGGAGCTCGGAGTCGCTATTTGCAAACATTTCTTTGAATTTGGGTACGATGAAGATCATCAAGAATACCAGAATGGCGACAGCGATGAACATCACGATCGCGGGGTAGACCATGGCTGAAACAATTTTGTTTTTCAGTTTATGAGCCTTTTCTTGGTATTCGGCGAGACGGTTGAGGACGACTTCGAGCACACCGCCTAGTTCGCCGGCTTTGACCATGTTCACATAAAGTTTGTTGAACATGTTTGGGTGTTGAGCGAGGGATTCGGAGAAGGTGGAGCCGCCTTGAACAGAATCTGCTAGGGAGGAAATGGTGGCTTTCAGAACGGGATTGGGTTCTTGTTTGCCGAGAACGGTAAGAGAGCGAAGTAGAGGTAGACCTGCATCGATCAGTGTTGCTAGCTGCCTAGTGAAAATCATTAGGACCTTCGGCTTCACGTTGCCTTTGCTTTTGCCGATGGAGGCAGTTGTCGAACTGGATTTACTCTTGGGCTTGGCTTTTTTTGATCCTTTGGCGCCAGCATGTGCATTTGCGGTGCCTTCTTCATACACTTGGGTTGGAAACAGATGAGAAGCTCTCAGTGTTTGAATGGCTTCAGCTTCAGATGCGGCGGTAAGCACGCCATCGGTTTGCTCGCCTTTTGCATCGAGTGCGGAGTATATGAAGTTAGGCATAAGGATTTTTTCTTATTAAGGAGTGAATTACTTTGGATGATAAACAATTTTTTTGATATCAGAAGAAGAAAGTTGGGGGATAAGGCATATTTAGGTGTATTTGAGTACCTCTTCGATGGTGGTTTTACCCAAGTAGATGTTACGTAGGCCGTCTTCACGGAGGGTGGTCATTCCGAGTTCAATGGCTTTTTGTTTAATGACGACGGTCGGAGCGCGGTTGGTGATGAGTTCTCGGATTGGCTCGGAGATATTGAGGAGTTCATATAGTCCGGCACGCCCTCGATAACCAGATTGGCCACAAGCATCGCAGCCTGCGCCGGTGTAGAATTGTTTGTCGCCTAGTTCGTGAGGAGAGACGCCGAGCTGATTCAGGATTGCTTCGCTGGGTTCGTAGGGACTGATGCAGTCTTTGCAGATGGTTCTGACGAGGCGTTGGGCGAGAACCCCTTCCAAAGATGCTGCCACAAGGAAAGGTTCGCAGCCCATGTCGATCAGACGGGTAACGGCTCCTGCGGAATCATTCGTATGCAGTGTGGAAAGGACTAAGTGACCTGTTAGAGAAGCTTGAATTGCGATGGTGGCAGTATCTTTGTCTCGCATTTCCCCGATCATGATTCGATCTGGATCTTGACGAAGGAATGCGCGCAGGACACGGGGAAAGTCTAAGCCAATAGCCTCGTTAATGGGGATTTGGATGATGCCATCGATGTCATACTCGACAGGATCCTCCGCGGTGAGAAGCTTGGCATCGATGGTGTTGATGCGGCGGAGACCGGCGTAGAGGGTGGTGGTTTTTCCTGCGCCAGTGGGACCAGTGACAATAAAGATGCCGTTGGGTTTCTCGATGGTGTCTCCGATATATTCGTAGATTTCTGGAGGCAGTCCTAAGTTTTCAAGGCTGAGGTTTACGGATGAGCGGTCAAGCACCCGAAGCACGACGGATTCGCCGTGGTGGGTAGGGAGGGTGGAAACCCGCATATCAACTTGTTTCTCGCCGATCTGTTTCACGATGCGTCCGTCTTGAGGGATGCGTCGCTCAGCAATGTTCAAGTTCGCCATGACTTTTATCCGTGAAATAATAGGTAGGGCGAGGTGAATGGGTGGTGGTGCCATTTCGTATAATGCGCCGTCGACACGATAGCGAATTTTGAAGTCCTTTTCGAAAGGCTCGAAATGAATATCGGAGGCTTTCTCTTTGATGGCTTGATAGAGTACGAGATCAACGTAACGCACGATGGGTGCGGAGTTTGCTTCAGCCTCGATATTGGCGGCATTGATGGCACTAGCATCGATATCGAGTTGGCCGAGGATATCTTGCATGGCACTGCCTTCGCCACCGTAACATTCGTTGATTTTTGCTTCGACGAGGTAGTCGGGTGCGACGACAACGATGATTTCACGACCAAGCGTGAAACGTAGATTCTCGATAGTTTGCGGATTGAGTGGATCGACGAGGGCGATGTGAAGACCTTGGTCGTCAAAGTTGACAGGGAGAGCACCGTGCAGACGGGCCGTTCCAGCAGGAACGAGTTCGAGTAGGGCTTTGGGAGGGGTCCAGTTTTTGAGGTTGACCGTATTAGCTCCGAGTTCACTGGCGATCACAGGCCAGACGTCATCACGGTGTTGGATGATGCCGAAGTCTGCCAGGAGTTCGGGGACTGTTTTTCCGCTATTTTCGATTTCACCGAAAATTTCCTCAGTGAGCGAAGCGTCGATCAGGCCTCTCGTTTGGAATAATTCTAGAAGTTGGCTATTATCCATGGTTGGGTTCTGTGCAGGAAAGTGTTTTTCGTTGAAGATGATTACTCGAGGTCGCCCATAGTTGCATGGATAACTTCTTCGGCTGAGGTGATGCCGGCTAGGATTTTTCTGATTCCATCCTCTCGGAGCGTGCGCATACCTAGTTCGCGGGCACGTCTGCGAAGTTGTGTGGTGGTTTGTTCAGTATTGATGAGTGAGCGGACTTCATCATCGATGTTAAAAAGTTCGAAGATTCCCATACGACCGCGATAACCATTGCCGCGGCATTTTTCACAACCGGTTGGGCCGTAGATTGAGGAATCCGTGACACGTGATATATCGAGGTGTAGAGCTCGCAATTGTTTTTCGGTGAGCTCAGCAGGAGCTTTGCAGATGGGGCAAAGTTTGCGAACGAGGCGTTGAGCGAGAATGGAGCGTACAGCGGAGGCAATCAGGAAGGGTTTGACTCCGATATCGGCGAGACGTGCGACGGCAGAAGGTGCGTCGTTAGTATGTAGAGTGGAAAAAACCAAGTGACCTGTTAGAGATGCGTTGATCGCGATATTTGCGGTTTCAGCATCACGAATCTCACCGATCATGATGATGTTGGGAGCTTGGCGTAGCATGGCGCGTAGGGCGGCGGCAAAGCTCATACCGATTTCTGCTTTCACCATGACTTGGTTAATACCAGGCAACTCATACTCGACGGGATCTTCAACGGTGATGATTTTTTTATCAGGTCGGTTGATGACGTTGAGACAGGCGTAGAGAGTAGTGGTTTTACCTGAGCCCGTAGGACCGGTAACGAGGATGATACCGTCGGGTAGTCCGAGAAGTTTTTCAAACTGTGCTTGGTCATCCGAAAAGAATCCGAGTTCGGGTAAGCCGAGTAACAAGGCAGTCTTGTCGAGAATACGCATGACGATGGATTCGCCGTGGTTGGAAGGAACGGATGAAACACGGAGATCGACTTCTTTATCGCCCATTTTGAGTTGGATGCGACCGTCTTGAGGAAGTCGTTTTTCGGCGATCGACATTGTGCCGCTCATGACTTTGAGGCGAGCAATGATGGCGGGAAGGAGTTTTTTCGGGTGTGAATCGACGTGAACCAATTTACCATCGAGGCGGTAGCGGACTCGGACAGAAGTTTCGAGAGGTTCGATATGGATATCGGAAGCTTTTAAGCGAAATGCATCGGTTAGAGTTTGTTGAACGAGACGAATGACGGGTGCGTCGCCGGTTTCGGCACCGGCTTCAGTATCTCCAGTTGAGACATTGAATTCATTGTTGATATCTTTCGTTTGCTCTTCCTCAGAGTTATAGAATTGGCGGAGATGATTTGCGATATCGGTTGGGGTTGCGCAGGTGAAATTGATTTCTCTGCCTGTGACGTGAGGTAAGCTATCGAGGGTTTCGAAGTTCAGAGGGTCCGATACAGCGACAGTGAGGAACGTGCCATCATCGGCAATAGGGATCGCTCGGAAACGACGCACGACGTCATCAGGTATCGAGGTGATGATCGATGGGTCGAGATTGAGTTGGTGAATGATGACGAAAGGAACGCCAGCGTTATTAGCTAGGGTTTCACTAACCTGCTCTTCGGTAATCGTTCCTGCTGAGAGAAGGTATTTAATGATGGTTTGATTTGCATCAAGTGCTGCGCGTGTGTCGCGAAGTTGCACGGCTGTTATGTAGCCGGCTTCAACAAGGAGATCTGCAAGATAGTCTTCGTTTGAGAACACTGTATTTGTGGGAAGATAGGATTTTAGTAAGGTTAGTAATTTTCATACTAACGGATGAGTAGAATGCCAAGATGGTCAACTGAATTGGCGGTGTCAATCCATCGAAATGCTTGAATTTAGATTTAAGGATTGGGGAATTGGCGGAGAGTCATGAAATAACGGCAGGCATTGAGGATTTGGTCGTCTTGGGCTTGGGTGTGGGACTGGATGAATTCGGCCAAATTTACTGGGGCTTCGTGTTGGAGAAATGGTTTTCCCCATTCGATGAGATCGCTGAAATTTACGTCTGCGGTAAGGTCTTGGAGTCCTGGGTTTTGATAGATATCAGTGCCTTCGATGCGTTGCTGGAGTAGATATCCACGCAAAGAGCCATGGGGTTGGCGATGATAGAGATCTTTGGCGAGCGTTCCGTAATCGATGGTGAGCATTTCTCCTCGTCTCCAGATAGGTAACCAAGATTGTAACCATTTTTGATAGGATTCGTGAACTTCGACGCGTTGGCCGATTGGGAAATTTCTATTAAATATTGAGGATTCCGGCAATGTCCCTGGATTGGTTAAAATTTCGGTAGTTCGATTTTCTGAATGAATGGCTGAGATTTCTTGCCAGTGATTATGAGTTTTTTGAAACAAGCGGACAGGAAAAGCATCGACGAGTTCGTTGGAGAAAATGACGGCATTGCCTTTGCATGATTTTAGGGCTTGTTGGATGGTTTCGTGATATGAAGCTCGTTTACCGAGGGTTTTTTTTTGGTGATTGATGAGGATGGGTGAGGAATCGACCAAGTGGAGTTTGGTTGTGAAACGCAGGGTGAGGGGTAGGTGGCGGAGGATTTGTTGGGAGAGGGTTCCCATACCTGGGCCGATCTCAATCAGGTTTCGGGTTGGATGGGTTCGCATGGCCTGAGTGGCCCATGATGCGATGGCTTTTGCGGGGGCGGAGGAGAGTTGGGGGGCTGTGGTGAAATCGCCACGTGAGCCGATGGCTCGGATATTTTTTGCGTAGTAACCACGTTGCGGGTCATGGAGGCACCGCTGCATGAATTGCTCGAACGTTTCTTGAGACATGGGTGAGGTCTATGAATTCGTAGCGGTTCGGATAGGGATGGATAGAAAATAAAAAAGACCGCATCCCAGATGGGTGCGGTCTTTAGAAGATAAGATAATCCTTGGATTACTTGGTAGCTGCTGTGCGCGCTTTGCGGATGAAGCTGTTGACGGTCTCGGATGGTTTTGCACCAACAGCGAGCCATTTGTCTGCTTTGGCAAGATCGATTTCGTAGTTCGTGCCTTCAACAAGAGGGTTGTAGGTACCGATTTGTTCGATATAGCGACCGTCGCGACGCTTGCGGCTGTCGACGGCTACGATTTTGTAGTAAGGGCGATCTTTGGTGCCCTTGCGGTTGAGACGGAGAGAAACTGACATGGTGTGACGTTTTGGGGTTGCCCTTTTCGGGCGGGCGCGGAGGTTGGTGGAATTTGTAGGGCAGGACAAGCGAAATTTTGCTAAGAATGCGAGTTTTTCTAGAAAAGCCAGAAACTGGTTAGCAAAATAAAAAAACCCGACCGATTCGTATCGGTCGGGTTTATGAAGAACCGTTGCCTAATTTTAGTATGAGTTGCTGCGAACGTGGCTGTAGTAGCCTTCGAAACCGAGTTCTGGTGGAAACTCTGAGAGGCCATCATGCACGTTCATTTCGATGCGGTTGTCTGCCCCGCATTTTTCGTAAGGGGGTTTAAAAGTTCCGCGGTAGGTTGGGCAAGTGAAGGTGAAAAGCTCGTAGAAGCCGTATCCGAGGCGTTTGAAGGCGCGGTTTGTGCCATCGACAGCGCCGTAGCTCCAGCCGGCTTTTGCGCCGTAGGTATCGGTTCTGCGCACCATCATTTCAGGAATTTCAACGACACCGTAGAGGATATTGCTGAGTGCGCGTCCGAGTTTACGAGTCGCCGTGTAGTGTGAGCCAGGAGGGGATTGGATGTCAGCGGCTGCGAAGCCTGAGAGGGCAACAACGCTGGCGGCGATGAACAGGAGTTTTTTCATACTGAAGATAGGATAGAAAGGTGATACGTCTATTGGCAAGGATAAGTTTAGGAAAAATCAGAGGCTGATCCCAGTCGCCGAAGTGACGCCTGGGATGGCACGGATGGCTTCCATGATATTAGCGGGCAGGGTGTCATCGAGCTCGATGATGGAAAGGGCGTTTCTTTCTGACTTATTACGGGCAAGAGAGAGGTTGGCAATATTTTGGCCACCATTGCCGAGGATCGTGCCTACAGCCCCGACGATACCCGGGCGGTCGTCGTTGCGAACGATGAGGAAGTGACCTTTGATCGGGGTATCGACGAAGAGGCGGTCGATTTCAACAATGCGTGGGCTGCGGCCGATGATAGTGCCGGCGACCCGGAATTTTTCATCTCCTTTGCGGAGTTCGACCACGAGGAGGTCATTGAATTCAGTTTGGGCGCTGATCGTGGATTCGACAAGGTCGAGGCCCATGGACTTGGCGATGGCGGGTGCGTTGACCAAATTGACTTGGCCATCGGCACGGGAGCATGAGAGCAGGCGGAAAAGAGCGGTGCGGGAAATGAGGCCAGTGTCCTTGGTGGCAAGGTCACCGTGGTAGGAAACGCGGATAGAATCTGGGTTTGCAGGGCCGAGTTTTGCGAGCAGGGTGCCGAGAGCGGAGGCGAGATCGAGATAGGGGCCGATGGCGGCGATGGCTGCGGCATCCAACGAAGGCATGTTGATCGCGTTGCGGATTTCTCCAGTGGTGAGGAAATCGCGGATTTGGATAGCGACTTCAATTCCCACATTTTCTTGGGCCTCGTTGGTGGAAGCTCCCAAGTGAGGGGTGAAAGCGATGTGTTTTTTGAGGCTGAAAAGCGGATGATCCGCAGCAGGAGGTTCGTTTTCGAATACGTCGAGTCCGCAACCTGCGATGTGACCGGAGTCGATCGCTTCTTTCAGAGCGACTTCGTCGATAAGGCCACCGCGTGCGCAGTTGATGATGAGTGCGCCTTTGTTCATGAGAGCGATGCGCTCTTTGTTCATGATGTGTTGGGTGTTTTCTGTTAGAGGCACGTGAAGAGTTACAACATCGGCGCCTTTGAGGGCGATGTCAGGTGATTCTGCGAGAGTGACTTTGAGTTCACGTGCGCGTGACTCTGTTAGAAATGGATCGTAGGCAACGACATCCATGTTGAAGGCTTGGGCGCGTTTGGTGAACTCGCTGCCGATGCGGCCCATACCAAGGACGGCTAGGCGTTTGCCGTTGAGTTCTATGCCTTGGAAGGCTTTGCGAGCTGCGTTGAAATCACCGGCAAGCACGCCCGCGTGGGCAGGGCCGATGTTTCTCGCTGTGGAAAGCATCAGGGTGAATGCATGTTCGGCAGTGGAGATGGTGTTGCCGGATGGCGTGTTCATCACGATGACGCCGTGGTCGGTTGCGGCTTCACGATCGATGTTGTCTACGCCGACACCGGCTCGTCCGATGGCTTTCAAGTTGGTTGCGGCCGCGAGGATGTCACGAGTGACTTTCGTCTGTGAGCGAACCACGAGACCATGATACTGACCGATGATTTTTTTCAATTCTTCCGGAGCGAGGCCAGTATTGACATCGACGGTGATGTTAGGAGTGGAGCGAAGAGCTTCTACACCTTTTTCAGAAATGGGATCGGAGACGAGGACGCGGTAATTGCTCATAGGGACGCTGCGTCGGTAGATGAGAAGCGGGTGGCATGCAAGTGGAAGTCGATTTGATTTCATGCATATCATTTCCAAAAGATGACTTGCTATATCTGTACAGCAGATTAGTTTTAAAGCATGCTAGCAATACGATTAGATCCGGAAATTGAAAGCCGTTTGGAGAAATTGGCAAAGAAGACGGGGCGGACCAAAACGTTTTATGCCAGAGAAGCGATTCTTGAGCATCTTGATGATCTTGAGGATATTTACCTAGCTTCACAACGTTTGGCAGAACGTGCGAAGACTTATTCGGCAGAAGAAGTGAAGCATGAGCTGGGTTTATAGATTCGATGAGCGAGCTCTGAAAGATTTGCGCAAGCTTGGTAAGCAAGCCCAGCGTGAGATCATCGATTATTTGGATGAGCGCGTTGCGGGTGATCAGGATCCGCGGCGTTTTGGCAAAGGACTCAAAGCGGAATTGGTAGGACTTTGGCGATATCGGGTAAGGAATTATCGTATCTTATGTCAGATTCAAGATGGAGAGCTTGTGGTGTTGGTGGTGGCGGTTGGACATCGCAAGGATGTTTATGATTGAGAGAAGGAAGTGTGGGGTTAGAGTTCCGACGTGCTTCACTGGTTTTCAGACGGAAAATTCCCATTATATCTCGCGCCGATGGCGGGGGTGACGGATTTGATTTTCCGTAGGATATGTAAGGAAATGGGTGCGGATGTGATGGTGACGGAGTTTGTCAGCGCGGAGGGAATCATGCAGGCGGATGATCGCACGCGAAAATATACCGAGTTCGATGAAGGGCAAAGGCCGGTTGGGGTGCAGTTGTTTGGCGCGGATGGCGAGCGGATGGGGGAGGCGGCGCGGAAGATTATTGATAAAGGTTTGGCGGGACGTATTCCGGATTTTATCGATATCAATTTCGGTTGTCCGGTGAACAAAGTGGTTTCGAGAAATGGCGGATCGTCTCTTTTGCGGGATTGTCCCTTGCTTGCGAGTGTGGCATTAGGCGTTGCGAAAGCCGTGGGTTACGATGTTCCAGTGACCGCGAAGATACGGATCGGTTGGGATGCGGACTCGGTCAACGCAGTGGAAGTGGCGAAGACTTTGGAGGATTGCGGGATGCAGGCGATTGCGGTGCACGGTAGGACCCGAGCGCAGGGATATTCTGGGGAGGCCGATTGGGAAACGATCGATGCTGTGGCGCGTGCGGTTAACGTTCCGGTGATTGGAAATGGTGATATTGCTTGTGGTGAAGATTTGGCGAAACGCAAACGCGAGACCGCGGTCAGTGGCGTGATGATAGGACGCGCCGCAATGCAACATCCGTGGGTGTTTCGTGAAGCGAAGCATTTTTTGGAAACCGGCAAAGTCATGGAAGCTGTGCCGCTAGAGGAAAGGTGGGCTTTGATTTTACGGCATTGTCGGATGGCTGTGGAAAGCAATCGATACGGCAATGAACGCCAGACGCTCACTGCGATGCGTGGTCGCTTGATGGCCTATTGCAAAGGATTTCCGGGGGCTAAAGAATTGCGTCAGAAACTCTGCCAAGTCGATTCGGTATCAGCTGTCGAGGGACTTGCGGAGGGTTCGATGAAAGTAAGTTAAATGTCCCAGATTGCTTTTTGAAGTTGCGAGATTTTGGCTTTTGGAGAAGCTCATGCTAATGAGCAAAACGAAAGTAGGATTTGTTGGAGTTGGTCGTATGGGTGCGAACATGGCGCGTCGTCTGGCGGATATGGATTATGAGGTGACGGCGATCTTTGATCATTTTCATCAGGTGGCGGAATCGGTTGCGGATGAGCTCGGGGCGAAGGCGATGACTTGTCTGGCGGATGTCACGGCGGCGGCGGATGTGATTTTTACGGTGGTGACCGATGACGCGGCGATGGAGGAAATTTTTGCCGGCGAGAATTCGTTACTCAAAGCGGCTGCGGGGAAAACCTTTATCCACTGCGCAACCGTGAGTCCGGAAGCACACATAAAAGCGGCGCAGGCAGCAGCAAAGGTCGGCGCGAAAACCTTGGCGGCGAGTATGGCGTCTTCGATCACGCAAGCGCGTCAGGGAACTTTATATCTGATGATTGGTGGAGAGGAAGAAACCTTCAAGGCGCATGAAGCGTTGCTTAAAGACATGTCGATCTCATTGCGTTATGTCGGCCCTGTGGAAAATGCGGCGCGGATCAAGGCTTTGGTTAACATGGTGATGAATATCAACACCGCGGGCCTCGCTGAAGGTCTTGGCTTGGGTGCGGCTCTCGGTCTGGACTTGAACATGCTCAGGGAAATTTTTGCTCAAACCGGTGCGAACTCACGCGTCTTAGAAACGGACAGCGACGATATGGTGGCTCGCGAGCATGATTGTTATTTCTCCGCATCGCACGCCGCGAAGGACAGTGGGATTGCAAACGCGATTGCCAACAAGGCCGGCGTGCACACGCCACTCTCGCGTGCGACCGAAGCCCAGTATCGGAAACTCATGGAACTTGGTTTGGGGGATTTGGATAAATCCGTGGTCGCGGAGCTGACTTTCCCGGGAAGAAATGGACAAAATCTCTAACACATGGAAACCAGTAGTCGCATTTTAAATAGCCAGGGTGAACGTCTCGATGTCGATTTTCATCAGGGAACTCACTTGGGCGCGATGGTGGTATTGGGTCATGGGGTTACGGGAAATAAAGACCGACCTCTGTTAATGGCGATTGCCGAAGGTTTAGCGAAAAAAGGCTGGCCGTGCATTCGGTTTTCCTTTTCCGGAAACGGCGACTCCGAAGGGAAATTTGAAGATTCTAACATCACTAAAGAGGTCGATGATTTGCTGTCGATTCTGAACACCGTGCCGCAGGAAAAACGTATCGCTTATATCGGCCACAGCATGGGTGCAGCGGTGGGGGTGAAAACCGCATCGCGTGGGATGTTGATTCAATGTTTGATTTCGCTGGCAGGAATGGTGGATACCGCAGGTTTTGTGAAACGCGAGTTTGGCGATGTGGTGCCGGGAAAAGGTTTTATGTGGGATGAAGAAAATTGCCCGCTATCGGAAAATTATGTGAATGATTTAAACGAAATCAGCAGCATTCTGCCCGATGCGGCGACGGTTACTTGTCCATGGTTACTCATTCACGGAACGGAAGACGATGTGGTTCCAATTGAAGACAGTCGGAAAGCATTCGAAGCTGCTTGCTGCGATAAAAAGCTAA
>Ga0315900_10010606_pt1 | contig 11512 bp, 6 predicted proteins | sample LakEriMetagenome_FD_203521 | JGI IMG/M metagenome (GOLD analysis project Ga0315900, IMG submission 203521) | Freshwater fungal communities from buoy surface, Lake Erie, Ohio, United States - Buoy 12 MA114 | ecosystem: Environmental > Aquatic > Freshwater > Lake > Lake biofilm | place: USA: Lake...
CGTCATTGTTTCCTATGGAAATGATGTGGAGCCGATGCAATGGATTCGTAGTTGGCAATTACCGGTATTGATTCTCTTCTATTTCCCAATTCGTGAACACTTCAGAACAAGACAGCAGATCCTCTATCTCATTATACTTCTATCGCTAGTATTCGCGGGTTTTGGACTGTATAATCTTTATGAATACAAGCAAGTAACAGCGAAGTTCACATATGGATATGAAGTTCTGTATAAAGGCGTGCGCAATGATGCCTCCATGTTTGGCGCAGCGGGTATCATTGCTTTGATGATGTTCATCAGCATGAAGAATATCACGGGAAAAATTATTTCAATTTCATTTGCAACGCTCTATATTCTTGTTCTTATGGCTTCACTTGCTAGAACATCCTGGGTTGCATTTTTGCTGAGTTTATTTGTTCTCGTTTTTCTACTCGATGCATCAAAAAGAAGATTGCTGATAGGCACATTCACTGCATTTATTGCAGCCGCCATTTTTGTACTCATCACTTTTTTCCCAAATGCTTCGGAACTTGCTTTTACAGTTGTGGAGACGAGATTGTCCAGTAGTGTGAATCTCAATACAGATAAATCATATCTTGGTAGGGTACTCGAAACACAGGAGGTAATGAGAGGGGTAATGAATCATCCATTGGGTGGAAATGGCTTCCAAAAGGAACATTTACGATATGATTTAATCTTGATGGCACATTTGCGCGCCGTGTATTCGCATAATGGATATTCAGGTTTGATGTTCAAAGCGGGAATACCATTGGCCGTGACTTTTTGGCTGATTATACTCTATCATATCATCACCGGCATAATTGTCGCAAGAAAAAATAGACATGATGCACTGATTCAAATATTGTCCCTTGGTTCTGCAACTGCATTGATTTGTTATAGCATCACGAATTATGCAGAAGGTGTATATGAATCAAGATCAGGGCTCATAACAACAGGATATCTCATCGCTCTCATCGGAAGTGCAAGACTATTGTGGGAAAAGGAAATGCTTGAAAAAAAACAAGCAAAATTGGAATAAAATCCCTGCCTTTTATGATTTTGGTAGCTATACTCAGTGGTCCAAAATACATTCACTTCTGTAACTTGTGTTTCTATACCGGATTTTGTGTCATGTGTGAAATGTTCTTCACACTCTGACATTGAATAAAGTCAAATAATGAGTCCCCAATAGATTGTTGAAAAATCTCTAAGTAATTGATATGTATGGAATTGTGAAATAGTAGAGAATTTGATTGGTAATTGAGATTTATCATTGGCATCATTATTGAAAAAGGGTATATGTCATGCATATGATACCCCCTGAATATGACATGCAAAGAAAATAGATTTAAAGGGGGCCTGTTTGTCAGGTAATGATATACACAATTTGTAGGGTACATTGATGTTTACTAAAACACATGTTATGCGACTCTTGCTACTCATCATGATTTTCGGTGGCTATGAATTGCGAGCACAATTTTCGCAGACTTTAAAGATAAAGGCAAATTCAGGAAAACCTGTTTTGTCTGATATTCTTAAAAGTGGAGTTGAATATAGAATCACTGTTACAGGTGAATTCTCCATTTGGCAAGAACAGCTCGGTAATGGAGTGGATGCGGGTTATATTTATGATGTTCCGCAAGTCCTTATTGACAATGATCAATGGCCGGCCGAGGAATATCTTGATAATAATACCGGTGAAAAGTATATAGGGGTCGTCTTACCGGCATGGGTTGGAGATTCAACTACTTTCCCATATAACTCATTCCTTAGACAACAATTGCCTTTCTATGAGTTCAATTCTAAAAAATGGACAGGATTTAGAGTAGATAATCAACCGCTATTGAACACAGGTTATCGCAAAGATGATCACCAGTATCAATTCACGAAAATTGGTGCCGGCGTTCCTGTCTCATTTGTCATCATAGATTCAGTTCTAGTTCCACCATCCGAAGATCCAACTCCAGCCTATTCAGATAATAGTGGTGAATTGACTGTAACAATTGAGGAAATGCTTCCATTCAATGTCAATATCTGCTCCACCAGCCCCATCCTCGATTCTACAAAAAAAATGAAGGGAATAAAGGTTGATGTTTCCGTGCTTGTCACCGATACCAATAAAGCAACCGGCAAAAAAAATATTCTCTTCGATAAGAATCAAGTCGCCATTTATGAGAATGGAAAGTTCATTTGTCCTGATACAATCTATTGCAATAAAACAGTGGAAGCAATATCCGTTGCTCTCGTGTTTGATAGGACAACATCAATGTCTACAGGAAAAGTCAGTTTTACAGATTCAACTGTAAGAATTGATGCTGCCCTCCCGGCATTGAAGAGTTTTGTCAATAATCTAGGAAGTAAAGATAAAGCATTACTACTGTCTTTTTCCGATACGAATGATGTGACACTTGACAAGAATTGGACTTCAGACAAAAACCAATTGAATGAAGAAATAGAAAATTATAAAAAGAGACTTTTTGAAAGTGTCGGTCAAACTGCATTACATAAAGCATTGAAATCAGCAATCTCTAGAACAGACCTACATGAAAGTCGAGTTAAAGCAATAGTTGTATTATCCGATGGTGCGGATAATGTAGCGCCTGTGAATGAACAAGAAGTCATTGACTTATTACCAAAGGGAGGAAATCTCCCAATCTTTATTCTTGCAATGGGAATGGATACTGTTTTAGTAGACTCCATGAATCAAATAGAAAAAGAAAACGTTCAGGATAATATTCAAGGTTTGGCTAGAATGAAGCGCATCGCAGATGCCTCCGGTGGAAAATTGTTTCTAATCAGAGAAACTAAAGTCTTGGATTCAATCTATAATAGAATCAGCAAAGACATCCGCGAAGAAGAATGCTGCACTATTGAATATGCAGTGGAAGATTGCGAAAAGAATTTGGCTGATACCGTCAGAACAGTGATGATCTACTATCCATTTGAAGGTGGTGTGACTGCGAGGGCGACAACCTATAAAACAAGTTGCGCAAAGACATTCATCAGCAAAAGAGATGCAAATGGTGAACCATATTCTAAAGTCTTGAAAGTCAAAAAGAATAAGACCAATACCATTGTTCCAATCACATTGAAGTCTGATAATACTGTGAAAATCAATGTGATTGATAATTCAGGAAAAACCATCAAGACAATATTTGAGGCACAATTGAAAAAGGGCACTCATGCCATTTCAATAGATGCAAAAGAATTGTCTACTGGAACATATAAAGCACAGGTTTTTGTGAAAGGGAAGAAGCTTTCACAGCATGAAATCACAATTCAGGAGTAAGAATCATGCTGTTCACACATTACATTACATCGAAGAGAACATTCATGAAACATATGATTTTATCAGCCATTCTATTCTGCATCATGGGGTCAATGCAGTATGAATTGATCGCTCAGCCAAAAAATGTTAAATATGAATATACAGTGCCATCCAATACGGGTGAAGTTGTATCAACATTTGTCACGAATCCAAAATCCATTTATACGGTTACGGTGCAAGGAGCATTCTTTCTGACAAGTGGACCCAATGGCGTAAAAGCCGATGGTTTTGCTATAGAGTCAGTGCCCGGATCTGTTCCACCTGAACTATGGCCACCGGCAAAAGTAAAAAATCAAACTACTGGAAGAACTGATACTATCTACAGTCTTCCTTTGCCATATAGCGATTCAAAAACATATCCATCACTTCCGCAATTCAATACAATACCTGACTTGAATAAATATGTGAAGTCCCGCATCAATCCCGCCAAATATCTTGGATTCAGATTCGATGGACGTGTAATACCCGTGGTCTCACATTCGATCAATAATCGTTATCAATTTCAAATGCAGGGAACAGGAAATGCTTTCAAAATGCAAATCATTGATTCCGTAGAAAGTTTGATACTTGAGCGATTAAGACCCGGCTATGCAGATAATTCAGGTGTTTTGTCTATCACGATCGAAGAAGCCGTCGTTCAATTCTGCGAAGAACCAAAGCCAATTTATGATAAAGACAGCGTGCTTATTGCACTCGACTTATCACTCGGAGTATTTGTTGAAGATTCGAATTCCGTTTCAGGCAAGACAAATGTATTGTCTGAATCAACAGATCTTGCTGTGTTTCATAAAGTACGCAGTACCAAAGATTCAACTGGAATAACCATAGATAGCTCATTCTTCTTATGTCCTGAAGGCATAACATGTGCAAAACCGAATGAGAAGGGAGTTGCTCTTGCAATGGTCCTCGACCGTTCCGGAAGCATGCTCGATTTCATAAGTCCTGTTGATTCTCGCATTCGTATTACAGAAGCAAAAAATGCGAGTACGCAATTTGTTGAAAGTCTTGGCGCCAAAGATGAAGCAATGATCATCTCCTTTGCAGATGAAAGCAGAGTGGATCAGGTTTGGACAAAAAATAAAAGTGATTTGAAGAATGCAATCAACTCTCTTGTACCGACCGGATTCACAGCAATGAATGAAGGTGTGATTCGTGCAATCGATTCCATTAGAAAACATCCAAATCCCAATAGAGCGATTATCTTGCTTTCAGATGGTGGAAATAATCGTTGGCCCGAATTCAGTGCTGTAGTCAATAAAATCAAGGAAGATACAATCAATCCTCTGCCGATTTATTCCATTGCTTTGGGCTTAAATAAAATGGATCCTCTCGATCTTGCCGGCTTGAATGATTTGAAAGAATTGGCTCGATTGACCAGAGGAAAAACATTTGAGGTGTATTCAGCAAGTTCTTTGGATTCTGTGTATAAACAATTGACAAGAGAAGTTGTGAATGATAGATGTTGTGTTTTGCGAGTGCCAGTTCCTCCTTGTAATGGTCCCGATGATACATTGCGCACTATAAAAGTCTTCATGCCTGTCAATGGAAAAATAGAATTGAACACGATTACATATAAGCCAAATTGTTCAAAAGTGGACACCAGCACAACTTCAGTTGATGAATCAAATGTATTCGTCTATCATGGTGATGATGCTCAACCAGCTTCTGAGCTTATGCCTAATCCAAGTAATGGTCAAGCAATACTCGGTTATGAAGTTTCCAAATATGGAAATGTCTCAATCGAAATATATTCGCAAGATGGTTCATTGGTTCGCAGTCTCTTGAATGCACCACAAGATCAGGGTAGATATAAGATTGCGATCGACATGACAAGTGAAGTTCAGGGATATTATTCAGTGATCATCAAGATCGATGGATTGACTATTATGCGTCCAATGATCATCACGAGATAAATAATAAGTAAGAAAAAATTACGGGTGGCTCGGGGGAGCCACCTATTTATAAAACATCTTAGGGTACTTTCTATGCGTACATTCGTACTGCTATTCGTGGTCGGAGTATTGGGGATATGGGCACCTGTATTTTCCCAAAAAACAATCGCCATCACTGTTTCACCTGCAACTGCTTATGCCGGTGATATCGTGACTCTCATTGCACTGAATGGAGAAAAATTTCAAACCGGACTTGGTCGGAAACACACAATTCTGGTCGGAAATATTCAGGCAAATATCAAATCTGAATCTTCCACTCAAATCAGATTTGAAATTCCCTTCATTGGTTTGCACGGAAGTCAAGTAGTAAAATATTCATTGGATGATGGACCGAGCGGTCAAACTTCCATAAGCATCATTCCGGGAAATCGTGATGTTCAAGATTTGCCAACTGGAAGTGAACCCGATCCATCAAAACAATATGGTAAACCAGTAGAAGCCGGGAAAAACCCGAAAGGACTTCCAAGGGGGCCTGTCGTCTATAATCCACCGGGAGGACATTCAAATACGCCATATTCAAATTGTAATCCAATGCATGTGATAGATGGTGAATTTTCCGGTCAAGTTGCGGGTGGGAAATATGAGTGGAGCGATATCACTCCAATGAAAACACGCTTCTCAAATATCTATGTTGATTATTGCGCTCAATCCGGCATCATGTATTTTCTCAATGATTGGGATTGGACAAGTATTGAGCCTGATCAATCAACATGCTATGCATATTTTGAAATGTCCTCAGGCAATGGAGAAGAACAATGGGAAATCCGCATTTACAATGATAAAAAGAGAGGAATCTCCGTAAAAAGAAATGGTATTGAGGTATCTCAAAACAAAAACATTGTGATTGGTGGTGCTTATTCATTTTCAACTTCACCACTATTTCAACATAAACATACGATCTATGAATATGCTTTGAAGGTGAAACCGGGGAATTTCATGATTCCCGTTCTCTCCAGTCCGATTCAAAGTCTAGGACCCTTGGTCAAATGCAATGATACCGGATATGCCCTCGTGAAAGATCCATCGTATTATCATGGAATAATGAATGATACAGGAATCGTTTTGCGTAAAGATGATCGTTATGTTCCTCTGGCAGGAGCTGCAGGACTAGCAACCGAGCCAATGGTGATTGCAGGAAATCTCGGTAGAAATGGTTCTTCATTTGGCGCAACAGGTGCTGTGGGATCAAATCCCAATTGTCTTTCAAAGCATGAAGTTGATGGTAAATTCACACGCTTCCCCGATAGTTCAAAAGAATGGTCACAAGTAAAAGCCGCCCGCGGAAGATACTCTGATCTCTATGCAGATTATTGCAATGGCACTTTGTATATACTCAATGATTGGGTTCTTGGGAGCGAAGAACCTGATAAAGAGAATTGTTATAATCTCTTTGAATTGACTACAGGTGGCGGAACACAACATTGGGGAATCTATGTCTATCATAATATTCGCAAAGGAATTCGCGTATTCCTGAATGGTAATGATGTTTCAAGTGACACTAGTATCGTCAAGGGTGGCAAATTCGGAATGGATATTTCTGCTCGTGATCCTAAACCACATACCATCTATGAATTTGCAATTAAAGCGGATGAAGGTGCATGGAAGATGTTTTTCTGTGATCCGGGCCCATCCAGTTTCTGCGATAATGATATGCCAAATGTAGCAAGAGGGATTCAATCAATCAATACCGGATTTTCTCAAGTTGGCAGCAAGCAAATTTGCTTGAATAATATCCAGAATTATGGACCCATGATAATTACCAATCCAATCAAGTCCACAATGCTTGATACTGCAGTATTTGTTCTCAGAACAAATGATAATACATCAGATTGGGGCGGATCCAGGTATGAAGTGGACATATCTCTGAATGGTGCATTTGTAAAGCCAATAGATGTGTTTGTCGTTCCTGACGAAACCATTGGAAAACAAGCAACAATAATCACAAAACGAATTACAGATCGTTCAATCTATGCATTGATAGATGCTCCAAATGGGTTTGATAAAGATGGTGAATTGCTTCGTGTACGCTATGCTTCCAGAATCGGAATGCGCGATACCACCGAAGTAAGAGGAAAAGTGCAACTTCGAAATAGCAGTAGAGTTATGCGTACAGTTCCTGTACAAGACGGTTATATCATTAATGAAGGATATGTCATTAGCAATTCCAATGATTTCAGAGCAAATATTCTTCCATTCACAAAGAAGGAAGGCGATTATTTAATGATTTCATTCACATTGGATAATCCCGAGAATGTAAGCATTCGTATCTATGATGAAGTCGGAAGATCACTCAGGAACTTGTCGAAAAAAGGATATTCATTTGGAGAACACAGCGAACAGCTTCCACTAAGTGGTCTGCAGAAGGGCATGCTCTATGTCATGCTGACAACAGATGATGGAAAATCAGTCACTGTGCCATTTTTGAATAAAGAATAAGTGAAGGGGAGTTCGTAATTAAAGGGAGATGTCACACTGATGATATCTCCCTTTTTCTTGTATTGACACACTATCCTTACCATACATGCGTCAAAGCCCGCTCACTTGAGTAAAAAACAATGATTCATTTGGCTGTAAACATCGATCATGTTGCCACTGTGCGGAATGCTCGTGGCGGAATGCAACCCGATCCAATAGAAGCGGCAAGACAATCCATCCAAGCAGGTGCTGTCGGTATTGTATGTCATTTACGCGAAGATCGCAGACATATTCGAGATGCTGATGTATATGCTTTGCGAAGAGAACTCAATACCAAACTTGACCTCGAAATGGCCGCGCATGAAGAAATTATACGGATTGCCGAAGATGTGAAGCCTGAACTCGTGACCATCGTACCCGAAAAGCGTGAGGAATTGACAACCGAAGGTGGACTCAATATCGCTGCAGATCCTTCGAGATATGCAGAATTGGTTCAAAGAATGCATGCCCTTGGTATTGAAGTCAGCTTTTTCATCGAACCGGATTCAAAACAGATCGAAACCGCACAAAAAATTGGAGCCGATATCATTGAACTCCATACAGGGACTTATGCCGATGCAATAGGTGCAGATGCTCAAAAAGCTCTTGAATCCTTGATTCTTGGTGGTTCAATCGCAGTGGATCTTGGATTGAAAGTTACTGCAGGACATGGTCTCGATTATCATAATATCACTCCAATCAAAGCAATACCCGGTCTGGTGGAAGTCAGCATCGGTCATGCACTCATCTCCAGAGCTCTTTTTACAGGAATTCCGCAGGCAGTGAAGGATATGATTGACATGCTGGTATGAGTCGGCTCTACAGTTATGTCATGCATATTATTATTAACAAATGTTCAGTGGCACCCAATAATTATAGACTAGCTTTGAATCATGTTTTCGAATACATGAAACTATCTATACCATCGCTTCGTTTTAGCCAAATAATATATTCTTGCTGAACTGATATAAACAGAGTTAGTAAAGCATCAGAAAACTTTTCCAATGACAAATCATAGTGTAACTATTATCACCATGCAATACATGATCCGCACCTTTCTCACGATACTTTCCATCACAAGTACATTTTCCTCATCAGCATTTGCGATTGAACCTGATCCAGCCGATATGGCATCGATCTCTGGTTATGTGGTTGATGCGGAATCCAAAGAACCACTCATTCGCGTTATGGTTACGGTGAAAGACACCAAAAATGGCGCATATACTAATAAGCAGGGCTTTTTCACACTCCGCTCAATCAAACCCGGTAAAATTACATTGAAAATCTCAGGTATTGGTTATACCACCATGCTTCAGGAGTATACACTCAGCGAAGGCGAACAGAAGAAAGTAAATATAAGACTCAAAAAAGGCGATGTTCTCGCTGATCAAGTACAAGTAGAAGCTGATCGCGAAGTTGAAAAGAGAGAGATTTCCATTTCTCGCGTGAATATTCCGATGGAACAGCTCACACAATTGCGCATCGGCGGTGAAGCAGATGTATTCAGAGCATTGCAATTCCTTCCCGGCGTATTGACTTCATCGCAAATCTCCAGCGGACTCTATGTGCGCGGCGGATCTCCAGATCAAAATCTTGTTCTACTTGATGGCTCAACAGTATATAATCCCTCACACTTATTTGGTTTCATCTCCGCATTCAATCCTGATGCGATCAAAGATGTTGAATTGATCAAAGGTGGATATCCGGCTGAATATGGAAGCAGACTTTCTGCAGTACTTAATCTCACGCAAAAAGACGGTAATCGCGATGAATATGAAGGCATTGCATCACTTGGTTTGATCTCCTCTCGTGGATCATTTCAAGGTCCGATTGGCAATGGCGCATTTTTCCTTGGTGGCAGAAGAACTTATCTCGATTTACTACTCGGGGCTTTACCCGAAGACCCAAATGAGCCACTCCCGAATTTCAATTTCTATGATTTGAATGCAAAAGTCACTCAAGACTTAGGTGAGAATGACAAAATATTTTTGAGTGGTTTCAATAGTGCAGATAAACTGATTCTTGATGCACCTGGTATTGATTTTGAAGTCGGCATCGGCAATCTCAATGGGGCATTTCGATGGACACATATTTTCGGGGATAATCTCTTCACTTCTGTCAATCTCAGTGGCAGTCGATATGTCAATGGATTCACGGGAAATAATGGCGGATTCAGTTTCAAAATCGAAAATACAATCCTTGATTATACTCTACGCGCCGATCTCGAATGGTATGCAAGTGATGATTTGACGATCAAAACCGGCTATGAAGGAACTTCCTACACATTCGGTTATATGCAGAATTTCACGGGTAATGCCGATACGGTGGCACAATCAGGAACAGTCAGCGAAGGCGGTCTCACGAATTTCACGATTGATGATTATACCCATGCATATTATGTGCAAGGCAATTATCAATTCAGTGATTTACTCTCATTGCAAACCGGATTTAGATTCAATTATTGGGATTCCAGTGATGTCCTTACGATCGATCCACGATTTGCATTACGCTATCAGTTGTTTGAAGATGTCGTACTGAAAGCATCTTGGGGTATTTTTCATCAATACTTGAGACTAGCTACGCAACCTGATTTCACATTCTTCGATACATGGCTTCCGACTGACAATACGGTTCCGGCCAGCAAAGCGACACATTATATCTTCAGTGTTGAAACAAAGCCTTTTGATGGCTATGACATGAATTTCGATTTCTACTATAAAGATTTGAGAAATATCAGTGAACTGAGGGTGAATAATACGCAAGGTAGAACCGTGAGTGATGTCTTCTTCACAGGTGATGGCGAAGCATATGGCGCAGAATTCTTCCTACAGAAAAAGATGGGTGCTTTTACGGGTTGGATTGGATATGGTTTGGGTTATGTATTTGGTCAATTCGACAGCGTAAATCAAGGCAGAGTATTTCGACCCAAATATGATAGAAGACATGATATCAAATTGGTTGGTATGTATAAACTCAATCAAGATTGGGAATTCGGAGCGACATTCACCTTCCAAAGCGGTCAATCATATACCGGCGCTACTTCTCGATTTGCCACGCGAAAACCCGGAGAGACCATTGACTCACCTCAGATCGTTCCCGGTGATCGCTATGGTTTGAGACTTCCCAATACGCATCAATTGAATTTCAATATAAATTATAATACCACTATTTGGGGTCTCCCAGCTCGCGTGATGATCGACATTTTCAATGTGTACTCTCGTAGAGATATTTGGTTCAGATTCTATGATACATCAAAAGATGTGACCGAAGTAACAGATGTTCGACTCTTACCAATTCTTCCCACTGTGGCTTTGGAGGTAAAATTCTAATGAAAAATTATATCAAACATATAGTTCTCGGACTCTTCGCTTTTACTATTCTTGGTCTTGCAAGCTGCGAAGATCCGGTTGCATTCGACTATATTCCGGAATATGCCGTAGAAGCATATCTTCTTGTGGATGAACCAATTACGGGTGTGATGATTACAAAAAGTCAACCCGTTGCCGATTCATTTGTCTATGAAAACAGCATTGTTCGTGATGCAAAGGTGCATATCATTCGTGATCAAAAAGACACCTTGAAATTGCAGTTTTATCCTTCGGGTCGTGGAGGAGAATATCGTCTTCCTGATTCAACATTGCTTATTCAACCATCCACGAGATATGATTTGCTCGTGGTATTGCCTGATGGAAAGCGCGTGACAGGTACCACCTATACACCCAAAAGAGTGGAATGGATCAATGCCCCAAGAAGCGTATTGCAATATCCTGTGGATACT
>Ga0315900_10010608_pt1 | contig 11511 bp, 10 predicted proteins | sample LakEriMetagenome_FD_203521 | JGI IMG/M metagenome (GOLD analysis project Ga0315900, IMG submission 203521) | Freshwater fungal communities from buoy surface, Lake Erie, Ohio, United States - Buoy 12 MA114 | ecosystem: Environmental > Aquatic > Freshwater > Lake > Lake biofilm | place: USA: Lake...
ATGACGGTCACTGCCGCCATGAGTGCAACGCCAATCACGCCTCGCAGCGTCGCCACGGTCAGCGTGTTGCTCCCCGCCTCAAAGGCGAGCCGGGCCGCGGTTGGTACGACGGCGATCGCGGCGGCCGACAGCAGTACGAGGAGCGCGCCGTACAACTGGTGCGACGAGGCGTTCGCGTTCGGTGGTAAGGGCACAAGGGCCGTCACAACGCGCTTCGCAGATCGTCGCTCGGCGTTGCGTTTTGCATCCCGCGGGCGCTGGCTGTCGCCATCGCGTCGCGCCTGTAGCGGCCAGCCCAGCCGCCGGGGTGATGGGTGACTTCGGTCGCGACGTTATGGATGCTCAGGTCGCCGCCCAAATGCATCGTGAGCGGGACGCAGCCGAGCCCGTCGTCATTCATCGCGCTCTGCTCCGTCTTTTTCCACCACCTTCCTGCGCGGAAGATCTTTCTGCCGCATCGCGCGGCCAAGCGGGCTGTCGCGCCATGCCGTGATATCGCCCTGCCGCACGCGGTCGCGTCCGTAAACCAGCCAGACCACGTCGACCTCGCCGATGCGCCGCTCGAGCCGGAAGCGCCCAGGATGCGCGTCCATCAGATCTAGCGTAGTGAAGCCGGAATCGTAGCGTCCTTCCAGCAGGCCGCGCGCGACCTCGGCGTTCGAGATCTCCTCAACCCTCACCTCCCAGCGGGAAACGTCGAAATACCCCTTCGTCGCCACCATCAACCCGACCGAGCGCGGCTCGGCGACCTCCGCGCGGGACAGCACGCCCATCGGCTTGGTCGGCGCGATGAAGCTGTCCACCAGGAACACCTCGGCATGGTGCCGCTCGATCGTCTCGGCGACGTCGGGATGCGCGCAGACCTGCACGATGTGGTCGATCTCGCCCGCGCGCAGCGCCTTCAGCGCATCGAGGTAGCTGCGCACCAGAACCACCTCCGCCACGATGCCATGGAAGTCGAGGTAGCGACGCGTCGCGTGGTCAGAATTGGTGCCGGCAGGCCCCAAGGTGGCGAAGCGCAGCGGCCGCATGGAAGCCTATTCCGCCCGGGCACCAGCGGTGCGCACGAACTCTCCCCAGCGTAAGATCTCGCCAGGGAGGGTCGCGCGCAGCTCCTCCGGGGACCGGCGCCAGAGCACGAAGCCGGCGGCATGCAGCCGCTCGACCATGGCAGGTTGGTTTAGGGTGGCGGCGGCGATCCGTGCCAGGGTGCCAACGACCTCCGCAGGCAGCCCGGCCGGGCCGAACAGCGCGTACCAAGCATCCAGCTCCACACCGCGCACGCCCTGCTCGGCCAGCGTCGGGACCTCTGGTAGTTGCGCGAGCCGGTTCGGGGAGGCGGCGCCGAGTGGCCGCAGCGCCCCCGAGCGAATATGCGGCATCACGCTGGCCAGTGTGGCGATGGCGTAGTCCACCCGGCCGGCCAGCAGCTCGGTGACCATCGGCGCGGCGCCGCGGAAGGGGACATGGGTTGAGGATACGCCGGCCACCCGCATCAGCATCGCGCCGCCGAGGTGCCCGCCCGTGCCATTGCCGGTGGAGCCGTGGTTGTAGCGGTCGGGCGCGGCGCGCAGCATGGCCAGCAGCCCCGCGAGATCGCGCGCCGACGAGCCGGCGGGCACCACCAGCACATGCGGCAAGGCGACCAGGCCGGCGATAGGCGTGAAGTCCTCGATCGGGCGGTAGGGCACGCTGTCCATGACGCTGAGGTTGATCGCATGCGTCTGGCTGGTGGCAAGCAGCACCATGCCGCCATCGGCGGGCGCTTGCGCGACCGCGGTGGTGCCGATGGTCGCGTTGCCGCCGCCGCGGTTGTCCGATACCAGCGGCTGGCCAGTCTGCGCCTGGAACACTTCGGCGATCAGGCGAGCGATGAAGTCGCTGGGACCGCCCGGGGGATAGGGGATGACGATGCGCACCGGCCGCGTCGGCCAGCTTTGCGCCTGCGCGGGGCGGATGAGCGCGGCGGCAGCGAGCAGCGCCGCGGCGATACGGCGCGGCAATGCGGGGCTTGTCATGCGGACCTCCCTCCGGGCATGCGGTGGAGCCTGCTTGCCACGCTCTGTCGAACGATGCTGTATCGCGCGATACCGAAAACACGGAGATTGGGGGGAGATGGCCGAGAAGTGCAGTCAGGCTGCGCGGGCCACTTGGAAGATGCCCGCGCCGCTGCTGCGCGAATGGACAGCTGTGACCGCCAACCTGGGCGCGGCGCGCCGGCTGCCGGCCGGCGAGGTGGTGTTTCGCCGCGACGAGCCGAGTGAGAGCTTCTTCCTGATCGAAGAGGGCCTGGCGAAGGCATCAGCGGTCGCGTCGTCAGGTGCCGAGCGCTTGGTCGAGATAATGGGGCCGGGGAGCCTGTTCGGCGAGGGCACGGCTTTGGAGGGCAGCTCCCGACTGGTGACGGTGGAGGCGCTTTCGCCGCTGCGGCTGCGCGAATACCGGGCAAGAGCAGTGACGGCCGCGATGGCCACGGATGCGCAGATCGGCCTCTGCCTCATCCGCATCCTTGCCGCCAAGCAGCGTTCGCTGGCGTACCGGCTGATTGAGGTGTCGGCGCTGCCGGCGCGTGAGCGCCTGCTGGACCTACTCGGGCGGCTGCAGCGCGAACCGGGCGGCCCGCGCGGGCGGCTGCCACTCACTCATGAGGAGATCGCGAACTACCTGGGCCTGTCACGTATCACCGTAACGCGCACCCTAACGGCATTGCGCCACGTTGCGGTGGTTGCGCCATCGATTTCCAGTCGCGCAAGCGTGCCGCCCAACTCTGGCAGTGCATCCGAAAGAGAGTGGTGAGCAACCGCACTTACCAGAGACCTTCGTTCCCCGGTTCTCACTGCTCCAGACAGCGCGCCCGCCCGCAACGCGGACGGGCGCCGATCAGCCCTATCGCGGCTAGCCTGGCGGGCGCCAGCGGGTTTGCTGCCATCCCCACCACCGCCCTCGATCTGTCCCTCGTTCTGTCCACTCCGAGGGGCGCACTCCACCCAACTGTCTATGGTTATTCGCATTTGACGCCAACGTTTCATGCAAGGAACCGAAAGGGGCGTTGGCCCATTTTCGTCCCAAACCGCATCAGGAGGCTGGCTCCTGGTGGGTGTGCTCGGAAACCGGCCCGCTCGTCGAAGCGCTTTGGAGGGTGACGGTGATCACGGCCCCTTCGGCTTCGTTGTGCGCCTCGATGCTGCCCCCCATGTCCGACACCAGACCGTAGCAGATCGACAGCCCGAGGCCGGTGCCCTTGTCTGGGCCCTTGGTGGTGACGAAGGGTTCGAAAGCACGGTCTACCACTTCCGGTGCGATGCCACCGCCCGTGTCGGCGACAGTCAGTCGGACGCTACCCTCTGATTCTGGCAACGCCGCGATACGGATCCGGCGCGGCGCGCCATCGACCCGCGTCGCAAGCGCGTCGCGGGCGTTCAGCAGCAAGTTCAACAGCACCTGCTCGAGCAGGACGGCATCTCCGACAACGATAGGGGCAGGATCGCCGAGCGCGACGTCCACATCGATCATCGCCTTGTGCAAACTGCCGCGAGCCAACTGCAGGCTGCTCTCCACAACCTGCCCGAGCGAGATGGCCTTCTGCGCGGACCCATCTGCCGTACCACGAGCGAAGCGGCGCAAATTCTCGACCAGGTCAGATGCCCTCTGCGTCTGCTTGACGATTGCTTCGAGACGCCGATCCGCGCCCTCGGCGTTACCCTTGCGCAGTGCGAGTTGCGCCAGTTCTGCAGAAAGCGACATGGACTGCAGCGGCTGCCTGATCTCATGCGCCAAGCCGGTTGCCATCTCGCCGATCGATGCGAGCCTGGCGGCGGCCAGGGCGCGTGCCTGGGCTTCGCGCTCGGCCGAGATATCAAGAGTGTAGCCGACGATTTCGCAGGTGCCGTTCGGCCGTCGGCCTAGAAGCTGGCACCGTGACCTGAGAGGACGCCACGAGCCATCGGGCTGGCGAAACCGATAGTCGAGGGTACCCGTTCCCTCCTGTACAACCCGGTTCAAAAAGGAGTCGAAGGAGGATGCATCGACGTCCATCCACTGCCGAATGCTGTCTACGCCGGTGAAGGTAGCGGCTGGCCACCCTGTCACCGTCTCCAAATCCCCTCCGCGATAGATCAGGCGGTCCGTCCCGTCCGGATGGATATCGCGCAGGAAGATCATCGCCGGTAATCCGCCATGCAGGCGCTCGACCTCGGCGCGCCCAGCCAGGAGCGCCTCGGCCTGCTGGCGGGCCTTCAGAACCGCTTCGCGACGGTTGGTCCAGACCGCGAAGCCCAGGCCCAGGCTCACCGCAAGGCTCCCAACGATGAGGAGGCGCATCACCACCCAGGCAGATGCATCCTGCAAGGAACGGCGCCCATAGGCGCCCACCATCCAGCCAGGAGCCTGGGTAGGACGCTCCAAGGCATAGACGTTGTTCGGTCCGGTCCAACCGGGACCCATGATCAGGGCGCGCTGTGTGCCCGCAAGCAAGCCGGCGAGCCAATCGGGTGCCGCCATGCCGATGAGGCGCCCTTCACGGTCCTGGCTGTGCGCCAGGGTTCGGAACCGCCCGTCAACGATCGCCGTGGCGGTGCCGGTTGGCAGCTCCTGCCGTGCCAGCAGCGAGAACAGCGAAGCGGGTGGGAAGCCAAGTGCCAAGGCGCGGCGTGGCTGGCCTTCGCGATCGATCGGTACAATGATCGTGAGCACCGGCCGCGCGGCGAAGGGTCCGTCAAACAGGTCGGAAACTGCCGGCCGGCCTGATTCGAAGACCGAGCCGAGCGTCTGTGCCAGCGCTTCCCGCGTTTCCTGCGGCAGCGTCTCCGGCAGTGCGGCTCCGGCGAGGGTAAGTGTGTTCGCCAGTGGCCTGTAGCTGGGCGGCTGGTCCAGCACCACGAGCCAGCCGCCGACCGTCTCCGCCCAATGTCGGATGCGCGCCGCGAAGGCGGGCGCATCCCGCGGATTGTCCAGCAGCGGCGAGTTCGCGAGAGCCTGGAGCGTCGCGACATGGCTGCCGATCTGCGCGTCCACTGCCGCCGCGACGGCCTGGGCAGTTGCCTGGAGGCGGGCATTGTCAACCGACCTGTACGCGTTCAGCGCGGTGATGGCGGCGAAACCTGCGAAGGCCAAAAGCGGCAAGAGTGCCACGAGACTCAGGGGGAAGAGCCTGACCCGCCAGCGCTTGGTAGGGACTGCCGACAGGGAACTCTTCGCGTTGTCCATCCCTGTCACCTTCAACGATGCCTCATTGCATACGCCCGACGTAGCATCGCATGACAGGGGCCTTTTCGGGAGTCGAGAAAAGCGCAGTCCAGAAATGCAAAGGCTCAGCGGGTGGAGCCTTCCTCGCTGGATATGCAACAGCCTTGCGGGCTTGGTCCTGACCCCGGAATCAGGTCCAGCGGGAGCACAAATTTTTGGGCACAGTGACCCCCTGAGGAGGGGGTGGTGCCATGAAGCAGAAACGATACACGGATGAGCAGATCGCCTTTGCCTTGAGGCAGGCGGAGAGCGGCACGGCGGTGGCCGAGATCTGCCGCAAGCTCGGCGTGTCCGAGCCGACCTTCTATCGGTGGAAGAAGCAGTTCGCCGGGATGGGAACGGTGGAGATCCGTCGGCTGAAGCAGCTGGAGGAGGAGAACGCGAAGCTCAAGCGCATAGTCGCGGATCTCAGCCTCGACAAAACCATGCTGCAGGACGTGCTGCGAAAAAAATGGTGAGGCCCGCGCTGCGCCGTGACGTGGTGGCTGTGCTGCAGAACAGCTACCGGGTCAGCGAGCGTCGGGCCTGCTCGGCGATGGGGTTTCACCGTTCGGCACAGCGCTACCGGTCGCGGCGCGATCCGCAGGTCGAGCTGCGCATGCGGCTGCGCGACCTTGCCGCGGTTCGGGTCCGCTATGGCTACCGGCGTCTGCACGTGCTGCTGCGGCGCGAAGGCTGGCCGGTGAACCACAAGCGGACATACAGGCTCTATGCCGAGGAGGGGCTGTCGATCCGCACCAAGCTGCCCCGACGAAAGCGGGCCTGGCGCTACCGGCAGGGGTGTGCGGGAGCGGCGGCACCGAACGAGATCTGGGCCATGGACTTCATGTCGGACCAGCTGTTCGACGGCCGCCCGATCCGCATTCTGACCATCGTCGACATCCACACACGAGAGGGGCTCTCGACGCATCCGAGAGCCAACTTCCGAGCCGCCCAGGTGGTGGAGATCCTGGACGGGCTGGTCCGCCTGCGCGGCAAGCCGAAGAGCCTGAGGGTGGACAACGGACCGGAGTTCGCCGGGCGGCTGCTCGACCACTGGGCCTATCTAAACGGGGTGGAGATCGACTTCTCCAGGCCCGGAAAGCCCACGGACAATGCGTTCATCGAGGCGTTCAATGCCCGGCTGCGGGCGGAGTGCCTGAACGCCTCGTGGTTCCTATCCTTGGCCGACGCCAAGCAACGCATCGAGGAATGGAGGTGCCACTACAACGAGGAGCGACCGCATTCAGCCCTGGGCAACTTGACCCCGAGGGCCTTCGCCAACCAAGGTCAACCAGCTCGAGAACTTGCGTAGACCCCGGACCAGAGTCGGGGGCAGGACCACTTTGCCTCCGGCCAATCATAGCCGATGGCACACTTCTAGGGGGGCAGGTCACGGACGCGCTGGCCTGTGGGCGGCGGATCCGGGTTCTTGCGGTGGTGGACGACTCCAAAACCAATGCAGATATTGTAGAAGAGCGGCGATCAATCACCCGTAACAAGACCGAATTCGCGTAAGAGTGCACCTATCTGCGTTTTGTCGAGCCTGGTCATCAGCATGGTTTGCAGGAACGCTGGTCCTGGGAGGTCGATTTCCTTACCGTCCCGCAGGCGACCAGTCGCGGACAGGAGCATACGAACGTCATAGGTGGAGTTGAATACTTCCGGGACGCCACGCGCGACGTTGAGCAATGTGTACACAGCCTCCATCGGCGTTCGCACGGAGTACTCGGTGGTGAAGATGCAGTCGCGCTGCTTGGATTCAGCAAATTGCCCAATGAAGGCGAAATTGACAGCGCCCTCAGGGACCACGTCCGGCCTATCACCGGCTTGACGTGGCATGAAGAAGGCGGTCACGTACGGCATCATCACCGGCACGGCCAACGCACCCGTTGCGGCCAGTTCAGGGATGTCCTCGACCGGCACGCCCAAGTGGTAGAGCCATTCCTGGGTGATCTCTTCGCCGCAACAATCCTGCATCGGCTTCTTGACGTAATCGCCAAGTGTGTCGACGAACAGCCCGTAGACCCAAACCACGATCTGGTCCCTGGGCTGCTGCTTGAAGTGCGGCTGCCGGTTCACTGTCCAACTGAGCAGCCAGGATGAATCCTTCGCGGTCACGATCCCGCCAGTCACCACATTACCGCTGAACGGGTCGCGCTTGGCGATCTTCTGGATGTACTTGGGGATGCGCTGATCGAGTGTCGTGACAGTGGCCGACTCCCATTTGGTCTCGGGGATGTGCGAGCCGAACACCTCCGGGCGCCCAAACGCTGGATCCTTTGCGGCGATGCGCCGCCAAAGATCCCATGCAGGCGCAGGCCCAAGGTTGAGCTTCGCCGGTGTGTGATGGTCACCGTTGTCGGAGTTCTCGGTGAGCGAGCCGATGGTGATGAACACCAAGTCGTCGGCACCAAGATCGACGCCGCCTTCGACGCCGTCCCTGCGCCAGTGGATGCGCGAAGCCTGTTTGCGTCCGGGTGCGATGTTGAAATCGACATCGGTCACCTCTGTCCCGTAATGGAACACCACGCCATGATCCAGCAGCCACTTGACCAGCGGCAGCACGAGCGACTCGTACTGGTTGTACTTCGTAAACTTCAGCGTTGAGAAATCTGGCATACCACGGATTTGGTGGATGAAGCGGTGCAGGTATAGCTTCATCTCGAGCGCCGAGTGCCACTCCTGAAAGGCAAACATCGTACGCCAGTACATCCAGAAATTGCTGCCCAGAAATTCCTTCCCGAATACCTCGTTGATTCGTTTGTTTTCCATATCGTGGCGGGTGGCGAGAAAGAACTTGATGATCTCCTTCTGCGCCTGCTCGCTGAGCGTGAACAGACCGTCGGTATGCGCGTCCTCACCGCAATTTACCGTCGCGCGCTGCAAAGAGGAGTTTGGATCATCCCTGTCGAGCCAATAGAACTCGTCGAGCACACTGGCCCCCTCAACCTCGAGCGACGGGATCGAACGGTAGAGGTCCCACAGGCATTCGAAGTGCTCCTCCATCTCGCGGCCGCCGCGGATGACGAAGCCCTTTTCTGACTCCTTGATGCCGTCCAGCGCGCCGCCTGGTAGCTGTTGCTGCTCCAAGATGGTGATGCGGTTGCCCGGCATCTGCCCGTCGCGGATGAGGAAGGCCGCACTCGCCAGTGCCGCCAGGCCCGATCCGACACACCAAGCCGTCTTGTTCTCAACGCCAACGGGCTTGCGCGGGCGGGCGAATGCTTCGTAGTTGCCGCTAGTGTATCGCACGGGGTTTCCTTTGAGTCGGAATGCAACGACAGAAGCGGTGCCGGGTGGGGCCGGCGTGAGCGTCGACGCGATGCCACCGCTAGTTCGGCGTGGGCCTGCGCTTCGGGTGTAAAAGCCGCCAATTCCATGCAGGAAGGCGTTTCAACGTCGAAAACGTTTGAATCCGCTCAGGGTTGCGAGCTGGCCCTCCTCAATGCGCTGGCGGATGAAAAATCTGGGGTGAACACCCTACCGGTCTTACGGATCTGGGATGGTGAGGTGGCAATGCATCGCCGATGCCGGCCACGTAGGTGTTGGTCCAGGCGGCGTCGCCGGCTGACCCGCATCACCAGGCAGAGCAAGCAGGCCACGCACGGCATCTTCGCTCTGCCGGTGCCGCAGCAAGTTCATCGCCGAACCGGACAGCTATCTGCTGGCGCTTGCGTCTCTGTGCGCTGAGGCCGAGGCGTCGGGCACCATCTACATCGGTCCGATGCACCCGCGGATCCGGCAGCCCGGCCCAGGCAATTGCACCATCTCTGGTGAGGCACTCGAACCTGAATCCCACTCGGTCGAAAGGGCCCTAATCCAGAGTTCGAGGACTGCACCCGGCGCGGGCGTGGGTCGGACCGGCCGAGGAACGCCGGGTCGCCATGAGCAAAGTTCGCCTGATTGACAAGGCCAAAGTGGAGGTGGACGCGTTTCCCGTAACGTCGATATTCACCCTCGCGCCTGTGAAACAGCCTGTCGTCGCAACGCCCTACGGCAGTTCCATCTCCAGCAGGGAGGAACTCAATGATTTCCCATGCGCGTCCAGCGACAGCGACCGCGTGACGCCGCCGCCGAGCGCGCCGTGCAGCACGAAGTTCAGCGCGCCGAGATGCGGCAGCACGTGACGCAGTACGGGGCCGCTGACCATGGTGCCGAAATGAAGAGCCACGCGTTCCACCGTGACGTGGCGCGCGACCCGGTCGAAGTCGGCCATGTCACGCACGATCAGGGCGATGTTGGACGTATCGCCCTTGTCGCCCGCGCGGGCATGCGCCAGGTCACGCAGCTTCATCGCGATCCTCCACGAACGCGAAGCGTGGCCGCACGCGCGCGCGCGGCATAAGAACGGAGGCCGCGGCGATGACCTCCCGTGCCGAGGCCGTGGCGCCGCCGCCGCCTGCGGGCCCATTCAGCCAGATGCCCTCCACCTCGCGCCCGATACGCTGCGCGTCGCTCAGGGTGCTGGCGCGGCCGGCGATCCGCGCGCGCACGTCGAGCGGCTCGTCTCGATCCGCCGGGATCGGGCCGCGCAGCACGGAATCCACGCCGATCACGTCGCAGCGCAACTCCAAGATCGCGATGCCGGTCAGTCGCAGGCGCTCCGCCACGATTTCCATCGCGAGCCTTGCGCGTGCCACGGCGCCAGTGCCTGCATAGGAGATCTGCCCCTCGCCGATGAAGCCGTCGCGATAGCCGACCGTGACCTTGAGCGTGTCGGGTCGCGCGCGCCCGGTGCCGCCCTCCACCGCGATGCGGTCCGCGCCGAGGCTGCGGAAGCGCACGGCCGAGAAATCCGCGATTACGTCGGGCTGCAGATAGGCCGCCGGGTCATGCACCTCGTAGAGCAGTTGTTCCGTGCAGGTGCGCGCGCTGATCTCGCCGCCCGATCCGGCGACCTTGCCGAGCACGGCGCTGCCATCCTCGGTCACATCGGCAAAGGGAAAGCCGAGCCGTGCCAGGCCGGCGACATCCTTCACGCCCGGATCGGCGAAATAGCCGCCGGTGAGCTGCCCCGTGCATTCCAGCAGGTGGCCGATGACCGTGCCCTGGCCAAGCCGGTGCCAGTCATCCATGGCCCAGCCGAATTCATGCACCATGGGCGCAAGGAACAGCGCGGGGTCGGCGACGCGGCCCGTCACCACGATCTCGGCCCCCGCAGCCAGCGCGGCGACGATCGGCGCCACGCCGAGATAGGCATTGGCCGAGACCATCGCGTTGTCGATCTGGGCGAGGCTGCCGGGCCGGTCCAGCAGCGGCAGGTCGGCGCCGCGCAGCGTGGCCGTGACGTCGTCGCCCTCCACCCAGGCGATGCGCGGCACGCGCCCACCCAGGCGCCGAGCGATGGCGGCGATGCGCCGCGCGGCGCCGGCCGGATTGGCCGCACCCATGTTGCTGACGATGCGGATGCCGCGCGCAAGACAGGCTGGCAGCACGGCGGCGATCCGTTCCTCGAGCCAGGGGTCGAAGCCGCCTTCGGGATTCGCCAGCCGCGCCTGTTGCGCCAGCGCGATGGTGCGCTCCGCCAGGCATTCGAAGACCAGGTAGTCGAGCCCGCCCTGCTCGGCGAGCTCGACCGCGGGCTCGATGCGGTCGCCCGAGAAGCCGGCGCCCGCCCCGATGCGGATGCGCTTCATCCCGGCTCCAGCACGATGCGGCCCGTCACCTTGCCGTCGTGCAGCAGTTGCAGCGCCTCATTCGCGCGGCTGCGTGGCATGCGGGTGATCGGGATCGGTGCCAGCTTGCCGGATTGGGCCAGCGCTATCACCTCGCGCAGGTCCTGCGGCGAGCCGGTCGCGCTGCCCATGATGCTGCGCGGCTTGAAGATCATGGAGGCGAGCGAGAGCGGCATCTCCCCGCCCATGATGCCGACCAGCACCAGCTTCCCGCCCTTCGCCAGCGCATCGAAGCCGAGCTGCGCGGTGCCGCTCGCATTCACGAAATCGATCACCGCGAGCACGGGCCCGCCCGTTGCCTCCATCAGCCGCGCCATCGTGTCCGGCGCGCCGGAATCCACCACCGCATCCGCGCCCATCGCCAGCGCGGCCGCGCGCTTGCCCGCATCGATGTCGAGCGAGACGATGCGCCGATGGCCGAGCGCGCGCAGCATCGAGATGGCGGCAAGGCCGAGTCCGCCCGCGCCGATCAGCACGAAGGGTGCCTCGGGCGGCAGCGGCATCGCCTTGCGGATTGCGGAATAGACGGTGATGCCGGAGCAAGCATAGGTCGCGGCCAGCGCCGGATCCACCGTTCCCGGATCCACAAGGTAGCGCGGATGCGGTACCA
>Ga0315900_10010614_pt1 | contig 11505 bp, 10 predicted proteins | sample LakEriMetagenome_FD_203521 | JGI IMG/M metagenome (GOLD analysis project Ga0315900, IMG submission 203521) | Freshwater fungal communities from buoy surface, Lake Erie, Ohio, United States - Buoy 12 MA114 | ecosystem: Environmental > Aquatic > Freshwater > Lake > Lake biofilm | place: USA: Lake...
CGCGTTGCAATGGGCTCACGAGATCAACGGCAAGAGCCCGACGGCCCAACGCATGTTGAAGTTCTCGTTCAATCTCATCGATGATGGTCTCGTCGGCCAACAAGTCTTCGCCGGCGAAGCCACTCGTCTCGCGTACATGACCGACGAGGCCCAAGAGGGTCGCATGTCGTTCCTCGAGAAGCGCGATCCCGACTGGTCGTCGTATCCGTGGTACTACTGATCGACTCGGTCGACGACCCTCGTCTCGATCAATTCAGACTGCGGGAACGAGAACTTCGTCCGCGACGCATCCCGGCCCGCATGGCCAAGGGAATGACCCCCGCCGATCTCGAGCGCGTCAGCGCCGGTCACTTCGTCGCCGAGGGCGACCTCGTCGTCGAACGTGCTCTGGCTGCAGGATGCGAACCGGTGGCCCTCTTGACCGACGCCGAGGCCCCCGCGACCGTGGCCTCCAGGATGCCGTCGCACGTGCCGGTTTTCGCCGCACGCGCCGAGGCCCGGCGCATGCTCACCGGACTGGGCGTGGCTCTCGACGTCATCGGTCTGTTCGAACGTCCGCCCACCCGAGCGGTCGACGACATGGTCCCGACTTCTCGCCACTTGTTGCTCGCCGAGGACGTGGACAACCCCACGAACATCGGTGCCATCGCTCGCAGTGCCGCCGCGTTCGGGGTCGACGGCCTGATCCTCGACCGCAACAGTGCGGACCCGTTGGCGCGCCGGGCCCTGCGCGTTTCGATGGGGACCGCACTGCACATGCGACACGCGCGGGTCGACGACATCCCGTCGATCGTTCCGCTGTTGCGCACGCACGGCTTCGTCGTGTGCGGACTCACTCCTCGCTCCACCGCCGAGGACATCGCCGAGGTCGGTCGACGACTTCCCGCTTCGGCCCGGGTGGCGATCGTGCTCGGAGCCGAGCGCGACGGCTTGAGCGAGCGCACCCTCGCCGCTCTCGACCACTCGGTTCGTATCCCCATGGCCCCCGGCATCGACTCACTGAACGTGGCCGCGGCCGCCGCCGTGGCCTGTCATTCGCTGCTCGCCCGTACACTTTCGGCGTGAGCGCCACCGCCGTCCTCCTGCTCTCCTGCCCCGATCAACGCGGCGTGGTGGCCGCGGTCGCCGATTTCATCGCCCAGCACGGAGGCAACATCGTCCACGCCGAGCAACACACCGACGACGTGGAGAGGGTCTTCTTCCAGCGCGTCGAGTTCGAGCTGGAGGGTTTCGGACTCGGTCGCGACGAGATCCTGAACGCCTTCTCGGCCGTCTCGTCGCGTTTCGACATGTCCGTCGACCTGAAGTTCACCGACACTCTTCCTCGTGTGGGCATCCTGGCCTCGAAACAGTCCCATTGCCTGTTCGATCTGCTCACCCGTTGGCGTAGTGGTGAATTGCCCGCCCACGTCGCGGTGGTCATCGACAACCATCCGGATCATGCCGATTTGGTGCGACACATGGGCGTGCCGTACGTGCACCTACCCGTCACACCCCAGTCGAAGGCGACCCAGGAGCGCGCGGTGTTGGACCAGCTCCACGAACATTCGGTCGACCTGGTCGTGCTGGCGCGCTACATGCAGATCCTGTCACCACTCGTGGTCGACGCCTATCGATCCCGCATCATCAACATCCACCATTCGTTCCTCCCCGCGTTCATCGGTGCGAATCCCTATCGGCAAGCGCACGATCGTGGTGTGAAGATCATCGGTGCCACCGCGCATTACGTCACCGAGGAACTCGACGAAGGGCCCATCCTCGACCAAGAGGTCACCCGCGTCTCGCATCGCGACTCGGTCGCGGACCTCACCCGCAAGGGTCGCGATCTGGAGACCATCGTCCTGGCTCGAGCCGTCCGAGCCCACCTCGAGCATCGGGTGCTCGTGTACGGCCGCAAGACGGTCGTCTTCGGCTGAAGCGTCACTCAGGGTTTGCGCGAACTGATGGGTAGTCCGGTGTCGTTGCGCAGGTGCTCGGCCGCCGGCACGAAGTAGTTCGTCAATTCGGCTCGCACATCGGCGTCCTCGGTCACCGCTTCGACCGCGGCCACCATGTGCACCAACCACCGATCGCGCTCCAACGGCCCCACATGGAACGGCATGTGACGCAGGCGCAACTTCGGGTGCCCCCGCTCCTCCATGTAGGTCGTCGGACCGCCCCAATACTGAGCGAGAAAGAGGGTCAGGCGATGTTTCGCTCCCACCAGATCGCTCTGATCGGGATACAACGGCCACAACACCTCGTCGGTGACCACTCCGTCGTAGAACTCGTCCACCAGACGCACGAAGAAGTCCATGCCGCCGACGCGGTCGAAGAGCATCGGCTCGTCGTTCACGAGAATTCGGGGTCCGACCAATCGGGGAAAACGTCGGGCAAGCCGTCGCTGACCTTCACCGGGAACCGGGCGGGACGCTTCTCGAGGAAACTCGTCACGCCCTCCCGCGCATCGTCGCTCGCTCCGCGCGAGTTGATGGCCCTCGAGTCCACCCGGTGGGCCTGCATCGGATGGTCCGCACCCAACATGCGCCACAGCATTCGTCGCGACAGAGCCACCGACACCGGTGCCGTGTTGTCGGCGATCTCGGTCGCGATCGCTCGGGCCGCGGGCAACAGTTCGTCGGGGGCGTGAACACTGCGCACCAGTCGGGCCTCTCGGGCTTCGGTCGCCGAGACCATGCGCCCGGTGTAACACCACTCGGCCGCCTGCGAGATTCCGACCAATCGCGGAAGGAACCAGCTACTGGCCGCCTCGGGCACGATGCCTCGACGAGCGAAGACGAATCCGAATTTGGCCGACTCGCTCGCCAGTCGAATGTCCATCGGCAGGGTCATGGTCACACCGACGCCCACGGCGGCTCCGTTGATCGCCCCGATCACCGGCTTGGTGCTCTCGAAGATGCGCAGGGCCACCAAGCCACCTCCGTCACGCACCACACCGGTTCGCGCGGCCACGTCGCTTCCGCCCTTGGCGAACGTGTCACCTCCGCCCGACAGATCGGCACCCGCGCAATAGGCCTTCCCCGAGCCGGTGAAGATGATCGCCCGCACCTCGTCATCGGCATCGGCCAGATCCATCGCGGCGATGATCTCTTTCAACATGCGATTGGTGAAAGCGTTCATCTTGTCGGGACGATGAAGCGTGATCGTCGCCACCCGATCGGAAACGTCGTAGATGATCTCGTCGAAACTCATGTCCCGACAGTAGTCAGCCGGCGGGATCAGACGTCGAGGAAGCGCGACGCGGCGATGCCCGATCCGATGGCGCCGGCAGCCGCTCCGATGACCAGGAGCATCACCATGACCCAGCGCACGTAGCCGTCGGAGACCACCAGAGCGGCCAATTCCGTGTCGTTGAAGTCGGTGACCGCGTTCGACCAGGCCGTGTTCAGACCCCACAAGCCCGCGCAACTCAACACACCACCGATGAGGCCTTGCAACAGCCCCTCGAGCATGAACGGAATGCGGATGAACCAATTCGTGGCACCCACCAACTTCATGACCTCGATCTCACGCCGCCGTGCGAACATCGCGGTTCGGATGGTGTTCCAGATCAATCCGATGGCCACCATGAGCAGGACGATCGACATCACGGTGGTCGCCACCCGGATGAACTGCGACACCCGGGACACCACGTCGAACACGTCCTGGGCGTAGGCCACTTCGCGCACGCCCTCCACGCCACGGAACGATTCACCGAGCTCGCGAATCAGGTTGGAGTCATCGGTGGTGGGCACCACCTTGAACTGCGACGGGATGTTCTCGGGGGTCAACAAACGGAGCGTGCCCGGATCACCGGCGAACAACTTCTGAGCCTCGGCGTAGCTCTCGGCCTGATCCAGGTACCGCAGCTTGGAGACGTCGATGATCGTGGGCTGGGATTCGATGGCTTCCTGAATGAAAGCGATCTGTTCGGGCGAGGCGTCCGAACGCACGTACACGATCAGTTCGACGTCACCCTTCCAACGAGTGAGCAGATTGTCGAAGGCCCGCTGGATGAGGAAGGTGGAGCCCACCAGCAGAAGCGACACCGCCGAGGTGACGACCGCGGCGGCGGTGAGGGTGACGTTCCTCTTGAAACTGGCCCACGTCTCGCGAAAGGCGTAACTGATACGTGCCAACATCAGTCGTACACCCCGCGTTCCTGGTCGCGGACGATGACGCCGCGGTCGAGCTGCACCACTCTCTTGCGCATCTGATTGACGATGCGCTGATCGTGGGTGGCCATCACGACGGTCGTGCCCGTGCCGTTGATGCGATCCAGCAGGCGCATGATGCCCTCGCCCGTGGCGGGATCCAGGTTTCCCGTGGGCTCGTCGGCCAGAAGAATCAGCGGTCGATTGACGAACGCGCGGGCGATGGAAACGCGCTGCTGCTCGCCACCCGACAGCTGATGAGGGAAGCGGTCCTCCTTGTCGGACAGGCCGACGAGATCGAGGACCGCGGGGACCTGCTGCTTGATCACGTGCTTGGGACGACCGATCACCTCGAGGGCGAAGGCCACGTTCTCGAAAACCGTCTTGTTCAAGAGCAACTTGTAGTCCTGGAAGATGTTGCCGATGTTGCGACGAAGGAACGGAACCTTGGAGTCGGGCATCGCGTTGATGTCCTTGCCGGCCACCCAAACCTCGCCCCTTTCGGGCTGTTCTTGTCGATTCATGAGGCGCAGGATGGTCGACTTCCCCGATCCCGAGGGGCCGACGAGGAACACGAACTCGCCTTTGGCGACTTCGAACGAAGCGTCACGAAGAGCAGTCACCTCGGTGCTGTAGGACTTCGTCACGCTCTCGAGACGGATCATGCTGCTCCTCGGGCAGTCGGCGACCGGAAGGTCGATCTCATGAATGCGCCGTCAGGTTACCAGCGCGTCGCGTTCAGGAATCGTCACCCGAACGTCGCCAGCGCAGGTAGCCCTCCATGAATTCGTCGATCGCGCCATCGAGAACTCCTTCGACGTTGCTCGATTCGACGTTCGTACGCAGGTCCTTGACCATCTGATACGGCTGCAGAACGTAACTTCGGATCTGACTTCCCCATCCGACGGTGGCCTGCTTGCCCGCGATGCGATCCAGCTCGGCTTGATGCTCTTCCTCGATGCGGGCGGCCACCATGGCCTTCAAGCGATTCATCGCCTTCTCGCGGTTCTGCAACTGACTTCGCTCTTCCTGAGACGACGACACGAGTCCGGTGGGTTCATGGATCAGACGAACCGCCGACGACGTCTTGTTCACGTGCTGACCACCGGCGCCGGAGGCACGGAACACTTCCATGCGAACGTCGGTCTCGTTGATCTCGACGTTCGGATCGTCCATTGCCGGCCACACCTGCACCGCGGCGAAGCTCGTTTGACGCCGTCCCTGATTGTCGAACGGGCTGATGCGGACCAAACGATGGGTGCCCCGTTCCGATGTCATCAGCCCGTACGCGTAGCGACCCTTCAACGTGAACTCCGCCGACATGATCCCGGCCTCGGTCGCCGGCGAGATGTCGTCGATCTCGACCGAGAAACCTCGGCGTTCGGCCCAACGCTGGTACATGCGCAACAGGATCTCGCTCCAGTCCTGGGCGTCGACTCCCCCGTCCTTGGCGTTGATCTGCACGATGCAGTCCGCCTCGTCGTGTTCGCCGATGAAGAGGCTGCGCATCTCCAGAACGCTCAAAGCGTCGGCGATGGTCGCGATGCCGGCTTCGATGTCGGGCTCCTGCGACGCGTCGTCCACCTCGCGGGCCATCTCGTGCAGAACGTCGACGTCCTCGAGTTGCCGCGACAGCGCGTCGAATTGATCGATGTCGCCCTTCACGTTGGCGTACTCCGCGTTCAGTCGCTTGGCGTTCTCCTGGTCGTCCCACAGGTCGGGGCGCGACACTTCCACTTCCAATTCGCGGAAACGCTCTCGCTGGGTGTCGATCTTGAGATAGACCCGCGCCTCACCCAGGCGGCGTCCAACCTCTTTCAGATCGTCGGAAAAATCACGCATGGTCGCTCAGTTCGCGCCGTGGCACAACTTGAACTTCTTGCCCGAACCACACGGACAGGGCGCGTTGCGCGGGGTCTTGGAGAACTCGTCGTTCACCACCGGCATCTGCTTGGTCGGAGCGGGAGCACCGGGGGCCGCACTCGCTTGCGGTGACTGACCGCTGGTCGCCGACGGCGCTTCGGACTTGGTCTGCTGCAGGTTCTGCACCGTGGGTGCGGGCTCGTCGTTGCGAACCACCTGCACGTGCATCACGTAACGCACGAAGTCCTGGGCGATGCCCTTCATCATGGCGCCGAACATCTCGTAGCCCTCGCGTTGCCATTCGGCCAACGGATCCTTCTGACCCATCGCGCGCAGGTTGATGCCCTCCTGGAGGTAATCCATCTCCTCCAGATGCTCGCGCCAACGCTGGTCGATGATGCGCAACATCACCTGACGCTCGACGTCGCGCATGACGTTGCTTCCGAGTTCGGATTCGCGACGCTCATAGAAGTTCGAGGCGTCGGCCATGACGAGGTCGTACATGTCGTTGGTGCTGCGCGAGCGCGCCAGAGCGTCGACGTTCATCTCGGTGGGCCAGAACGTGCGCAGCTCCTTGGCCAGGCCCTCGAGATCCCACTCGTCGTCGGCCTCGCTGACGCAATGGGTTTCGATGAGCGAATCGACCGCTTCGGCCAGATACTCCATGGCCGCCGACTTCAGATCGACACCATCGAGGATCTGATCGCGACGCTGGTAGATCACCTTGCGCTGCTCGTTCATGACCTCGTCGTACTTCAGGACGTTCTTGCGAATCTCGCCGTTTCGCTGTTCGACGGTGCTCTGCGCCCGCTCGATGGCTTTGGTGACCATCTTGTGCTCAATGGCTTCGTCATCGGGCAGAGCTCGTCCCATCACCCAGTTCAACGCGCCGGTGGCGAACAGCCGCATCAACTCGTCGTCGAGGCTCAGATAAAAGCGGCTGGAACCCGGGTCACCCTGACGACCGGCCCGACCCCGCAACTGATTGTCGATACGTCGGCTCTCGTGACGTTCGGAGCCGATCACGTAGAGCCCGCCGACGGCGCGCACTTTCTCGCCCTCGGCGCGACACTCGGCGGTGATCGATTCGAGCAACGCGGCGTAACGCGCCTGGGCCTTGGCGCGATTCTCGCGGTACTCCTCGGGCATCTGATCGAGCGGGACCGGCAACGTGAACTCGTCGACCAACGTGTCAGCCGCGAAGCCCTCGGCCAACACCGCGCGACGGGCCAGACCCTCGGGATTGCCACCGAGAAGAATGTCGACACCGCGACCCGCCATGTTCGTGGCCACGGTCACCGATCCGAGGCGACCGGCTTGGGTGACGATCTCGGCCTCGCGCGTGTGCTGCTTGGCGTTCAGAACCTCGTGCTTGACGCCGCGCTTGGTGAGCAGACGCGAGAGGTGCTCGCTCTTCTCGACACTCACGGTTCCAACCAGAACCGGTTGACCATTCGCGTTGCGCTCGACGATGTCGTCGACCACCGCGCCGAACTTCGCGTTCTCCGACTTGTAGATGAGATCGGGTTCGTCGGCCCGAGCGACCGGACGATTGGTGGGAACCGGCACCACCTGCAGTCCGTAGGTGTTCATGAGTTCGGCGGCTTCGGTCTGAGCCGTTCCGGTCATGCCGGCCAACTTGGAGTACATGCGGAAGTAGTTCTGCAACGTGATGGTGGCGAGGGTCTGGTTCTCTTCCTTGATCTTGACGCCCTCTTTGGCCTCGACGGCCTGGTGGATGCCTTCACTCCACCGGCGACCTTCCAGGATGCGCCCGGTGAACTCATCCACGATCTTCACGTCGCCGCCCTGGACGATGTAATCCTTGTCGCGGCGGTACAACTCCTTGGCTTTCAACGCCACTTGTAGTTGATGCACGAGGTTGCGTTGCACTTCGTCGTAGAGGTTCTCGATTCCGAGTTCCTGTTCGACGCGCTCGATGCCCTTCTCCGTGGGCATGACGATGCGCTTGTCCTCCTCGACCTCGTAGTCCTCGTCACGCTTCAGGGCGCGCACGATGCTGGCGAAGCGGTAGTACAAGTTGGCGGCATCGGCCACCCGACCCGAGATGATGAGCGGCGTGCGGGCCTCGTCGATGAGGATCGAGTCCACTTCGTCGACGATGGCGAAGTTGTGGCCGCGTTGCACCTTGTTGGCCTTGGTCGGCGCCATGTTGTCGCGCAGGTAATCGAAACCGAACTCGTTGTTCGTGCCGTAGGTGATGTCGGCCGAGTAATCCTGACGCTTCTGCTCCGGGCGCTCACGGTGTCCGGGGATGACCAGTCCCACGTCGAGTCCGAGCCAACGGTGGACGCGCCCCATCCATTCGGAGTCGCGACGGGCGAGATAGTCGTTCACGGTGATGAGGTGAACGCCCTTGCCCGACAGACCGTTCAGATACGCCGGCAAGGTCGAGACGAGCGTCTTTCCTTCACCGGTCTTCATTTCGGCAACCCAACCGAAATGAAGCGCGGCACCACCCATCATCTGCACGTCGTAGTGACGCTGGCCGATCACCCGGCGCGCGGCTTCGCGGACCACGGCGAAGGACTCGATCAACAGGTCGTCCAGGGTCTCCCCCCGTTCGATGCGCTGGCGGAATTCGGCGGTCTTGGCGCGAAGCGCGTCGTCGGACAACGCCAACAGAGCCGACTCCTCGGCATTGATGTCCGGAACCAGACCCTCGAGGGCCTTGAGCTTCTTGCCTTCACCGGCCCGCAGGATGCGATCGAGGATTCCCATGCAGGGAACGAGCCTACCGTCACATTCGTTCGGGCTCGGGGTCGCCTCGGTTGGCGACGAAGCGGCTCGAACCAGCAAACTCGGACGGTGAACACCGCTTCTGACGCGTCCATCCGTCCCGATTCCCGGTCGATCGACGCGGTCATCTTCGACTTCGGTGGCGTTCTGGCCAGCAATGGTCGACCTTCGGACGTGGTGCGCCGTTTCCCCCACGATCCGGCCGACGTCGTGATGCGGGTGATGATGGGTCACTACGGACAGGACACCGACCACCCGTGGCATCGGCTCGAACGTGGCGAGATCAGCATGTCGGAGTACCGAACCGCCCTCGCTCCGTTGGTCATCGAGGCCGGCCTGACCCCCGTGGCCTCACTTGAACCCGAATCGGGCCAATCGATCCCGTTCGACTTCATCGCCAACGAGCCGGTCGTCGCGCTCGTGCACGAGCTTCGCGACGCCGGATTTCGTCTGGGTGTGCTGACGAACAACGTGCGCGAGCTTCGCGAACGTTGGTGGCCGATGATGGACTTCGCCAACATCTTTCACGACATCGTCGACAGCCACGAGGTCGGTATGCGCAAGCCCAATCCGGCGATCTACCAATTGGCTCTCGCGCGATTGGGGGTCGAGGCTCATCGAACGGCTTTTCTCGATGATGCGCAGTCGAACGTGTCGGCGGCGATCGAGGTCGGCATCCATGGAGTGTTGGTGGACGAGGATCCGTCGGAGGCGGTGAACGTCGTCAGGCGTTTGAGCGGTCTCGGCTCCGCTCGGGCGTAGCGGCCACCGCCCGTGATCGAACCTCGCGCGCACCGGCCAAACGCAAGGCGTGCGCCGCCGCCGCGAATGTGGCACCGGTGGTGACGACGTCGTCGATCACCAGAACGTTCTGGGCCCGGGTCAACGGACGCGAGCGAAACACCGGCCCCTGCAGTCGCTCGGAACGTCGTCGACCGGTTTGCGCCGGACCGCGCGAGCGCTCCAGCAGACGGCGACACGGCAACTTCAGCCGCCGAGCCACGTGGCGGGCCAACAATTCGCTCTGGTCGAACCCGCGCCCGGCCACTCGACGAGACGACGTGGGCGCCCACGTGACGACGTCGAAACGAGGTGACGTGGGGTCGGCCTCGATGTCGGCCACCAATCGAGCGGCGAGCGCACGCGCGACGCGGCGCCGAGAGCGGAACTTGAGATCGGCGACGAGCCGACGCACCGGTCCGTCATAGGCCACGGCCGCCCGCGGACTCGGCGAACGTGGGGCCCGACGCAGCACGTCGCATTCGGGGCACGAGCGGGGTGTGGGCCCACCCGCGGGACAACGGAAGAGACGACGGCACTGGCGACAACGGACGGCGACGAACACGTCGTCATCGGACCACAGGGGTGTGGCAGAGGAACGCGGGGCGTTACGGAATCAACGGGAAGTCGTGGCCCGTCAACCAGTGGCGACCCACTTCCTTCATCGGCGCCCACCGTGCGATCAGGTCCGCCTCCGTGCGATCATCGGTGAGTTGGCCGAGGTCGGTGGGACGCACACCGATGCGCTCCACGATGGGCGCCAGTGCCCGGGGGTCGAAGGAGAACACGTTGGCCGCTGATTCTCCCAACATGCGACGCGTCTCGTGGACCGGAATGTCGTGGAACGTGGACTTCAAGGCCTGGAACGTCGCCGGCCAGGTGCCCTCGGGATGCGGGAAGTCCGTGCCCCACAGCATGTTGTCGATTCCGATCTCGTAGCGCATGCCCAACTCGCGACGCTTCACGTTGGCCAGACCGGTGAAGCAGTTGCGGTCCACGATCTCGCTCGGGAGCATCTCCACCTTGCCGGCGAAGGCGCCCTTGCCCAGTTTCTCGGCGCCTTTCTGACCCATCCACAAACGGTCCCACGACCACAACAACTGCGGCAACCACCAGCAACCACCCTCGGTGGCACAGAACTTCAACCCGGGGAACCGCGTGAAGACTCCCGACCACAACATGAACCACATCGGGCGCGCCGGGAACCAGGTCACCTCGGTCACGTAGATGCCGAGGTTGTCTCCGTATTGATCGCGCTCGGCCGAACCGGAGTGGGTCACGATCGGCATGTTGTACTCCTCGCAACGTGCCCACACCGGGTCGTAGCGACGATCGTGATACGGGGTCTGGTTGCACCAACGCGCCGGAATCATGACCGCACCGAGGCCGTGTTCCTTGGCCCAATCGATCTCGGCCAGAACGTCGTCGAGGTCGCCCGTGATCGGAACCAGCGCCACACCGCAACGACGGTTCGGGCTGGTGGCCACCAACTCGGCCAACCAGCGATTGTGGGCCTTGGAGCCCGCCAGGCCGAGCTCCGGATCGAGGTCTCCCGACAAACCCAAGCCGGCACCGAAGGGAACCGCCGTGCGGCTCTCGACCGCATCGGCGTCGGGGTACACCACTTCGGCGGCCACACCGTCGGCGTCGAGAGTCAGATCGCGACGGTCGGCATCCCAACCACCCGCCAGTTCCTCTTCGTGTTCGTCGAACCACTGTTGGGCGAACTTGGAATCGCGCACACCCAATTTCGTCGACGCTTCGATGAGCGCCGCCTGTTCGGCGAGGAAGTCGTCGAGTTGGGGCCAGTACTTCTTCTCCAGGTAGGTGCGGTACTGCCCCGTGGGAAGTCCGGCATGACTGTCGGCGGCGATGATCATGTACGGATCGTTCACGCTGCCGTGATCGACGGTGGACGTCGTCTGGTCCGGGCGGCTCTCGGTGGCGGGCATGGTGTGCTCCTTGTGTC
>Ga0315900_10010616_pt1 | contig 11502 bp, 4 predicted proteins | sample LakEriMetagenome_FD_203521 | JGI IMG/M metagenome (GOLD analysis project Ga0315900, IMG submission 203521) | Freshwater fungal communities from buoy surface, Lake Erie, Ohio, United States - Buoy 12 MA114 | ecosystem: Environmental > Aquatic > Freshwater > Lake > Lake biofilm | place: USA: Lake...
GCTGGCGAGCGGCCAGACGCTCGGCGGCAACGGCTACGTGGACGGCAACGTGGTGGTCGCGAACGGCTCGGTGCTCTCGCCGGGCGGCAGCATCGGCTGGCTGAGCAACCGCGGCAACATGACCTGGCAAGGGGGCGGCAGCTTCCTGTTCCAGATGTACAACGCGAACGGCACCACGCCGGGGACGGATTGGGATTACATCGACGAGATCCTCACCCTCAACATCGACAGCACGTCGGCCAACCGGTTCGTGATCAACCTGCAGACGCTGTCCGATCCGAGCGCCAACGTGACGGGCGCAATGCCGGAGTTGAACTGGGACAATTCAGTGTCCAAATCGTGGAAGTTCCTCGACGCATCCAACGAGATCACGTCGTTCAGCGCGGACAAGTTCACGGTCAATGCGACGAACTGGCTGAACGCGAACGGCAACTTCACGATCGCCCGCGGCGACACCGTGGAAGGCGGGAACAACACCGAGCTCTACATCGTCTACGCGGCGATCCCCGAGCCGGGCACGCTCGTGCTGGCGGGCATCGGCCTGGCCGCCGCCGGCTGGCACCTCCGCCGCCGCAAGTAGCACAGAGTGGCACTCTGTGAAATCCGGCCGGCCACCCCGTTCGGCCACCGCGATGCCATTCGGCGGTGCCACCGTGTGCAGATTGCCAATCTGCACCTACAAGCGGGCCCTGTAGCCACAGAGTGGCACTCTGTGAAATCCGCCCACCGTGTGCAGACTGCCAGTCTGCACCTACAACCGGCGTGCCCACACTTGCGGGCCTCAACGGGCGGACGGATACTAATATCGCCCGGCCGCACCCCCGAGGGATCCACCCCATGCCCGCCCTGATCCGGTTCGTGCCCGTCGCCGCCTGCCTCGTGATCGCCGCCGTCGCGGCCGCCGCCCCGCCCGCGGCTCCCGAGCTCACGCCTGCCGGCGAGACGCTCCGTGCGAAATACGAGACGATGCTCGAACGGCTCCGCGGCGAGATCGCCGAGGTCGTGCCGACCGTGGACGAGGGGAAGAAGATCGCCTACCTGAAGGCCCGCGAGGCCGAGAAGGCCGCCGAGGCGGCGGTGGCCGCGGCCCAACAGGCCCTTGACAAGGCCAGCGGCGCCGCGGGCCTCGTGAACCACCGGAAGAACAAGTGGATCGCCGGCGCGGAGAAGGGGATCGCCGACGCGAAGGCCAAGCTCGCCAAGGCCGCCACCGACGCCGAACGCGAGGCCGCCAAGGCGGAGCTGGCGAAGTGGGAGGCCAACAAGGCCGACGGCCAGAAGGCGCTCGTGGAGGCCGAGGCTGCGCTCGTCGCGGCGAACGCCGACAAGCCGAAGCTCACCCAGGCCCTCGACGCGGCGAACCAGGCGCTCGCCGCCGCCCAGGCCGCCACGCTCAAGACGGTCGATGCCTTTGGCCTGCGGCCGTTTCTCTCGAAGGACTCGCTCGACGCGAAGCTCGTGAAGTTCGAGGTGCTCGCCCAGGCCACGCCCGCCGGTCTCGCGGAGTTTGCCCAGCAGGGGCCGGAGCAGGAGAAGGTCGTGGAGCGGCTCCTCGCCGACGACGTGCTCATGAAGCAGATGGTCGCGGCCGACGGCGCGAAGGGGGGCAAGTATGGCCGGGCCATGGAGATCTACGAGGCGATCCAGAAGGCGAGCCCCAAGGCCCGCGAGGGCGTCTTGCAGCGGCTGGCGCTCGGCACGAGCCTGGAGCACGCCGTGCCGGTGAAGCAAGCCAATCCCGCGGCCAAGACCGACGGTCCGGCCTTCGTCGATCCGGTGAAGCGCTACCAGCACTTCGAGCAGGCGTTTCTCGCCGGCGAACTCGACCCCTGCTTCGAGAAGCTCGCCGCCTGGGAATACCGGATGGCGGTCAACGGCGACGAGGCCGACGAGATGCTCGGCTGGGGCCGCGAGATGCTGCGGAACTACCGCCCCGACCACATCGCCACGGCCGACGACGCCTGGCGGTATGTGGCCGCCGTGCGGACCGACGTGCAATACGGCTCGCAGAACGTGAGCAAGGACGATCCCCACCTGCACGCGAATCAAAACATCATCAACAACGGCGGCATCTGCGGCCGGCGGGCGTTCTTCGGCCGGTACATCCTCCGCAGCTTCGGCGTGCCGACGATCGCGCGGCCGCAGCCGGGCCATGCGTCGCTCGCCCACTGGACGCCGAACGGCTGGGTGATCAACCTCGGCGGCGGCTGGGGCGTGGGCACGACGGCCGAAGGCAAGGATCTCGACTTCCTGGCCCGCACCCAGGCCCGGACGTCGGAACAGGCCTACCTGCCGGTGCAGCGGGCCCAGTGGATCGGCGACGCCCTCGGCGAGAAGCGGGCCTACGGCTTCCATGCCGACGTGTCGGGCCTGTGGAACGGCGTGGCGCTCTATCTGCAGCGGGCCATCGCCGACGAGGCCAAGGCCAAGACGCTCGCCGCGGTCGGCACCGATCTCGGCGAGGCCAACGAGACGAAGGTGAAGAACGTCGAACAGGTCATCGTGACCGACGCCGACCGGAAGGTGGCGGTGGCGGCCGACGGCACGATGACGGTGCCCGCCGTCGCCTGCACGAGCCCGACCGCCAGCACCGGGAAGGTGATCTTTATGAAGAGCCCCGGCGGCGGCATGCAGCTGCACTACGGCCGCATCGGCGAGCCGCAGCCGCTCGATTACACGATCGAGGTGCCGCGGGCCGGCCGCTACATGCTGACCGCGAAGGTGGTGACCGTGAGCCCCGATCAGCGGCTCAAGGTGGCCGCCAACGGCAGCGGCGACGCCAAGGAGATCCCGCTGCCCTACACGATCGGGAAGTGGGAGCAGACCAAGCCCGTCGAGGTCGCGCTCGCCGCGGGCAAGAACGTCCTGCGGTTCACCCGTGACGAGCCCGTCCGCGGGATCTCGATCAAGGAATTCGTCCTCGCGCCGGTGAAGTGACCCTCGTCGGGCCGACCCCCTCCGCGTTCCCGCCTTCCTCCCTGCGGATCCAGCCATGCACGCCCCTTGGTCGCGGTGCGCCCCGTTCGTTCTCGTCCCCGCGGCCGCCCTCCTGCTGGTGGCCTCCGGCCTCGTGATCGCGGCCGAGGCCCCGAAGGACGGCCCCAAGGAACGCGATCCGTTCCAGACCGCGAAGGAACTCCTCGCCCCGCCGCCGCGGCCCGCCCGGCCGCCGCTCCCGCCGAGCCGACTGCCGCTGGAGCTGCTTGACGGCGAGCGGATCGCGCTCGTCGGCAACTCGACCGCCGAGCGGATGAATCTCTTCGGCCGCTTCGAGTCGCTTCTCCACGAGCGGTTCCCCGGCAAGCGGCTCGTGGTCCGCAACTTCGCCCGCCCCGCCGACGAGGTGGCCGTCCGCGAGCGGCCCTGGAACTACACCTCGCTCGACGATCCGGTCGCCGCCTTCGGGGCCGACACGTATCTGCTTTTCTTCGGGTTCAACGAGTCGTTCGCCGGCCCGGCGGGCGTAGCGACGTTCAAGGCCGCCTACGACAAACTCCTCGACGACATGGCGACCCGCTACCCGCGCGACGACACGAAGGCCCCGCCCCGGTTCGTGATCGTGTCGCCGATCGCCGTCGAGCCGAGCGGCGACCCGCTCCTGCCCGACGCCGCGGCCCAGAACGCGAACCTCGCGGTCTACCGCGACGCCGCCCGGGAGGTGGCCGCCGCGCGGGGCATCGCCTACGTCGATCTCTTCGACACGACGCTGGCGGAGTTCGGGGCCCGGCCCGGGTTGCAGTTCACGATCAACGGCTGCCATGTGAACGAGGCGGGCGACCGACTCGTCGCCGAGGCGCTCGATCGGGCGTTCTTCGGCCGGCCCCCGGCGAAGCGGCTCGACCCCGCGGCCTTCGCGCGGCTCGCAGAGGCGGTCAACGACAAGTCGTGGGTCCACATGCAGGATCACCGGATGGTCAACGGCTGGTATGTCTACGGCGGCCGCCGCACCTGGGACACGGAGACCTACCCGCGTGAGATCGTCAAGGTGCGCAGGATGGCGGCCGTCCGCGACGCCCGCGTGTGGGACATCGCCGCCGGCCGGCCCGTGCCCGCCGTGCCCGACGACTCCCAGACCGGCGTGTTGATCGTGCCCCCCACGCGGTTTGGGGCGCCGAAGCAGGAGTACTGCGAGAATGCCGAAGGGGGCCCGGTGATCAAGGACCCCGAGGACTTCATCCCGACCTGCACGGTGCCGCCCGGCTTCGCGGTCGAACTCTTCGCCGACGAGCGGCGGTTTCCGGAGCTGGCCAAGCCGGCGCAGCTGGCCTTCGACGCCAAGGGCCGGCTCTGGGTGGCGACGATCCCGAGCTACCCGCAGTGGCTGCCGGGCGATCCGCGGGCCTCCGACAAACTCGTGATCCTCGAAGACACGAACCATGACGGCAAGGCCGACAAGAGCACCGTCTTCTACGACGAGCTCCATTGCCCGACCGGCTTCGCGTTCTTTGACGGCGGCGTGCTCGTGATGGATCAGCCGCGGATGCTCTGGCTGAAGGACACCGACGGCGACGACAAGGCCGACGTGGTCGTGCACGTGCTCGACGGCTTCGCCACGGAAGACACCCACCACGCCGCCGGCGCCTTCGAGATGAGCCCGGGCGGCCGGCTGCACGTCCTCGAGGGCGTGGTGATGTGCACGAACCTGGAGACGCCCTGGGGGCCGTTTCGCAACCGCGACGCCTCGGGCTGCTTCGTGATCGACCCGCGGACCTGGAAGGTGCGGCACTTCCAGACGCCCGGCAAGGGAAATCCCTGGTGCTACGTGTTCGACGAGTGGGGGCAGGGGATCGTGGGCGACGGCACCAACGGCTCCCAGCACTGGGACACGCCCCTCTCGGGCCGGCAATACGCGGGCCGCAAGGGGATGGACCCGGTGTTCGACAATGAGGAGCTGCGGCCGGTCGTGGGGAATGAGTTTCTGCGGACGCGGCAGTTTCCGGACGACGTGCAGGACCAGTTCACCTACGCCTGCGTGATCAACATGAACGGCATGCCGCGGTGGCGGTTCTCCGCCGACGGCGGCGGCTTCAAGGGGGAGCGCGTCCGCCACGACCCGGCCGATCCCACGACGGCCTTCGACCTCCTCAAAAGCACCGACAAGCACTTCCGGCCGGTCGATCCGCAGATCGGGCCCGACGGCGCCCTGTGGTTTGGCGACTGGGCCAACCCGCTCATCGGCCACGCCCAATACAGCCAGCGCGACCCCAACCGCGACCATGCGAAAGGGCGGATCTATCGGCTCGTGTGCACGGAGCGGCCGCTCGTGCAGCCCGGCACGCAGTTCGGCAGGTCCACGGCCGAGGTGCTCGAGCAGCTGAAGGAGCCCGAGTGGCGGACGCGCTCTCGGGCCCGGGCCGACCTCCAGGCGCGGCCCCGGGCCGAGGTGCTCCCGGCGGCGCAGGCATGGCTTGCCGGCGTGCGCGGCTCGACGCTGCCGCGGGCTGTCGTAGACCGGCTCGCGACCGAGGTGCTCTGGCTCCAGCAGAGTTTTCATGCGGTTGACGCCGCGCTGCTCGGGGACCTTCTCGCGTCCGAAACGCCCGAGGCACGGGCCGCGGCGACCCGCGTCCTGACCGACGAGCGGGAGCAACTCTCCGACGCCGAGAGCCTGCTCGTGGCCCGGGCCACCGACCCGCATCCGCGGGTGCGGTGCGAGGCGGTGCGGGGGTTGAGCTTCTTCCCCACGGCTCGGGCGATGAAGGCCGTCGCGGCCGCGGCCGACATCGCCCCGACCGACCGCTTCGTGGCCTACACCTGCGACGCGGCCCTCGGCGCCAACCTTGACGTCTGGCGCGACCTCCATGCCGCGGGGGGCTTCGTGGCCACGGGTTCCCCCGCCGCGGGGATCGTGGACGGCGTGCTCGGCTACGAGGAGAAGGCCCGCAAGATCCTGCCGCATCTGGAGGTGCTCACGAGCAAGTCGCCCCAGACGGAGGAGGCCCGCACGAAGGCGCTCCAGATCCTCGGCCGGATGCAGGGGGGCGATCCCGGCAACGGGCAGGCCGTGTTCAAGCGGGTCTGTGTCGCCTGCCACAAGGCGGCCGCCGACGGGGCCACGCTCGGCCCCGCGTTGGCGGGCGTCGGCAGTCGGCTCAAGCCGGCGAAGATCGTGGAGTCGATCGTCGATCCCAACGCGGAGGTCGCGGAGCAGTATCTCTCCACGTCGGTGCTCACGGACGACGGCCGCAGCATCGTGGGCCTCGTCGTCTCGGAGACGCCCGAGGAACTCGTGATTTTCGACGGCAAGGAGCGACGCACGATCCGCGTGGCCGAGATCGACGAGCGGTCGAAGCTCCGGCAGAGCAGCATGCCCGACGGCCTCGCCGCCACGCTCGCCCCGCACGAGCTGCTCGACGTGGTCGCCTACCTCAAGAGCCTCAAGTAGCGGCTCGTTCCTCACACCCCCAGGGAGATTCCCGCATGCCCGAGCCCCTGCATCATTCCCGGCGGCGGTTTCTCGCGACGACCGCCGCGGCGGCCTCCACCTGCCTCCTGCCGGTACGCCGGGCCGTCGCCCGGGCGAGCGATCGGCCCGTGTTCGCCACGATCGGCCTGCGGAACCAGGGCTGGACGATCACCGAGGACGCCCTCGAGGTTGCCGACGTCGCGGCGCTGGCCGACGTCGACGCGGGCGTGCTCGCGGCCACCGTGGGGAAGGTCGAGAAGGGGCAGGGCCGTAAGCCCGACGCCTACGGCGACTACCGCAGGGTACTCGACCGCAAGGATATCGACGCGGTGATGATCGCCACGCCCGACCACTGGCACACGAAGATCGCGGTCGAGGCGATGCGGGCCGGCAAGGACGTCTACTGCGAGAAGCCGCTCACGCTCACGATCGACGAGGGCAAGCTGCTGGAGCGGGTGGTGAAGGAGACCGGCCGCGTGCTCCAGGTGGGCACGATGCAGCGGACGCAGTCGGGCCGGCGGTTTCTGCAGGCGATCGCGCTGGTGCGGCATGGCCGCATCGGCACGGTGCAGCGGGTGACCTGCCACATCGACGGCATGAAGCCGTCGCCGGCGATTCCCGTGGCCGCGGTGCCAAAGGGCCTCGACTGGGACTTCTGGCTCGGCCCCGCGCCGGCCACCGACTACCGGGCGTTGCCGGAGCTCCGCGAGGGCTACGGCGGCGGCGTGCCCTTCTACAGCAACTGCCACTACTCGTTTCGCAATTGGCACGAATACTCCGGCGGCAAGATGGCCGACTGGGGCGCCCACCACGTCGACATCGCCTGCTGGGCGATCGGGGCGAGCGACACCGGCCCGAGCAAGGTGACGCCGGTCGAGTACACGATGGCCTGCGACTACAAGGACGGGTATCCCACGGCGGGCGACCGCTACAACGTGGCGACAGACTTCACGATCCGCGCGGCGATGCCCCGCGACGTCGAGCTCACGATCACGAGCAAGGGGGACAACGGCATCCTCTTCGAGGGCACGAAGGGCCGGTTCTTCGTGAACCGCGGCAAGATCGTGGGGGCACCGGTCGAGGCGCTCAAGGACGATCCGTTGCCGGAGGGGGCCATCGAGGAGGTGTATGGCGGGCCGGTGAGCCCGACGCACGTGGCCAATTTCGTGGAGGCGATGCAGTCTCGGAAGCAGCCGATCTCGGACGTCTGGTCGCACAACCGGATGCTGGAGATCTGTCATCTCTCGAACATCGCGATGCGTCTTGGCCGCGAGTTGGCCTGGGATCCGGTGGCCCGGCAGATCGTGGGTGACCCGCAAGCCAACGCCTTCCTGGCCCGCGAGAGCCGCAAGGGCTACGAGATCGCCGGCGCCTGACCCGCCGGCCAACCGCATTCCGCAGAGTACCACTCCGCGGCTACAGGGCTGGCCGCCGCGGAGCGCTGTAGGTGCAGACTGGCAGTCTGTCACACGGCCGCCAGCCGAAGGCCACAGAGTGCCACTCTGTGCTACTGGCCGCCGCGGAGCGTCGTTGCGGATCGGACGACGCCGTTTCCGCGCAGCGCTGTAGGTGCAGACTGGCAGTCTGTCACACGGCCGCCAGCCGAAGGCCACAGAGTGCCACTCTGTGCTACTGGGGGCCGCGCAGAGTACCACTCCGCGGCTCCACCGCGGCAGCGCGACTTGCGGACGCCGTTGTCAGGGAAGTAGCGTAGTGGGTCTTCATGGCATCCTGCCGTTCCCACCCGCAGAGACCCCACTCGTGAAACGCCTCCTCGCTCTGTGCCTCTCATGGCTCGCCGTCTCCTGCGCCGTTGCGGCCGACCCGGCCCCCGCGCCGAAGCCCGCCCCCGCGATCGAACTCGGCACCCCGTTCGCCGACAACGCCATCCTCCAGCGCGAGATGCCCGTGCCCGTGTGGGGCTGGAGCAAGCCCGGCACGAAGGTCACGGTCGAGTTCGCCGGCCAGAAGAAGACCGCCACGGCCGGGGCCGACGGCAAGTGGACCGCATCGCTCGACCCGCTCACGGCGAACGCGACGCCCGCCGAGATGGTCGTGACCGACGACGCCGGCAAGAAGGTCGTGCTCACGAACATCCTCGTGGGCGAGGTCTGGATGGCGTCGGGGCAGTCGAACATGCAATGGGCCGTGCAGAAGTCGTCGGTCAGCTTCATCGCCAAGCAGCTCGTGGACGAGGCCAAGGCCGCCGGCACGCCGCTGCCGCCGATCCGCGAGGGGAAGATCACCGACTCCTTCGCCTCGCTGCATCCCGTCGAGCACGCCACCCTCGCCTGGAGCGACGGATCGGACTACTCCGACTACAGCGCCGTGGCCTTCGCCTGCGCGGCGGATCTCTGGAAGGAACTCCGCGTGCCGATCGGAATCCTCAACTGCTCATTCAGCCAGACGAGCATCGAGTCGTGGACGCCGCGGGTCGGCTTCGGCCTCGCGAGCGACGACTACAACAAGGGCATCGCCAAGCGGCTGCTCGAGACCGACCCGGCCACGCCCGAGCACGCGGCCGCCTGGAAGGCGTTCGCCGAGAAGATCGAGGCCACGCTCGCCGACAACGCGGCGCTCGTCGCCAAGAAGGAGCCCGCCAAGCCCGTGGCCGTCGAGACGCCGGGCAACATGAACGGCAACCGTGACGCCAGCTGGATGTACAACGGGCGGATGCACCCGGTGGTGCCCTACGCCATCCGCGGCGCGATCTGGAACCAGGGCTTCGCCAACATCGGCGGCGGCCTCACCTACTACGACAACCTCCACGCCCTCATCGCCGGCTGGCGGAAGGTGTGGAACCGCCCTGACCTGCCGGTCTACTTCAACCAGTTCTTCGCCTTCCAGGCGAACGACGGCCTCGACCTCAATCCCATGGCCGAGATGCGGCTGGGCACCTGGCTGGCCCGCGACATCCCCCACACCGGGATGGCGAGCCAGATCGACGTCACGGGCGTGATCCACTACTTCAACAAGGCCCTTTCCGGTCAGCGGATGGCCCGCCATGCACTCAAGAACCAGTACGGCAAGAAGGACGTCGTCACCGACGGGCCGATGCTCAAGGGCTACCGAGTCGAGGGGACCAAGGTCGTGGTCGAGCTCGACCACACCGACGGCGGCCTCGTAGTGGCGAAGACGCCGGCCGGCCAGGTACTCGAGGTGCCGGCGGTGATCGAGAACGGCGCCGAGCAGGTGACGCTCTTTTACGTGGCCGACAAGGACCGCGTCTGGCACCGGGCGAAGGTGCAGATTGACGGCAGCACGCTGGTGGTCACGGCCGACGGCGTCAAGGAGCCCCACGGCGTGGCCTACGGCTGCCGCGGCGTGGGCCCGCTGCCGGGCATCTTCAACAAGGCCCTCCTGCCGCTCACGCCCTTCATCCAGTTCGAGCACGCGCTCGTCACGAGCCGCGACTGGCCGGGCGGCGTGCTGAAGGTGGCAGGCGTCGAGCTCGATCCGTCCACGGTCGGCAAGCCCTACGAATACCGGAAGATGCCGCTCCTCGCGCAGCCGTTCGACGACCACGCCGTGCTCCAGGCCGACGCGCCGATCACGATCTGGGGGTCGGCGGTGCACGACTTTGGCTACGAGGCCAAGGGCAAGGCCGAGATCGCCTTCTCGTTCGCCGGCACGCACCAAACCATCCCCGTCACGCCGGGCATGAAGGAATGGAGGGTGACCCTGCCGCCGATGAAGGCGAGCATGGATCCGCAGGCACTTCACGTCACCTTCTCGATCGACGGCGAGAAGGTTCACGAGCGGCTCTGCAAGGACATCGTGATCGGCGACGTCTGGTACGTCTCGGGCACGAGCACGCAGGCGGCGGAGCGCCACCCGGGCTCCAAGCCGGCGGCCGAGGGGCCGATCCTCGACGACGGCGCGACGGCGGGGCCGGTGCGGTTGATGATCCGGAGTGCCAGCCGCGCGACGTCGCCACGACCGAGCCGCTACATGGTCTCCACGTCGCTCACGCCCCACAACCGCTACGCCTCCTTCTGGCTCGCGCCCAAGGACGGCCCCGTGGCGGCCTTCGGCGCGCGGCTCCACAAGGAGACGGGCCGGCCGGTGGGCGTGGTGTTCATGAGCGCTCCGGGTCTCGAGCTCAAGCAGTGGATCGGCTTCGACCACCTCGCGGCCGTCCCGGGCCTGAAGGCCGACCATGAGAACATCGCCACAGCCGTGCCGGGGACGCCGTTCTACGAGACCGCGGTGCGGGGGTATCTCGCGGCCTGGAAGAAGTATTGGGCGGAAGACGTGCCGGAGCTGATCGCCGCGAAGCGTCCGCACCCGACCGGCTGGGGAGGGTATCCGACGTTCGGCGGCGAGGTGACGTCCACCGCGGCGCAGGCCTACAACGTGATGACGACCCCGTTCGCCGACTTCCGCTTCAAGGGCGTGGTGTTCCTGACCGCCCCGAAGATGGTGGCCGCCGACGAGGGCGCCTCGTTCGCGGCGCAGCTGCCGGCGCTGGCGGCGAGCTGGCGGGCCACGTTCGGCGGCGACCCGGCCTTCTACTACACGCTGCCGGCGAAGTCGCTCGCGCCGAAGATCGCCGCTCCGCAGGGCATCGCGCCGCCGGGGGGGGCGATCGAGGTGACGGAGTGGAACGAGGCGGCGGCGTTGGAAAAGATCCCCGCCTCACCCTGACGTGGCCCGCCCCCTGTAGCACAGAGTGGCACTCCGTGAACCCCGGCCGGCCACCGTGTGCAGACTGCCAGTCTGCACCTACAGCGCTCCGCGGCGGCCAGTAGCACAGAGTGGCACTCTGTGGAATCCGGCTGGCCACCGTGTGCAGATTGCCAATCTGCACCTACAGCGCTGCGCGGCGGCCAGTAGCACAGAGTGGCACTCTGTGGAATCCGGCCGGCGACCGTGTGCAGACTGCCAGTCTGCACCTACAGCGCTCCGCGGCCCCCAGTAGCACAGAGTGGCACTCTGTGGCCTCCGGCCTCCGGCTGGCGACCGTGTGACAGACTGCCAATCTGCACCTACAGCGCTCCGCGGCGGCCAGTAGCACAGAGTGGCACTCTGTGGCCTCCGGCCTTCGGCTGGCCACCGTGTGCAGATTGCCAATCTGAACCAACAGCGCTGCGCGG
>Ga0315900_10010619_pt1 | contig 11501 bp, 12 predicted proteins | sample LakEriMetagenome_FD_203521 | JGI IMG/M metagenome (GOLD analysis project Ga0315900, IMG submission 203521) | Freshwater fungal communities from buoy surface, Lake Erie, Ohio, United States - Buoy 12 MA114 | ecosystem: Environmental > Aquatic > Freshwater > Lake > Lake biofilm | place: USA: Lake...
AGTGTATCAGACGTAAATTATTATACACAGAATCAAACGAATCTTTAAGAGTTGAATCATATCGTTCATTTAATTTAATTAGCTCCCAGTCGTCGATTAGTCTTGAAAGTGATTTTTCGATATTTCGCAAAGATGAACCAATATTCAATAATGGTTTTCCAAGCGCGTGCTTTATACTAGATATACTTTCGTGTAGAGTATTAGATATTCCATGCGCTAATGTATTTCGCTCTTGCTCAAGAAGTCTTACTTTATAATATAATTCTGAGAGAGCCTGGGCCTTTGCAATTTGCTCATTAATTGGGATTAGCTTAATTTTTATATTGAGCAAATCACTAGTTCGAATTCTTGAAATCGTTGTACCTATTTCATTAGAGCTAATTTGCTCTGTTACGTACTCGGCATTTAATTCATTTACAAAATAAATATCATTGACTAAATCGTGTTTTATTTTAAAACTATTTATATCAGATGAGATAAATAACGGCTCTCCCCTGTACTTAAAAAGTGAGGGCTTTAGCTTGTTACCAATTTTTGAAATTAACAAGCAATCTTCATCAATCACCCTTAATCCTTTTGAATTAATTTCGTTTTCATTGATCAAACTAAGATCCAGGTAAGGATTAAGCCCGTTTTCTTTAAGATGGGATACTTTAAGTAATTTACCATATTTTCTACCGCTTTCCCCACTATACTTAAAATACTCTAATAGCTCCTTTGGTCTAAAGTATTCTAATAATTTTCCAATCTGAATACCTTCTACTTCTTTAAGAAAAAACTTTGGAACGGATAAATTATACCCATACTCTTTTAATTTACCGTTAGGTACTATTTTTACAGAATCTGACTCTTGATGATTGTTAATAATACCGAGTAAAGCAAAATCATTCAGCTCTCTGCCTCTTAAGCCTTTTTTTTGTACAAATTTTATTGCATCGATAAAAGTTACATAGCCTGGCATTTTCTTACACTTATTAATCACAAGAACAATAAATGGCATTCCGGTGTTCAACAATAAACCACCTGGGAATCCAATTATATATTCAACTAAATCTGATTCAATTAGTTTCGCTCTAACTTCATGTAATTTCCCAGCTTTATATAAGCAGCTATTTGGAAGAACTGCAATAAGCTTCCCGTCATCACTTAAAGAGTCAACACCTTTTTGAAGGATAAATTGTTCAACCCCTTTAAACTTATTCCCTAATTCTTGGTACCTATTATTAATATGTAGCCCGAAAGGCGGATTAGATACAATTAAATTAAATTTTTCTGATTTAGCGGGCCAATTATTTATTGAGTCTTCGCAAGCATATCTTGAAGTGCCATTTTTTTTATACGCCATAATTCGCAAAACACCTATGGCGTGTGCTTTTTGATTACGCTCTTGACCAAAATAGTAATTTCCTTGGCCAAGATACACGTCAAATGAAGCTAATCCGGCAAAAGGATTATAAACCCTTGAGCTGGCCGGTAATTCGGCCATATTACATATAAAGCGTGTCAATTCCGCAGGCTGCATAAACTCCCCGACAGGCCTTCCATGCGATTCTGCAATACGATACAAAACACTATCAAAAACCTCAGGAAAGTATTCATCTAATATCTTCATGTCTAAATCCCATAAAATGCGTATTATATGCCCTATGCCACTGTCTGACAACCTCGTAATAATCGGCTCAAAACTGGAGAGAATGGAAACATACTGATTCGCTAACTCTGAATCAGAGTTGTGCAAACCAGTTACAAGCTTTTTATACAGATTATTACTGTCTGTAAATTGGAGGTGGCTCTTAGGATTTACAATATCTACACTAAGTAAACCATCCTTGTACACTGATAGAAGAAACAATAATACATGATAATCTTCTGAAGAAATTCCTTCACTTCTTAGAGTGTCAAAAACTTTCCAGAGCTTAACCTTAATTGCTTCAATCGGACTTACCTCTTCTAACTTATATTCTCTCATAATTTCTTAGCTTCTTTTAGCTTTAATTTTTTATCCTTGAAGCACAAACGTAAAGTCATATACTGCAATCTATTTGCAGTTACTTAATTATATTTTTTCACCCCCTTTTTAAGTATGTCGAGAATCTCTTTTCGCAGTTCTTTTGGCGTGACTACCTCGACTGTGTTTTGATATCCGAGTATTGTTGAAATCAGCTCATAGTTAATATAAAGCGGAATTTTAAGCTGAATATCCCCATTTTTATAGCTCCTAACTTTGTGCTGCAATTTATGTATTGGCTTGCTTAGTATATACGGAACCGACTTTGCTTCAACTCTAAGAACAATATCCTCAATTTCTGCTTCATTAGGCTTGGATACGCCAATAAGGTGATTAAAATAGTCATCTGGAGAAAATAGGTCATTTTCAACATATGTTGCTGCTGAATTCTTAATCGAAACAATTCGATCAAGCCCAAGATTTGATACGTATTCTTTATTACCCTCTCTCCCAAAGAGAAACCACCTATTTCGATACTGTTTTAATAAATACGGATGAAAGACAAACTCCCTGGATTCTTCTTTATGATATGGCTTATATGCTATACGTAATGAAGATTTGTCTTTTATTGCGTAAAAAAGCGCATTATACCAATGAATTCCTGATGATTGAGTATGCGCTTCAACCTCAATAATACTTTGAGCATGTTCAGTTACCGTATGTACAGTATTATCCAACTTTGCGATAATCTGATTAAATTCTTCACCAGAATGCGCCGGTGAAAGCCTCTTTACAATAAGCGAGATTTGCTTCAAATATTCAATCTCTTCGTAGTCAAGAAGCGGGGTTTTAATTGAAAATTTTTCTGTGTAGTAATACCTATCATCAGATGCATTAGGGCGATGTATTGGTGCCCCTTTTTCTTCCCTCAGATATTTTAGGTCATTATAAAGAGTTTTCTCACCAATTGCAGGTGTACCTGATCGGGATAGTACAGCATTTACCTTTTTAAGTAAATCATTGAAATTATATCTATTTACGCCTCTAAATATCTCATCTATTACTTCTACCCGTAGTTGTGCGTTTTTGGTAAGGGGCATAATCTTATTAGTACTAAACTTATTTAAATTGATTGTCACAACTTTATTGGCAGCGTGCAAGATTGCCTGTCGAAAAAGGCCTGACTCACAATGTTACAAATATTTTTAACTGCAACAAAATTGCAGTACGCGGCTGTAAGATTGCAGCAAATTCAAGAAAACTCAGGGGTTACCCCTAATAATTAGAATTTAAAAAACAATAAAGATTTGCCGTATATGGAGTTGAATCAAGGAAAAAACAGTCAAAGGGGAATAAATGTTGATAATGCAATAATAGAGTCATATAAGGTGCAACTGGCTGTCGAATCCCAAACAATCATACACTGCAAAATCAAAGCCTTTGAGATGTTTCAACATTGTGGTTGGGCGAATATTAGTCCGAATACGTACTTAATAAACCGTCTATCCAATGAAAGACTAAAACTGATCTATGCAGAAAATATCCCACATGCTCCCCATAGGCATTTCTTTCGTCATCCCAATGACACCCTTTATTTCACTTTGCTTTTCCAGAAAATCCCTGAAACATGGACAACTTTCTGTTTATATGAAGAAACAGCAATGGGAGATGGATTTTTTGTTGGGGAAGTTCCCAAAAACAAAAGTGGTATTTACAGAATAAGAATTAATTAAATAGGTAATTATGGAAAACATATTCAACGACTTGAATAAAGAGACAAGAATCAATCTAGCCCTTAGCTACGAAAATCCAGACATCATATCAAAGTTTTGTGACGAACATTCACTTGATATAGTTCTGGGTAGAGAATACTTCCAGGAAGTCAAAAAATTCTTATACCTATGTGCAAACACTTCTGATAGGCTGGCTCCCTCTGCTGAATTGGACAAAATTTGGCATTCGTTTATTCTTTTTACTAAAGATTACAGACTTTATTGCCAGAAGTTTCTGGGAAAATTTATAGATCACGTACCGGAGGTAAGAAAAGAATCTTCCGAAACAAAGGAAAACTGTCTGCAGAATACAATATCACATTATGAGAATGTGTTTGGCGAACTAAACAATCAAGTATGGCAAATACCTTTTTTCAATAGCGCGGATGAAAAAGACTGTTCGAATTGTAGTGAATGTTCAAGCTGCTCAAACGATTGTCAATCCTGCTCATCATGTGAAGGAAGGGGTTCTCAACCAAGTTGCGTGTATACTGGAAATTGCTTTGATTGTACCGACTCTGGCTATAGTTGCGTTGGTGAAAATCCAAACGACCTATAAAAAGGTCGCCTTGTTCATTATTGTTCTTTAGAATAATATACAAATGATGCTTCCAGTTTACATAAAACATCATTATACCACATATAGCAGCTAAATATTTTTTCTAAAATTCCTATTGTTAGATATTGTATATTATCTTGCAGCTGTTACAGCGCGGTAGCCCGTTGAGCTGTAATCTTCCAACTTAGAGAAATTCTTTCTGCCCATTCGGGCCTGTGACATTAGCGAAATTAAATTAACTAATTGGGTTAGCCACCCATCATTATTTAATTGATATGTCATGGACAAATCAACAGAAAGGTCATTAAAAGAGAGTATAGAAACTCTCACTGACGCCGTTAAGGAGGTTTTTAAAACCAGTTTGCCTCCAGAATTCATCATTTTGGATAATGAAAGAGTGATGGACATTTTGAAAATCTCAAAACGCAAACTTGCTCTTATGAGAACTCGACGGGAGATAGAATATCATCCCAGCGAAGAAAAAATCTTCTTTGACTCTAAAACAAAAAAGGTCAGCACCCGAAAAGGACAGAAAAAGGGTAAAAGGTCTGGAAAGATTTATTACACACTACGAGGTGTACTGAACTACATTAACCGGTTTACCGTTAAACCTCTTTATGAACAATTAAATCTAACAGCATGAAATGCAGATATCGCCGTTGCTTATCAGATTTACATAATCAATTAAATGGGAATCGTCGTTATTGTAATGACGAGTGTAGCTATCTTGAAAGACTTGAGCGTGAGAAAGAAAATAATAGCATTAAAAAAAATGCTTTGGGTGAAATAAATCGCGTTCAGGCCTTACTAAGAGCCTGTCATAATCAATATGGTAACAGCCTAGTAGACGTAAACATACTTCGAGAGCAACGCATGAACTGGAGTATAATATCTGGCACTACTCAGATAGACGGATTTGAGTACAGAATTATAGGCTCGTTTGCTTATACGGTTTTTGAAAAAAGTAAAATTCAAATCATTAAACTATAATATATGTCATTATTTGAAGATACAGGTTTTGACCTGTTGCCATATGTTCCTTTACCTGGCAACTCCCCTGCTACAATCCAGCCAAACGCACAACCTCAAGTTGCCTCCACTAATGTGGCGCCCATCGTTGTAGCCGATCCAGATTCAATACGACCTAAAAAAAGGGGAGGATTTTTGGGTTGGTTTCTGTTTGGCCTATTTATCGCGGGTACTGTTGGTGCAACTATTTATATAGCAAATAAAGACAGTGTAAAAAAGAAAGGCGTTGAAAATTAGGGGTTTGTACCGTGCAGATTAGCCATGATGGAGACAGAGCAACCAGCATGGCTAATCATTTACATATTCGGAAAACCGGAAGGATATAATCATATCTAAAACTCATTGGAAAGCGTTAGATTTACTGTCCCAATAAATTTTTATGCGTGATCCTTTCCTTTGCCACGATTGTCAAAAACTCGGTTATTGCCGGAAATATAACACTAAGCCACAGGAGAGAAATTTTGACAAAGAGGAAGAGGCATTTTTTCAACGAGTAAATAAGCCGACAGTAAAAGTTTACCAGGTATTGCCAGCGACTTCTGTAAAATTGATATCACTAGAAAAGATACGTACACAATTCAAAAAGCATGATGAATTAGTGCTGCCAGAGCTCATTAAGAATGAAGCAGATTTCAGTATGCAATCAAGTCAGCTCCGTTCATTCAATTATAAAATATCAAAGCTCTTAAAGCCAGTGATAACAAAAAAATACTCACGACTTAAATTATCAGTTGAATGATCAAAGAGATAAGGAAATGCGACTTTGATCCAAAAGATACATCAGAAAGATTTATTTCTGGTAAGAGTGGCAAAAAAATAAAAATAATAAGTGATACCCAGCTACGAAAAGTAGAAGAAGGGATAAAACTGTACCTAACAGTTTTATGCAATCAAGCAAATATTGAAGAATCAGAGATTAAATATTATGATGATGAAACACAAAAACTAAATGGTCCGCATGATCAACTATTTAGATTGTATTTCAGAGGATTTCAATTTATATTTTCATATGATTATTTCGACACTGTAGACCTTGAATCAATAAAAAGTGACTTTGGAAAATTCTTAAAAATGAAAGGGAATGAAATAGATGAATTTATTGAACAGCGGTTAATTGAAGAAAGAAAAAGAAATAAGGTACGCGGTGGAAACGGTAATTCGTGGCGCAAACCACCTCCTGACGATGAGGACCTTTGCACTGGAGAATATTCCTGGAATATAGATTAAACTTTGTCAGAAGTACGAGAGGGATAAAATTGAAAAGATAATTATTCAAAACATCAATAAGCATTAACAAAAGAAGCGAATATCACTTGAAAGACTCCTGGCTAAATTTTGATAATTTTTAAATATATTTTTTGTGTGCCTTCTGGAATGAATCAATAGAGATACACAAAAAGTTCGTCTAAAAGATTCAAAAATACTCGATAACAAATAAACGATTAAATTTAAATATGAGTATTAGGTGTGATAAACTAAAACAAACACAAAAAGCTGAGATTGAAAAAATTTTCTTGCTCCACATGAATAGTGATCAATTTCAAGAGGCATGCCTAATTGTTAATGAATATTTAAATAAACATATTAATGAAAATAAGCTACTCATTTTAAAAGACACAATAACAAGTGCTGTGATACTATACGAATTTAATTCAATAGAGGAAAACTCAATTCGAAAAATCACTTATTTAAACCATGACGGACTAAAAAATGATTTTCTTTCTATTAGAGAAAACGAACAAAATTTAAATCAGACTGAGTGGTGGCTGAAACAAAATATTATAAACAGGATCTTTAGTTCTTCTTTAAGTATTATATCTTTTGAAATAGGGAGTGACAAAAATTGGATATTTACCAATTTAGGCATATTGAAAAATGATCTTTTAGGAATTAATACTAATGATTTAGATGAATTATTTAAGAAGCTCCTATTTTCATTCAATAATATACAAGTTGATCTTTTCGCAGAATGGTTTAATAATTTGTATAAAGATTTCAATAAAAAACAAACTATTTCGGTTTTAGGTGGGAAGTTTTTTTTAGAACGAAAGCAATATAGTTTAGGTGGAGGAACATTAATTATTTCAGGTTTTCAACTTAGAAAAGATTCTTTCGATAATTTACTTTTCTATTACAATGATCATTCTGTTGAGTCAGGGGAGTTCGTAAAAGAACAATTTAATTTGTGTTCAATACCCAAAACTGACAGTAAGCTAAGATGTATTCGACTTTATGACAGTAAAGAAGAAACGGCATACTTTAATGAGAGATACGAAGACTCAATCCTACTATTTTCATATTCAAAAAATAAATAGTAGATGAATTCAGAAATAGGTATATCATATAAAGAAAGGGTTGAAAGGGCGGGACAAGCATTGATTAATTTCTTATTGCCCAATAAGAACAATTCAGATTTTATTAGTATACTTAAACTTCTAGAACGTAAGCTACATCTTATCATTGCATATGAAACAGCAATCCAAAAAAATCAAACCCATCAACTTGGTCGTGTATTCGAATCACCTTTCTTGAAAATGACGGCAAAAGAACGCCGTGAGTTGATTGTTGATATTGTAGATCAATATGTCTTATTATCTACGCTAATCATAACATCTTCTAAGAGGGCTTATAACGTGTCTTATATTTCTAAAGAAAAAGAAGTTAATCGAATAGCAGGAAAATTTAGACAGCTATTAAACATAGCGGTAAATACCAAATTTTCTTTGAAGCCTTGGTTATCTATTAGAATGTTTTCCGATACCTCATTTGCCAATAATTTTTACTCAAAAGTAGAGCCTTTTAAAAATCAAGATCTAAGTAAATTCGTAATTCATCCATGCCACAAAAGCGGATTAAACTACCTGTATACTACAGGGCAGGATTTTATTTGCGGTGTTTGTGCTTTTCAAAACCGGCCTTTTAGTAGTTGGGAAGATTATTACAAAGAAGAGTTAGCAATGATGGGGGTAGAAAGTCTTTCAATTATCATTAATTATGGCGGTGTCCCTTCAATTTTAATTCTTGAATTTTTATTTGAAACAATAATACCAGCTGGTGAAAGCGATCGTTTTTTTGAAAAATGCCTACAAGATTTTTGGGATAAGGATACAGTCTTTCAAAATTTATTCAAAATGCAATCATATTAGTTTTTGAGGGTATAACTAAGAATCCATAACCAATTTATCTGAAAATCATATTGAAATATGGGCAATCAAACTCCTGTAGCACTGGATCCTGATTTTCCAAATTCCCTACATACAGGTTATAACGGTGTGATTCTCATTTCTTAGTCCCCTAATTTTTCTTATTAACCCAATGGATGGACTGTTGTTTTTATTAATTTCATTTAAAAATTACTTTGGAAATATCAAAAGAGGAATTAATAATTAGGTATAAGACTCTGAGTACCAACGAGCTTTTAGACATGTACTTATCTCGATCTCAATTCACGCAAGTTGCAGTTGAGGTTATGAAGGATGAGATTCATTCAAGGGGTTTAAATCAGGAGGATTTAGAATCTTTCTTACGGCATAAAGTCTTACAAAAAGATGAGTTTTTTAAAAGAGAAAACTTTATAGAGTTACTGTTCTTAGAAAAACTCATTTATTACCACCTGTTCTTTATTATCCTTTTATTTCTGCTTTTTTTTAGTTGGCTTGCTGATGCATCACGAAAAGAGGGATACAAACTAAAAATAGAACAAGCAATCCTGTATGTCTTTTCGAGTTTGGTAATCCTTTTTTTATCACTTTGGCTTTCCCCCCAATTTGGTATTTATATATGGGCAGGGGGTTTTTTTATCCCATTTTTCTTTGATTTCAAGGCTTCTAAAAAAAGAAAGCAGCTATATAAAGAGATATATGATAAACCACAAGTCCGTTGATATAAATATATTTCCTGGCATGTTCGTTTTTGTATAAAAGTTATACTTTTTTGTTTAGCATCGAATGAAAGGTAATATTTTGTCCCTAAAATTTATAAGTTATTCTGAATAAATAGTTTCTCAATTGAGTTTGTTGGGGCCGCATCATATAGAAGAATCTTGCTTCCTTTTCGAATACCATAGAATGCATACTTCAAATTTTTGGTTGAAGCTTTTATATAAAGGCTGTTATCGCTTAGCTTTTCCCATGTTCCAAGCTTTATTAATTTTCCATTTGTACCTGCTTTAGAATACATTAAATCACCATTTGTACTTGCCTCATTAAAACCCGACCAATATTGGTTATTTGAAAATATGTATATCTCATAATCAACTTCGAATAAGCAATTATTTACTTTTTTTGTTAGTGATAATATGCTACTATAGTAAAACTTATTAAATCGATTTTTCTTTTTTTCAAATGCACAAACAAGGTTATCAGTTCGTTTAGGCATATTAATATATTAAGTTTAAGATAGAGACTATCTGCGTCTCCGTAAAACTTGTTTTTTCATAATTGACCGTTTAAGCCATAGAACAATCTCTAATTTTATATATCCAACTTTTGGATGAGCTGTCAACAAATGTCCTTTAATAAAAAAAGTACCTTTGTAAAGTAACCAGAGTACTCTCCGAGCACAGTGCTCTTGAGAAAGATCTTTATAAAGCAGAAATCAGCAACTTTTTCTGCAAACAAAATTCGACGAAACCCTTGTCCAGCAATGGTTTCAGCCGATAGTCAAAAATGATTATCGCTTCAACTGATAGTAAAGGGTGATTGTTCGCCCCACACCACTTCAAAAAATGATAAACCCTTGTAAATTAAACACTTACAAGGGTTTTCTTTTTGGGGTGCACAGAAAGGTGCGCAGATTTTTAGTGTATCACCAGTTGTCCAGATGCAAGCTGCTTCCCTGTGGGGTCTTGGATCTGCAAGATGTACAACCCCCTGCTTGTCCCTGTTAGGTTTATATCAATTAGTTGATATCGATTGCTTACTTCATGTAGCTTTCTATATAAGACCGAACCCTTTGTATCCATCACCACCACCTGATAGCGCGTGTTTGTAGGGCTATAGTACGTAACCCTAAATTGGCCATTATTCGGGTTGGGATAAATAAACAGCTTACTACTTACCGAGTCTCCGATTATGAGTTCAGGTGTCGTATAAGAGCAAGGAAGTTGTGGTGGGAGGTTCTCGATTGCCATCTTATAAACCCCACTCCACAGACGATAACCTATGGAGTCTACTGCTGTTGTCGTTTCGTTTGAGATCAGCTGATTGTTCCTGTACCAAGCATACTTATAAGTTCCAGCTGGCGCTATACTTGCATTTATAGTAGTTAATAGACCTGGATGGATTGAACGATAAGGCGCAACATTAAGTGTAGCAGTAGGGCTAACATCTATTCTTACACTACGAGTAGTGCTATCCCTACAACCATTATTACTCGTAGATACCAACTTTACAGTGTAGGCACCAACCATTGGATAAGTAAATGTGGGGCTTTGACTAGTAGACATTGATCCATTGCCAAAATTCCAATTGCTGGTAGTAGTACCACCACTTACTGTACTGGTATTATAAAAGGAGAAGCTGTTACCCGTTAAACACTGTATAGCTGGACTTACCGTAAATCCTGATACGGGCATCGGATGAACTGTTACCTGTCTGGTAGTACTATCCTTACAACCATTGTTACTCGTAGATACTAGTCTTACAGGGTAAGTACCAGGTGCTACATAGCTCCTAGTAGCATTAAGCGTGGTAGCCGTTCCTCCATCTCCAAAGTTCCAAAAATGACTGGTAAGTGTTCCGCTGGCTATAGTACTGCTGTTCGTAAAGGTGAAGCTGTTGTCAGTTAAACACTGGGCGGTTGTGTTAATGCTATATGAAGAGGCGGGCATCGGATTAACAACTACCTGTTGAGTAGTGCTATCCTTACAGCCGTTGTTACTCGTAGATACGAGTTTTACAGGGTAAGTGCCAGGTGCTACATAGCTCCTAGTAGCATTAAGCGTGGTAGCCGTTCCTCCATCCCCGAAACTCCAAAAATGTGTAAGCGTTCCACTACTAATAGCGCTGTTATTTGTAAAGCTGAAATTATTACCTGTTAAACACTGAGCAGCTGTGTTGATGCTGTACGAAGAAGCAGGAATAGGATTTACTACTACCTGCTGTGTGGTGCTATCCTTACAACCATAGTTACTCGAAGAAACTAATTTTACTGAGTAAGTACCAGGTGCAGTGTACGATCTTGTGGCGTTAAG
>Ga0315900_10010621_pt1 | contig 11500 bp, 8 predicted proteins | sample LakEriMetagenome_FD_203521 | JGI IMG/M metagenome (GOLD analysis project Ga0315900, IMG submission 203521) | Freshwater fungal communities from buoy surface, Lake Erie, Ohio, United States - Buoy 12 MA114 | ecosystem: Environmental > Aquatic > Freshwater > Lake > Lake biofilm | place: USA: Lake...
TAATGGTTACAATATATTTAGAGAATAACGAACTTGACATTAACGAAGGATTCAGCCAACAGATAACTTACGCAGTTGATGATCTTCAGAACTTGGATAGCAAAAGCACGGCTTTTAGTAAGACCATTGTTATACCTGGAACTGCAAACAATAATAAGTTATTCGGAAATATATTTGAGTTCACGAATTCTAACTTTACAGGTGATGGACCGAATGTAGGTTACAATTTCAATGCTTCTAAAGCAGCAAAGGTAAGATTAGAGATAAACGGATTAACTGCTATTAAAGGTGTTTTGAGATTGCTTACTATTATCCACGATGGCGAGAACATAGAATACGAGGTTGCAATCTTCGGAGAGTTAGGTGGATTTGTAAATGCTTTAGGTAATAAGAAGTTAGAGGATTTAGATTTTTCTGCTTATAATCATAATTACACTATAGCAAATATTGAAAATAGTTGGAGTGGAAATTTGCAATTAGTTACAAGTGGAAACTTTTATAATAACGATAGGGTGCTTATTGATGTTACTGAATACCAACGATTCTATATCGGTGATATTATTACAATAAGTGGAACTGCTTCAAATAATGGCAATTATACTATTAAGAATGTTATTAATGATGCTTATACTATTATAATAGGAACTCCAATAACATTTAAAACACAATTATTAATATTTAATGAAAGTGTACAAAATGGTAGTGATGGAAATTTTACAATAACATATCCTAAAAAAGGTAGAAGTTATTTCTATCCTTTAATTGATTATGGTTTGGTAAGCACTAATAAAAAAGATTATAAATATAGTGCTTTTAGACCTGCACTTTATGTAAGAGAATATATAGATAAAATAATCAAAGGTGCAGGTTACACTTATGAATCTAACTTTTTTGATAGTGATTTTTTTAATAGATTAATTGTTCCACATAATTTAAAAGAACTATATAATAAGTCAACTACATTTTATGTTCAAAATACTTCTTCAGACCTTTTAACTTATTATAATAGTAATGTTGGAGTTTTAACTTTTGGTTATCCAACATTTAACGGATTAACTTTAAATAACTTTAGTTACTTTGATGGAGTTCCTGGATTAGCAGACCCTTATTTTAGGTATCAAGGAACGATTCCTATTTATGCAAAAGTTAAAGTAACATTTTCTTATACTGCAATAATTACTAATGGTGGAAGTGCAAATGCTTCTATAATGAATGCAGGTCAAAGATTACAAACAATAGAATTAATAGCAGATGGAATAAAAAGAAGAACTACAATTGAATTATTGTTAAATGTTTTTAATCAAGATATAATAAAGTTTTCAGTTTGGGGAATACCTTCAAGTGGAAGTGCTGTAACTATTTATTTAGATAATGATACTTTAATTGAAATAATTTCTGAACCTGAAAATTTTATTCCATATCAATTAAATGATTCTTTAAATGTAAATCATTTTTTACCTGTAAATGTTTTTCAAAAGGATTTCTTTACTTCTATTTTGAAGATGTTCTATTTGATGGTTACTGAAGATAAGGATAGAAATAACCATTTAATTATTGAGCCTTGGGTTGAGTTTTACAATTTAGATAGAACAAGTTATTTGGATTGGTCAGACAAGATTGACCGAAGTCAACCGATTAAGATTGTTCCAATGTCTGAAATCAACGCAAGATATTATAACATTAACTACAAGCCTGATTCAGATTATTTTAACGAAGATTATAAAAAGAAATTTAATGAAGGTTATGGCAATGTAGTTTTTGACAATCAATTAGATTTTGCGAAAGATAGTTCTACAACTGAAGTAATATTTTCTGCTACACCATTAGTAGGTTATCAAGATGAAGATAAAGTTGTTTCAACTATTTTTAAATGGGATGGAACTACAACGGATAAAGAAGAAAGGGTTTCTTCAAACATTAGAATTCTACAAAGTAAATTAATTGAAGATGTAGAAAGTTGGACTATTAAAAATGATAGTGGAACAACTATAGCGACTAATACTAATTATCCTTATGCAGGTCATTTAGATGACCCTGATATTCCTGGTAGTGATTTATCCTTCGGAGTTCCTAAAGAATTATATTTCAATTTAGCAGCAGGTGCTTTAGGAAACAATCTTTTCAACACTTACTATTCATCTTATTTAAGCGAAATTACCGACAAGGATTCACGATTAGTTATTGCTAAAATAAAATTAAATGAGCAAGATATTTTTAACCTTGATTTTAGCAGGTTCATTTGGATTGATGGAGTGCTTTATAGATTGAGTAAGATAATAGATTATTCAGCAGGGGAAATATGCACAATAGAATTATTGAGGGTTATTTATACAACCTATCAAACAGGAAGTCCTGCACAAACTGAATGTATTTTAACTGAAGATTCTATCTGCCTACAAACTGAAGGTGGAGATAATATAACAATTGAAAATTAAAAATTATGCCAAAAATAAGTGAATTAACAAGCGTAACAAGTATAGCAGGAACGGAAACAATTCCTGTTGTTCAAAGTGCAACTACAAAGAAAGCAACTGCAGATGATTTAATGGGTTATAAAGTTTTTGCAGCAAATCTAACTTGGGATGCGGTAAACGAAGAATTTGTCAATGATGTATTTAAAGACACTATAACAGGATTATTGTTTACAAGAATATCTCAAGGATATTATAACATAGAAAGTCCTGGAGGTTTATTTGTATTTTCTAAAACCTTTATATTGATTAATCAAAATAACAATAATGGTGCAGCAGGTAATGGTAATTTTATATTCAATGTCGTTAATTTTCAAGACACAAGTAATTTAAGAATTTCAACTATTGATGTTGACCTTTCAGCAGGTACATCAACGCAAGGAGATTTTTTAAGTAGTTGTACAATTGAAATACGTATTTACCCTTAAAAATTAATCAATGGCAAAACAAGTAATTGCTTTAGAAGCAACGTTAAATAGTAGTCCTGCCGAAGGTTCGGTTAAAAGTTTAAAAGCACAATTAAGGGAAGCACAAGCAGAGGTTGTGAAGATGTCTGATAAGTTCGGAGAAACTTCTACACAAGCAGCACAGGCAGCACAAAAAGCAGCACAACTTAAAGATAGGATTGGAGATGCTAAAGCGTTAACTGAAGCGTTTAATCCTGATAAAAAGTTTCAAGCGTTTAGTTCAGCAATTCAAGGTGTAGTAGGTGGATTTTCTGCTTTGCAAGGAGCACAGGCTTTATTTGGTGCTAAATCTGAAGACCTGGAAAAGACGTTAGTTAAAGTACAAGGTGCTATGGCTTTAAGTCAAGGATTAAGTGCAATAACTGAAGCAGGGGATTCATTCAAGAATTTAAAGGTTGTAGCAGTTAATGCTTTGAATAGTATTAAAGCAGCAATAGGTTCTACAGGTATTGGTTTATTGGTTATTGCTTTAGGTGCTATCTATACTTATTGGGATGACATAAAAGGAGCAGTTAACGGAGTTAGTGCCGAACAAGAAAAACTTAATGCTAAAACAAAGGCTAATCTTGATGCACAGAAGCAGAAGCTAACAACAATAAATAGCCAAGATAATATCTTAAAACTTCAGGGTAAAAGCGAAAAGGATATTCTGAAGCTAAAGATGAGCCAATACGATGCAGTTATTAAGGCAACTGAAGCACAAATAATTCAATCTGAAATAACTAAAAATGCACAGGTTAAAGCAGCAGAAAGAAACAAAGAGATTTTAAAAGGCTTGTTGAATTTCTTATCTATTCCAATTACTGCTATTCTTTATGCAGTTGACCAAGTTAGAAATGCTTTAGGTGGAACTTCTACGCTTTTAGAAGATTATAAAGAAGGTCTTGCTAAAATGGTCTTTGACCCTGAACAAACTAAAAAGGATGGAGAAAAAGAAATACAAGAACAAAAGAATGCTTTACAAAATCTTAAGAATGAAAGAGCAGGATTTCAACTTCAAATTCAGGCAATAGATAAAGATGCTTCTGATAAAACAAAAGCACAAAATGATAAATCAGCGGAAGATTTAAAAAAGGCTAATGAAGATGCACAAAATCAAAGGCGAAAGTTAGCAGAAGAAAATGCTTTATTATCTATTAAAGATGAAAGGAAAAGACAAGAAGCAGCGTTACAAATTCAGTTTGAAAATCAACAATTAGAAATAGAGAGAAGCAAAGCAAATAGAGAAGAAAAAGATGCTACATTATTAGAACTTGAAAATAATTTCCTTTTACAAACTGCTGCATTAAGACAAAAATTTGCAGATGAAGATGCACAAAAGAAAAAAGAAAAAGATGAAAAAGATATACAAGCAGAGAAGGATTTAAATGATGTGATGCTTCAACTTGAAAAACAAGCAGCAGAAGAATCTACTAAAATAGCAGAAGACCAAGCAAAAGCAAAGGTTCAATTTATTCAAGATATTGCTAACGCTACAGGTGCCTTATCTGATGTAATAGGAAAGGAAACTGCAGTAGGTAAAGGTTTGGCAGTAGCACAAGCTACAATAAATACTTATTTAGGTGCGAGTGAAGTTATTAAAGCTAAAAGTGTATTACCTGAACCTTTAGGTACTATATCAAAGGTTGTAAATGTAGCAACAATAATCGCAACAGGTTTAAAAGCAGTTAAAGGAATTTTATCTACAAAAGTTCCTGGTGGTGGTGGCGGTGGTGGAAATCCTTCTTTGCCTTCACCTTCTACAATTGCACCTGTTCAACCACAATTAGGGCAAACTGCTTTGAATCAACAAATGATAAACGCTACAGGGAACGCTGCCGTTAGAGCATTTGTTTTAGAAACTGATGTTTCAGGAAACCAAGAAAGGATAAAGAGGTTAAATAGAGCAGCAAGGATAAACTAAATTTTAAGAACTTTTTATATCATATTATATGAACTACCCAATTTACGAGTTAAAAATAAACGAATCTTTGAACGATGAAAGCGAGGTTTCTTATGTGGCTTTAGTGGATGAACCTGCCATTCAAAAGGACTTCCTGGCTTTTAAGTTTGTAGAACCATCTAAAGGCGAAGATGAAAACGAGTTTATTCCAAGATGTGTAAAATATATTATTAACGAAGGGAAGGAACAAGAACAAGCGGTTGCTATTTGTTACTCAATTTGGGAGCAACATTTTAAAGGACAAAATACTTTAGACATTTACGGCTACAATCCTACACATTTTTATATGTGTGCTTTAGCTACTAAAACATTTCAGCATTTAGTTAGTATGAATGTAGGGGTAGATGAGCAAGGAATGATAAGGTCTGCTGCACAAATTGCTGATTCAATATTCAGGATAGAGAAAAGCGTAATAGATAGCAATGTTGCTACTACTGAACAGGTAAACGAAGCAGTTATTTTGTTAGATGACTTTGTAGATTTAATGGGTGAGATTGATAGGCTTGTAGGGATGCAGCACGATGTTTCTTTTATGAATAACCATATAGAAACAATAAAAAGCTATTTGCCTAAAATGCAGTTTGAATCTTACACGGACTATCCAAAAGCAGCAGTTGAGAATGCAAAGATTGCTTTAAGATATGCAGAAGAAAATGGATGGGGTTCTTGTGGCGAAGCTACAGGCAAAAGAAGGGCTAATATGTTGGCTAATAATGAGCCTTTAAGCCGTGAAACGATAGCAAGAATGGCTTCATTTGAAAGGCATAGACAGAACTCACAAAAGGATTTAGGGGATGGATGCGGAAGGTTGATGTGGTTAGCTTGGGGTGGTGATGAGGGCATAGAATGGGCATCAAGGAAACTGAAAGAAATAGACAAGCAGAAGATGAACTTTCAGATTATAAGCGAAGATGAGCATATAATTTCAGGACCATTAATGATAGCCGATGAACTTATCTATCGTAACAATGACAAGTTCGGTGAACATTACGTTAAATTCTCTGCAGATACCATTCAGAAGATAGCTATTAAATTTTCTAAAAAGAAATATCAGTCAAACGTTAATTTGATGCACGACCCTAACCAAAAGGTTCAAGGGGTTACAATGTTTGAATCATTTATAGTAGACAAGAAAAGGGGAATCCTACCAATGCAAGGCTTTGAAGATGTAGCAGATGGTTCTTGGTTTGGTTCTTTCTATGTGGAAAACGAAGAAGTATGGAATAAGGTTAAAGCAGGGGAATTTAGGGGTTTCTCAGTAGAAGGTTTATTTGATTATGAAGAACCTAAAACACCTGAAGAACAAGCACTTCAGAAAATATCTGAACTTTTAAACGCAATTTCTTAACTAAAATAATATCATAATTTATGCAACCAAAAGAAATAATTGAAAAATTGAGATTAACCTTTAACGAATTGGTTAACAATCAACCTGCTCCTGTGCAATTAGCAACTGCTAAACTTATGGATGGTACTGAAGTAGAAGTAACTGAACTTGCCGTAGGTGGTATCGTAACTATTCAAGGCGTTCCTGCTCCTATTGGAGAGCATCAACTTGAAGATGGAACTATCATTGAAGTAGGCGACAACGGAGCAATTACTGAAATCAAAGCACCTGAAGTGAAAGAAGAAGTTGTTGTTGAAGATATGAATGCTTTGTTTAGTGCGTTTCAAGCATCTACCAACGAGAAGTTTGCTGCTTATGAGCAAAGATTTGCAGATTACGAAACAAAGTTAAACAACGCAAATTCAATCATTAATCAGTTGCTTGATGTAACTAAAACATTGGCAGAAACTCCTACAGGAACTCCTGACCAAGCGGTTAAAACTCAAAACAATTTTAAAGTAGAAAAGGAAGAAAAGAATTATTCAGTTCTTTTCAGTTAATTAATAACAATTAAAAATTAAATAAAAATGGCATTATCATTTACAGGTCTGAGTGCATATACTAAACAATTAACTCAACCATTACTTACTTCAGCCGTTATCGGTGCAAAAACTCAACAACTTATACTTGACAATGGTATTGTGTTGACAGGTGTTAAAGGTCCTACTGCAATTCCTTTGATGGATACCGATGCAGTATTCGCTACACAATCTTGTTCTTTTGATGCTTCAGGAACAACTTCATTCTCTCAAAGAACAATCGTTCCTGGAAAGATTAAGGTTGAGGAGAAGATTTGTCCGAAGGATTTGGAAGCTTACTTCACAATGGAAGCACTTCGTGCAGGTTCAACTTACGAAGATTTCGGTAACGCTGATTTCGCTGCTGCTTACCTTGCAAAGAAGAACGCAAGAATTTCTTCTCAACTTGAAACTGCAATTTGGCAGGGTGATTCTGCAAGTGCAACTGCTAACTTGAATAAGTTCAATGGTCTTTCAAAACTTATCAATGCAGGTTCTCCTGTAGATGCTAACGTAAGTGGTTACACAGGCGTAAGTGGTGCTGCAATTGCTACCATTACTGCTTCTAACGTAATCGCTGCAACTGAAGGTATTTACAAAGCTATCCCTGCTGAAGTTATGGCGAAGGGTGATGTAAGAATCTTCGTAGGTTACGATTGGTTCAGATTGCTTGTTCTTGCTTACAGAGCGTTGAATATGTTCAGTTACAATCCACAAGACGCAAACTTTGAAGGTTTCATTTTGCCTGGTACAAACGTAAAGATTGAGCCTGTAAATGGTTTGAACGGAACAGGAGATGCTTTTGCTATTAGCCTTTCAAACTTGTGTATCGCAGTTGATTTGGAAGCAGAAGAAACAAACTACAAATTGTGGTATTCTGAAGATAACAACGATGTACGTTTCCGTGCAGAATTTAAGGTAGGTGTTGACGTAGCCTTCGTTTCTGAGTGTGTGAAGTTTATGTCTGCTATCTAATTTTAAAATAAATTATCTAATCAAAAGGGTGGTGCAAAAAACACCACCTTTTTTTAAAACTTATAACTATGCCGTGTGCACTTAATTCGGGCTACTCTATTGATTGTAGGGAGTCTATCGGGGGAATCCAAGCAATTTGGCTGATAGAAAATTCAGCCCTTTATGATGCTTCAGGTAATTCAAGAGTTTCTGAATCTTCAGGAACGGTTACAGGAATGACTAAAGCAAGTGGTAAAAGATTTTACAAGTTTGAAGTTCCAAGAGCAACTGCTTCTGCTTCTTCTAACTTAACAGGTTCACAAGAGAATGGAACTATCTTCTTTACTCACCAAGTTATGTTCCCTATCAATTCTCGTAACGCTTCTATCCGTAACATAATTACAACTTTAGCGAAAAATCGCTTAACCTTTGTAACTTTGGATATGGATGGAACTTATAGAATGTATGGTAAATCATTCGGTTTGTTCCTTGATACAACTGAAAGTGGAAGTGGAACGGCTCCTGGAGATAGACAAGGTTCAATGCTTACCTTCACATCACAGGAAACTGAAGATTTCTTGGTAGTAAGTGCAAGTGTTGCTGCGAATTTAGAAGTAGCAGGTTAATAAATAAAAATAAAAAATAGGAAAGCCGACCGATTAAAAAGTCGGCTTTTTTTAGGTTATGATTGTACTAACAAAAGGCGAAACGAAAAACATATATTTTACAGGTTCGGAAAGTGCTATACTTACCGACCCATACTTTTTGTTTATATTTACTAATAGAATTACGCAGGAAGTGGTAAAGTTTGTTGTTACTAACGAAAGTACAACTTTAAGGTATGATGTTTTTGAACTTGATGTAGACCAATATTTTGAAGATGCGGAAACAGGCTTTTGGACATATCAAGTTTATGAACAAGCGAGTTCAAACAATTTGAATCCTACAGGACTTAATCAGGTTGAAGATGGTTATATGTATTTAAATAGTGCAATAACATTTGAACCTACAACTTATGATGAACAAGATAATTCATTTATAACATACAATGGATAATTACAAGCATATTGTTTTGGCTTTTGACCAAGCACAACAACCGAAATTTACTGAAAAGAAAAGTAAGGGATATGTTGAATTCGGAAAAGATAATGACTATCCGAAGTATTTAATTGACCTTTATTCTGAATCTCCTAAACACGGTGCAATTGTAAAGGGGAAGAGTAACTACATTTACGGAAAAGGTTTTGAAGAAGCAGGAACTGCTAATAGTTTAGAATCTTGGAATGACATTCTAAAGAAGTGTATTAAGGATGACGAGTTATTTAGGGGTTATTATCTTCAAGTAATTTGGAATAGAGCAAAGCAAGTAAGCGAAGTTTACCACATAGATTTTGCAAAGGTTAGGGTTAGCAAAGACCTTCAAACATTCTACGTTAAAAACGATTGGAATGATATGCGAGAAAAGCCAAGAGAATACGAGGCTTTTAATGTTAACAATCCTTATGGCAGTCAAATATTTTACTATAAAGAATACAATCCTGTTTCTGAAATCTATCCTTTGCCTTCTTACTATCAAGGGTTAAATTACATTGAATCGGACATAAAGGTTTCAAGGCATATTCTTGGAAACGCTAATCAAGGGTGGGTTGGAACTAAACTTGTAAATCTTAACAATGGCGACCCTATCGGAGAGGAAAATAAAGGTGAAGTTGAAAGGGATTTGTTAAAGAAATTTACAGGTTCAGAAGGAAAGCGTGTTGTAATAATGTTCAACAAGTCAAGGGATAACGCAGCAGATATTCTTGATTTAGGAACAACGATGTTGACAAAAGAAGATTTTACTAATGTCAATAATTTAATTCAGCAAGAAATCTTTGCTTCGCATCAAGTTACAAGTCCTACCTTATTTGGTATTAAGACCGAAGGGCAATTAGGAGCAAGGAACGAAATAAGGGATGCTTACGAGATTTTCAATAATACATACGTTCAAGAAAGGCAGAAGGAGTTAGAAGTTATATTTACCAATTTCAGAAATCTTAAAGGCGAACAAGGGGATTTTGTTATTCAACCTGTTGAGCCTTTGAAGTTTGAATTTACTGAAGCTATAGTTTCACAAAATTTAACGCAGGATGAAATACGTGAGTTAATGGGTAGAGAACCTATAGACAATGCAATTAAAACACAAGCACAAATTATTTCAGATAACATCAATGCTTTAAGTCCTTTAGTTGCTAATAAGGTTCTTGAATCAATGACACCTGATGAAATAAGAAGCCTTGCAGGTTTAGTTCCTGTTCAACAATCTACAGGTACTGCAACGGCACAAGAGCAACCTACACAAATGAATGATTCAATTAAGAATCTAACAGGCAGACAATATCAAAACGTAATGAGAATAGTTAGGCAGTTCGGAAACGGCAAACTAACTAAAGGTCAAGCTACTTTGATGCTAAAGAACGGATTCGGTTTTACTGATGCAGATGTTAATACTTTTCTTGGTGTAGATGATGACCCTTTAACCGATGACGAAATAAGTAAATTCTCAATGGATGCAGATGAACTTCTGCTTCAAGAATTTGCTTCCTGTGGTTCGGATAGGAGTTTATATTCAATAACTGAAACAAGGTCATTTAATGGCTTTGAAATGGCTTTAAATCAACTTCAAGCGGATGTTCTTTCATTGATTACAAAACAACCATTGATTGCACCTGAAGTGATAGCAGAAACTTTGAAGAAGCCTTTAAAGGATATTGAAACTACTATCAGCGAATTGGTAGGTAATAAAATTATTACCGAAAAAAAAACATTAATCGGTGAAGATGAAGTAGTAAGAAGGTATGTTAATAAGCCTGTTTCTGAACTTCCTGGAAAGAGTTCAAAGGTTAATGATATTCTAATTATGTATTCTTATGATTGGCGTGTTCCTGCTTCACAAAGGGATTACAACACTTCAAGACCATTCTGCCAAAGGCTAATGGATTTAAGTTTAACGAAGTTTTGGTCAAGACAGGACATTGAAAAAATAAGTGCAAGAGTTGGTTATTCGGTTTGGGATAGATGCGGTGGATGGTGGACAATGCCTGATGGAACGCATAGTTACCAATGTAGGCACGAATGGAAAGCTAATATAGTAACAAGAAAACAAAAGTAGTAATGAGCAAAAATATATTATTTCTAACTGAACAAACATTCAAGGAAAGAACAGGAGCATCTAATGCTATTGATGGAAAGCAATTATTTCCAATGATTAAGGTAGCAGGTGATATGTTCATTCAACCTGTTTTAGGTTCTACGCTTTACAAAAGATTACAAGAAGGGGTTGAAGATGACAATTTAAGCGTTAACGAAAAGACCTTAATAGATGACTATATTACCGATGCTTTGATTTGGTTCACTATGTCAATGCTTCCAATGACTATGGGTTATCAGTTATTCAGTAAGGGATTCCTACAAAAGACAAGTGAGGAAAGCACACCACCGAGTAGAGCAGACCTAGAACTAATAGAGCAGAAGTATAAATCAATGGCTGAATTTTACAATAGCAGATTGATAAGTTTCTTGCAGGAAAACTATACGCTTTATTCAGAATACTTAAATGTTTCAATGGGGTTAGATACTATCTTCCCTACTACAAAGGCTTACACTTGTCCTATTTATTTAGGTGGATTTGAGCCTTGTGGAAACAAGTATATGAATAGTTCAAGTGGTTACGCTACACCACAAGTAGTTTACTATACTGCTACAGGTGGAGAAACTAACTT
>Ga0315900_10010622_pt1 | contig 11500 bp, 9 predicted proteins | sample LakEriMetagenome_FD_203521 | JGI IMG/M metagenome (GOLD analysis project Ga0315900, IMG submission 203521) | Freshwater fungal communities from buoy surface, Lake Erie, Ohio, United States - Buoy 12 MA114 | ecosystem: Environmental > Aquatic > Freshwater > Lake > Lake biofilm | place: USA: Lake...
CGTTCATGACGGTCTCGCTGATGAAGTTGCGGATGATGTTGTCCATCACCTGCTCCAGTTCCGTCACGATGCGGGAATCCTTGTAGTAGAGGAACTGCTTCCGCGTGCCGGTGATCGGGATGGTGATGGGCTTGTACACGCGGCCCATGGCCCGCACCTCCTCCTGCATCCGGTCCGGGTCCTGCTCCATGCCGGGCTTGAGGTTGCGCTGCGCGATCACGGTGCCCTCCTCATCCACGATGATCATGGGCACCGTGGTGTTGTCGCTCACCACGCGCAGGTAGAAGGCCAGGTCCGTGGCGTTGTTGTCCGCCAGCGCCCGCATGGCGTCGGCCAGCAGTTCCACCTTCTTCCGCTCCTCCTCGCGCAGCCGCCGGAACAGCGAGTCCGTGTAGTTAACCAGCTGGGCGCGGTTGCGCACGGCTTCGGCCCAGAGCTGCACCTTGCGGCGTTCCTCCGTCCGCACACGCTCCACCATGCGGCTGCTGTACCACAGGCTGGCCCCCACGATGGCCAGGGCCACCAAGGCGAGGAGCAGCTTCCAGCGTTGCTTGCGCGAATAGAGGTCCATGCGGTCGTGCGAAGATCGCCCTTCGGCCCGACCTTATTCCACGGTGACCTTCTCCCGTCCGGCATCCTCCTCTGGATCAAGGAGCCGGCCCAGACCCTTCCTGCGCTTCACGGGCCGGCCGGGCGCGGCCGCATCCTCCGCTCCGGGCCCTTCCAGGGTGATGAGCGGCACGTTCGCGGGGGGGGCTTCCACACCGTTGTCCCCCCGAAGCGTTCCGGCGAGCAGGTTCTTCAGGTTGGCCGCCTCCTGCTTGATGCGCTGGTTCCTCCGCGCCGCTGCTGCTGCGCCGTCATTGGCGAAACGCAGGTCGTCCGTTGTGCCGAACATGTGCAGGAAGATGCGCATGCCGGTGCCGTCGTCGGCCACGGGGCCGAACTCGTCCTCCCCGGCCTGCCCCATCCGGAACAGGTCGCCAAGCCGGAAGTTCAAGTGGTCGTCAACACCACCGTCGAAGGTCTGCGCTGCGCTCACCTCGATGTCCATCGCATCGCTGCGCACAAGCATCTGTGGGACGAACACCGTCCGGTCGCGGATCTCCACCTGGTTGCGCAGGGTGGCGAAGCGTACATGCTGCAACCGGCGGGACAGTTCCTGTGTGTCCACGAAAGGCGCGATGAGCTTGTTGGAGCGTACGTGGTCGGCCACGGCCATCATTGGCCCGTGCCCGATCAACTCCCCGTTGCTGACGGATACGTCGGCGAGCACGTGCAGGCCCTCCTGGTCAAGGCGCATGGACGGGAACAGGTCCGCCTGCAGGGTCAGCTCGATGTTGCTGCGGCCGCGGATGTGCTGGGCAGTGAGGAAGTCCTGGCCGAAGTCGCGGAACTCGCGGAAAAGCCGCGCGATGTCCATGTCCTTCACATGGGCGTTGATGCGCAGGGGATATGCGTCCGCGGGCCGGCCATCCAGCACGAGCGAACCCTCCACGGCACCATCGGCCGTGCGCAGCGTGATGGGGGCCACCCGCAGCACACGGTCCTCCAGCTGCACGGTGCCCCGGATCGCTTCCGCTGTGAAATCCTCGTACACCAGCTGCCCGACCTCCACCCCAAGATCCAGGGCGATCAGCGGCGGCAGCCGCAGGTCGGGCGCTGACGCTGCCGAGCCTTCGCCCGCCGGTCGCGTTCCACCGATGAGCGCCCCCATGTCCAGTCGTTCGCTGCGGCCGCGGGCTTCGATGACCAGGCGTTGGTCCGGCAGCAGCAGGTAGGGCACCAGGTCGCGGAGCGTCCCGGTCAGTTCGATGGGTGATCCCTGAACGCTGCAACGAAGCCCGCTAACCGTGGCATCATTCCCGTTCAGCGCCAGTTCGGCGTTGAGATCGGTAAGCCGGTGCCGGACGCCTTTCAACTTCAACGATGCGTTGGCCAGGGTGGCCTGCCCGGTGATGGTGAGCGCGCGCAGGTCGTTGCGCTGGATGTTGGCCGCATCGCGCAGGGTGCCGCTCATGCGCACGGCCGCCTTCAACCGTCCGCCGGCCTCCTCCAGTGTGTCGATGCGGGCGAAGCGCAGCAGGTCGGAGAGGGCCAGGTCACCGTGCACATCGGCTTTCAGCTTCGCCTTTGTGCGGCCGGCCAGCTCCACATCACCGCCGAGCGTGCCGCTGGGCGCGCGGGCGTGCAGGTGGCGCACCACCAGCTTGCGCAGGGCGCCGCCACCGTCCAGGTCCAGGGCCAGTTCGCCCCGCACATCGTTGAAGCGCACCCCGCTGCGTTGCTCCTTCAGCCGGCCATCCCGCACGGTGAGCCCCAGCGACAGTGCGGGACCCGCACCCTCCACTGGGCCGGCGTAGCGGAGGGCCAGGTCCATCTCGCCGGCCAGGTCGTAGTGGCGCAGTCGGCGGTGCAGCGCTGGCGGGAGCAGCTCCATCACCGCCGCTAGGTCAAGCTTGAAACCGTTCGCGCGCAGGTCCAGTGTGCGGGCGTCCGCCGCACCCGCATAGGCCAGCTCCACGGCGATGGGGGCCTCATCGATCAGGAGCTCACTGCCCTTCACCAGCCGGAAGTGCCCGTCTTCACCGCCGAACTCCGCGCGCAGCGCCAGGCCGGCGCGGCGGTCCGTGAGCAGCGCGCTCCCGCTTTTCCGCACCTCCAACACGTGTACGTCCCCTTTCGCCGTCATGGTGGAGCCTTCCGCCGACAGCCGCCCCCCCAGCTCCAAGGCCTCACTGGCCAAATGCACCGAAAGGTCGCTACGTGCATCCTGGTAGCGGACCCGCAGTCCATCGAAGGTCGCTTTGCGCAGTTCGACCGCCGCCGCATCATCCCCGGTGGTCGTGTCCGCGCGCCAGATGTTCCAGTTGCCCTGGCCGTTGCGGTCCACGGCAGGGTGGAGCCGCACATCCACGCCGTGGAGCCGGCTCACGGTGTAGTCGCCGCGGAGCATCGCCAACAGGCCGATCTCCAGGTACAGGCTTCGGGCATACAGCAGCGTATCCGCCGGTGTGCTGTCGGTGCGGGCCAGGTGGATGAGCACCTCGTCCAGGCGCAGGGATGCCCGGGGAAAGCGCTCGATCAGTGTGAGCTCGATGCCCTGCTGCTGCACGGGCACCAGCAGGTGCGCGTTCAGGCCCGCCACCAGGCGTTCCTTCACCTCGTCCTGGAACACCACGGCGAGCAGCACCAAGGCCAGCAAGGGCAGCAGCAGGGCCGCGGCGGCGAGCAGCAGGAACCGGCGGGCGCGGCGCATCATGGCGTTTCCACAAAGTTCCCCCGTGGAACGGCGGCCCGCCGCGGCCGGCGCCCCGATCGTCCACAAGGGGGTGTTGCTTAAGCGATCAACGTGCCAACGGCACGCATCGTACATGCGGCGGTGTACCTTGGCCGTTCCATGCGTCTGGCCGTCCTGCTCATTCCCGTGCTGCTGCTACCGGCCTGCCAACCGGAAGAGGCGGCGGAGGGGCCATCCCAGGTGCGCATCACGTTCAGCACCGATAGCGGGTATACGTTCGTGGACGACACGGTCGGGGTTTCCGATACCGTGCGCGTGGGCGTGCGCTGTGCGGCCGGCTCCGATGCGTTGGAGCGCTTCTTCCTGGCCGTGAGCTACAACGACAGCGCCCAGCGCCTGTTGGACACCGTGCGCATCCAGGCGGACCCCTACGTGCTGGACAGCCACTTGGTGGTGCGTCCGATACCGGGTCGGGAACGGTGGTCCTTCATCGTGGAGGAGGGCGATGGAGATCGAACGACCCGAAGCCTTGTGCTGGTGGTGCAGTAGGCCTCACTCGTGCCCGTGGCTCCGGCGCAGGCGGCCCTTGGGCTTCTCCGTTACCGTTGGCGCCTTCAGCTGCTTCAGCCAGGTGACCTCCTTCTCCGTGAGGTGTCGCCAGTGCCCGCGCTGCAGGTCCTTCTTGGTGAGCCCGGAGAACATCACGCGGTCCAGCTTCACCACGTCGTAGCCGAGGGCCTCGAACATGCGGCGCACGATGCGGTTGCGGCCCATGTGCAGCTTGATGCCCACCTCGCGCTTGCTTTCCGCGCCGGACACGTAGCTCGCCTCATCGGCCTGCGCGAGGCCGTCCTCCAGGTGCACACCCTGCACCAGTTCCCGCAGGTGGCTTGCCAGCACGTTCTTGTCCAGCGTCACGTGGTAGAGCTTCTCCGCGCCGTGGCTCGGGTGTGTGAGCTTCTTGGCCAGCTCACCGTCGTTGGTGAGCAGCAGCACCCCGGTGGTGTTGCGGTCCAGCCGTCCCACCGGATAAATGCGCTCCGAACAGGCGCGCGCCACCAGGTGCATCACGGTGTGGCGCTCCTCCGGGTCGTCCGTGGTGGTGATGGTGTCCTTGGGCTTGTTCAGCAGCACATAGCGCTTCTGCTCCATGCTCAGGCGCTGGCCGCCGAAGACCACCACATCCTCCGGACGCACCTTGATGCCCAGTTCGGTGACCACCTTGCCGTTGACGGTCACAGCACCCGTGGTTATCAGTTCATCGGCCTCGCGGCGGCTGCCCACCCCGGCGTTCGCGAGGTACTTGTTCAGGCGGATGAGCCCCTCGTTGGCGGGGTTCGGCAGGCTGAAGCGGTTGCTCCGCTCCCCCTTGCGGAAGGGCCGGCGGGAAAGCGGATCGCCCTCGGTGAAGGTCCGTTCGTCGCGGCTCTGGCGCTTCCACGGCTTTTCTGCGCGCGGCGGCCGTTCCGGGCCACGGGCCCCCGGACGTGCAGGCCGGGGGCCGCTGCGCGCGTCATCGCGCTTGCCGAAGGAGCGCCGGCCACCAAGGCCATCTGCCGCCGGCCGCCCACCCCGCCCTGGACGCTGTGCACCCGAGCGCTCCTCCCGGCCCGGCCGGGGCCCGCGCGGACCGTCCGCGGTGCGGGGACCTCCGCGCCCCGGGCGTTGGTCCTCCGTTCGGTCTTCGCGCCGTGGTCGGCCACCCCCTGGGCGGCCTTGGGGGGGGCGTGCGTCCCGTTTCCAGGGGCCACCTGCACGGCGTTCCTCCCCGCGCCCGCGCTCACCATCGCGCTCATCGCCACGCGGTCCGGGGCGTCCTCCGGGGCGCCGGTCGCTGCGGCCAGCGCCATCACGGGCCCGTTCGTTGCGGTCGCGTCCCCCCGGGGGGGTGCCTTTACCCGGACCACGCGGGCGTTGGTTGCGGGGGCCTCGGGCGTTACGGTCGTTCATGGAGCGTGGGGTAGAAAGCGTTGGGGATATGCAGGATGCGCGGTCCATCGGGCCGCAGGGTGATCGCGATCACGTCGAACCGCACCTCCGGGTCGTCCGGAAGTGTGTCCAGCAGGGCCTCGGTGCAGCGCATCAGCTTGCGCTGCTTGGCCCGGTCCACGGCCTGTTCGGGGTCTTTCCATTGGTCACTGTGCACGGTCTTCACCTCCACCACCACCAGCATCGGCCCCTCCCGGGCCACAATGTCCAGCTCGTCACGCCCGTGCCGCCAGTTGCGGTAAAGCACCCGGAAGCCACGCTCCTCAAGCCATTGGCATGCAAGTTGCTCCCCATGGGCGCCGGTATCCAGGTGCTTGGCCATCGATAGCAACGTTCTCGTGTGTGTAACCTCCGGACCGGCCGTGCGTTCAAGAGGGGCAAAAGTGAGGATCTTTCGACCGACCACTCTTTGGAAACAACACAGTACCATGCGTACCATGCAGCGTTCGCTCCTGACCTTCGGTTCCATCGTCGCCCTGGTGGGCGCCTCCTGGGCGCAAGCCTTCGAGGGGATCGTCGAGTTCACCAAGACCACCGGGCCTGTGGTGACCAACTACAAATACTACGTGAAAGGTGATCACGTGCGCATCGAGGAGATCAGCGCACGCGGTGATGCCCAGGGCATCATGCTCGTGGACACCCGCGACAAGACCGTGACGGCCCTGAGCCCCGACCGCAAGCTTTACATGGACGTGCCCAACATGCGCCTCCCCAAGGATGTGAAGACGGAGGTGAAAAAGACCGGCGAGATGAAGGAACTGGCCGGGTACAAGTGCGAGAAGTGGGTGGTGAAGAGCGCTCCGGAAGACCGCCAGATCACCTACTGGGTGGCCGCGGACAAGTTCGATTTCTTCATCCCCCTGCTGGAAACGCTGAACCGCAAGGATGAGCAGGCGGTGTTCTTCCTGGATATCCCCGACGCCAAGGGCGTGTTCCCCATGCTCGGCCTGGAGCAGAAGCTGGACGGCGCCGAGGTGACCAAGCTCCAGGTGACCAAGGTGACCAAGGGTGTCCAGAAACCCGCCCTGTTCGAGGTGCCCGCCGGCTACAACAAGTTCGAGCGGAACTAGGCCTCGGCTTCGCCCGGCCTGACAGCTCCGATCGGTCCGGTAGTTCCTTCGAAGCTCAGCGTTGCACCGTTCGCGGTGACGTTGAGCTTCGCTTTTTCAGCCTACCGATGTTGGCGCTCCGGGCTTGTGCCGGATCCGTGTGAAGGGCGGGTCCATGTTCGCGCGACTCCGGGTCAAGCCCGGAGTGACAGCGGTGAACAGGCTCACGTGCTGGTTCGCGCTACGTACGCCAGCGTGGCGCCTTCGGCGGTCACGGTGAGCCGTGCGGCAGCGCCGAACACCAAGGTGCGGTTGTCGTCGATGTGGCCGGCGGGGAAACCGAAGCATACAGGATAACCGGTATCGCCCAGGGCGTCGGCGATGATCTGTTCTGCGCCCCTGCCAAAGGGGTCGTCCGGGTTCTTGTCGCGCATGTCGCTCATGCCCCCCACGATCAGCCCTGCGAGCTCCTTGAACCAGCCCGCCAGCCGCAGGTTCTGCACCATGCGGTCCACGTGGTACAAGAGCTCGTCCAGGTCCTCGATGAACAGGATCTTGCCGCGTGGATCGATGTCGTAGGGCGTGCCGCGCAGGGCGTAGAGCAGGGAGAGGTTGCCGCCGATCAATACCCCCTCGCACTGGCCTTTGCGCGGAGTGGCGAGTGATGAGTTGCGAGTAGCGAGTGAAAGTCCCACTGGACTCGTCACTCGCCACTCGCCGCTCGCCACTCCGTATTTCTCCCCGAACAGTGCTCTCCGCAAGCTCTCCCTGCTTTCCTCCGTCTTCGCCCCGATGTTGAAGGGCATCTGCGCGTGCAGGCTGGCGATACCGATATTGTGCAGGGCGTTGTGCAGCACGGTGATGTCGCTGAAGCCCACGATCCATTTGGGGTCGCGGCGCAGGGTGGACAGGTCCAGGTGGTCCAGCAGGTGCACGGTACCGTAGCCGCCGCGCGCGCACCAGATGGCGCGGACGGCGGGGTCATCCAACGCGGCCTGCAGGTCGGCGGCGCGCTCCTCGGCGGTGCCCGCCTGCTGGAAGTGCTTGCGGCCGATGCCGGCACCCAGCCTGACCTGCAGCCCCCAGCTCTTGGCCAGGGCGATGCCTTCGCGCAGTTCATCCACAGAGATGGCGCGGGCCGTGGAGATGATGGCGATGGTGTCGCCGGGGCGCAGGGGGGCGGGAACGGTCAACGACATGGGGCGAAGGTCAGCAGCGCGGCCAATGTGCCCAACGGATGCTTGCGAGAACGGCGACCGGGGTTCCGTGTGTATCCGGATGGCAGTGGCCTGCGGTCATTTTTGGATGAGCACCTTGGCGGCAATGGTCTCGCCACCGATGAACGCAATGCGCACAAGGCACAGGCCGTCCGCAAGATCGCGGGTCGGGATCTCGGTGCACATGGTCCCGAACTGAACGACCCGTCCGCGGGCGTCCACCACGCTTGTGGTGTAGGCCGCCCCGGGCGTTGTCGAGATATGGATGATGTCACCCGCAGGGTTCGGATAGAGGATCACCTGATCGTTCATGCCATGGATCACCACCGACCGGATGGCGGAATACCGGTCGCTCCCATCCAGGTCCGTCTGCCTGAGCTGGTAGTAGGAAACGCCGCTGTAGGGTGCCGGGTCAACGGCGCCATACGTGAGCTGGACAACAGAGGAACCGGCCGCAGGAACGGTGGCCACGTCCTCCCATTCGGCGACATCCCGGCTGCGGATCACGGTGAAGTGCGCGCTATTGAGCTCCGTGGCCGTGGACCAGGTCAGGTGGACCGCCCCATCGCGCACGGCCGCCTCAAAGGACAGGAGTTCAACAGGCAGGGGTATTTGCACAAGGGTCCCGACGCAGCTCACCGTGGAGCCGGAGGCCTTGCCGCCCGCGAAAACGAGGTTGTTCAGGTTGATGCCGGTCTGGAGGTAGCAGTGGTGATCCTCCCCGGCGGCTTCACCGCCACTGAAAATGCTCCCGTTCAGCGGTGCATGGGCCTGGGACCAGCAACTTACGTGCTCGCCAGCAGCAGTGCCGCCCATGAAGATGACATTGCTGGATGCCGAAGCGGCCTGGGCCTGGCAAAGGAGGGAACCTCCGGAGGCAATGCCACCCATGAAGATGACGTTGCCGAAGGCCGATGTGGCCTGTGCCAGGCAGAGCACATGCTCGCCTGACGCATTGCCCCCCCGGAACAGATCGTTGTTGAGCGGGCCTTGGAATTGTGCGAGGCACACGGTGTTGTCCCCCGCCGCCTGCCCACCCAGGAATACGGTGTTGTTCAACGGAACCACGGCCTGGGCGGCGCACAGGAGGTCCTCACCACCTTCACTCCCCCCCTGGAAGATGGCGTTGTTCTGCGGAAAGGCGCGAAGGGCACCGATCGCCACGATGCACAGGAGAACAGGTCCGCGCAGCCACATCATGCAGCGTGCAGCGATCATGGATCGGTGCGGGCAAGGCGTACGCCGTACTCGCGGATCCGCTGACTGGAATTTTGCGTGTTGGCGCTCTGGCGATCGGAGGTCTGGTGGTTGCTCGTTCCGGTGGCGACCCACGACCCTCCCCGCAACCCGCAGTCAGTGGGCCAGGTGGCATCGGCCGTACCCCAGGCGGGCAGGAAGCCGTTGCCGTGGATATGCCTGTTCAAGGTGCGTTGCGTGGTTACCCCGACGCTGAGGCAGTATTCAAATAGGTTACCGCTCAGTTCCATCGCACCGTAGTACCCCGCCCCCGCCAGCTCGCGGGTTGTGGTGGGGCCCGCGAAACTTCCGCAGCGCAGGGGGCCTTGCACCCCGCCCGCGCTGTTGAAGACGCAATTGGAGCCCGTGTTCCCGGCGCGTTCGGTGGGCTGGCCTGCGTTCGCGATGCTCGTGGCGTAGGCCACGTTCGTATTGCCCCAGGCGCTCTCGTTGGTAACGGGGTTCAACGTGCCCCTGCAGGCCTTTTCATACTCCAGCTCGGAGTAGGGCCGCAACCCGCACCAGTCGGCGAAGGACCGGGCATCCTCATAGGATAAAAAGTTGCAGGCGATGTGCTGCCCATCGCCGCTTTCGCCTTCGATGCCGTTGTTGTTCAGGTCGTTGCCATACACCCGCGGCGTGTTCTCCCCCGGGTCGGTCATCACCTTGATTCCGTTCCGGTGGGTGGGTGTTGTCCCGGTGTTGTTGTCCCGCATGAAGATGCCGAGGGATACCGCGGATACGCGCGCTACCTGCTGGGCGCGCGTGAGCTTGTTCAGGAACTCCCTGTACAACAGCTGGGAAACCTCGTACTTCATCAGGTAGAACGTGCCGAAGCCCTTGGGGAACGCCGCCGGAAGGGATCCCGCAGGGCCGATAGTGTTGTTCCAATTGGTCCCTGTTCCCCACAGCTCCGTCGGCGCCGTATTGCCGATGGTCAAGGTCGCTTCAGAGGTCACCTGGAAGTTGGTCGTGGTGGAGCCGGCCACGAAACGCCCCGACGAGTTGGAACCCGGGAAGATCTCGTCACCAACCCAGAACGCGCCCTGCGGTACCAGCACCATTTCAATGGCGAACACGCACACCTCCACGCTGTCGAAATCGGCCAGGCCGTTGGCGCCATAGTTCCAGCGCAGCTGCACGTTCGCGAAGTTGATGTTGCCGATCCCATCGGCGCTTCGGTGTATGAAGGCGCCCACGGCGGGGTTGGTCGCCGCAGCGAAGGGCAGGGACGTGTTCATCACCCCGGGGGTGATGGTACAACCGGCCGGTGCGTTATGGCCGGTGTTGTTCAGCAGGGCATGGTTCCAGATGTTCTCCGATGTGCGGCGGTATTTCACGAAGACCCAGGCCGCGTCCCAGTTGCTCTCCAGCGTGGAGGTCCGCCAGCTGTTCTCCCAGCCGATGTCGAACCGGACCATGGTGAAGTCACTGGCCGTGTTCTGTCCGGTGAGCGCGATGTTGCTCACCTGCACGTTGTTCGCGCGCAGGTCGGCGGCGGCCACCAGCAAAAGGAACAGCCAGGCGCAGTGGCGTGGCAGCCTGCTCCGCCGTTTGGCGGTCCGGCTCGGTCGTGGGGTAGTGTGCATCATCGGTTCGGATGGATGGTGACTCCCGGCGGGCAGGTGTCCGCCGTGCTGGAGCATGGTTGATCGGGGACGACGTGTCCGTCCTGCGCGGGCAGGCACGGGCCGGCATTGGCGACGGTGCGCGTGTGCCGTGTTCTCATCGGTTGGTCAGTCTGCTCATGGGTGCGTCCAGAAAGCGACCTCTACCGTATATCCGCATGCTGGAGCGGTCCAGTACCTGCGGCGTTGCGAAGTAGGCGTCGGGCATCCAATACTGGAAATCCATTTTTCAACCCGCGAGGGTTGGCAAAAGCATACGGCATGTTGGCGAGGAACAAGCGTCCTGGCCTATGCGCAAGGCGATATGGTTTGAACGATGACCGCGCCCATGATATGTTCGTGCGGTACCGCGTCACCAGCAGAAGATGGACCGCGCCGGTATCACCGGTTACTGGTATGTACGGCTGCGCCAACCGCCCGACATGCGTCTGCAGGGCCTTGCCGTTACGCGCCGAGCACGTGCAGGCTCGTAATGCGGAGCGTGCGCAGGGCGTTGTGTGGCGCGGTGATGTCGCTGAGTGCCACGATACGCTTGGGGTCGCGGTGGAGCTCGGACAGGTCCGGGTGGTCCGGCATGTGCACGGTGCCCCGAGCTGCTGCTTGGACATGTGTGAAGAAGGGATGCATACAGGATGGCCTATGGAAGCATGAAGCATGGATATGGAGCGATCACCGTGTGATGTGGACAAGCCAGCGAAAAAGGCCCCTATCGTTATCATCCGCCCTCCCGCTGCCCTTCGGTACCTTCGCGGGCCAAGCCTTGGACCGTGAAGGAGACCGCCCGCTACACCATCACCGCCGCGCTGCCCTACGCCAACGGGCCGCTGCACATCGGCCACATCGCCGGGGCCTACCTGCCCGCCGACATCTACGTGCGCAGCCTTCGCCAGCGCGGCAAGGAGGTGCTCTTCATCTGCGGCAGCGACGAGCACGGCGCGGCCATCACCATCCGCGCCATGAAGGAGGGCACCACGCCCCGCGCCATTGTGGACAAGTACCACGCGCTGATGGGCCGGGCCTTCCAGGACTTCGGCATCCACTTCGACATCTACGACCGCACCAGCAGCGAGCTGCACCGCGAGACCTCGCAGGGCTTCTTCCTGAAGCTGCTGGAGAACGGCGCCTTCAGCGTGCAGGAGG
>Ga0315900_10010624_pt1 | contig 11500 bp, 10 predicted proteins | sample LakEriMetagenome_FD_203521 | JGI IMG/M metagenome (GOLD analysis project Ga0315900, IMG submission 203521) | Freshwater fungal communities from buoy surface, Lake Erie, Ohio, United States - Buoy 12 MA114 | ecosystem: Environmental > Aquatic > Freshwater > Lake > Lake biofilm | place: USA: Lake...
GAGCATGGAGCGCACCGCCTCGATCAGCTGCGCGAAGGTGAGCTCGCCACTGTGCTTGGCCACGCCGGTGCGGGCATCGGGCGAATCCATCTCACCGGCATAGAACGGCGGGTTGCAGAGGATGAGGTCATAGGGCTCGCTTGACCGCATGCGGCGCACGTCCATGCGGTGCACACGCAGCCGTTCGGCCCACGGGCTCGCGGCCACGTTCTCCGCCGCCTGCCCCGCAGCGGCCTCGTCGATCTCCACGGCATCGATCCACGCATCCGGTGCACGTTGCGCGGCCATCAGCGCAAGCAGGCCCGTGCCGGTGCCGATGTCGAGGATGCGCTTCGCCCCTTCCACCTTCGCCCATGCACCGAGCACCACACCATCGGTGCCCACCTTCAGGGCACATCGGTCCTGGTGGATGGTGAACTGCTTGAACTGGAACATGGCCTACGTGCAACGCGCTACGCACTGCCCCGAACTAGGCATTCCTGTAAAGGTCTATCAAACCCTCGGGCGTCCGGATGGTCATCGAGCGTTCCTCCATGTCAAGGTCCACGATCATCTCCTCCACCAGCGGCACCATCACCTCCTGCTCGCCGTGCAGGATCACCAATACCGGGTTCTTCGGGGTGCCATCGATCGCGGTGACCTCCCCAAGCTCACCATGTTGCTCATCGCGAACGACCAGCCCGATGAACTCCTCGGGATCCCAGCTCTCATCACTGCCATCCACCAGATGCCCTGGGGGGGCATAGATGTCGCGCCCAACGAGTATCGCCGCGCTCTGAGGGTCGTGGAAGTCGTCGAACTTGATCAGCGTATCGCGCCCCTTCTCGTAGAGCTTGGTGAAGAAGAAGGGCACGCGCTGGCCCTCGATGTCCACGAAGAGCGAACCGGCGTGCACAATGTCGTCGATGTCGACATCCTCCAGGTGCACGGTAAGCTCGCCTTGGTGGCCCCATGGCTTTCCGAGCTTCCCCAACCGATGCAGGCTGTCCAGGTCCATCCGCGGCACAAGTTACCTGCAGCATGCCCCCGATGGTATTCCCTACCGGGATCCACCGGTGCCGGGCTGGTCAAAGGAGTTGACCAACGGCCCTCCGTGCACGGGATCGACAAGCGGGGCGTTGACATATCCGGTCGGCAACGCGCCATGTGGTGGATCCGGAAGCTGATCTTTCCGCCACCATGCGCCTCCTTTCCTTCTTCGTCCTGACCCTGCTGTTCCTGCCGCTCACGGCACAGGTGAACGTGATCCCGTTCCCGACGAACGTGGAACTGCGGCCCGGACGGTTCGGCCTGTACACGCCGGCGACGATCGTCGTGAACAGCGCAGCGATCATGCCCGAGGCGAAGGTGCTGCAGCGGTTGCTCGCCGGTGCGCTGCCTGCCGAGCCGGCCATCCAGGAGGAACAAGGCGCGGCCCTACCCGACCGCGCCATATTCCTTGCCGTGCCCTCCGATGCCGAGCTCCCTGCCGAAGGCTACAAGCTGCGCATCTCCACCACCGGCATAAGCCTCAGCGCCGCCGACAGGACCGGGCTTTTCCGGGGGATCACCACGCTTGAACAACTCCTGCCCACACGGGATATCGGCGACTCCCTCCCCTGCCTGACCATCACCGACCACCCCCGCTTCGCCTGGCGCGGCATGCACCTCGACGTGTGCCGCCACTTCTTCGGTGTCGACTTCGTGAAGCAGTACATCGACCTGCTGGCGCGCTACAAGATGAACACCTTCCACTGGCACCTCACGGAGGACCAGGGCTGGCGCATCGAGATCAAGAAATACCCGAAGCTCACCGAGGTAGGCGCGTGGCGCAGCGGCAGCCAGGTGGGTCCGTACAGCCGGCGCGAATACGACAGCACGCGCTACGGGGGCTTCTACACGCAGGAGCAGATCCGGGAGGTGGTGGCCTACGCCGCAGCGCGCCACATCACCGTTGTGCCGGAGATCGAGATGCCGGGCCATGCCATGGCCGCACTGGCGAGCTACCCGCAGCTGGGCTGCACGGGTGGTCCGTATGACGTGCAGAAAGGATGGGGCGTTTTCGATGACGTGTTCTGCGCAGGGAACGACAGCGTGTTCACCGTGCTGGAGGATGTGCTCACCGAAGTGATGGACCTGTTCCCCGGCCAGTACATCCACATCGGTGGTGACGAGTGCCCCAAGGAGCGCTGGAAGACCTGCGCGAAATGCCAGGCGCGCATGAGGGCGAACGGGCTGAAGGACGAGCATGCGCTACAGTCGTACTTCATCCAGCGCATCGAGAAGTTCGTGAACAGCAAGGGGCGCACGATCATCGGGTGGGACGAGATACTTGAGGGCGGCCTGGCACCGAACGCAGCGGTGATGAGCTGGCGGGGCACCGAGGGCGGCGTCGCTGCAGCCAAGGAGCATCACAACGTGGTGATGACCCCGGGCAGCCATTGCTACTTCGACCACTACCAAGGCGATCCCGCGAACGAACCGCTGGCCATCGGCGGCTTCACCACAGTGCAGAAGGTCTACAGCTACGAGCCGATCCCCGCGGAACTGACCCCGGAGGAGGCGAAGTACATCATGGGCGCACAGGGCAACGTGTGGACCGAGTACATCCTGATGCCGGAGCATGCCACGTACATGGCCGCACCGCGCATGTGCGCATTGGCCGAAGTGTTGTGGAGCCCGGCCGCCCAGCGCAACGAAGGCTCGTTCGTTCAACGGCTTGAACGCGAGTTCGCATGGGCCGACGCCCGGCGCCTGAACTTCAGCAGGAGCCTGTACAACGTTGGGCTCCGGATGAACGGCAGCAAGAAACGCGGCCTGTTGTACGTGACGATGGAAGGGGCACCGGGGCTCGGCGAAATACGCTTCACCACCGATGGCAGCGATCCGACGGCTGCATCAACGCCATACTTCAGCCCGGTGGAACTGCGAACGAGCACGGACCTGAAAGCTGCCCTGTTCCGCGATGGTACGCGGCTGGGGCCGGTAAGTTCGCGCACGTTCAACTTCGACCTGGGCACCGGTCGCGCCATCACCGCACAGCCCGCACCGCATGAACGCTATGATGATGGCGGTCCCTTCACCCTGGTGGACGGCATCAAGGCCGGCGAGAAACGCGTGAACCATGAATGGCTCGGCTGGCGCGAGGGCGTGACCATCACCGTGGACCTGGGCAGCGAGCAGGATGTGCGCACGGTGAGCATCGGCGCCTTGAACGAGACCTACAGTTGGATACACCTGCCGGAGCAGGTCGTGTTCAGCACAAGCACCGACGGCCACACCTTCGCTCCGCACGGCTCGGCCAAGGTGAATCCGGTCGTGGGACGCAACGCCTACGCGTATGACCTCCATGCACGGACCCGGTACGTGCGCTTCACCGTGCGGCATCCCGGTGCGATACCGGAAGGCTTCCCTGGCGCGGGCAACCCCGCGTGGCTGTTCCTGGACGAGATCAACATCCGGTGAGGGTAAAAACGAACGGCCCGCGGTCGGTGACCGCGGGCCGTCGACATTCAATTCGCTCCGATCACTCGGCAGCGGGAGCCTCACCCTCGGCCGGAGCCTCGGTGGCGGCCTCAGCGGCGGGAGCTTCAGGGGCTGAAGCAGCAGCGAGCTTGGCGCTGATCTTCGCGGCCTTCTCCTCGGCCTTTTTCATCTCTGCAGCAACGCGGTCGCGGGTGGCCTTGTCGCTGGCCTCGCCCAGCTTGGAGCGCTTGGCCTCGATCTTGGCGTTCTTCTCGTTCATCCAGATGTCGAAGCGGCGCTCGGCCTCGGCGGCGTCGAACGCCCCCTTTTTCACCCCATTGAGGAGGTGGTTCCTGTACACCAGGCCGGTGTAGCTCAGGATGGCACGGCAGGTGTCGGTGGGCTGGGCACCCTTCTGCATCCAGTCGAGGGCCTTGTCACGGTCGATCTCGATGAATGCGGGGTTGCGCCCGGGATCGTAAGCACCGATCCTCTCGATGTACTTGCCATCACGGGGTGAACGTTGATCAGCCACCACGATGTGGTAGTAGGGCTGGCCTTTTTTGCCTTTACGCTGAAGGCGGATGCGAGTCGGCATGTCGCGGTTGTTTGGGTTTGTTCTTGAAAACGGGGCGCGAAGATGGGGATAAAATGGGTATGGCGGGGCGGCGGTGAGGTGGTGAGTGGGAGTGTTCTGCCCATTCGCTTGGTTGGCCAACCAAGCAAATTGTGCTCAGGCCCAAAAAGCCATTTTCTATGAATTCGCATTTATATGACTGTTTTTCAATTACTTAAAACACTAATTTGCTTCCGCATTTGCTTGGTTGGCCAACCAAGCAAATTCACCCCTACGTTTGCCGCATGCCCACCCTCCAAAGCTCTTACGACACCTGCCTCTTCCACGCCGCCTCCGCCCTCGGGCGCTCCCTTGCCCGCCTCGCCGACGAGCACTTCAAACCCTTGGAGATCACATCCACCATGGGCTTCATCCTCATGTCCGCGCAAACCGCTCCCGGCATCCTCATCAACGACCTCGCCCTTGTGCACCACCTCGACATCTCGACCATCTCCCGCGCCTTGGACAAGCTGGCGGCCCTCGAGATGATCCAGCGCGAGGGCTCCCACAAGAACATCCGCGTCTTCGTCACCCCCAAAGGTGCCCGCAAAGAGGCCGATGCCCGCGGTGCGTGGAACAAGCTGCGACAGACCTATGGACTGATCCTGACCGATCCCGGTGCGCTCGACCTGGCAGGCCGCGTGGCCAAGGCCGATGCACAACTGCGCGAAGCCCAACGTCCGATCGCCGAGCGTGTCGGGAAAAGAAAACCGCGCTCCTGATCCATGCCCACGGCGAACAGCCGCGACCGCTCCGCTCGTGCGCCCGCACTCCGCGTATGCTTCCTTGCAGCCGTGACCTTGTTGTGCGCGCCAGCCACAGCCCAGTTCGGCGAATTGATGCGCAGGGTCCTGATCGGCGATACGCTCGCGCCACCGGACCACGATACTGCGTACATCATCTCTTATCGCCAGAAAGCCACACTCAGCCTCGTATCCAGCGTACGCCTCGCCGCGCTGGACATCACCGACACCGCGGACAGGGCCGTCACCTGGACCGCCAACAATGCGGGGCAATACGGCTTTGCCGTGGATTACCGTTGGCTTTCCGTGGAAGCCACCTTCAGCATCCCTGGCCTTGATGCGGCCGAACCACGCAAGGGTGGCACAACCTCACGAGGCTTTGGCCTGGGCTACACCGGCCGTCGGCTCTGGCTCCGCGGTTTCTGGAACCTCAGCACGGGCTTCCACGCCGAAGAACCTGCGGCCATCGTATCCAACTGGACGGGTGACCAACCCTGGCCCTACAGACGAGACCTCGACGTGGAGACGTGGATGGGCTCGCTCAACTACGCCCTCAGCGGGAAGCGCAGGTTCTCGCAAGTGGCGGCCCTCACCCAGATGGAGCGGCAACAGCGCAGCGCAGGGACTTGGGTCGCCGGCGCCGCCTTCTGGATCACCCGCTTGGACGCCGACAGTACGCTGGTCCCCACCACGGGCGACAGGGCCTTCACGCCCGACGCCTGGATCGTAAGGGCACGCCGCACCCTCGTCGGTCTCACCATCGGGTACACCCACACCTTCGTGCTATGGCGCAAAGGCTTCCTGCATATGGCCCTGCTAACGGGTGCGGCCTCCAGCCAGCAGGTCCGCAGCATCCAAGGCCGTCCGGAGCTGACAACTGAGCCTGGCATCAGCAGCCTATCCGAACTGCGCTTGGGGGCCGGGTACAATGGCGACCGCTGGTATGCCGGGCTTACCTCCGGGTTCTTCGTGAACGCGGATAGCGATGAGGCACGTGTGAGCCTCGGCTCCACGTATGGCAACTTACGCCTCGCTGCCGGCCTGCGCTTCGGCAGGCCCAACATCAAGGGCATCCAACGTTTTGGCCTGTGATCCGCATGCATCCTTCCATGACCGGCCCACAACATCCCCGACACTTCCTCCTCCTCGCGGCGGCGATCACGGCCACGGTAGCCTGCGCGCAGCTCGGGCAAAAGACGGTCCGCACCTCCCGCGCCGATACGCTTCGTGGCTCCGTAGGACCGGAACGCCGCTGGTGGGATGTGCTCCACTACGATGTGAGCGTGCGCCCGGATCTCCAGGCCAGGACCATCCGGGGAACCACCATCATCGGGTTCATCGCACGCGAAGAGGGCCTGCGCATGCAGATCGACCTGCAGCAGCCCCTCGTGGTGGATTCCGTCACGGCCGATGTATCGCGCTTCCGCAGCGGCAACTACACCATCGTGGATATGCGGGCCACTATTGAACGCGAGGGCAACGTGCTCTGGGTGGACCTGCCACAGCCGCTTAAGGCGGGTGAGGCAAGCACCATCCGCATCACCTACCATGGCACACCGCGTGCGGCCGTTCATCCCCCATGGGACGGCGGGTGGATCTGGAAGCAGGACGCACAGGGCGCCCCGTGGGTGAGCGTGGCCTGCCAGGGCCTCGGCGCCAGCGTGTGGTACCCCTGCAAGGACCACCAGGGCGACGAACCCGACGATGGTGCCGCACTGCATATCACCGTACCGGACAGCCTGCAGGCCATCGGCAATGGACGGCTGCGCGACGTGGTGGCCAACGGCGATGGTACCAACACATGGAACTGGAAGGTGACACAGCCCATCAATACGTACAACCTGGTACCGTACATCGGTCGCTACGCCCACTTCAGCGAGGTGTACAACGGCCTCGATGGCCCGCTCGACTGCGACTACTGGGTGCTTGCCGCCAACGAGGCCAGGGCCCGTGAACAATTCAGGCAGGTACCGGTGATGCTGGGCTGCTTCGAGGACAACTTCGGCCCCTACCCCTTCTACGGCGACGGATACAAGCTGGTGGAGGCCCCGCATCTGGGCATGGAGCACCAGAGCGCCGTGGCCTATGGGAACGGCTACCGGAACGGCTACCTCGGTCGCGACCTGAGCGGCACGGGCGTGGGCCTGAAGTGGGATTTCATCATCGTGCACGAAAGCGGCCATGAATGGTTCGGCAACAGCATCACCACCGCGGACATCGCGGACATGTGGGTGCATGAGGGCTTCACCAACTACAGCGAGACGATCTTCACGGAGTGCCAGCAGGGGAAAGCCGCCGGCGATCAGTACGTGCAGGGATGCAGGCGGAACATCGCCAACGACAGGCCCATCATCGGCCCTTACGGCGTGAACCGGGAAGGCAGTGGTGACATGTACTACAAGGGGGCGGCCCTGCTGCACATGATCCGCCAGTTCACGGGCGACAGCACCTTCAAAGCGATGCTCCGCCAAATGAACAGGCACTTCCGCCACAAGGTGACCACCAGCGCCGAGGTGGAAACATTCATCAGCACCTTCAGCCACATGGACCTCACCACGGCCTTCGACCAGTACCTGCGCACCACCCGCGTTCCCGAACTGGAATGGACCATCCGGGATGGGCTCCTGTGGACACGCTGGAAGAACGGTGTCCCCGGCCTTGTGATGCCGGTGCGCGTCAACGTGGGTACCTTCACCCAGCGGACCATCACCGTCGGCACCACATGGGGCGCTCATTGGGGCCGCGTGCCTGCCGATGCGGTGCTCACCGCCGACCCCGACTGGTACATCACGGTCGCGCACACCTCGCCGAAAGCGCTGAAAGGCCTGAAGGACCCGAAGTTCGGTGTGGGCACGCCCGCCTTTTGAAACAACCTGCGCATGTCCGAACAACCTCCTCCCTCCCACATCGCAGTGCTCACCTCCGGGGGTGACGCCCCCGGCATGAACGCCGCCATCCGCGCCATCGTGCGCACCGCCGCGTTCCACGGCATCCGCATGACCGGCGTGATGGACGGGTACGACGGACTGGTCAAGGGCAGCTTCATCCACCTGGGTCCGCGCGATGTGCGCAACATCGTGCAGCGTGGCGGCACCATGCTCCGCAGCGCACGCAGCGAGGCCTTCCGCACCGCCGAAGGACGCGCCATGGCGGCGAAGGGGCTCCGCGCGGCCGGCATCGAGGCCCTCATCTGCATCGGCGGTGGCGGTACGCAGGCCGGTGCGCACCAACTGGCCACCGAACAGGGCGTGCGGCTCCTCGGTGTGGCCAGCACCATCGACAACGACCTGGGCGGAAGCGACCGCACCATCGGCTTCGACACGGCCTGCAACACCGCGCTGGAGGCCATCGACCGCCTGCGCGACACGGCCAGCAGCTACGGCCGCATCTTCTTCGTGGAGGTGATGGGCCGCGACACCGGCTTCATCGCCATGCACACGGGGATCGCGGCCGGTGCCGAATACGTGATGGTGCCGGAGCGGCGCGAGAACGTGGACGAGCTCGTGCGCGCGCTGGAGGAACGCAGCAGGGAGAAAGGCAGCAGCATCGTGGTGGTGGCCGAAGGCGATGAGGAGGGCGGGGCGGTGAAGATCGCCGCGCGCGTCAAGGAGCGCTGCCCCCGGTTCGACATCCGCGTGAGCGTGCTGGGCCACCTGCAGCGCGGCGGCAACCCCACCATGGCCGACCGCCTGCTCGCCGCCCGCCTTGGCGCGGGCGCCGTGGAAGGGCTCATCGCCGGGCGGCATCACTGCGTCGTGGGCATCATCAACGGTGCGCTCACATTCACCCCGCATGCCGCGGCCCTCGCGCAGAAGAAGAACTTCGAGCCCGAACTGGACCGGCTGGTCCGCATGCTCGCCACCTGAACCATGCAGCGCCTCCTCCTCCTTCTTTCCGTTCTGTGCACGCTGAGCGCGCGCCCGGCGCAGATCCAGCTCGCCTACAACCTGGCCCCTGCGGAGGCGCAGGTGGCCATCGCCCATGCCGCCGGCATCTGGGAGGGCATCCTCGTTTCGCCGGTGCCGATCAAGGTGCTGGTGAACTGGGTGCCCATGGGCAACACCGCCCTCGGCGTCACCTTCCCCAACGGCAGGCGCGACTTCAGCGGGGCGATCATACCTGACACTTGGTATGCAACAGCGCTTGCCAACGCGCTCGCCGGTACCGAGCTCAACCCGGGGGAGAACGACATCGACATCTTCCTCAACAGCCAGACGGACTGGTATTTCGGCACCGACGGCAACACACCCGCAGGCCTGCAGGACCTGGTGAGCGTGGCCCTGCACGAACTGGGGCACGGCCTGGGCTTCGTGGGGCTTGCGAAGAAGACCGGGACGCAGGGCTCCTTCGGCCTGCTCCAGCTCAGCGACTTCGCCCCGCTGTTCACCACCTTCCCCTGGCCGCAGCTCGACACCCTGCCCGGCATCTTCGACCGCTTCCTGGACCACCCGCAGGACGGACCGCTCGAACTGCTGGAGAACCCCGGCGATGCGCTCGGTGGTGCCATGACCAGCAACCAGCTCCGTTGGAGCGGTGCGCATGCGCTGGAGGCGAGCGGCGGCACACCGGTGCGCATCTATTCGCCCGGGACCTTCGCCCTGGGCAGCAGCTGCGTGCACCTGAACGAAAGCACCTACCCCGCCGGCAACCCCAATGAACTGATGACCCCCTTCAGCAGTGCGGGCAACGCGAACCATTGGCCCGGGCCCATCTGCCTCGGCATCCTGAAGGACATCGGATGGACGCTGGCGCCGGAGGTGACCGTGCGGGAGAACGCATGGATACAGGTGCCGGCGCTGCATCCCAATCCCGTGACCGATGTGCTCCATCTGGCCACGAGTCCCGGCGGGAGCGACCCGATGCTGGTGCTCGATGCACAGGGACAGGTGCTCCGGACACTCCGGGCAGCGCCGTTCATCGACCTGTGACCAGTACCTCCGGCCAGCCATGCCGAACAACCGGTCACCTGCAGCGGTTGTAAGTGCATGAAACGCAGGATGCCCCACTTTGCATGGCTGCTCACCGCTTCGGCCATGCTGCTATTGAACGCTTGCACCACCGTGCGCCAGGGTACGGTCGGGGTGAAGCAGCGTTTCGGACGACTGAACGACCGCATCATCACGGCGGGCCTTGTCGGCGTGAATCCCTTCACCACCCGTGTGATCAAGGTGCCCGTGCGCACCGTGAACCGCGAAGTGGACCTGGCCCTGCCGAGCAAGGAGGGCCTGAACGTGCAATGCGAGATCAGCATACTCTACCGGATCATGCCCGAGAAGGTGCCCCAGATCATCGAGACCATCGGCACGGACTATGAGCAGGGCGTCATCGTGAGCGTGTTCCGCAGCGCAGCGGCGGACATTTGCGCACGTTACTACGCCAAGGATATGCATAGCGCCCAGCGCTCCGCCATCGAAGGTGAGATCGCCAAGCACATGAACGGCCTCCTGGCCGAACGAGGCTTCATCATTGAGAGCGTCCTGATGAAGAGCATCAAGCTTCCCCCGGGTCTCGCCAAGGCCATTGAGGACAAGCTCGAGGCCGAGCAGCGCGCCCAGCAGATGGAGTTCGAACTGCAACGCGAGCGGAAGGAGGCTGAACGCCGCGTGATCGAGGCAGAAGGCATACGCGATGCCCAGAAGGTGCTGAGCGAGGGCCTGAACGAGAACATCATCCGCTATCGGAGCATCGAGGCCTTCAAGGAGCTGTCGGGTTCGCCGAATGCCAAGGTCATCATCACCGACGGGCGCACCCCGTTCCTGATCCAGGACCCTGCCACGGACACCCGCCCCGCCCCTGCTCCATAGCTTGCGCCTCTGTCAGGGCCAGGTGACCACAGAACAGACTGCAACGGCAGACGCATGAGCCCGTTCCCCACGAACGCCCTTGTCGGCTTTTTCCATATGTCATGGCAACCCGACGAACGTGGAGGAAGATGAAAACTCCGGGACGACGCCTGCCTTATCAGCGCTCATGCGGAAGGTTGGAAGCTTCCCACTGCGATGAGGGGCAACGCATGTTGCAGGTGAAGGTCCCGGCCGCAGGCATCGTGCCCTTCACGCCATCATGACCACCATGAACACCGACCAGCACCACTACGCGCTCCAGCTTGAATGGACCGGCAACCTCGGCCAGGGCACCACGACCTATGAGAGCTACTCACGCGGACATGTGGTGCGCATCACCGGCAAGCCGGACCTGCACGGAACCGCCGATCCCATGTTCCGGGGAGATCCTGCCGTGCACAACCCGGAGGACCTGCTCCTCGCGGCGCTGAGCGGCTGCCACCTGCTCACCTACCTCGCCCTTTGCGCCCGCGCCCGCATCAACGTGCTCAGCTACACGGACAACGCCGGGGGCACCCTGGAGTTCACAAGGGACGGGGGCGGCCAATTCACCGAAGTGGTGCTCCGACCGGAGGTGGTGGTGGCCGATGAAGGCATGATCGCGAAGGCGACCAGGTTCCATGCCGATGTGCACAAATACTGCTTCATCGCCCGCAGCGTGAACTTCCCGGTCCGTTGCGAACCCACGGTGGTCCATGCTGCATTCCAGGGCCCGGCGTCCTGATGGGTGATCGTGGAAAACTGTCCACGCCCCCCTCCCCCACCCTCCGATAGCTTCGCGTCCCTACCGCGATGAAGTTCAGCCACCTCCACGTACACACCCAGTTCAGCCTGCTCGATGGCGCCGCCGCCAT
>Ga0315900_10010626_pt1 | contig 11499 bp, 10 predicted proteins | sample LakEriMetagenome_FD_203521 | JGI IMG/M metagenome (GOLD analysis project Ga0315900, IMG submission 203521) | Freshwater fungal communities from buoy surface, Lake Erie, Ohio, United States - Buoy 12 MA114 | ecosystem: Environmental > Aquatic > Freshwater > Lake > Lake biofilm | place: USA: Lake...
TTGCCAATCGGAGGGATCACTTGGTCTGCTGATCTCCTTCAGGCTCCCAATCTCGCACAGGGGACTTGCACCCCATACAATCACGCCCATGACGGGCGTACACCAAGCGATGGAGCAGAATCGCGATAGCGTCCTGCGGAGTTGGAAATCCAGGGCTGCGATCTGCTCATCGCGGCCGTTAGGCGATGGGAAGCCCAGAGCCAGAGCAGTGTTGCCTCGCCGCATGCTGAGGTGGCTCGCCCGCGCACGAGTTGACCGATGACCTCGAGTGGCCGAACTCGGCTGTAAAGCGAATATGGATAGCCTCGGCCCCTGGGACACGAACGACTTCGAGTCGCTCGGATGGCATGACGTTCATGTCTACGGCTTCAAGCTGATAGCGTTCAGCGAGATTGATGGATCGACCGACCTTGTTCTCGACATCGACTACATCTTGAAGTGGGACTGTTCGTCCGACGTATGCCGGTTCACCTTGTGCCCGGCTGACCTGACGTTCCATCGCGTGTTTGGGCTGAAAATGGAGCTCGACTACGCCACACCGGGAGCCGGGATGTGCCCGTTCTCGATTAGCGATATTGAGCGAGAGGAAGGTGATTGCGGCGCCGGAGCCAAGTCCTTTCGCTGGCATATTCCGATCAATTGGCCTGCTGGTTCGCTTCGATTCGACTCGCCTGGATTCACCCTCGCATTGGCAGGGCAACCTGTTGTGCATAGCCAGCAATCAATTCCGCCTGAGCTTCGAGTTCGGAATGTCGCCGGATGAGGTCGAGCCTTAGAATCAGGCGGTAACGAGGACGCCTAACAAAGCCTTGCAGCAGAATCGCGATGACGTCCTGCGGTATTGAGAATCTGTTTGCTGCGATCTGCTGAAGGCGGCCGTTCCACCGGCCTTGACGCGGCACTTTGTCGTGGTCATACTTTCGGTATGAAAACCGCGGTCTCGATCCCTGACGATGTGTTCGAGGACGCTGAGCGGCTCGCATCGCGGCTCCAGACGTCGCGAAGCAAACTTTACGCTCGCGCGCTCGCAGAGTTCGTGGCTCGTCACGACGATGACCGCGTTACCACACTCATGGATGAGGCGGTCCGCGAGGCTGGCGGACAGCGTGATGCGTTTGTCGCTGCAGCTGCAAAGCAATCCGTGCAGCGGGCCGAATGGTGATCGCACAAGGCGAAGTCTGGTGGGCCGACCTCGCTGAGCCCATCGGCTCAGCCCCTGGCTACCGTCGGCCGGTAATCGTCCTTCAGTCTGACCCCCTCAACCGCAGCCAGATCGCCACGGTTGTTTGTGTTGTCCTCACGAGCAACCTCCGGTGGTCGATAGCCCCGGGCAACGTGCTGCTCACCGCAAAGCACACGGGGCTCGATCGCGATTCTGTGGCTAATGTGTCGCAACTCGTCACCGTTGATAAGCGGCAGTTGATCGAGCGAACGGGGAAAGTGCCGAAGAGACAAATGGAGGGCATCTTTTCCGGAATCGACCTGATCATGGGTCGATAGGTCCGGAAGGTGGAACGCCCAAGGCTGCGAGCCGCTGATCGCCGCCGTTCATCAGCATCTGACTGAACCATGAGCACCGGCAGTCTTCCCCCTGTTCCTCTCCGCCTCGCACTGTGGGCAGGCGTGGCCTATTTTTGCTGCATGGCTTTGGCCCACTTCTTTGGCCTGAAGTATCCGATCCTGTTCGTCTATTACGACGTTCCCTTCTACGCGTATCAGGACAAGATCATCTCCTTCGCCGTAGTCGCCTATGCCTGCCTCTTTGCGAACGCCGCCTTGCATCGAAGCGGGGTGCCCGCTGCGATCGTGGCACTTGGCGTCACCGTGCTCGGGCTGAGTGCAGTGAATGTTTCTGACGCGCTCGGTTCGGTGCTGGATGGCAGGTCCACGCTCGCCTATTGGATTCAGACAGGCCTCATTGCCGCCTATTTCGCGGTACTGCTTGGGTTGTACGCGGCGGGAGAGCGGGCATCGCGGAATCCTCAGTAAGTTGAACGCTGGGCGAGCGGAGCAGTCCTCATGACCGTCACAACCGTCGCGGTCGGGAGCCGAGGAGAGCCGCCCCAAAAAAACTTTCGGTGCGCCCCGTGACACGGTCGGCCCCGGCGGCAACTCATCCCATGAGAGCCGCTCCCGGCGGAGGGCGCGGCCCGCGGAACTGCAACGTTTTCTTTCAAAGGACTTCTTCGTATGGATCCCCAGATCATCAGCTGGATCGTGAGCCTCATCGCCGGTAGCGCCGGTGGCAACATCGTCGGCGCCCTGCTCAAGAATCGCAACCTCGGCCCGATGCTCAACACCGTTCTCGGACTCGTGGGCGGCGGCCTCGGCGGCAAGATCCTGCCGCTCCTCGTGCCGGCCGTCGGCTCGCTCGTCGGCGGTGGTGAGAACCTCGTCGGTACGGGCGGCCTGTCGGCGATCGTCGGCGCCCTGCTGCCGTTGATCGTCAGCTTCCTGAAGAAGCCCGCCACCGCCTGATCTGGCTTCTCAAGGCTTGCGTCAGCAAATGAAATGCGGCCGGGGGAGCATGATGCCCCCCGGCCGCTGTTTTTGGACGATCTCCCCGCGGGGCGGCACGTGGCGAAACGACCTACGCTTCGGAGTCGCTGCTGCCGCCGCTCAAGTAGCTGGCATAGTAGAGCAGCGTGAGGATGCTCTGCAGCGTGCCGGCAACGTACGTCCACGCGGCGGCGTTGAGCACGCGGTTGACCGCCGGCATGTCCGCCGCCGGCACGATGCCGAGGTCCACGAGCTGGGCCTTGGCGCGGTTGCTGGCGTCGAGTTCGACCGGCAGGTTCACCAGCTGAAAGAAGACGGTGCCGGCAAAGAGTGCGATGCCCAGCCAGGCGATCGGCTTCAGCGCGAACCCCAGGCCGATCATGAACACGAACAGGCCGAATCCGCTGCCGATGTTGGCGACACCGACGGCCGCATTGCGGATCGTCATCAGCGAATAGCCTTGGGCATCCTGAAGGGCATGGCCGGCCTCGTGGGCCGCGATGCCCACCGCCGCCAACGACCGGTCTCCGTACACGCCCTGCGACAGCCGCAGGACCTTCGTCCGCGGGTCGTAATGGTCGGTCAGATGGCCGGGCATGGCCTCGATCTCCACGTCGGTCGCACCCGCCGAATCGAGGATGTGCCTGGCCGCGGCGGCCCCCGTCAACGGGGCCGGCTCCCGGGACGCCGCGGCGAACGAGGCTTGCACCCGCCACTGGGCCCACATGGCCAGGAGAATGGCGGGGGCGATGGCGAGCATGTAGTTGGGGTCGAAATAGAAGAACGGCATCGGACGACGTTTCTCCGGAATGGGTCCCTGCGGCTTGCGAAATCCGAAACTATTGTAGACGGGCCGCCGCGACGGGGACGGCCCCGCCCTCGGCCTCGGTTCGATCCTTACAGGCAGTTCGATGTTCTACGCAATCGCCGCCGTGATTGTTCCCCGCCGCTGGAGGCCGCTGCTTACCATGGGCTGCCTGGCCGTCGCCGGCTGCGGCGGGCCGACCGCGGCGAACCCGCCCGCAGGATCGACCGACCGCCTGGCCACGGCGACGCTCTGCACCCGAATCGATTCGGCCCTGGCCCACGTCCGCTCGGCCCGCCTCCTCGACGCCGACGTGCAGGGTGCCTGGCAGGTGGTGCACGGCATCCTGGCCTTCGGTGCAGAACTCCCCCTGGCGCACGACGGCGCCGTCTCTCCCGCGCTCGATTACCTGCTCGGTGGCGGCCAGCTCACCGGCTGGCTCCTGCGCCCGGGCACACCGGGTCTGATCGCGGTCGTCGAGGAAGGCAGTTCGATGGGCCAGGGGCACCCCGACCAGTGGCTCGGCTACCTGTCGCAATGCGGCGTCGATGCCGATGGTCCCGGCGGCCTGCCGCTCGACACCCGCCTCACCGTCGCCGGTCGGTCCTTCACGCTGGCCGACCTGCTAGCCCAGGCCCAGCACGACATTCGGCCCGGCCAAGAGGCCACCTGGACGCTGATGGCCCTCGCCGCTTATCTCCCTACCGATGCTGCATGGATCGCCGGCGACGGCTCGCAATGGAACGTCGAACGGGTCGTGCGGATGGAGGCGGAGGCCGACATCTTCGGCGCCGCGTGCGGCGGGGCCCATCGTCTCTACGGCCTGGCGGCGGCTGTCGCCGCGCGGCGCTCGTCCGGACTGCCGATCGCCCCCGACAGCGGTTGGGCGGAGGCCGAAGCTGTGCTCGAGGACGCAATCGATCGGGCCCGCATGTTCCAACAGGCTGACGGCAGTTTCTCCATCCACTCCTTCGAACGGCCGGGGACGTCGCCCGATGTGTTCGCACGCCTCGGAGCCACGGGCCACGTCTTCGAGGTGCTGGCCCTGGCGCTCGACGACGAACGAATCTTGGAGCCCTGGGTGACTCGCGCCGCCGACCGGCTCGTGACGCTCCTGGAACAAACCGCCGACGTCGACGTCGAGTGCGGCGGCCTGTACCACGCCGCACACGGCCTCTCCCTCTACCGGAGGAGAGCCTGCGTGAACGCCGCCCATACCCAGGCTTCCAGCCGCCCTCGGGAATAGTGCCTATCGTTCGCCCCGAAGGAGGTGCTACCCTCGACGGGACGACAGACGGCCGGATACCCCGGCGTACCCACCACGCCCCGACGCGACCAACCCGTGCACGGCCTGATTTTCTTCTACATCCAGAAGTTCGCCGATCTCCTCGCGACCGGCACGAGCACACATACCGGCCTGCGGTCCACGGTCGTGAAGAACACGGCCAGCTACCTGCCCTCGGGCGTCTACGACGACAGCGAGGCCGTGTCACTCTTGCAGACGATGGCCGACGGAGTCGGCGCTTCGTTGCCGAACCTGCTCGGTCGCTTCGGTGAGTTTCTCGCGCCCCATCTGGTCAAGGTGGCGGGCTCGCTCGTCGACCCGACCTGGCGCACGCTGGACCTGATCGAGCACACGGAGTCGCTCATTCACTCGATGGTCCGGGCTGCGAAGCCGGGCGCCGAGCCCCCCGTGCTGGAAACCGTCCGCGTCACCCCCGACGAACTCCATCTCGTCTACAGTTCCCGAAGAAGGCTGTGCGCACTGGCCACTGGCGTGATGCACGGCATGGCGAAGCATTTCGGCGAGACGCTCGCGATCAACGAGTCGAGTTGCATGCTGCACGGCGACCCGTTCTGCGCGTTCACCGTCCGTCGCACGGGCAGTGACACGCACTCCTCGGACTCGAGACTGACGGAGACGGTCTGCGGGGCGCCCGCGGGCCCGGCGGCAGCCGTACCCGCCATCGCCGACGACCCGATGCCTGAAAGCATCGGCGGGTACGAGATCCTGAGCTTGATCGGCAGCGGCGCGATGGGAAGGGTGTATCTGGCCCGCGACGCCCAACTCGGCCGCCGTGTCGCGATCAAGGCGCTCAATCCAGCCAAGGCCCGCGACCCGGCGGCCCGACGGCGGTTCATTCGCGAGAGCCAGGCGGCGGCCGCCGTGGAACACCCGCACATCATGACCATTCACCAGGTCGGCGAGGATCGGGGGCTGCCGTTCATCGTGATGCAGCATCTGCAGGGCTGCACGCTCGCCGAACTGCAGCGCGCCGGCGACCGGCTGCCGCTCGGTGAGGTGCTGCGAATCGGTCGGGAGATCGCGGAAGGCTTGGCCGCCGCCCACGCCTGCGGCCTCGTGCACCGTGACATCAAGCCCGACAACATCTTCCTGGAAGGCCGCGGCCGGAGCGTGCGGATCATCGATTTCGGGCTCGCCCGCGATGTCGGCGCCGACTCAGCACACGTCACCGTCGACGGTGCGGTCGTCGGCACGCCCGCCTACATGCCGCCGGAACGGATCGGCGCGCAGGACCTCGACTCCAAGAGCGATCTCTTCGGCCTCGGCATCATCCTCTACGAACTGCTCGCCGGACGTCTGCCTTTCGAGGGCCGCTCGATGGTCACGATGCTGGCGGCGATCTCCCGTGGGCAGCCGCTGCCGCTGGCGGAGGCCGCCCCGCGGGCGCCCGCCGCTGTCACGAGCCTCGTGATGCGGCTCATCGCCCACGACAAGGCCGACCGTCCCGCCGATGCCCAGGCGGTGGCGATGGAGATCGCGACCTTGGAACGGACACTGCCGGCGATCTGACGCCCACGAGACGGGCTTAGTCCACCCGCATGGCCGCGGTCAGCGAGCGCACCGCGTCGACGAGCACGTGCATGTCGCCGTGCCAGTCGATGACGACGCTCTCCTGCGTCCGCATGTTCTTGAACTGGGCCGTGCCGGCGGTGAACTCGTCTCCCCCGAGGATCAGTGCCGCAGGGAAGCCCCGCTTGGCGGCGAGCTTCAACTGCTGCCCGACCCGCTTCGCCTCCGGGAAGAACTCCACGGCCACGCCCGCGGCCCGGAGGGCCGCTGCGATCCGAAGGTAGTCGTCGCGACGATCGGCGTCGAAGTGCACCAGGAACACATGGGCCGGCGTCTCCACGGCCTCCAGTCGCCCCAGTTCCTCGAGCCCGGCCAGGAGCCGATCGATGCCCAGCGACGCCCCGACACCGGGCAGCGGCTGCTTCGTGTAGAGCCCCGCGAGGTTGTCGTAGCGGCCGCCCGAGCAGATGCTGCCGAGCGCCGGCAGATCGTCGAGAAAACTCTCCAACACGATGCCGGTGTAATAGTCGAGGCCGCGGGCGATCGATGGATCGACGACGATGCGGCCGTCGGCCACGCCGGCCGCCGCCGCGCCGGTGACGATGTCGCGCAGGGCGTGCACTCCCTGATGCCCAGTGTCGACGTCGCCGACGAGCGTTGCCAGCCCCGTCAGGACCGCGTCGGCCGGCCCGGCGAGCCGCGCCATCTCCAGCAGCGATTCCACGGCCTCCGGCCCCACGCCGCGCCCGGCGATTTCGGCGGCCACGGCCTGCGGGGTCGCCTTGCCGAGTTTATCGAGACTGCGGAGCACGGCCGGACCGCGGTCGGCGAGACCAAGCCGCGACAACACCCCGGCCAGCACCCTCCGATCGTTGATCCGGATCGTGAAGCCGCCCACCCCGATCGCGGCGAGCAGATCGTGGACGACGAGCACCATCTCCAGGTCGGCCACGGGGCTCGTCGTGCCGATGGTGTCGAAGTCGCACTGCATGAACTCGCGATACCGGCCGCGCTGAGTGTTCTCCCCGCGCCACACCGTCGCCATGTGATAGCGCTTGAAGGGCAGGCCCAATTCGTGCACGTGCTGGGCGGCGAACCGTGCAAAGGGCACCGTCAGGTCGAATCGCATGCCCACCTCCCGACCGCCGTGGTCGGTGAAGCGGTACATCTGCTTGTCGGTCTCCTCGCTCCCCTTGCCGGTAAGGATCTCGAGATACTCGAGCGCCGGCGTGTCGATCGGCGCGAAGCCGTAGGAGCGGTACACGCGCCGCGCGACGTCGAGAATCCGCTCGCGGGCCAGGGCCTGCGCGGGGAGGTGGTCACGGAAACCCTTGAGGGTGCGGGGTTCGATCACGAGGTATTTTCCGTCAGATGATCTGGAGCAGCGGGGGCTTCGGGCTCCGGATCGACTGCCGTCGATTCCTCTTCTTGCGACCGTCGCCCACGTGCTCACCACCGGGGCCAAGGACTGCGTCCATGTACTCCTCGACCTGCTCGGGGGTTTCGAAGTACTGGTCGTAGACCCAGTCGTCCTCGTACTCACACTCTTTCGTGGTGTATTCGCGGCAGATCTGCGGGCGCGTGTCGTAGATGCCGCAGCGATGGTCTTCGCCGAGATGCTTGCAGACGGTGTGCACGCAGACGTACCAGTCACCGTCTTCCGTGAATACGGTTGCCTGATCGTGGAGCAGAAACCAGCGGATGTATTCGAACTCTTCGCGCGTGGTGGGCGTTTCCAAGGGAAGGGCGAAGTAGCGACAGCACTTCGCGGTGCAGAACTCGCAAAGCACCTTCTCCGCGGGCACATCGCCCCGCTTGGGCTTCGCGGCGAGCACGGGCAACGGCAGGTCGGCGATCGACATGGCGGCTTTCCTCCAACGACGGGCCGACAATATAGCGTGTTTGGGGTGCGTTTTCGGGCCGATATACTGCCGAACGTTTTCCGTCGAACGAGGAAGGGAATCCCGCCGTGCCAAAACGCTGGCATATCCGCCCCCACGATCGCGCGGCAGTGACAAGGCTGGAGCGTGCGGCGGGGGTGCCGAGCATCGTGGCGGCGCTCTTGACCGCCCGGGGGATCACGGCCGCGGAGCAAGTGCGGTCGTTCCTCGCCGGCACGATGGCCGACCTGCGCGACCCGGAGTCGCTGCCCGGTGTGTCCGCGGCGGCCGATCGCATCCTGGCCGCCGCACGGGCCGGCCGCCGAATCGTGGTTTATGGCGACTACGACGCCGACGGGATGTGCGCCACGGCGATCCTGATGGGCTGCCTCGAGGCACTCGACGCCCATGCGTCGTGGTACGTGCCCGACCGGCTGGAAGAGGGCTATGGCCTCAATGCCGGCGCCCTGGAATCACTCGCGGCGGACGGCGCCAGCCTCGTGGTGACCGTCGACTGCGGCATCGCCAGCGTCGCCGAGGCCCGCCGGGCCCGCGAACTCGGCCTCGAACTGATCGTCACCGATCACCACTCGTTCGGCGACTCCCTGCCCGAGGCCGACGTGCTGGTCCATCCCCGGCTCCCCGGAACCGCGTACCCCTTCGGCGAGCTCTGCGGAGCGGGCGTGGCCTTCAAGCTGGCGTGGGCGATCGCCACGCGGGCCAGCGGCGCGAAGCAGGTGACGCCGCGGCTCCGGGAGATGCTCCTCCGCGGCATGGGGCTGGCGGCCCTCGGCACGGTGGCCGACGTCGTGCCCCTGCTCGACGAGAACCGCATCTATGTGAAGCACGGCCTCGAGTGCCTGCGGCAGCGGGGTGGCCCCGGCCTCGCGCGGCTCATCGAACTCGCTGGCCTCCACGAGAAGTCGGCCCTCGAAGCCGAAGACGTCGCCTTCCGGCTCGCGCCGCGGCTCAACGCCGCGGGTCGGCTCGGCCAGGCCGCGTGTGGCATCGAGCTCCTCACCACCGCCGATGCCGCGCGGGCCGCCAGCCTGGCCAACTACCTCCACGAGTTGAACGCGCAACGCGAGACCGAAGAGCGGAGCATCCAGCTCGCGGCGACCAAGCAGGCCCGCGAACAGTTCGATCCCGAGGCCGACGCGGCCCTCGTGCTCGCCGACCGCGGCTGGCACGCCGGCGTGATCGGCATCGTGGCGGGCCGGCTCGCGGAACGGTTCCACCGCCCCGTGGTGATGATCGCCCAGGATGCCCATCAGGGCCGGCCGGCGATCGGGAGCGTGCGCAGCGTGCCGGGCTTCGACGTTCACGAGGCGCTCGTCGCCTGCCGCGAGCATCTCGTCACCTGTGGCGGCCACGCCGCGGCGGCGGGGCTGCGGATCGAGGACGACCGGATCGAGGAGTTCCGGGCGGCCTTCCGCGCCGCGGTCGATCAGCGGCTGCCGGCGGAACTACGGCGGGCCCAAGTGACGATCGACGGCGAGACGACGCTCGGCGGCCTCACGCTCGATGCCGTGGAGCAACTGGAGAAGCTCGCGCCTTTCGGCCAGGCCAACCGCCGGCCCGTGCTCTGCGCATCCGCGGTCACGCTCGCCGAACCGCCGCGTGTGATCGGCGCCGGCGGCAAGCATTTGGCGATGCAGTTTCGGCAGCACGGCGCGAAAGTCCGGGGGGTCGCCTTCGGCGCCGCGGAGTGGCTGCCCCACCTGCCGGCGCCGGGTCAGCCCTTCCACGTAGCCTTCAAGCCCAAGATCAACGAGTTCCGCGGGCGACGGACGGCGGAGATCGAGGTCATCGACTGGCGACCGGACGGCATCGACGTCGGCCTCGATCTGCCGGAGCCTGCGGTAGCCGTCTGCCAGCCCGCGAACTGAACACCCGGAGCCCTCCCCGTGCGTGCCCTGCTCTTCACCCTGACCTGCGTCGCGTGGTCCATGCTCCTCGCGTCGATCGCCCGCGCCGACGACTGGCCGCAGTGGATGGGGCCGCGTCGCGACGCGATCTGGCGCGAAGCCGGCGTGGCCGCCGCCATTCCCGCCGCCGGCCTGCCGGTGAAGTGGCGGATCGATGTGAAAGGCGGCTATGCCGGCCCGGCCGTCGCAGGCGGCCGCGTCTACCTCATGGACTACGACCGCCGTGCGGGTGAAGTGTCCAATGCCCCCAATGACCGCACGCTGCTCACCGGCAACGAGCGGATCCTGTGCCTCGACGCCACCACCGGCAAGGTTCTCTGGAAGCACGAGTACGACTGCCCCTACTCGATCTCCTACGCCGCCGGCCCGCGGTGCACGCCGACGGTGGCCGATGGGAAGGTCTACGCCCTCGGTGCCGAGGGCCACCTCACCTGCCTCGATGCCGCCTCGGGCCGCGTGCTCTGGACGAAGGATTTTCAGAAAGACTATTCCGCGCCGGTGCCGATCTGGGGGTTCTGCGGCCATCCACTCGTGGAGGGCGATCTGCTCATCTGCCTCGTCGGCGGTCCCGGCAGCGTGGCCGTGGCCTTCGACAAGGCCACGGGCGTCGAGCGCTGGCGGGCGCTGACGGCCAGCGAGAGCGGCTACTGCCCGCCGACGATCATCGAGGCTTCCGGCCGGCGACAGCTCGTGATCTGGGACGCCGACAACCTGAGCGCGCTCGATCCGGCTACGGGCAACGTGCTCTGGTCGCGGCCACTCAAGCCGATGTACGGCATGTCGATCATGGCCCCGCAGGTGTCCGATACGAAGCAGGGCCGGGTGCTCTTCGCCAGCGGCATCGGACGCGTGGGGGCGCTATTTCGGCTCGCTGCCGACGCGCCCGGCGCGGAGGTCGCCTGGCGGGGCACGCCGAAGTCGGCCGTGTACTGCGCCAACAGCACGCCGTTCATCGCTGGCGATGTGCTCTACGGCTGCGACTGCGACACCGGCATGCTGACGGCCGTGGACCTCACCGACGGCCGCCGCATCTGGGAAACGGCCGCGGCCACGACCGGCGACCGCCGTGGCAAGCACGGCACGGCGTTCCTGGTCCGCGAGGCAGCGGGCCGGGCCGGTGACCCGCCGGGGACGACCCGCACGTGGCTCTTCAGCGAGACGGGCGACCTCATCCTGGCCCGGCTCTCACCTGAAAAGTACCAGGAACTCGGCCGCATGCACCTGCTCGATCCGACGAACGAGTGCTTCGGCCGGGAGGTCGTGTGGAGCCATCCGGCGTTCGCAGGCCGCTGTATTTTCGTCCGGAACGACCGCGAACTCGTGTGCGTGGACGCGGCCGAGTGAGCGGCGGGACGGACGTCGGTCGCGGCCGGCGCGGCCGTTTCGGCCCCCGGGGCGGTGGCGGCACGGCGACATTGTCCCGAGGCACCAGACCGTGTAGTCTTCCGGTATCTCTCCCATGTGCGGCGATCTTCCGCACCATTCGGGGCGTAGCTCAGCCTGGCTAGAGCGCTACGTTCGGGACGTAGAGGTCGCTGGTTCGAATCCAGTCGCCCCGACTCACCTTGGATA
>Ga0315900_10010628_pt1 | contig 11497 bp, 7 predicted proteins | sample LakEriMetagenome_FD_203521 | JGI IMG/M metagenome (GOLD analysis project Ga0315900, IMG submission 203521) | Freshwater fungal communities from buoy surface, Lake Erie, Ohio, United States - Buoy 12 MA114 | ecosystem: Environmental > Aquatic > Freshwater > Lake > Lake biofilm | place: USA: Lake...
TAATTAACTTTTCTAATGGAAAATATTCTAGACTTTCCGTTAATTTAAAGAAGAGTATTGTAAAATTCTACTCTCAATCAGACATGTATACACATGTTCATAGTTATTTATATCCAAAAATGTATATGAATCTCTATAGTGATCTTTTAGCTGTACCTAAAAACTTGCTAGAAGAAGTAGGAGAATTATGTGATACTCCAGACTTAAATAAAGAAAACTTAGTTGCGGAAGTTAAAAATTTGCAAATATCCAATTTAACAGTTTAATTTGTAATCCTTAAAAATCAAAAACCAACATGACAACAAATTCAGTAGGCAAGAACATGCTTCTTGTACATGGTACTTGGGGTACCAATCGCACATTCAAGTTAATCCCAGCATCTATGGATGCTCCATATGCTGAGGTATTATTTGATCCAGAAGGTAAACTGCTTGCAGTTATCTCTAGATTTCAAAAGCAGGTACTTCATATGGTACCTAGACTTGATGACAATGGTGATCCCGTATACATGAAAGTAGGTAAAAGACCTAATGGTAAAGAAGTAAAAGAGCAGCGAGTTACAGTAGAATCTTTCTTTGAGTATTATATCTTTGATAAGAATGATATTACAGAGTTCATTAAGACTTATGCTATCAACTCTGATACTTTTAACTATCAGTCTTATATGGATGGTACACAAATCTTAGGAGCTACTCCTGAGATTATCATGCCATAATTAAATAACCCTGACAAATAGGGAGGTGTAACAACCTCCCTTTTTTGTCTAATGTAGATTCTATGGATAAAGCAGTATATGATTTAGAGACTCTGACTAATTGCTTTATAGCTTGTTTTGAGGATTATAAGACAGAAGATCAAAAGGTCTTTGTAGTACATGATCTAAGAAATGACTTTGAGCTATTTGTAGAGTATCTTAAATTTCTTAAAGAAAAGAAAGGTTGGCTTATATCCTTTAATGGGTTAGGATTTGATTCTCAGGTAATTGAGTTTATATCGCAATATTACGATGAATGGAAAGGGAAGAGTGGATGTGAGATTGCTAATATAATCTATGGGTTTGCACAAAGAACAATAAATAACCAAGATCAGCTTCCAGAGTATCCAGAGTGGAAGATGTCTATCAATCAGATAGATGTATTCAAACTAAACCACTGGGACAATCCTGCTAAGAGATCTAGTCTCAAATGGATTCAGTATTCTATGGATTGGCATACTATACAAGATATGCCTATTAAACATACTACTGAAATCAAGAGCATGCAGCAGTTACAAACTGTAATCAGCTATTGTAAGAATGATGTGAAGTCTACTAAGGCTATTATGAACCTTAGTAAAGAGCAGATTAATTTGAGAAAGACTCTTACAAAAGACTATGGTATAAATCTGTTTAGTGCTTCTGAGCCAAGGATATCTAAAGAACTATTTCTTTATTTCTTGAGCAAAGAGACAGGTATCAGTAAATTTGATTTGAAGCAACTAAGAACTTTCAGGAACAAGATAGTGGTTAAGGACATAATCCTTCCCTATATTAAATTCCAAACACCTGAGTTTCAGAGACTTCTAAATCAGTTTAATAAGCTAGAGATTAATCCTAATGAAACCAAGAACAGCTTCAAGTATACAATTAGGTATAAAGGAGTAAACACAGACTTTGGTTTGGGTGGTGTTCATGGAGCAGCAGACTCTGGTATATATGAATCTACAGAAGATATGATAATCATGTCTTCAGATGTTACAAGTTTCTATCCTAATCTTGCTATTAGAAATGGGTGGGCACCAGCTCACTTACCTAAACGCGAGTTTTGTAATCTGTATGAATGGTTCTTTGAAGAGAGAAAGAAGATACCTAAGAAGGATCCTAAGAACTATGTTTATAAGATTATACTTAATAGTACTTATGGGTTAAGTAATGACAAGAATAGTTTCTTGTATGACCCAGAGTTCACTATGAGAATCACTATAAACGGTCAGCTGTCACTGGTAATGTTATATGAAATGCTTGTAGAAGGAATACCAGGAAGTGTACCGCTGATGCAGAATACAGATGGTCTTGAGATGATGATACCTAAGCAATATAAGCAGAAGTATCTAGATATATGTGCAGAATGGGAAAAGACAACAAAGCTCCAGCTAGAGCATGATGAATACAAAAAGATGATACTTGCAGATGTTAATAACTACATTGCTATTAATACTGCAGGCAAGTCTAAATGTAAGGGTAGATTTGAGTTTTCAGATCTTGCACTACACAAGAACAAAAGCTTCTTGATTATACCTAAAGCCATTTATAATTACTTTGTTAATGATATCCCACCAGATAAATATCTGGCAGATAACAGGAACATATTTGATTATTGTGGCGGAGTTAAGATCAAAGGTGATTGGGAGTTTGTACAGACTTGTGTAAAGAATGGAGAAGTTACTTATGAGAAACTACAACCTACTCTCAGGTATTATGTATCAGAGAAAGGATGTAAGATTGTCAAGCGTAACATACATGATAAGAGAGAAATTCAGTTAGAATCAGGTAGATGGATGCAAGAGCTATTCATCAACTATGAGAAGAAGGATTGGAAAGATTATCATGTAGATGACAGATATTATCTGGAAGCTATAGAAAAAGAGATAAACAATATAATTAAGCCTATAAGGCAACTAACACTATTTTAAGATGCCAAGAAGAACTGGAACAGCAACCAGAGCATTACTGGAATCTATATCTCTCCCTCAACACGGGGGGAGATATACTGTAATCTCACATAAGTTTATTATAGATACTGCAATAGCAGAGCTTGCTAATGCAGGGTTAGTAGTAGAGCAAGAGCTCTATAGATGTTCTATAGATGGAAACATTGCTACTGGAGTATATCATATCAAACATGACCAAGATCAGGAATTGGGAATGGTATTTACCTGGGCTAATAGCTATGATAAAACCATGCGCTTTAAATGTGCAGTAGGTGCATATGTTAAATGCTCAGGGAACTTGATTCTCAAAAGAGATATGGGAGCATGGGATAGAAAGCATACAGGTAACGCAGATACGGAAGCACATGAAACAATTAAGTTTCAGATATCTAATGCTGCAACAAGCTTTGCAAGAATCCTTCAGGATAAAGCAAAGATGAAGACTATTACTGTAGATAACCAAACAAAGGGTAGCATCTTAGGTAGACTGTATTTTGAGAAAGAGCTTTTGAGCTCTGAGCAGTTAAATACAATTAAGACTCAATTTAAGACACCTAAGTTTGATTATAACTCAGAAGGAGATAGCTTGTGGACATTCTATAATTACATTAGTTATTCTTTACAGAGAGCACATCCTAAGACATGGATGGATCAGCAGAGATTAATTAATTGGTTCTTGTGTGATATGTTTACCTTAGATGCAATACAAGCAGAGGCTGGTGTTGCACCAGTTGTAGAGGCTGTACCTGTGGATATGAATGTTGATGAGTTGATGAGTGCTTTAGGGAAAGTAGAAGTAGAAGAGGGGGTGAGTGAGGTGGAGAGTAAGGTAGAAAGTATAGATGCGCTACCTGTAGAACAAGAGGACAACTACTTGGATGATCTAGAGGAAAGAACAAAGAAGGTAATGGAACCTTATCACCAAGTAACTCTAGAGGAGATGATTGAGGATGTAGAGAAAGAGAAGACTATTATAGGGGATGAGCTTATTGCTCCTAGTAATAACTATCAAGACTTTGATCTGTGAAAACTAGATTAGAAAAGCTAAGAGAGAAGTACCAGTCTTATGAAAGGACTGGTACTCTGCTTGGCTGGATTAAGCATATCTGGCTAGTCTTGCTAAGTTTACTATCATCATCCTCTCATGACAGATACAAATAACTATCTTTGTAATATGGAAACAACCCAAAAATGTTCAATAACAGTAGCTATGCCTTTATATAATATGGATCAAATAGCTACACTGGCTTTAGAGGGTTTATGTAATCAAAAAACAAAATGTTATTGGGAACTATTAGTTTGTGAAGAAGACAATGAAAAAGCTCTAGGTTTAGAGAAATTAATGTCATATAAAGAAAGACTTGAAAAAGCTAACTGTATAAAAATCACATACTTACCTTTATCTAGCTGGATTCCTCTAAGTAAAAAATGGAAAATACTTGCTGATAATGCATCTGATACATTAGGTTTTATCTTACAAGCAGGTGATTGTTACCCGCACTCTAAGAGAATAGAAAAAACTTATACGGCATTCTTAGCAAAATACTCTTATTATGATGAAGAAAAAGGGTTTTTCTATTCTTTTAGATTAAATAAAACCATACTTTTTAATCCTGATAAAAGATACTACAGACACCCTTGTAAGTTAAACATGGCGTGGAAAACATCTCTTATTAAAAAGCTACCAGATAGCGATAAAAAAGTAAATATAGATGGTTTTATATACTATGCTCTTGCAAACTTGGAAAAAATACGTAAATACACAGATACTGATTTACATTTAGATGGTGTTGATGTAGATGGTTATAACATTATATCTGCAAGAAATAAATTTTTTACAGAACCCAGTAATATATTTGTATCCACAGATATTAATATTAAAGAACATTTACCAATATTAAATAACTATAATAATTTAGAATTAACTATTCCATTTAAAGAAAGTAATGAAACACCAACTCAATAATGTGGCAGAGTTCCACAAAGTATTTGACAACACAGATAAAGACTCACCTAGTCTTATTGATCCTAAGGTATATGAATTAAGATACAAGCTAATGATGGAGGAGACAGATGAGTATTACCAAGCTTGTCAAGAAAATGATATAGTAGGGATTGCTGATGCTTTAGGTGACCAGCTTTATATCTTATGTGGGACTATCCTTAAACACGGACTCCAGCACAAGATTGAGGAAGTATTTAATGAGATCCAAGCTAGTAACATGTCTAAGCTAGGACCTGATGGTAAACCTATTTATAGAGAAGATGGTAAGATCCTTAAAGGACCTGGCTATTTTAAACCTAATATCTCAGCTATTATTTATGGAAAAGACTGCTAACTACAATAGTAAAAAGGTATACATAGTCTATGTAGAGGAAAAGCAAAGATATGCTCTAGTATCAGATAACCCTGATAAGAGTAAAGCTTATAAAGTAGATATGGTTGATTTACAAGGATTCTCTCCTGTAAAAAGGGATTACTTACCCTGACCCCTATAGGTTTTCTTATAATTCTTAGAAGTTTTAAGACTGGAGTGCTTCTTTTTAGAGTGCACTCCTGGTCTTTTCTTCTTAATTTTTATAATAGTTCTAGTAGTAGATTCTTTAACCTTTGCCATTGTTATCTAATTAAATACGAATTATCACTATCCCGCTCTTCTTCTTTTCTTCTTCTACCTGAAGTAGAACCTGAAGTCTTAGCTTGTATAGAAGTAAAGTTCTTGATTGCCATTACTGGGTCTGTTGTCTTACCTGTAATACCTACCATTTTAGCTAAGTAGTTAAGAGCTTTAAGTCCTTCAGCTTGCTGGAATTCATAAGCTCCTACATCCTTCTTATAGTATGCTGATGGATTACCCATAGAATAATCCCACAATCCTGTAAGAACTTTAGTACCATTACCTATTGTAGGACTGAATATAGCACCTGCATCAAACTCTATAAGTTTAGAATAATCATCTAATCCAAAACCAGGAAGAGGTAAGAAAGACTCGTTCTCTGCTCTTACTTTAATAAGTTGATAAGTAGCATGGTTAGCTAACCAACCCTGAAGATTAAATGGATATCTTCTCATTGTTTCTTCATCAGTCCATGGTGTAGGAAGAGGACCTGATTTCTTACGCAATTTTTTAAATCTATCTTCATCATCTGGATCATAACCAAATATCCAATAGAGAGCAATATTACAAGCAATAAGCATACCTATTTCAGTTACAGCTCTGTAAAATGCTGCAGCATCTTGCTTATCCATATACTTAATATTATCTCCCCCATATTTAAATGCTCTAAATAATTCTTTAAGTGTGCGAATATAAGTACCCATTTGTGCATCACCAGATGCATAGTTTACACTTTCTTTAGGATTCCAAGGCTTACCTGAGAATCCCATTCTGTGTACAATCATAGGTATAAGATGTCTTCTTAAGAAGCTTACCATTCTAAATACAAGAAGTCGGTTTGCTTCAGGAGAATCATAATCAGCTACTGAACCAAGTTTGCGCATTTTTTCATGCACTTTGTTTTGGAAAAGTCTAAACTGATTACCACCTACATCATAAGATTTATCTATTCCATCTTTAAGCTTAAGCTTACCATCTGGTCCAGTTTCCCATGCTTCTAAGTAAGAAATCTCTTTAGTAGTATTACCTACTTTTTGTTCTATCTTTTTCTGCATCATCATACCACCCCACATAGAAGCCATGTTACTCAATTCACCAAACTTTCTAGGAGAGTAGATAAAGCTAAAATTCATCATATCTCTACCTAAAGTACGAGATAGTTCTTCTGACATTTTAGCTTGAAGTCTTCCTTGAGCAGGATCAAATACTTCCCACATCTGTAACTCAAGTGGTTTATTTTGACCCTTACTATAAATAGACATAGTAAGCTGACGCATCAAAGTAGTATTAGCCCAGTAAGAACCTGCGGCAAGATTAGCAGAATTTAAATCTTTTCCACCTACAGATTCAATAATACTCTGGAAATACATACCCAATGTATTAGTACTTGCACTCTGTAGATCTAAACCAAAGAAGCCAAATGATGCAGCCTTCATCATATTAGATACTCCTTTAACTAACCAAGCTTGATCAGCACCAAAGCCTTTAAGGTTTATACCCTTAAATTCTTTATCAATTATGTTTTTAACAGATTGAGCTCTTTGACTATTACCTTTTTTACTAGGTTTAATAGCAAGTTGTCTATTTACATATTGAGAGTTAACCATTTTCTCAATAGTAAGAGAAGCTTTAGGATCAGAAAGCAATTGACTTAACGCATTAGATATAGGCCAAATTTCTGTAAGTTTCTTTTGTCTTTCAGCAGCTAATCCAAACTTCATTAATGACTTAGGTAAATCTAAGGATACAGCACTGTATTCCATATTAGATAAACCTGTTATTGCAATACTGGACTCTTCATCATTAAATACGTCAGAAGCAATTGACATATATTGATTTTCAGGTTTATAGTTTAAACCTTTTTCATAGTCATCAGGTCTTGCTGCAAATACTTCTTTAATTGTAGTAAATGCTTCTGTAAGTTTATTTCGTTTTTCTTTAAGAGCACCTTTAGTTTGAATCTTTTCAGATAACTCTTTACCATATCTAGGTATATAAAGATAATTTTTAGATTGATTATCTAATCCTTCTTGAGTAGCAAGGTGGAATTTTTTAAGAATCTCTAAAGCCTTAAACTTATCAGGATTATTATTTTTTAAAGCGTAGTATTCATTATTAATAAACGGAGAATCTTGCGGTGCACCTTGTTCAATACTCTTAGGTAACCATCTATTTCTATTATCAACAGTTTCTCCTACAATTCTAGGTGTTTTGTTATTAATAGTCTTTATTATTCTTCCGTATTCATCCTTGATTTCTACCTTGTCTTTAATCTTACGCTCTCTAAACTTAAAGCTTGGCACACGGTTAACAGTCTCAACTACATTACCATTTGCATCTTTAATCTCTGTTTTCTTGTAATACTTATCTTTAGTAGGTCTATTTACAGACCACACACCTACTCTTTTATAAAAAGTAACTTCGTCATTTTTCTTTTTATCAAAGTAAGATTTCTGATAATGGTTTTCTTCAAACCATGTTTTAAACTCTTCATCTTGATTAAGAAGAGCAAATAGTTTATCTGTATCAAAAGTATAACCAGATAAAATATCTTCAATAATACCTTTATCAACTTCTCTAGCTCCAAACTCATCTTGAAGAATATCTGTATCTATCTTACTCAAGAAGTAATTGAACTTATCTATATAGTAATCTGTAGCTTCTTTATAGCGGATAGTATTAAACTTATCATAAGCTTTAGCTAAAAGCTTTTTCTGAAGAGCAGTAAGTCCTCCTTCTTTTTGCTCTGCAAGTTCATCAAATCTTTGCTGTTGTTTTGAAGTAAGTTTTCCTGTCTGTATAATACGCCAATAAGAATTGTATTCATCCCACTCATCTGCAGTTAATCCAGATATACCACCAAACTCATTTCTAAGTTCTTCCATTAGAATTTCAGCATCTTTAACACGCTGAATCCTATCATCAGACATATCTGTAGCTATAGGTTGACCATTCTCATCTCTATAACCAAGAAGAGCGCTGCTTATTTCATTAATAGCTGCTTTTACTTTATCTCTATTCTTATAAGAAGGTATAGTAGATAAAATATCATCTAATTCTTGAGAAGCATTAGCTAGATCCTCATAGTAAGAATCCTCATAAGATATTTCAGTATTAGCAATAATAAAGTTTTCTCTGAGTTTATCAAACTGTTCTCCTGCAATACCCCTTGCTGTAAGCATCTCTTCATATCTTAATAGATACTTTTGAAATGCATCAGGTCTAGGGTTATATTCTACAAATGGTCTAGCTGCTTGTTTATACTCATTAAGTATTTCAGCAATTGCAAGATCTTTACCTACTTTAGGTTTACCATTTTCGTATCTTAAGTCAAAGAGTCTAGCTCTTTTTCTAAGAACTACCTCTTTATCTCTGGTCTTTTGTTGGATATCCAAATCTTCCATTGGATCATCCTCAATAAGCTTAAGCTCTTGATTAATACTTTCTAATTGAGCATAGGCTTCCCAACCATTAATAGTTTGTTTTTCACCAAACTCATCTGTATAAGAGTAATCTTTATCATAGATTTTATCCAGATCATAGTACTCATCAGAGTGCTCCTGGTTAAAATACTTTCTCATATACAGAGATTCATCTTTTAAAAACTTAGCATACTCTGTATAATCTCCACTGTCAATAGCTTGTTGTTTAAGCTTTTGTTTCAGGAAACGCTGTTTAGCGTAGTAATAATCAGAACCTTTAACAGGAGCTAAAAGAGCATAGTCAAATTGATTAATCTTCTCTTCATTATTTTCTACACTAAAAGTTTTTTCAAGATGTACTAAATCTTTAAAGAACTCTTCAGGATTTGTGCCTTTATATCCAGCTTTTTCTAAAGCAGGTACAAGATCTTTATGTAAGTCATAAATTCTGTCTCTTGTTTTATAAAGAACATCGTAGATATTCTTTTTAATATATGCTCCAAAAGAAGCAATAATAGGATCAGGACTGCCTGCATAACTTTCAAAGAATGCAGAAAGAGCTCCCTGATCACCTAAGTTACCATTAAGAGTAGCAATAAACTTATCTTTATCTATAATAAGTGCATCAAACCTAGCTTCTTCAGAAGTTATTAAATCAGGTCTAGCATTTTTACTTTTTAAGGAATCAATGCGATCTTTTTTTCTTTCTATTAACGCTTTATTAGTATCTTCAATAAAACTATAGAGCACATTAGTTACACCTTCTGCGTATACTTTAGAACTATATTTTTGTGAAGCATCTACCCTACCTTTAATAGCATTGACATAATCACCTAATTTACTGGTACCCAAATCATTCTGATCAAGTACAGTAGCAACCATATCAGAAAATTCTTTAATATCATTCAACATAGTTGAATAATAATGCATCTTATTTACTGAATCAGGGGTAGCTTCTTCTTTAGCAACTTCCGCCATGTAATTATTAAGCTTAGTTGCAATCTGAAATACTCTTTGAATGTTTTGTACAATAGCAGCGCTTTGGTTTCTTCTAAACTCAATATCTTCTCTTACCTGTCTAGCTTTTCTTATTACAACTTTTTGATAATTTGATATACCTGCTTTGATTTCAATCAAATCATTAGATGAGAACTGGTCTTTAAGAATCTCTTTAAGAGCTTCATAGTTTTCATCTTTCTCAAGTTTGTATAAGTAATCACTTGAAAGCTTATACATCTGGTCTGCAATAGATTGCAAACCAGCAGGATCTTTTTCTATTATCTCATTAAGTTCATTTCTAAACTCATCTGTAGTACGCTGATATGCAACCTGATCTTTAAGACTTATAATATCTTGCTTAATATCAAAAAATTCATTCTGAAGCATATCGGCAAGCTCATCTATAGATGTATTAACATCCAGACTAGATACCTTAACTTTACCAAACAGTTGTCTAAACAACTTCTTAAACTGATATAAGATATCTTGAATAGCTCTGATAAATGGATTAGAGGCTAAGTAATTCTGTCTTTGAAGCACTGCAGCTTTCTCAGTAGCTCTTACAATAACCTCTTCTTTAAATCTATTAGAGCTTTTATCAAATTCAGGATAACGCTCACTTACTTCAGCTATAACTTCTTGACCTTCAACTGAATTAGCAACTTTATTATAAAGGTTATTAAATAGTTGAGGATTAGATACAAGTATAGCTCTAACTAAAGGGTGAGCGAATTCATGAAGCTGAGTAGCTTCTGAAGTATTCTCCCCTACAAAGTATACAGTATCTCCTATAAAGAAAGCGGGTTCACCATTCCACTGAATATCAGCTTTAGAAGTTAGCTCAGCTGCTTCTTGTGCTGTAACATTCTCATAAGCTATACCTAGATTTTCGGCAAGTCTCTTTCCTATAGTAGAGATCATGCGCTTACCAAGCTCTTTATTATTTACTTCCTGATTATACTCTACAGGGAGCTTAGAAAGAACTTCATTAGAAAAAGTTGAATTAGGTATTAGATTCTCAGGAGCGGTTGTGTTTGTATCATCATATCTATAAAAACCGATTGAGAGCTGTTTCCCTGGTTTTAATCCTCCTGTAATAGTATAAGTATAAGTATCGCTTTCACCTATTCGCTGAAAACTTACTTCATAATCAGTATCATTACGCTTGTTGTATTTTCTTTCAGCAATTTTAATACTAGATAATCTAGCACCATTTATCCTATTACTACTAAGACCAACTGCTTTCTTATACCTATCAATAGGTTTTTCTACTCTCTCTTTTACAGCGCCAGGTTTACGAGTTATAATTTTTTTACCTTCTGGAGTTACTATTTCTTTCTGAGTAAACTTTTTAAATCCTTCTATATCTTGTTTAGAACCTAGCTGATAAACTTGATTACTACTATATGTTACATAAGTTTTTTCATTACCACCTTGTCCACTATCCCTACCTATAACAGAATCTGTTCCTGATTCTCTTACTTCATCAGGAGTTACATATTCGTCACCAAGTCCAGATTCTCTGAATTTTTCAGCTTTATCAGTAAATTCATAATAAGAATCTACAATAGTAGGATTAGTAATATTTAAAATAATAGGAATTCTAGTACCTTTCATTTCTTCTAACTCTTCTAACCAACTTCCAGAAGAAGTTGAATAAAACTTTCTACCATCTTCAGAAGATATTATACCTGTTTTGTTAACATGATAAACAATATCTTTTACTTTACTATCAGGAAATATGGTATCAAGATATGCTGAGTATTGTTG
>Ga0315900_10010629_pt1 | contig 11497 bp, 8 predicted proteins | sample LakEriMetagenome_FD_203521 | JGI IMG/M metagenome (GOLD analysis project Ga0315900, IMG submission 203521) | Freshwater fungal communities from buoy surface, Lake Erie, Ohio, United States - Buoy 12 MA114 | ecosystem: Environmental > Aquatic > Freshwater > Lake > Lake biofilm | place: USA: Lake...
TGGGGGAGGCGACGCGTGAAATGATCTCCGATGCCGCCGCCAGGATCGACCAGGCTCGGCGGAGACTCGCAAGTACATGCAAGAAAGGAGCTTGCGCCATCGATGCGTCAAGGCAGCGCTCCGCCGGCGCCCGATCCACAGCCGACACGCCTCCTCCCGACCCTCCAGTCGAGACAAACTGTCCAACGGAATACGTTCACGCGAACTTGGTCGGAACTTGACACCGCCCGCCGCCGTATTACCCTGCACATGCTAGATGACGGTTGCGGACATACCCGAAGTTGAGCGATTGCTCTCCCTTCACCTGTCCTTCTTGCGATTCTTGTCGGCCCACCGACGCTTTCACGCCGCAACCGCCGACATCCCGAATCTGACGCGCCTCGAGCCACGTCTCGGGGCAGCGGTTCGCGCCTACGCGCGGCGAAGCGAGTTTCAGTGGGTTCACGTCTTGGTCCACGTCTTGGTCCATGCCTTGATCATGGCCTGATTCGGGCACCCGACCCACAAGACTCCCTACGCATCGCTGCACGGCTGCGCGCGGCTTCGATCTCCGATCGATGCTGGCTCGGTTCGTCGCGGCAAGCGTTCCGCAACCGCAGCGACCGCGCACGGCCCATCGGGGTCTGCTTCGAGTTTGGAGTCCGTCGGGTGCGATTCGCGCCCGGGACGACCCCCTCGAACCCCCTCGAAGCCCCGTGAGCCTGGCGGCCCGCAGAAGGCAGCGTCCCACCACCCCCCCCGCCGTTATCGGTGACCTTTCTTGGCACCGTTTCATTCCCGCGCGGTGACGACCGGACCCCCCGGCCAACACCCAAGTCTGTCAGGAACCTCTCAGGAGAACCCATTCATGAAGCATGTCACGAATCGCAATAGGAGCGGATTCACCCTCGTCGAGCTGCTGGTCGTGGTGGCGATCATCGCCCTCCTCATCGGTCTGCTCCTCCCCGCGCTTGGCCGCGCCCAGCGCGCCGCTAGGACTCTGAACGACGGCGCGAACCTCAGCCAGATCCACAAGGGCTTCCTCAGCTGGGCTGCCAGCGATCCCCGCGGCCAGCTCCCGCTCCCCGGCCTCATCCGCCGCAAGGCCGTCCCCGGCGGCGGTCCCGGCAACTCCACGGCGTTCGTGCCTGGCCAGGGCGAGGAAGAGCAGCGCCACAACAGCGCCGCCGGCCTCTACAGCTCGATGATCGCGAAGAACGTGATCACCCCTGAGCTCATCATCTCGCCGGTCGAAGAGAATCCCATCGTCAAGGTGAAGAGCGACTACAACTTCAACTCCTACAACCCGGCGGCTGCGGGCGACATGTTCGGCCCGTTCTTCTGGGATGCCACCTTCCGCACCAACATCGGCGCGGCCAACGACGGCGCTGCCACCAACGTCTGCAACACCAGCTACGCCCACCTCGCCCTCGTCGGCGAGCGCAAGAAGTTCAGCTGGAACACCCGCGCAGGCGCGAACCGCCCGATGCTCAGCAACCGCGGCACCCGCGACGGCGTGTTCACCGGCGACAACTACCGCCTCAGCTACACCCTGCTCTTCCACGAGCCGAAGGACACCTGGGAAGGCAACGTCGTCTACGGCGACAACCACACCAACCTCGAGAAGAGCATGATCCCCGACACCGTGCAGTACGAGTGCGGTACCGGCAGCCTCGGCAACCTCCGCAAGGACAACATCTTCACGTACCTCGACTTCGCGTCGTGCCAGCCCGCGTCGGCCGCGGTCGCCGGCGGCGACACGTGGATGTGCATCGGCACCGGCAACCCGACCGACACCGCCTACGCGGTGGGCGTCGAGCGCCTGACGAACGGCCAGCCGGCCGTCCCGTGAATCCATCAAAGCCGAGGGCGACACGGCGATTGACCTGCCGCCCTCGGCTTCATCAGACGTCCGTTTCATTTCCATCCCCATTCATCTTTGGAGAACAAACGTATGAGGACAGCACGCATCGACAACCGAAGGGGCTTCACGCTGATTGAGCTCCTGGTCGTCATGGGCATCATCGCGCTCTTGCTCGCGATCCTGCTCCCGGCCCTCGGCCGCGCCCGCGCCACCGCGAAGCGCGTCAAGGACTCGACCCAGCTTCAGCAGGTTCACAAGGGCTTCCTCGCGCTCGCCCGCGACGACGCCGGCAACTTCCCGACCCCAAGCCGCGCGCGCCGCACCCAGGTTGGCGGCCAGTGGATCCCGGGCAAGGGCCTCGAGAACCCGACCGACAACACCCACGCCAACATGTACTCGTACTGCATCATGCAGAACGCGTTCACGGTCGACCTTCTCATCAGCCCGGCAGAAGCCAGCCCGTACGTGATGCTGATCGCGAACTACCGCTTCACGGAGTACCAGCCGCTCGCGGGCAAGTACTGGGACACCAACTTCAAGACCGATCTCGGCGTCCCGCCGAACACCGCGAACGCGCTCTGCCACACCAGCTACGGCACGCTCGAGCTGAACGGCCAGCGTCGCGCGCAGCAGTGGCGCGACACGCTCGACTCGAAGTACGCGGTCGTCGCGAACCGTGGCGTCCGCGACGGCCTGTACAGCACGGGCAGCGGTCCGCTGGACTACAACCAGTCGCGCACGCTGCTCATCCACGGCGGCGCCAAGGAGTGGGAAGGCAACATCTGCTTCAACGACGGCCACGTGACCTTCGACAAGAAGTTCCAGCCGGAAGGCATCGTGCAGTGGCAGCTCAACACCAGCAGCCCCTACATCGAGGACAACATCTTCAAGGATGACCCGGAAGGTCAGACCAAGGACGTGTTCCTCACCGTCGTGCGAGGCATCTCGGCGAGCGGCGCGACCTACACCGTCGACCGCACGTGGGACTGAGCACGTCGGACTGATCGCGTAGGACTGATCTTCCGCACCCCGGTGCGGAAGCAGCGAAACCTGAACCCGGACGGCCGACCTCGCGTCGGCCGTTCGGTTTTTTCATCACCGCCGTGCCGTACCATTCCAACATGGCCACCCGCGCTCCACGCCATCTCCCCGGCGCCCTGCGAGTTCCGCGCGCGCTGCTGTCGGCGATCGCGCTGCTCGTCACGCTCGTCCTGCTGCAGCCGTCCGGGATTGCCGGTGGCGCGACGCGCATGCCAAGCGAGCCGCAGAGTTCGCCGCGCGCCGTGCCGAGCGGCCGCCAGGCTGAGCGCGTCGCCATCCTGCCCATCTCCGGGCCGATCGACCAAGTCACCCTCTGGTCGATCGAGCGGCGGCTCAAGGCCGTGAACGAGCAGCGTTTCGACGCCGTGGTGATCGAGATCGACACCCCGGGCGGCGAACTCGACGCGACGATCGACATCTGCCTTCGTCTGAAGGGCGAGGCGCCCGCCAACAGCGTTGCGTGGATCCATCCAAAGGCCTACAGCGCGGGAACCATCATCGCGCTCTCGTGCCGCGAGATCGTCGTCTCGCCCGGCGCCGCCTTCGGCGATGCCGCGCCGATCGCAGTGCTCCCGGGCCTCGGACTGCAGCCGCTTCCCGCCGCGGAGCGCGCGAAGATGGAGGCGCCCATCCTCGACGAACTCGACGCGGCGGCCGCGCGGCGTGGCGACGACCCCCGCCTCCTGCGCGCCTTCGTCGTGACCGAGCAGGAACTCTGGCTCATCGAACGCGTCTCCGACGGAGCGCGTCGCTTCGCCGATCGGGCGGAACTCGAGAAGCTCGGACTCGAGCCAGTCGAGAACCTCGCGCCTGCGAGGGAAGCGGCGCCGGCTCGGCCCATGCGGCCGTCGGATCTTCCGCTCGCCGACGCGAGCGCGGATGCGTGGCGCGTGATCGAGACCGTCGACGTCGCATCGCGGCTTCTCGTCGCGCAGGAGGACGAGGCCATTCGCTGGGGGCTCGCGAGCGACGTCATCAGGGACGACGCCGGCATCCAGTCGTTCTTCGGCGCCACGAAGGTCGTCCGCTTTCCCGAGAGCTGGGCCGAGTCGCTCGTCCGCTTCCTCATCTCGTGGCCGATCCGAATCCTCCTCATCGGCGTCTTCGTGGTCGCGCTCGTGATCGAGGGACTTCACCCAGGCGTCGGCGTCGCCGGCGCCGTCGCCTTCGGGGCACTGCTCCTTCTCGTGGGAGCGCCGACGCTGATCGGCCTCGCGGAGTGGTGGGAGATCCTGCTCGTCCTCGCCGGGATCGCCCTGATCGGCGCAGAGGTCTTCATCCTTCCGGGAACGGGCATCGCCGGCATCGCGGGCGCCGTCTGCGTCCTCGTGGGGCTCATCGCAAGTTTCACCGGCACCGATCCGACGAGCGCCGGCGAGCGCGGCGCGCTGATCACCGCGTCGACGACCACGATCGCCGGAATCGTGCTCGGCGGGATCCTCACGTGGTTCGCGTCGCGATGGTTCCGCGAGACGTCGCTGTTCCGCAGGGCCGTTCTCGTGGCGTCGGCCACCGGCGCCATCGAGCCGCCGAGCCGGAGTGCGCAGCGGCTGCCCCCCAAGGGCACGCGCTGCGTCGCCGACACCGATCTGCGCCCTTCGGGCCGCTGCGAGTGCAACGGCGAGCTCTTCGACGCCCAGTCGACGGGCGAGTACATTCCGCGAGGAACGGCGGTGCGCGTCGTCGGTCGCATGGGAGAGTCGCTCGTCGTCGAGCGCGCCGAGGATGCTTGAGGATGCTTGAGGATGCTTGAGGATGCTTGAGGGCTGCACGCATGGATGAAGGTCAATCCTCAGGACCGTTGATCGGGGCGATCCTCCTCGGCGTCGCCACGTTCGGCATCTTCATCGTCGAGCTCTTGATCCCGACGGGCGGACTTCTCGCGATCGTCTGCGTCGTCTGCGCCCTCGGCTCGGTCACGCTCGGCTTCATGCACGATCCGACGACAGGCATGGTGCTGCTCGCGCTCTACTCGATGGCGGCGCCCTTCATGCTGATGATCGGCCTCCGCGTCGCCGCGAAGTCGCCGCTCGGACGGAAACTTGTGCTCTCCGCCGAGATACCGGCCCGCACCGGCGGCGAACCCACCCCCGCCGCGGCGCTCCCCGCGATCGGCGAACCGGGCGAGGCGCTCACCCCGCTCCGGCCCAGTGGCTTCGTGCGCATCCAAGGCCGACGGCTCGACGCGAGCGCAGAAGGCGATCTGATCGACGCCGGGACGCCGATCGAGGTCGTCTCGGTGCGCGACGGGCAGATCCGCGTGCGACCACGTCGCGGCGCACCCCCTGCTACAGTCTGACCCCCGCTACCGCGTCAGGTCGCGGGAAAAGAAGGAACCCAAAGGGAAAGCCATGATCGAACTCGTTGCCCAAGCCCAAGTCACCCCCGGCGACATCGTTCTCTGGATCATCCTCGGCATCGCCGGCCTCGTCGGCCTGTTCGTCTTCTTCGTGATGCTCGGGGTCCTGAAGCTGTACGTGCAGGCGCTCTTCAGCGACGCCAAGGTCGGCATGCTCGACCTCATCATGATGCGCCTCCGCAAGGTGCCGCCCGAGGTCGTGGTGCTCAACCGGATCACCGCCAAGAAGGCCGGCATCGACATCCCGACCGATCTCATGGAGGCGCACTACCTCGCCCGCGGCAACGTGAGCCGCGTCGTCGCCGCCATGATCGCCGCCGACAAGGCGAGCATCGAGCTGACGTGGAATGCGGCCACCGGCATCGACCTCGCGGGGCGCGACATCCTCGACGCCGTGCAGACGTCGGTGAACCCGAAGGTGATCGACTGCCCGAGCATCCAGTCCGGCAAGACCACGATCGACGCCGTTGCGAAGGACGGCATCCAGCTCCGCGCGAAGGCACGCGTGACCGTCCGCACCGCGATCGGCCGACTCGTCGGCGGCGCGACCGAGGAGACGATCATCGCGCGCGTCGGCGAGGGCATCATCTCGACGATTGGTTCCGCGCTCGACCACAAGAGCGTGCTCGAGAACCCCGACAAGATCTCGAAGACAGTGCTTGCCAAGGGGCTCGACTCCGGCACGGCGTTCGAGATCCTCTCGATCGACATCGCCGACGTCGACGTCGGCGAGAACATCGGCGCTCAGCTGCAGGCTGCGCAGGCCGAGGCCGACACCAAGCGCTTCCAGGCGCAGGCCGAGCAGCGCCGCGCGCTCGCCGTCGCGCAGGAAGCCGAATACCAGGCCGAGGCGCAGAAGAACCGCGCGCTCGTCGTGCTCGCGGAGGCCGACGTGCCGAAGGCGGTCGCCGAGAGCCTGAAGACCGGCAAGCTCGGGCTCATGGACTACTACCGCATGCAGAACGTGATGGCCGACACGCAGATGCGCACGGCCATCGGCGGCGGACCACAGCAGAGCTGAGCCCCGAACGCCGAAATCGATGCGCTCGCTGCATGTCGTCATGCCCGTCTACAACGAGCCGGCGACGTTGGCGGCGGCTGTGGCGCGTGTCTTCGCAGCGCCCGTGCCGGCGGGCTGGCAGGTGCGCGTCGTGCTCGTCGACGACGGATCCGACGCGGCGACGAAGGCGGCGATCGCGGACCTCCGCGCGCGACCCGGAGTGACGGCGCTTGCCCACCCGATGAACCGCGGGAAGGGTGCCGCAATCCGCACCGGCTTCGCGCATGTGCTGACCCTGGCCGCCGAGGACGACGCGATACTGATCCAGGACGCGGACCTCGAGTACGACCCCGCCGACTACCCCGCGCTCCTCGCGCCACTCGCCGCGGGCGACGCCGACCTCGTCCTCGGAAACCGCTGGGCGACGCCGCCGAAGGGCCTGAAGCGCCTCGCGCACCGCCTCGCAAACGGATTCCTGACGCTCGCGAGCAACCTGACCACCGGCCTCGCGGTGCACGACATGGAGTGCTGCTACAAGCTCTTCGCAGTGCCTGCGATGCGCCGCGTGATCGGCGACCTCGACGAGGAGCGCTTCGGAATCGAGCCTCAGATCGTGGCTTCGGCCGCGCGCCACGGCCTTCGCGTGCGTGAAGTGCCGGTCTCCTACGCGCCGCGCAGCTTCGAGGAAGGCAAGAAGATCCGCATGAAGGACGGAGTCCGCGTGTTCGTCGTGCTGTGGCGCGAGCGCGGGCGCACGAGGCGCGCCGCGCGCGCGGTACACTCGCCCTCGTGAGCGACGCCGACCCACGCGATACGCCGAAGCGCCCCACGCGGCTCAAGATCGCGATGCAGGTCGCGGGGTTCGTCGTCGGGTGCGCGCTCGTCGCCTGGTGCGCGCAGCGCGCCTTCGCGAAGGGCGGCGCCGGCCTCGACAAGCTCTGGAGCGCCGAACCGTGGCTCGTCGCGGTGCTGATTCTCTCGACGCTCGGGTCGATTCTCTGCTCCGGCTACACCTTCTGGGCCATCGCCCGGCCGATCCGCCGCTTCAGCGTCGTCGAGATGCAGGCCGTCAACCTGATGGCCTCGCTCTTCAACTACGCCCCCGTGCGGCTCGGACTCTTCCTCCGCTGCATGTTCCACTGGCGCGTCGAACGAATGCCCGGTACCGACATCGCGGCGTGGATCGCGGGCGTCGCGATCGTGACGCTCGGCACGCTTGGTGCCGCGATCGCAGCAGGACTCGTGCAGATCGCGGCCGGTCGCGGCGAACTCGCGCTCGACTGGATGTGGTTCGCGACCTACGCCGGTTGCATCGCCGCGGGCGTGGCGCTCACGGTGTTCGTCTGCCGGAGGCCCGCGCTCAGCCGCTTCCTGAAGGGCGGCGAGCGCGCGCTCAACGATCCGCGCGCGCTCACGAGCGGCATCGCCATCCGCACCATCGACGTCGCCATGTGGTCGCTGCGCATGTGGGCCGCAGCGAAGATCGTGGGCGTCTCGCTCAACCCCGCGCAGGCGGCGCTGCTCGCGGCCGTCGCGATCCTCGGTGCGAGCAACCCGCTCGGCCGCATCGGCTGGCGCGAGGCGTTCGTCGCGATCGTCGCGCCCTACATCGTCACCGGCACGTCGAGTCCCGAGGAGCTCGACACGCTGACCTCGCAACTCGCGCTCCTCGAGAGCGCAAGCGAGGCGATACTCACGATTCCGCTCGGGGTGCTCGGCTCGATCTGGTGCCTGTGGGCCATTCGCCGCGCCGCGAAGTCGTCCGACGCTGCCGACGCCGTCGCCCTACCCTCCTCGTCGCAACCGTGAGCGAGTCGAAGCCCATCGCCCTTCCGATTCTCGTGCTGCCCGTGCGCGAGCAGCGCTACAGCTGCCACGGCTGCGGCAACTGCTGCCGCGACTTCACGGTGCAGCTCAGGCCCGCCGACATCGACAAGCTGCGCGCGCAGGGCTGGGAAGAGAAGCTCGGCATGCCGGTGACGGCCGAGTTCCGCGGCACGACCTACCTCCGGCAGCGCGACGACGGCGCATGCGTCTTCCTGATGGACGACGGCCTCTGTCGCATTCACAAGGAGCATGGCTTCGCGGAGAAGCCGGTCGCGTGCCAGCTGTTCCCGTTCGTCCTCGTGCCCGACGACCGCCGGACGAACGTCGGCATCAGCTTCGCCTGCCAGAGCGTGCGCGAGAACAAGGGCGCGGAGCTGCGCAGCCATCTTTCCGAGATCGACCGCATGAGTCGCGGCGTGCCCGAGACGCGTCTCGCGACCTACACGGCGATGCTCGCGGACGCGATGGGCGCGAAGGAAGGCGAGCTCGACGCGCTCGCGCAACTCCTCGACAGGCATCTCGCGCGCGAGGACCTCACCATGCGCGACCGCTTCGACGGCCTCGCGTGGATCGCAGCGAGCCTCGGGCGCGCGAAGCTCGCCGATGTGCGCGCCACGCGGTTCAAGGAACTCGTGCAGGTGCTGGTGGCGGCGCTTCCCGACGAACTCCAGCATCTGCCGCTCGAGGGCGCGCTGCCGAAGCAGCTGCGGCTCCTCCGCCAGGCCGTGTACGCCCGGCTCGAGGATGTGCAGGTCAATCAGGCGAAGGCGAAGGGACGCTGGCGCACGGTGCTCGCGCAGCTCCTCGCAAGCCGCGCATTCACGCGCGGCAAGGGCCGGGCGCCGGCGGTCGCGCGCGGACTTCTCGAAGGCGTCGATTTCACCGCGATTTCCCGCGTTCCCGTGTTGTCCGAAAGCCCCGACCGCGACGCGATCGACCAGCTCTTCTCGCGCTACGCACGCGCCACGATCGTCGGAAACCGCGCGTGGGGCGCTGGCTACTACGGCTGGCCCGCGGTGCGCGGCGTCCAGGCGCTCGTGCTCAACATCGCGTGCACAGCGTGGCTCGCGCGCGCGCTCGCCGCCGCGCGCGGTCACGAGCACGCGACCATCGACGATGTGCGCGACGCCCTCGGCCGCGTCGACCGCCACGCGGGCCGCGCGCCGTGGCTTGGCTCTGTCGGCGAGCGCCTGCGGCTCGAGTACTTCCGCTTGGACGACGGCCTCCGCCGCATCACGCGCGAGAGCGTGTGATCGCCGCCGCGCGCTTCGCGCGCGGCGGGTCGGGTGCTTCGTCACCCGCGCGAACCATGGTCCGCGACGATCGCATGCGTGCGGCGGTTTGGACGAAAGGAGAGAAGGGTAGATGAAAGAGGAAAGAGGGTAGAGGAAATCAGAGGGGGGCCCTCGCGACGCGGAACCCGAGGTTGCTGCTCGAGTTGCCGGGCGTGGTGAAGAAGCGGTTGGAGGAACGCAGGGTGACCGTGTCGTAGTACCACGAGCCGCCGCGCAGCACGCGAACCGACTTCGCCCCTCGAGTGGCTTGCGCGGGCTCCTCCGTCCCGCCTTCCGTAGGGTACAGCCCGCTCGCGTCCTCCACCCATTCAAAGACGTTCCCGTGCATCTCGTGAAATCCCCACGGGTTCGCAGGCAGCGACCCGCATGGCACCGTCGACTGGCGGAACTCGCCCTGCACACCGCCGTTGTAGGGCCTCCGTCCGTCGTAGTTCGCCTGGTCCGTCGTGATGTTCTCCCCGAACGAGAACGGCGTCGACGTGCCAGCGCGGCACGCGTACTCCCACTCCGATTCGCTCGGCAGCCGGAAGAAGCCGTTCGATGCCTTGCAGAACGCCTGACAATCGCGCCAGCTCACGCTCTCGACCGGATGGCCGAGATCCTCGTCGAAATAGGAGGGATTCTCGGGCATCAGCCGCAGCCACTCCTCCTGCGACACCTCGCGCTCGGAGAGGTAGAACGCATGGCGGATCTCGCGGCGGTGCTGCCTCTCGCGGTCGTCGTCCTTCCACCGCTCGGGCTCCGTCTCGGGCGACCCCATCAAGAACTCGCCGGGCGGCACGAGGAGCATCACGATTCCCGTCTCGTCGTGGCGGATCTTCCAGGGCTTGCCCGTCGCCTTGATCTTCTCGCGCACCAGCGCGTCGGTGACGATCTCGGGGTCAGGCTCCTGCGCGAACACCGTGAACTTCTGCATGGCAACGCCGCGCTGGAACTCGTCGTAGGCGCGGTAGGCGGGCAGCGCGAGCGCGCCGAGCGCGACCGCGAGGGCGAGCGGAACCGCAACGAGCGCCGCGGCCCGCAGCGGGTTCCGCCGCACGAACTTCCGCAGCCGGTATCCACCCGACTCGGGCGCCGCCACGAGCGGTCGACCCGCGAGATAGTTGCGGACATCCTCGGCAAGCAGCGTGGCGCTCTGGTAGCGGCCCGCGGGCTCCTTGCGCATCGCCTTGAGCGGAATCCACTCGAGTTCGCTCCTCAGCTCACGCGCGAGCTCCCTGAGTGCGACGCCCCGCGCCTTCTCGACCCGGCTTGCCAGGTTCGCGTCCTTCGTCGAGATCGTCGAGATCCGCGCGCTCGGGGTCGGCGGGTCCTCCTCGCGGATGACGCGCTGGATCTCTGCGTAGGCCTTCGCGCGCAGCGTCTTCGGGTCGAAGGGCGTCGTGCCCGTCAAGAGCTCGTAGAGGAGGACGCCGAGCGAATAGATGTCGCTGCGGGTGTCGATGCCGCTTGCGCTCGGGTCCGCCTGCTCGGGGCTCATGTAGGCGGGCGTCCCGATCATCTGCCCTGTTTCCGTGAAGATCGTCTTGTCGGTCAGCGGCTGACTCATCGCCTTCGCGACGCCGAAGTCGATCACCTTGAGCGCTGGGCCCTCGCCTTCGACTTCGTAGGCGAGGATGTTCGACGGCTTGATGTCGCGGTGGACGATGCCCTTCACGTGCGCGTGCTGCACGGCCTCGCACGCCTGCGCGAAGAGCTCGAGCCGCGCCTTGACGCCGAGCTTGCGCGCATCGCAGAACTCCGTGATCGGCTCGCCCTTCACGTACTCCATCGCGAAGTAGGGCCTGCCCTGCGGCGTGAGCCCGCCATCGAGAACCTTCGCGATGTGCGGGTGATTCATCACCGCAAGCGCCTGGCGCTCCTGCTCGAAGCGCGCGATGACGCTCTTCGAGTCCATCCCGGGCTTGATGAGCTTGAGCGCCACGCGCTGGACGAACGGCTCGCGCCGCTCGGCGAGCCACACCTCGCCGAATCCGCCTTCGCCAAGCTGCGAGATCAGCTTGTACGCGCCGACCGAGTCCCCCGCCTTGTGCGTCACGGACGGCTCAAAGGTGCGGAACGCGCCGCTGTCGCCAAGCGGGCCGGTGGGTTCGTCAGGTGAGTCGGCGGCGGTCGACATGTACGCATTGTGA
>Ga0315900_10010634_pt1 | contig 11495 bp, 10 predicted proteins | sample LakEriMetagenome_FD_203521 | JGI IMG/M metagenome (GOLD analysis project Ga0315900, IMG submission 203521) | Freshwater fungal communities from buoy surface, Lake Erie, Ohio, United States - Buoy 12 MA114 | ecosystem: Environmental > Aquatic > Freshwater > Lake > Lake biofilm | place: USA: Lake...
CCAGTTGCTGGGCCTCCGGTCCCGGAAGGAGCATGCAGACCCGAAGCGCGGCGAGATACTCGTCCTCCGTGAGCCACTTCCTGCGCTCGACGAGTTCGCGGTGCAGCAAGGCCGCCTGGCCGGCTGGTCCGCCGAACCCCGTCGCGCCGATAAGCAGCCACGTCGGCCACGTGGCCGCGATTGTCGGCGTTGGGGCGGTGGCGGTCGTAGCCTGCGGCGCGGCGGTCATGGCGGCTCGTCTCGAAACCGGTTCGGGTCGATGCCGAGTTTCCGCATCCGCGCCCGAAGGGTGTGTGGATTGATGTCGAGCAGGGCGGCGGCGCCGCGGCGGCCCTCGATGCGGCCGCGGGTCGCGGCCAACGCCCGTTCGATGTGCTGCTGCATCGCCTGTGCGAGGGGCAGGATGTCGCCCGCGGCCGCCGGCGGCGCAGTCTGCCGGGCCGCCGGCTCCTCCGGCACCACTTCGAAGAGCGTCGCGTCGTTCGGCGGGGGGATTCGGGGGCGCGGCGGATTCCGGCCCAGGCCGAGCGCCGTGGCGACGTCCAGCCGCCGGCCGCCCCCGAGGATCGCCGCCCGATCGATGACGGCTCCGAGTTCGCGGATGTTGCCCGGCCAGTCGTAGCCGGCGAGAAGCTCGAGGTCGGCCGCGGACGGCTCGACCGCCGGCAGCCCGAAACGGATAGCGGCCCGGTGGGCGAAGTGCCGCACGAGCGCGGGGATGTCTTCGAGCCGCTCGCGGAGCGTGGGCAGCAGGATCGGAAAGATGTTGATGCGATACCAGAGGTCTTCGCGAAACGTCTTCTGCTGCACCATCGCACCGAGGTCGCGATGGGTCGCGGCCACGATCCGCACGTCGACGTGGAGCGGCGCCTTGCCGCCGACCCGCTCGATCTGGTGATCCTGAAGCACCCGCAGCAGCCGGACCTGCGCGGGAAGCGGCAGCTCGCCGATCTCGTCGAGGAAGAGCGTGCCGCGGTCGGCCCGCTCGAACCAGCCTTGGTGCTGCTCTGCGGCACCGGTGAAGCTTCCCTTCTCGTGGCCGAACAACTGCGAATCGACCAGTTCCGGCGGAATGGCGCCGCAATTGACGCGAATGAACGGGCCGTCGGCCCGCCTGGACCGCGTGTGGATCGCCCGTGACACCACTTCCTTGCCCGTGCCCGTTTCGCCGAGGATCAGCACCGGCACGTCGGACTGGGCGACGAGCTCCGCACGCTCCATCACGTGCCGCAGCCCGGTCTGGGCGCCGACGACTTCCTCGTTGACGTCCTGCTTGCCGAGTCTGGTGAGGAGCGTCTGGCGGTCGGCCTCCGCCGCCTCACGCAACGACTTCAGTTCGTGGAACCGGCCGTCGTTTTCGACGGCCACTGCGAGCGGCTCCAGCAGTTGGCCGAAGGTCCCGCGATGGCTGGCGGTGAAGCCCATGCCCGGCTGTGCCACCACCACCAGCATGCCCGTCGCCCCGCCCGCGGCGCGCAGCGGTCCGGCGAGCACGTCGCCCGCGATGCCGGCCGGCATGGCCGCCCGCAGCCATGCGTGGTCGTCGGTCGCGGCGAGCTGCAGTGGCTCTCCGTCTTTCTGCCAGCGGAGAAACTTCCGCCACGCATCCGCAGGCAGTTCGGCCGTGCGCGGGGCCACGCGAAAGCCGTCGTGCGCAGCGCCCACCGCAATCGTCTCGATCGTGCGACTGCCGGCATCGCCACGGAGCACGAGCGCCCCGCGGAGAGGCAGGGCGGCCGAAACGGCCGCCGCAATTGCCTGCATCGACTGCTCGAGTTCGATGTGCCGACAGGCTTCTCGCCAGACCGCCGACAACAGATCACGGGCTGCACGTTCCACACGAATACCTGCAAAGATCCGTCTTATTTCACGGGCCTCAAGCATATTCGATGGGGCTTCTGCCATCGAATATCACGGCAGATCGATTTCCTGCAGATAACACGGGGGCTCTGCGGAAATGGAAGCAGCCGTGACGGTCTCCGTGTGCAAATGCCGGTCCGGCACGCAACTTGCGAACGACGGGTGTGGCGAAGTTCGAGCGTCGAGTCCCGCTGGTGGTCAGTTGGGGCGTCGTTTCAGCCCGGTGGGCAAGGGGCCGGGCAGGCTTCTGCCCCGCACAGCAAGGAGATTCGGATGCACGCCCGCAGGTTGTGGCTTTGGACCGTGTCGCTGACGGCGATCGCTCTCGGCAGCGCCGGCTGCCGCCCGGCCGGCCCGGCAACGGACGCGGGTGCCGCGGCTGCCCGCGGGCCGCTGGAACTCCTCAACGTCTCGTATGATCCGACCCGCGAGCTCTACCGGGATATCAATGCCGCGTTCGTGAAGCGGTATGAGGCGGAGCACGGCCGGGCGGTGGCGATCAAGCAATCGCATGCCGCATCGGGCAGTCAGGCCCGGGCCGTGATCGACGGACTCGACGCCGACGTCGTCACGCTCGCCGTCTGGCCCGACGTGGAGGCGGTCGCAAAATCGGGCCTCGTGCGGGCCGATTGGCAGGCCCGTTATGACAACAAGTCCGTGCCCTACCACTCGGTGGTCGTGTTCGTCGTCCGCAAGGGCAACCCCAAGGGCATCAAGGACTGGCCCGATCTCGTCAAGGGCGACGTCTCGATCATCACGCCCAATCCGAAGACATCCGGGAACGGTAAATACAGCTTCCTTGCCGCCTGGGGCGCGGTGCTTTCCGGCGGCGGCAGCGAGGGCGATGCCAAGGCCTTCGTGACGGAGCTCTACAAGCGGACGCCCGTGCTCGACACCGGTGCCCGGGCGGCCACGGCCACGTTTTCTCAGAAGGGCCTGGGCGACGTGCACCTGACGTTCGAGAGCGAGGCCCACCTGGAGGTCGCCGAATCCCGTGGCGAACTCGAGATCGTCTATCCGAAAACTTCGATTCGCGTCGATCCGCCGATCGCGGTGGTCGACAAGAACGTCGACAAGAAGGGCACGCGGCACGCCGCGGAGGCCTACCTCGGATTCCTCTATTCGCCGGCCGGCCGGGCGATCATCGCCAAGCATCATTACCGGCCCTGGGGCGACAATCCGCCGCCGCCGGCGGCGGGTGAGGCCTGGCCCGCGGTCGAGACGTTCACGATCGACACCATCGGCGGCTGGCCGGCGGCCACGAAGGAGTTTTTCGGCGAGGGGGGCGTGTTCGACGCCATCTATACGAAGGCCGGCCGCTGATGAAGCCGCGCGACACGGCCACGCATGCACACTGAAGCCCCCGCCACGCCCGCGACCACCGGAGCATGCCTCGTCCCCCCGGGGCGACGGGGCACGCGGCCGCGCCGCCGTCCGGCAGCCGTCCTGCCCGGCTTCGGGACGAGCGCCGCGCTCACGTCGCTCGTCGTCGTGTCGCTGATCGCGTTTCCGCTCGCGGTGCTCGTCCTTCGGGCCGCGTCGCTGGGGCCCGCCGGCTTCCTCGAGGCGGCCTGGACGCCCCGCTCGCGGGCGGCCTACGCCGTCTCCCTCTCGGCGAGCGTGATCGCCGCCGCCGTGAGTGCGCTGCTCGGCCTGCTGGTGGCCTGGGTGCTTGCCCGGATCGAGTTTCCCGGCCGCCGACTGCTCGACGCGCTCGTCGACGTGCCGCTCGCCCTGCCCACGGCCGTGGCCGGGCTCGTGTATTCGGCCCTGTACGTCGAGAAGGGCTGGCTTGGGCAGTGGCTCGTGCCGCTGGGGATCCAGGGGGCCTATTCGTACCTCGGCATCGTGCTCGTGCTCGTGTTCGTGAGCCTGCCGTTCACGATCCGCGTCGTGCAGCCGGTGATCGAAAGCCTCGACCGCGACACCGAGGAGGCGGCGCGGATCCTCGGTGCCTCGCGGGCCCAGACATTCTTGCGGGTCGTGCTGCCCGGCATCCTGCCGGCCGTGGTGACGGGCTTCGCCCTCGCGCTCGCCCGGGCCCTCGGCGAATACGGATCCGTCGTTTTCATCTCCGGCAACATGCCGTTCAAGACGGAGATCGCCCCGGTGCTGATCGTGGCCCGCCTGGAGGAGTTTGCGTATGCGGAGGCGACGACCATCGCGGTCGTGCTCCTCGCGATGTCGCTCACGCTCTTGATCGTCGTCAACGCCCTCCAGCAGCGGCTCGCCCGCAACGCCCAGTAGGACGCCGCGCATGCCCGCCCCCCGCACCGCATCGACACTCGCCTCACCGGCCGTGAACGCCGGCCTCGTCGTGGCCGCCATCGCGATCGTGGGCCTGCTGATCGTGGTGCCGCTGGCAAGCGTGTTTTACGAGGCCTTCGCCGGTGGCCCCGCCGCCTGGTGGGCGGCCCTCGCCGACGACCCCGACACGCGGCATGCGATCTGGCTCTCGCTCACCGTGGCGCCCGTGGCCGTGGCGATCAACACCGTGTTCGGCGTGGCGGCGGCGTGGCTCGTGGCCCGGTTCCGCTTTCCCGGCCGGTCGCTCCTCATCTCGCTGTTCGACGTGCCGTTCTCCGTGTCGCCCGTCGTGGCCGGCCTCGCGCTCGTGCTCATCTTCGGCCGCCAGGGTCTGTTGGGGCCCACGCTCGCCTGGCTCGACTGGAAGGTCATCTTCTCCTGGCCGGGTCTCGTGCTGGCGACCACGTTCGTCACGCTGCCCCTGGTCGTCCGCGAGCTGATCCCGGTGATGGAGGCGATCGGGCCCGAAGAGGAGATGGCCGCGGTGAGCCTGGGCGCGAGCGGCTGGCAGGTGTTTTGGCGGATCACGCTGCCGAACATCCGCTGGGCCCTGCTCCACGGGATCGTTCTGGCCAATGCCCGGGCGATGGGCGAGTTCGGCGCCGTGTATGTCGTCAGCGGACACATCGCCGGGGCCACCGACACGATGCCGCTCCGGGTCGAGAAGCTGTTTCAGGAATACCGCACGCCCGCCTCGATGGCCGTGGCCAGCGTGCTGGCGGGCCTGGCCCTCGTCACGCTCGTCGCCAAGTTCGTGATCGAGCGGCGGCTGGAGGCGGAATCCCGCGACCTGGAAGCCGCCCGCTCGACCGCCGAGACTCCGGCCTGATCTTCGTCCTGCAGCCCTGACCACAGCCCTTGGAGGGGACCATGAGCATCCACGTTCGCGACATCTCGAAATCGTTCGGCGCGTTCAAGGCTCTCGACCGCGTGTCGCTCGACGTGCCCGACGGCACGCTCCTCGCCCTGCTCGGCCCGTCGGGTTCGGGCAAGACCACGCTCCTGCGGATCATCGCCGGCCTCGAGCATGCCGACGAGGGCGTGATCGTCGAGGACGGCGAGGACATCACCGAGCGGCACGCCCGGCAGCGGGAAGTGGGCTTCGTGTTCCAGCACTACGCGCTGTTCCGGCACATGAGCGTGTTCGAGAACATCGCCTTCGGCCTGCGGGTGCGGAAGGTGCCGACCGCCGACGTGCGGTCCCGGGTCGAGGAACTGCTGCACCTGGTGCGGCTCGAAGGGCTCGGCGGCCGCAAGCCGGCGCAGCTGTCCGGCGGCCAGCGGCAGCGGGTGGCCCTGGCCCGGGCCCTCGCCATCCGGCCCAAGATCCTCCTCCTCGACGAACCGTTCGGAGCTCTCGACGCCAAAGTGCGGGTGGAACTCAGGCAGTGGCTGCGGCGACTCCACGACGAGATCGGCATGACGAGCGTGTTCGTGACGCACGACCAGGAGGAGGCCTTCGAACTGGCGGACGAGGTGGTGGTGATGAACCACGGAAAAATCGAGCAGCAGGGCACGCCCGACGCCGTGTTCGATCAGCCGGCGACGCCGTTCGTGATGGACTTTCTCGGCAATGTGAACGTGTTCCACGGCCGCGTCGAGAACGGCCGGGCATTCTGGCACGGGATCCCCATCGACTATCCGGACTATCCGCACGCCCAGGCCCGCGACGCCCGCGTCTACCTGCGACCCCATGAACTGGAAATCTCCCCCTTGCCCGGCAACGGGCAGGCCGTGACTGGAAACGGCCGGGCCTCCGGGAGCCTGCCGGCGAGCGTGCTGCGGGTGTCGCGAAACGGGGCGATCACACGCGTGTCATGCCGGCCCCACGGCTCGGACGCCGAGCTCCAAGTCGATGTCCCGACGGAAGTGGCACGGGGTTTGCAGAATGCTCTTGTGCCTGGGGCACACGTGGCAATCACGCCGCGGAAGGCCCGCGTGTTTCTCCCGGGCCCCGAATACGTCATCTGATCGACCAGTCACGGAGGGCGGTCACCGTCATGAACCCGCAGGACCGAGAACCGACACAGCGAAGCGATCCCCACGACGGCGATCCCCGGACGGGCCGCGCCGACGCGGCGCTCCGCCGGATCGGCGACGCGCTGCACGGTCTGAAGTACGGCTCCGTGCTCGCGATCGTTCAGGACGGCGTCGTCGTGCAGATCGAGCGGACCGAGAAGACTCGTTTCGGAAAGTAAGCCCCAGCCCCGAGTCACGAACAACCCGACACCCCGACGCGACTGACCGGAGGCACCGGAGGCACGCGACGGCTCGACAGGAGCCCTCGACATGTCCTCTGCTTCCTTCTCCATGTCCGATGACGGTCGCCAGCGGGTTTCGGTGCGCCGGCGTTCGACCAACGCCGCCACGGCCACATCTCGGGCTGCGGACGAGGCCCTGCAGCACGTTCTCGACCGCCGCCTCCGCAAGCGCGAGGGCCGTCTGCCGCCGCCGAGTCGGCAGGCGGCGGTGCGGGGCGGAGCGGCGGCGGTCTCACCCTCGGGCAATCGGTTTGGGTCCCCGCAGTGGCTGCTGCGGGCGGGCGTGCTGGGCTTCGTGGCGGTGGTGCTGGGCGTCGCGGTGCTCACCTCGGCAGGCCGCGGGGCGACTAGCCACACTGTCGTCGGGCGCGTGCTCCTGGGAAAGAACCCGCTTCGCAACGCCACGATCTCCTTTCATTCCGCGAGTGGTGCAACGCAGGAGCCTGTGGCGCTCACGACGGCTGCCGATGGCAGTTTCCGCATCGAAGCCGACCGGCCACTGCCGGCCGGCCTGTATGCCGTCGTCGTCGTCGTCGACGGAGCCGGCGCCGGGAAGACCGCCCTCGTGCCGGCACCCTACCGCGATCCTGGCACCACCCCCTTGCGTGTTCTCGTCACGGAGAACCTCACGGGACTGCAACTTTTGGTGCGTCGCTAGCGGAACCGGCCGCCGCGCTCCGCAGCACTCGTCTGTCATGTGTGTTCGTCGTTTTTGACTTCAATCCCGAGGAGAGAAAGATCATGTTTCGATTTCGCGCCCGTTCTTCAGCTCGCGGCCGACCAGCCTTCACGCTCGTCGAACTGCTGGTCGTGATCGCGATCATCGGCACGCTCATCGGCCTGCTGTTGCCGGCCGTGCAGACCGCCCGCGAGTCGGCGCGGCGGAGTGCGTGCAGCAACAACATCCGGCAGCTTGCGCTCGCGGTCCACAACTTCGCCGATGCCACGCAGGGCACCCTGCCGAACAGCGCCCGCCCGGGCACCGTGCGGATCTCGTGGATCACCCGGATCCTGCCCTACATCGAGCAGCAGGCCCTGTACGACAAGTTCGACCTGGCGTCGAACTGGGGGTCGGGGACGGCGAACACGGCCGCGGGCTTCACGATTCCCAATTCCGTTCTCGCCCACACGCGGATCAAGTCGGTCGAGTGCGGTTCGGCGCCCAGTCCTGAGAGCCACTATGACGCCGATCCGCAGACGAACACGCAGCCGTTCCCGTTTCCGACGACCGCGACGCGGGCCGTCGTCAACGCGGCCGGCACCGGGTTCTCCACGAACGGACTGTTCTGCGCCCCGACCGACTACTCGCCGACGGTGTACGTCGACGCGGCCCTGCAGAATCCCACGCCGGCCACGCCGAATGACAACCTCGCCGACGTGGCGGCTTCCACCGCGCCGACGAACGCTGGCAACACGGTCGCGAGTCGGGGTGACGGCCTGATGAGCAAGGACTACGGCGACGGCTTCAAGCCGAGCCTGAAGGATGCCGTCGACGGGCTGTCGAACACGGTCTTGCTCGCCGAGAGTGCTGGTCGGCCGATCGTCTACCGCGGCCGGTCGCGGGCCGACGATCCGTCCGGACAATTCCCGACCCGGCGGGTGAACGCCGGCGGCTGGGTGCGTCCGGCGTCGGATCTCTCCATCGATGGATCGTCGGCGAATGGCGCGACGTTTCGTTCGTCGCCAACGAAGGTCATCAACGCCACCAACGGAGAGAGCGTCGAGACGGCCCCGTTCCAGTCGGGCTACTACGGGACCGACGGCGGCGGCGAGGTCTACGCCTTCCACCCGGCGGGGGCGAACATCGCCTTCGGCGACGCCAGCGTGAAACTGCTGACGTCGGATATCTCGATTCGGCTCTTCGCTTCGCTCGTGACCCGCGCCGGCGGCGAGGTGATCACGGGCGACAAGGGCAAGTACTAAGGCTGGGCAGCCGGGGCGATTCGGCCCCGGCGAGACGCGGATTCCCAAGCGTTCATGACCGGGCCGCGATGCCGACAGGCATCGCGGCCCGGCTCTTTGCGCGGCCGCGGAAAGCTGCGGACTATACGTCGACCGGAAGGCAGGGGGCGGACTGCATGATTGTGTGGCACGTGCCGATTGTAGGGGTGGAGGCGGCACCCGCCTACCCGACGACGGGATGGCGTGACAGCAAGCGGCGATGTCTGACCGGACCACCGGAGGACGACCGACAGCGAAGGGGACGACCCTGTGGTTCGTTCGTGTTTCCGGGTTGCCGTGATCCTGCTCGTGGCGGCATGCAGCGGCGCCGGCAGCGGGGCTGATCGCGCCGGGGCGGCGGATGACGGCCTGCAATTCTCGGCCGACGTCATGACGATCGCCGCCGAGCCGGCAGCGATCGTGGAGCTTCCGGCCCCCGGGCCCGACCTGCCGCCGGGCGTGGCCGGCGAGCTGGAACGGCTGCAACGGCAGATCGACGAACTGCAGGCCGCGCGGCAGGTGTCCGCCGCCGCGGCACCGGCCGACAAGGGAAAGCAGAAGGAGAAGGGCAAGGCCGCCAAGACGCCGGAGGACCGGCTGGCGGCCGTCGAAAAGGGGCTCGGCAAGCTCGTCTCCGCCGCCGACAGAAAGAAGGCCGACGACGCCAAGAAGCCGTCGCTCGTCATCTCGGGTCAGATGCAGGCCGATCAGGTGTACTTCGGCCAGGGCCCAGTCAGCCGGGAGAGCGTCGGCGACCTGCAGGATGGCGCCCAGTTCCGCCGCCTGCGGATCGGGGCCCGCGGCACCAGTTTCGAGGTCCTCGAATACTCGCTGGGCGTCGATTTCGCGCTCGCCAACCAGCCCAGCTACCTCGACAACTATCTGGAGTGGAAGCAGCTGCCGTGGCTGCAGAACATTCGCGCCGGCCACTACTTCGAGCCCTTCTCGCTGGAGCGGGTCACGCAGAACCGTAACAACACGTTCATGGAGCGGTCGCTCGTGGACACCTTCGCCCCCGCGCGGAACATGGGCGTGATGACCTACGGCAACACGGAGAGCGAACTGGCGACCTGGGCCATCGGCACCTTCCGCACCAACAGCGACAACACCGGAAACGACTCATTCGACAGCGGGCAGGCGCTGACGATGCGGGGCACCTGGCTGCCCTGGTGGGACGAGGCGAGCGACGGCCGGTTCTACATGCACCTCGGGGCGGGCTACAGCTACCGGGCCACCGCGCAGAACCAGGTCCGCTTCCGCAACACGCCGGAAATCCGCAAGCAGCAGCCGGCCAGCGTGGTCGGGCCGGTGGGTCCGCCCTCGCCCAGCAACTACATGAACGGCGCCCCGGGACCCTTCGCCCCGATCTTCGTCGACACGGGCAATATTCCCGCCCGGGACTTCCAGCTCTTCGACCCCGAGTTCGCCCTCGTTCTCGGCCCGCTGTCCCTGCAGTCGGAATACGCCTTCGCCTTCGTCGACCAGATCGGCGGCCCGCCGCTGTTCTTCAACGGTTACATGGCCCAGGTCAGCTATTTCCTCACCGGCGAGCATCGCCCCTACGACCGCAAGCAGGGCATCCACAAGCGGGTCGAGCCGTTCGAGGATTTCTTCCGCGTCCGCACGAAGTCGCAGGGCGTGCAGACCGGTCTCGGGGCCTGGGAGATCGCCGCCCGGTTCTCGACCATCGTCCTCAACGACGAAAACATCCGTGGCAACAACCTGACCGACTTCACGGTGGGCCTGAACTGGTATCTGAATCCCTACACGCGGTGGAAGTTCAACTACATCCGCGCCTTCCTCGAGGACGAGCGCCGCGGCAACAGCCTCACCGACGCCTACGGCATCCGCATTGACTTCGATTTCTGATCCGAACGCACGGAGGGCCACCCCGGCCGCCAGCCATGGTTTTCGCACGCCGCACGCTGCCGCTGGTCATCCTGGCCGCCGCCCTGGGGCTGGCGGCCCGAAGTGTTCCGGCGGACACCGGCGGCGGGGGGACGGACGCGTCCGCCCGGGATGCGGCGGCCGCCGCGAAGCAGGGCGACGCGAAGGTGAAGCTGCCGACGCAGCCGCCGGAGAAGTCGGCGGAGCAGCGGCCCGCCTGCATGCACTGCGGTGCCACCTGCGGCCTCGTGGCGGTGTGCGTTTGCAAGCCGGGCACCAAGAAGATCCCGAAGACCGAGTACGAGGCGAAGTGTGATCCGCTCTGCGTGCCCTGCTGCGGCGGGCCGCCCTGGCCCTGGGGCAGAAAGTGCACGGCCGGCAGCTGCACCGGGTGTGAGGCCGAATGTCACGATGCCTGGGTGCGTCAGCGGAAGAAGCTCGTCGTGGAAACGAAGGACGAGGAGAAGCCCGCGATCGAGCGGCAGGTCGCCTGGGTATGCCGCGGGTGCGCTCGTGGGGCTCCCGTGAGCTGCACGGGGTGCGGTGACGCCGCCCCCGGGCGGGCCAGTTGGTGGCCGAGTTGGTTGCCGCACCCGTGAGCGCGGGGGCATGGACAGGCCAAGTTTTGTACGCGAACCTGCGGCATCGTGCCGCAGTTCGCTTGGCGGGCCGCCGCCCGCTCACAGTCGACCCGGCCCTCCGGGCCTGGAGTTCCCACAAAAAGCCCCCGGCGGAAGCCTGGGGACTCCGGGTGGCATGCCTTCCCGCGTGCCATGCGCTGCGGGTGCGAACCGGGGAATCACGTCCCGTCGTGCGGCATGGACGGCGGGGTGGTGTTCGCGCCCGGGGCTTCTTGGAACGGTGAACGGTGACGAGACCGCTTCCCGGCCTTCCGAGCAGCCAATCCTTCCTGCCCGCAGCGGCCGCAGGCCGCGCCGCGTGGCTCGGATCGACGGTCAGAGACCGCCGCTACAGGGCCGCCGCTTTGCGGCGGCCACGGTCGCCCGGAGGTGCGACCGCCCGCCCGGCTGGTCGCACCTTGGCTGCGACCACGCCGGGCCAAGCCTGCCGGGGCCATGGATGGGCGGCTTCACGCGTGGCCTCGGCATCGTGCCGCGCCGCGTGGCTCGGATCGACGGTCAGAGACCGCCGCTACAGGGCCGCCGCTTTGCGGCGGCCACGGTCGCCCGGAGGTGCGACCGCCCGCCCGGCTGGTCGCACCTTGGCTGCGACCACGCC
>Ga0315900_10010635_pt1 | contig 11494 bp, 10 predicted proteins | sample LakEriMetagenome_FD_203521 | JGI IMG/M metagenome (GOLD analysis project Ga0315900, IMG submission 203521) | Freshwater fungal communities from buoy surface, Lake Erie, Ohio, United States - Buoy 12 MA114 | ecosystem: Environmental > Aquatic > Freshwater > Lake > Lake biofilm | place: USA: Lake...
CATCCTCGGTGCGACGAGCCTCGTCGGCGGGCCGCTGGTGGAACGCCTCGCGGCCGCCGGCAGAACGGTGCACGCCATCTCGCGTTCGACGGCGCGGCACACGTCGCCAGCCGTGCAGTGGCACGCTCCCGGCGCCGCGCTGGCCGGCGTGGAGGCGTGGGTCGCCCTGTGTCCGCTGTGGACCCTGCCGGAGCAACTGCCGTGGCTGACGCAGTGCGGCTGCCGCCGACTCGTCGCCGTCTCGTCGATGAGTGTCCTCACCAAGACGACATCGCCCGACCGACACGAGCAGGACATCGCCGCGCGGCTCGCCCAGGCCGAGCGGCAGATCGGTGACGGCGCCGCGGCACTGGGTCTCGACTGTGTGCTGCTGCGGCCGACGATGATCTACGACGGCCGGCACGACGGCAACGTCGTCGCCATCGCGCGGTTCATCCGCCGCTGGCGGTGTTTTCCCCTGGCCGGTGCCGCCCGTGGGCTGCGGCAGCCCGTGCATGCGGCCGACGTGGCGGCGGCCTGCGCCGCGGCCGTGGACACGGCGGCCGCGGGTGGCGTCTACACGCTCTCGGGAGCGGAACCGCTGCCGTTCCGGACGCTCGTCGAGCGGATTTTCTCCTGGCTCGGCCTGCCCGCCCGAATGCCGACGGTGCCGGTGCCGGTGCTGCGGGCCGTCCTCGCGGCGGCCCATGCCCTCGGTCTGTGGCGGGGCGTCTCCAGTGGGATGCTCGCGCGGATGAACGAGGATCTCTCCTGTCCGCACGACGAAGCGACCCGCGAACTCGGCTTCCGGCCGCGGCCCTTCACGTTGCCCGATCCGCTGCTCACGGCACAGGGGCTCTCCGCACCATGATCGGCACCGACGACGACACCGTCGCCGCCTGGACGTCGCGGCTCGTCGTCGGCCTGCTGGCCGGCGGCCTCGTCCTGCTCCACCTATTCGTCGATGACACGTGCTACGACGTGGCCCAGGTGCCGCGGCTGCGCGGCCTGCTGGCCGCCCTGATGGTCGCCCTGCCGCTGGCCCTGCTCGCACCCATCGGCCGACGGCTCGACGCGTCGATCCTCCGCACGCCCGTGGTCCTCGCCGCGGCCGCGTACCTCGGCATCACGGCCGGCTCGCTGGCCTGGGCGGTCAACGCGACCTGCGGGTTCACCGACCTGTTCCGCACGGGCGCGGCCTTCCTCGTGGTCTGTCTGGCCTGCTTGCTCTTGCCGACGGACCCACGCTGGCGGGAACGGCTGCTGCAAGCCGCGACCGTCGGCGCGCTCGTGGCGGCCGCCGTCGGCCTCTTTCAGGCCGGCCCCCAGTTCGGCGGCGGCTGGCCGAGCCGCCGGGAGATGGAGGCGGTGACGGGCCTGCAATCGAACGTCAATCTGTACGCCGGGTATCTGCTCCTGTTGCTGCCCTGGTGCGGCTGCGGTGCGATCGTGCTTCGCGGCGGCTGGCGGATCACGGCCACACTCGCGGCCATGGCCGTGGCGGGCATGATCCTGCTCGTGCAGTCGCGGGCCGCGTGGCTCGGACTGGCTGCTGCCGCGGGCGTCGCGGGGTGCCTCGCCGTGGGGCACGCCCGACTTCTGGGCCTCTCCGGCAGCGTGCGGCGCGGCATCCTCGGCCTGTTCGCCACAGGGCTGGCGGCGGCGGTCGTCATCGGCACCGTCACCGGCTCCGACACCGCCGTCGGCCGGACGCTCGAACGGCTGCTCGTCGCCAGACCGCACCAGGCGGCCGGACCGACCGACGGCGGCCGGACGATGATCTGGCGGGTCACTGCGCGGATGATCGCCGACCACCCGCTGGCGGGCGTCGGTGCGGGTAACTTTACCGTGCGCCTGCACGAGTACTACGGCGGCGCCGACCTCGACTTCACGAATCTGTCGAGCGACAACTGGGTCGAGCCGCACAACGATTTTCTGTGGGTCGCCGCGGAAAAGGGCCTGCCCGGCCTGATCGCCTTCGTCGCGATGTTCGCCGCCGCCGCCTGGTCTCTGCGCCGCGCGCTCCGCGCCGCCACGGCGCCAGCCGATGCCTGGCTGGCCGTCGCGACGCTGGCCACCCTCGCCGGCTACGTCGTGCTCTCCTGCTTCGACTTCCCGCTCGACCGCGTCAGCCACCAGGTTGTGCTCGCCCTGCATCTCGCCGTGGCGACGGTGCTCGGGCATGCCGCCCGACCGCATCCGGCGCGGCCCGTGCGGCTGCCGGCCTGGCTCGTGCTGCCGCCGGTGCTTGCCTTCCTGGCCCTGGGCATCTCGTACTCGAGCGCCGCGATCCGCCAGGAGCGGGACGTGATCGCGGCCCGCCGCGGCGCGCGCGACGGCGACTGGGAGGGCATGCTGGCCGCGGCCCGGCGGGCCACGACGCCCTGGAAAACCCTCGACCCGCTGGCCACGCCGGTGGCCTATCTGCAAGGGAAGGCCGAATTGCAGCTCGGACGCCTGCCGGAGGCGATCGCCTCGCTGGAGCGGGCGTGGGAGGCCAACCCCAACCGGTTCTACGTCCTCAACGACCTCGGCATCGCCTACGCCGCCGCCGACCGCTTCGACGACGCGATCGCCTGCTTCACGATCGCCGCCAACCGCTATCCCGACCGGCTCGAACCTCGGCAGAACCTGGCCAACTGCTTCATCGACACCGGCCGCTTCGTGGAGGCCGTGGCGGTGCTCGAAGACGTGCCGGAGCAGCTCCGGACCGCCGATATGCAGTCCAGCCTCGCCCGGGCCCGCGAGCAACTCACGGCCGCCACACCAGAGTGAGCCGCTCTACAGCTGCGTCGGGTTCGGCGCGTCGCCGTAGACGGCCTTGGGATCGAAGGCCTTCTCGTGCTCGAGGAACTCGAGCGCCGTGCCCTGCGCCCGCTGCGGCCCCACCGGCACCTTGCGGTAGAAGCAGGATCGATACCCGACGTGGCAGCTGGCGCCGCCGGTGATCTCCACCCGCAGCCAGACGCAGTCCTGGTCGTCGTCGATCCGCATCTCCGCGACCTTCTGCACCAGGCCGCTCGTCGCCCCCTTGTGCCACAGCTGCCGGCGACTGCGGCTCCAGTAGTGGGCTTCGCCGGTCTCGATCGTCCGGGCGAGGGCCTCGCGGTTCATCACGGCGACCATCAGCACCTCGCCCGAGTGGAAGTCGGTGGTCACGCAGGGAATCAGGCCCGCGGCGTCGAACTTCGGGGCCAGTTCCTGCCCCTCCTCGACCTGCTCGACGGTCACCCGGCTGCCGAACAACGACTCGCTCTCTGCCACAGGATCCTCCTTCAAGCCACGGGACGGTGCGCGTTACTATACCACCGTTCTTTCGCGTCCATCGGAGATCCGCGCATGCCATCGCCCCACATCCTGACCGTCAGTCTGCTGGCGACCCTCGCGGCCGCGGGCATCGTCCGGGCCGGCGATTGGCCCACCTTCCGTGGCGCGGCGCGCACGGCGGTGGCCCCCGACACCGACCTCCTCGAAACCTGGCCCGCCGACGGCCCGACGCTCGTGTGGGAGGCGAAGGGAGCGGGCCGCGGCTATGCATGCCCGGCGATCGCGGGCGAGCGGCTCTTCACGCTCGGCGACGGACTGTCCACGGCCGACGATGCGGATGAGTATCTCACCTGCTTCGACCGGGCCACCGGCCGGCAGCTGTGGAAGACGAAGACCGGCGCGGCGTGGAACGACGGGCAGGAATCGTGGCAGAGCTCCCGCAGCACGCCCACGGTGGACGGCACCATGGTCTACGTGCTTTCGCCCCACGGCCAGCTCGTCGCCTGCGTCGCCGCCACCGGCAAGGAGGTGTTCCGCGTCGACCTCAAGGCCCAGTTCGGGGGCAAGAAGGGAGATGGCTGGGGCTACAGCGAGTCGGTGCTCATCGACGGCAACAAGCTCGTCTGCACGCCCGGCGGCGAGAAGGCGACGATGGTCGCCCTCGACAAGAAGACGGGCCGCCCGCAGTGGGCCTGCGCGGTGCCGGGCGACCGCGGCGCCGGCCATGCGTCGATCGTCAAGGCGAACCTCGCAGGCCGGGAGATCTACGTCCAGACCACGGCCTCGGGAGCGCTCGGCGTCGATGCCAAGACCGGCACGCTGCTCTGGACCTATCCGATCGACAAGACGACCGCGGTCATTCCCACGCCGATCGTTCGCGACGACCTCGTCTTCTTCTCGGCGGGCTACAAGCGGGGTGGTGCCCTGTTGCGCCAGAAGCCCGGTCCGGGCGGCACGGTGACGGTGGAGGAGGTCTACGGCATCAAGCCGGAACTGGCCAACAAGCATGGCGGCATCGTGCTCATCGGCGATCACCTCTACGGCGGCTCCGACGACCAGCCGATCCCGTTCTGCGCCGAGCTGGCCACCGGCAAGATCGTGTGGAAGGAGCGCGGCAGCGGCAAGAACTCGATGGCCGTGGCCGCCGCCGACGGGCATCTCTACGTCCGCTATGCCGACGGCACGATGGCCCTGGTGAAGGCCGATCCGGCGGGCTACGCCGAGGCGGCGGCGTTCAAGATTCCGGACAGCGGTGACCGCCCCAGCTGGACCCACCCGGTGATCCTCGACGGCCGGCTCTATCTGCGCGAGGGAGACGCGATCCTCTGCTACGACATCCGGGCGAAGTGATGGGTCCGCCGCGCCGCCAGCCCGCGGCGCGGCGGACTTCGGCCGGTCAGTCCGCGCAGTCGTCCACGGCCTTGTAGAGCAAACCGCCCACGATGCCGCCCACGAGCGGCGCCACCCAGAACATCCACAGCTGGGAGAGCGCCCAGCCGCCGGCGAACACGGCCGTGGCCGTGCTCCGGGCCGGGTTCACCGAGGTGTTGGTGACGGGGATGCTCACCAGGTGGATGAGCGTCAGGCACAGGCCGATCGCGATCGGGGCGATCACGCTGCCGGCCTTCTTGTCGGTGGCCCCGTGGATCACGAACAGGAACACGGCCGTGAGCACCACCTCGATGATGAAGCAGCTCTGCCAGGAGTAGCCGCCGGGCGAATGCGCGCCGTAGCCGTTGGAGGCGAAACCACCGGCGGCGGCGTCGAAGCCGGGCAGGCCCGAGGCGACGAGGTGCAGCACCAGCGCCCCGAGAATGCCGCCGATCACCTGGGCGATGACGTAGCCGGGAAGGTCCTTCGCCGGAAAGCGGCCGCTGGCCACGAGCCCAGCGGTGACGGCGGGGTTCAGGTGGCAGCCGGAGATGTGGCCGATGGCGACGGCCATGGTGAGCACCGTGAGCCCGAAGGCCAGTGACACGCCCACGAAGCCGATGCCGAGGTGCGGGTCGGCGGCCCAGGCGGCTGCCAGGACGGCGCTGCCGCAGCCGCCGAGCACGAGCCAAAACGTTCCGATCGCCTCGGCGAAGAGTTTGCCGATGTTGCCCATGAAATGTCTCCAGAAAGGGTGGCATGAGCCGGGGCTTCCTCCGTGGCCGCCCCGCACGCTCGGCCACCGTACGCCGCCGGCGCCGCATGGGTCAACGGCAGCCGGCGGGCTGCCACGCGGGGCTTACCGCACGAGCGCCAGCAGCCGCGGCACGAAGAGCACCAGTCCGACGACGATCGCCGTGCCGACCGTCACGAGCACCGCCCCGCTGGCCATGTCGAGGGCGTCGCGAATCCGCTCGTCGGGCCCGCGATCGAGCGCCTTGGCGAGCATCTCGATCGAGGAATTGAAGGTCTCCGCCGCGAGCACGGCGCCGATCGCGACGGCGACGAGGCACCACTCGCCGGCGGAGAGGCCGAAGAACCAGCCGCAGGCCACGGCCGCCGCGGCGACCGGCAGATGCGCCGCGAAGCTCGACTCGGTGGAGACCGCGCGAAACAGCCCGCGGAACGAGTCGCCGAACTTGCCCGCCCAGGTCCGCTTCCCCGCGCTCATCCGTCCCTCCCCGGCCGCGGCCCGACGCCGCACGGCCGGCGGCATCGGCGGTCAGCCCACCTTCACGTACGGGTCGCCCTTCTTCCAGTTGCACGGGCAGAGCTCGTCGCTCTGCAGCGCGTCGAGCACGCGGATGACCTCGGCCACGTTGCGGCCCACGCGGCCCTGGTTCACGTCCACCCACTGGATGACGCCGTGCGGATCGACGATGAACGTCGCCCGCAGGCAGTAGCCTTCGGTCTTTTCCAGGATGCCCAGCTCGGCGGACAGCTTCTGGGCGGCGATCAGCGGATAGCCGAGGTTCGTGAGGTCGGGATGCGAGCGCCGCCAGGCGAGATGGGAATACTCGTTGTCGGTGCTGCCGCCAACGACGGCCGTGTCGCGGTCGGCGAAGGCCTTGAGCTGCTTGTTGAACTCGGCCAGCTCCGTGGGGCAGACGAACGTGAAATCCTTCGGATAGAAGAAGTACACGACCCACTTGCCCGCGAAGTCGGCGTTCGTGAGCCGCTTGGTCGCGTCCTTCTCGGTGCCGACGCAGGCCTGACAGGCGAACTGCGGGAACGAATCGCCGACGGTGAGCATGCTGCTGTCTCCGGGGAATGCGAGCCGCCGAGTGTACGGCCGCCGCCGGGGCCGTTCAACACGCCCGGCCCGCCGTGAGCGTTCCCGGTGCATACTGTTTGCCCCATGGACCACCAGCCCCCGCCGCCCCCAGACGTCGCCCGCGGACCGCGGCTCCACCACGACGCCCTGGCGGCGCGGCACGTGTTCGTGGCGCCGCAGCGCGGCGAGCGGCCCGACGACACCGACCTCGCGGCGGTCGGCGGCGGTCCCGGCGCCTGGTGCCCGTTCTGCGTCGGCAACGAGTCGCACACGCCTCCCGACATCCTCCGCACGCCGGCCGACCCTGCCCTGCCATGGCAGGCGCGGATCGTGGCCAACGGGTATCCCGTCGTCATGCACCACGCGGAAGCCGCCGCCCACGCCACCGAGCGGCCGGCCCACGGCGTCCACGACGTGGTCATCGAGTCGGCGGCCCACGAGCGATCGATTCTTGCCCTCGATGCCGCCGCATGGCGCGACGTGTGGATGATGTGCCAGCGGCGGCTGGCCGATCTCGCCGCGCGCGACGATCTCGCCTGGGCTACGGTGTTCAAGAACTCGGGTCCCCGGGCCGGCGCCTCGCTCGAGCATCTCCACAGCCAGCTCGTCGCGCTCGACTTCGTTCCGCCGCAGATGGCCGCGGAACTGGCGGCCGCGCGGGCGGTGGCCGATCCGTTCGGTCGGCTCATCGCGGTCGCCCGCGCCGCGGGCCGCGTCGTCGCCGAAAACGCCGGCGTCGTGGCATTGGTGCCCCCCGCGCCGCGGCAGCCGTTCGAGACCTGGCTGGTACCTGTCACGGCCGCGGCGTTCTTTCACGCGGCGCCGGCGGAGCAGGTCGCGGCCGTGGCCGACCTGACCCGCTGGTTCGTGGAGCGTCTGGACCGGCTCGCGCCAGGGGCCGACTACAACTGGTGGCTCCATCAGGCGCCGCAGCGGCCTGCCGACGTGCCGCCGGCCTGGCACTGGCATCTCGAGATCCTGCCGCGGCTCTCGCATCTGGCCGGCTTCGAGCTCGGCACCGGCTGTCACATCACGACGCTCGCGGCGGGCGAGGCGGCCCGCCGGCTGCGGGAGGCGTGACGGCCGGTTTGGCGCGCGTCCGCCACGGGCGGAGAATCCGATCCCCTCCCTTCCCGCGAGACACCCCATGTCGCCGGCCGTCCGCCTCGTCTTCGTGGTCCACGATCACCAGCCCGTCGGCAACTTCGACGACGTGATCGAACGGGCCTATCAGGAGAGCTACCGGCCGTTCCTCGAGCTCGTGGAGCGGCACGCCGGGATTCGGATCGCGATCCACACCAGCGGCCCGCTGGCCGAGTGGCTCGACCGCCACCATCCCGACTACCTCGACCGGCTGGCGACCTTGGCGGCGGCGGGCCGCGTGGAGATCGTGGGCGGGGCGTTCTACGAGCCGGTGCTGGCGATGCTGCCGGCCCGCGACCGCATCGGGCAGATCACCCGCTACTCGGCCTGGCTCGAGCGGCGGCTAGGGACGAACGTCGCCGGCATGTGGGTGGCCGAGCGGGTCTGGGATCCGGGCATGGCCCGCGACATCGCCGCGGCGGGCATCTCCTGGACGATCCTCGACGACTCCCACTTCAAGGCGGCCGGGCTCGCCGACGACCAGCTCGACCGTCACTGGCTCACCGAGGGAGACGGCGCGACGCTCGCCGTGTTCCCGGTGAGCGAGCGGCTGCGCTACGTGATCCCCTTCGCGGCGCCGGAGGCCGCGATCGACCACCTGCGGTTCATGGCATCGCGTCGCCCCGGGGCGCTGGCGGTCTTCGGCGACGACGGCGAGAAGTTCGGCGCCTGGCCCGACACCCATCGCAGCTGCTACGAGGAGGGCTGGCTGGAGCGGTTCTTCGGGATGCTGGAGGCCAACGCCGATTGGATCCGGATGTGCCTGCCGTCGGAGGTCGTCCGCGATCAGACTCCCGCGGGCACCGTCTGGCTGCCGGAGTGCAGCTACCGCGAGATGACCGAGTGGGTGCTGCCGCCGGAGCCGCAACTGGCCTGCATCGCGGCCCGGCAGGCGGCCGACGGGGATCCGCGGCTGGCCGGGGTCGCCCGCTTCATCCGCGGCGGCTCGTGGCGGAACTTTCGGCTCCGGTATCCCGAGGCCAACGAGATGTACGCCCGCATGATGGCGGTGAGCACGAGGCTCGACCGGCTGCGGGAGGCGGGCGTGACCGACCGACAGGCGCTGGCCGACGCGGAACTCGCGCTCTACCGCGGCCAGTGCAACTGCGCCTACTGGCACGGCGCCTTCGGCGGCATCTACCTGCCGCACCTGCGCAACGCCGTGTTCCACGAACTGATCGCGGCCGACCTCGCCGCCGACCGGGCGGAGGGACGGACGGGCCCGCGAATCGACGCCCTCGTCGGCGACTTCGACTTCGACGGCCGGCCGGAGATCCGGCTGGCGAGCGACACCCTCGATGCCTGGCTCGCCCCGGCCAAGGGAGGCATGCTCTACGAGCTCGACCTCCACGCCCATCGGCACAACATTCTCGCCACGCTCGACCGTCGCCCCGAGGCCTACCATGCCCAGGTGCTCGCCGGCCCGGGCGCGGCCCGCAGCATCGTCGACCCGTCGCAGGCGGCGCGGTTCAAGCAGGAGGGCCTCGAGCGGCTCGTCCGCTACGACGGCTGGCGGCGGAAGAGTCTCGTCGATCATTTCTGGGACGTGGACGTGGCCGCGGCGGCGGTCGCGGAGGGCACGGCGCTGGAGCGCGGCGACTTCGCGACGGGAGAGTACCTGGCTGACGTCCACCGCAGCCCGGAACGCATCGAAGTCGCGCTCGCGCGGACCGGCAACGCGTGGGGCATCCCCTTCACGCTCACAAAATCGATCACCGTCGCGGCGGGCTCACCCGTGCTCGAGATCGCCTATGCGCTCACGCACCTGCCGTCCGACTTCCGCCAGCATCTCGCCGTGGAGTTCAACTTCGCCGGCCTGCCCGCCCGGGCCGAGGGTCGGTTCTTCGCCGACGAGGCGGGCCGCGAACTCGCCGAACTGGGAACGCCTCTCGACCTGCCGACGGCGCGGAGCCTGGCGCTGGTCGACGGCTGGCTCGACATCGAGGCCCGGCTGACGTTCGCCGCGGCGACCAACGGCGCGGAGGCCGGCGTCTGGACGTTCCCGATTCAATCGGTGAGCCAGTCCGAGGGGGGCTTCGAACTGGTGCATCAGTCGGTCGTCGTGATGCCCCACTGGATCGTCACGCCGGATGCCGCGGGGCGGTGGAGCGTGACGCTGCGGCTGGCGCTCGGCCGTGCCTCCGCGCGGATCACGGCGGGCACGCCAGCGTCGCCCAGTCGATCGCCGGAGTGATCCGCTCCGCCGCGTGGGCAAGCGTGCCGACCGGCATGCCCGGCAGCCGCGCGGCCAGTTCCGCCCGGCTATCGCGGGCGATGCCGGCGGGGCTCGTCGGATCGTCCGCCGCGCCGGCCAGCGGCGCGACCTGCGACAGCACGACGGCGGCCACGGCGAGCCCCTCAGCCCGCGCCGCCCGCACGAGGCCCAGCGTGCGGCCGATCGCGCCGAGCCGCGCGGCATCCACGATCACCAGCGGCAGCCCGAGATCACGGGCGAGGTCGACGTTGAGCGTCATGTCGCCGAGCGGCGAGAACAGCCCGCCGGCACCCTCGACGACGACGATCCCGCCGGCCGCCCGCCAAGGCTCGAAGCCCGTCCGCAGCAGCCGCTCGTCAACCTGCCGGCCGGCGACGCGGGCCGCCCGGTGCGGTGCGATGGCGGCGGAAAACACCTGCGGACAGACCGCCTCCAATGACAGCGGCCGGCCCGCCGCAGCCCACAGCGCCGCGGCATCCCCGCCGGCGGCACCACCGCTGGCCGCGGGCTTGTAGGCACCGACCGGCAGGCCGGCGGCGACGAGCTGGCGCAGGATCGCCACGGCCACGGCCGTCTTGCCAACATCTGTATCGGTGCCCGTCACGAACACGCCGCGCACCATCGTTCTTCCCACGAATCACCGGGTCAGGTTGCCGGACAGCACTTTCGGTTCTACACTTCTCGTTGAGTTGAGACTTGTTCTCAAGTTTATCGACAGGCTCTGCGGACTCCGCGCACCATGCCCCAGCCCGCGTCGCTCGACCGCCTTTCGCCGGGTCATGCCACGGCCATCACCGACGTGTTCGGCGACGATGCGGTGTCGATCCGACTCCTGGAGATGGGCCTGACGCCAGGCGAGCAGGTCCGTGTCATCGGGCGGGCTCCGCTCGGCGATCCGCTCGAAGTCGAAATCCGTGGCTATCGGCTGTCGCTACGGCACAGCGAGGCGGCGCGGGTCGCTGTCGCGACCACCTGATCCGCTGGCACGCGGCCGAACCCCACGGGCGATCATGGATTCCCATTCCGGCCGCGAGCCCGATCGTCCGCGGCTGACGGTGGCCCTGCTCGGGAATCCCAACACCGGCAAGAGCACGCTGTTCACGGCGTTGGCCGGGATCCCGACCCGGGTCGGCAACTATCCCGGCGTCACTGTCGAGGAAAAGCTCGGGCGGTTCACCCATCGGGGTGTGGCGATCGACCTCGTCGACCTGCCCGGCACCTACAGCCTGGCCGCGCAGAGCCCCGACGAACAGGTCGCCGTCGACGTGCTGCACGGCCGGATGGCAGACCTGCCGCGGCCCGACTGCGTGGTCGTCGTCGTCGATGCCACCAACCTGGCGCGTAACCTCTACCTGGCCGGGCAGGCCCTCGCGCTCGGCCTACCGACGGTCATCGCCCTCACGCTCACCGACGTCGCCACCGCGAAGGGCATCACGATCGACCACGAGACCCTCGCCGCCAGGCTCGGCTGCGCGGTCGTTCCCGTCGTCGCCCCGACCGGGGCGGGCATCGCCGCGCTCGGCGATCGGATCGTCGCCGCGCCCCGCATGCCACCGACACCGCCGCCGGATCTGTCCGGGCATCTGGCCGCCATCGACGGCTCCCGGCCCCAGGCCGCCCGCGAGGCGATCGCCCGCTATGCCTGGATCGACCGGGCCATCGACGGCGTCGTGCGGCGGTCACCA
>Ga0315900_10010636_pt1 | contig 11493 bp, 10 predicted proteins | sample LakEriMetagenome_FD_203521 | JGI IMG/M metagenome (GOLD analysis project Ga0315900, IMG submission 203521) | Freshwater fungal communities from buoy surface, Lake Erie, Ohio, United States - Buoy 12 MA114 | ecosystem: Environmental > Aquatic > Freshwater > Lake > Lake biofilm | place: USA: Lake...
GAACGGCTTGTCAACATCTGGTATCAACTTGGGGATCAAAGCACCTTGATCTCCGCGCTCGAAACGAATCAGAAGTGGCGGAACGATGGCTGGCGTCTTTTGGCGGCCCATTATGCCCGCAATTCAGACTTTCAACGAGCCTGCCAGACAGTGATCCCCTACCTGCCATCCATCATTCGCACAGCTCCTGGGACGAACACTGACATCCCTGCGCTCGAACGCGCGCTGCTCTACAATCCCACCGATGCACGCCGTGGGATCGATCTCTTCCAGGCACAGAAAACCCAAGGGGATATCGACGGGGCTCTGCGCACGCTCGAAAAAGTCTCCGCCATCCCAAGTGCCCCGCCTTACGTCCGGCAGGAAATCGCCTCTCTTTACATCCTAAAGCAGGACTTCCGACGCGCTTGGGAGCACCTCCGCGAAGCCATGCAAAGGCGGTAAGCCTGAGTCTCCAACCACCAGGCTTTAGCCCCATTCTCTTTTCTGAGAATCTGGGATTGACGCAATCCTGAGAGACGTTTAGCTTATTTAACAATCAATCATGCCTCTCATTTAACGAAAACAATATGGCTAAACTAGTAATCATAGACGACGAAGCCGCCATCTTGGAGCTTATGACCAAGCTCTGCAAAGCCGCCGGCCATCAGGTTTTCGGCTGCACCACCGGCATCGACGGCATCGCCGCCATCCGCGCCAACCAGCCGGAACTCGTCATCGTGGACCTTCGCATCGGTGATGTAAACGGCCTCGACCTCGTCAGCATGTGCCGGGATCAGTTTCCCAATACTGCGGTCATCATGGTCACCGGCCATGGCAGTGTCGAAACCGCAGTCGAAGCCATGCGCCTCGGTGCTTTCGACTACCTCACCAAGCCCTTCGATCTCGGCGACCTCATCAAAACCGTCAATCAAGCCTTGCAACGCAACGGTTCCGCCGGTGGCGCCCCTGCAGCTTCCCCCGTCACCCTGCCAAGTGCTAGTCTGCGCTCGGCCTCCTCATCCAAGCTGATTGGCCACAGCGATGCTCTCCAGCGCATTTTTGACATCGTGCGTCGCGTTGCCAACAACGACAGCCCCGTTCTTCTCGAGGGCGAGTTCGGCGTGGGCAAGCACATCGTCGCACGTTCCCTGCACGAGGCCAGCCGCCGCAGCAGCGCTCCTTACAAAGAGCTTCAGTGCAGCGCCATGCCCGAAGACGCGCTCGACACCGAGCTTTTCGGGCAAAACTCCATCTTCAACCGCGTCGCAGGCGGCACCGTCCACCTCACCGAGGTTACCCAACTCCCCCCCCGCATTCAATCGCAGTTGAACACCTTCCTTGACGAAGCCCAGGCGAAAAAAAGCCGCTTCAGCGGCAGCAACGTTGATTTCCGCCTCGTCGTCTCCACCACCGTCCCGCTCGAGGACGCTGTGAAGGCCGACAAGTTCCGCGAAGACCTTTACTACAAGCTCTCCGTCGTCCCGCTTAAGATCCCGCCGCTTCGCGAACGCCGGGAGGACATCAAGCCCATCGTCGAGCAATTCCTTCAAGAACTGGCCGAGCGCACCGAGACCAAGCCGAAGACGATCGACCCCGCCGCCGTCGAGTTCCTCGAAAAATACAACTGGCCCGGCAATCTCTCCGAGTTGCGCAACTCCATCGAACGTGCCTGCGCATTCGCGGAGGGCGACCGCATCAAGCCCTCCGACCTTCCCACCAAGGTCACGCAGCAGATCGAGGTGCCCACGCCTTCGGCCTCCTCCGGCCTCACGAAGCTGCCCATCGGCTCCACCCTCGACGACTTCATCAAGGCTCAGGAGCGCGTTTTCATCCAAGAGACCCTCAAATACAACAGCGGTTCCCGCGAAAAGACTGCGAGCATGCTTGGTGTCTCCATCGCCACCCTGTATCGAAAAATGGGCCTCAACGTCGAGCGCAAGACCACGACCTAGCGTCTCGCGGCTCTCCGGGAATTTTGTCGTCCAGCACGGGAGCGGCAGTTGCGCAGGCTCACGCCCGCGCCCAAAATGCCGTGAAAATCAGCCCCCTCACGCGCTTTGTCACCTTCCACGACCATTCTCTACTGCCGTTGCGCCTACGCCCAGGTCGTCCCCTCAGGCGTGAAAAACGAAGTCCTCGGCAAGCTCTGCGAATCCAGCGCCAGTTTTGAGACCGTCTCCGATCTCTGCGAGATGGCCGCACATCGCGATCCACGGCTCAAGGCCATCGCAAGCTGCTCCAGCCTCCGCATCGCCGCCTGCTATCCCCGCGCCGTCCGTGGTCTCTTCCAGCAGGCCGGTTCTCCGCTCCCCGAAAACGCCGAGATCCTCAACATGCGCACCCAGACCACCGCCGAGATCACCGACGCTCTCCTTCGCACCGATTCTTGACCACTCCTTGACCCTTTGACCGTTCCTTGACAGGTCATTCGTCATTCTGAATTCGTCATTCCCTTCCATGATCACGCACACCCACCGCCCGCTCCGCGTCATCCTTTACGAAGGCACCGGCAGCATCGCTCTACCCGCCGAGGCCCGCGCCAAGGTCATGATGGCGCTGCTCGACAAAGGCTACGCCGTCACCCGCAGCGGCCAGGGGGCCAGCGCCGTGCCGCACGACGATCGCAGCCTCCTCGTGCTCGGTGCCTTTGAAGGTAAAGCCCCCACCCTCGAGGACGTCACTGGCCAGATCGCCATCGACACTCGCGACATCACCGGCCTCGCGCCTGACGCCATCGTCTCCCTCGTCGAAAAGACCCGTGGCGACAAACCGATGAACGAACCGGGCAAATGGAAGCCCTGGTTCCCGGTCATCGACTACACGCGCTGCACGAACTGCATGCAGTGCCTCAGTTTCTGCCTCTTCGATGTTTATGGCGTTAGCGAGGACAACAAAATCCAGGTCCAAAACAACGACAATTGCAAGACCAACTGCCCCGCCTGCTCCCGCGTGTGCCCGGAGGTTGCCATCATGTTCCCGAAGTATCAGGGCGGCCCCATCAACGGCGATGAGGTGAACGAACACGAGGCCAAACGCGAAAAGATCAAAGTCGATATCTCCTCCCTCCTGGGTGGCGACATCTACTCCACACTCAAAGACCGGAGCAGCGCCTTCAAGTCCCGCTTCAGCAAGGAACGCAGCGCCGACAAGGCGCTCGACGAGCGCAAAAAGTGCCTCACCAAGCTCGTCGGCGACGGCTTCATCCCCGCCGACGTCCTCGCCAGCCTACCCAGCACCGACGAGATTCTCAAAAAAGCCGAGGCCGCCAAAGCGAAGGCCGCTGTGGCTCTTGCTTCACAGTAAAGTGCGCGGCTTTCTGAGCGCTACCCTTACTGTCGAAAAATCAGGCTTCAGAACTTACTCAAACGATAGGTCACTTGATCACAAGTGGATGACCATGGAGCCACCATCTCTTGGACTCACGGCTAAAACAAGAGAGGCTGATCGGGGTCGTTGGTCGGGCGGGAACGATGCTTTTTCGCAGCCGGTTCTTCATGAGCCACCTCTGCATGCACAGCTGCAACTTCATCAGCAAGCGCAGGCTTCACTGGAATGTTTTGAGCATCGTCCTCTTCATTGCTGGATAATGCTTCCTGAACACTTTTTACATCTATCGCATCATTCACCCCGACCGCGGCAGGCGCTTCGTCACTTTCAACATGTAACGTTTTAGCAACGTTTCGACGTTCAGAAACTCGTTTCTTTTGACGATGCAAGGCAACTCGCTGTGCTGTGAGAGCACGCACTTTGGCACTTCCACCATTGTGCCGCTCAAGATTACGCAAACTGAGTTTCCCATCGTTATCCAACAACCACCCGCAGGCGATCATGGCGTTGGCGAAGCCTTTGCGCCCAACGAGCTTATCTAGAAACTCTTTGGTAACGCCTAAATCGTTCGCAGGAGCATGATTAACCTCAACCCAAGACCAAAGACGAACGAGTTTACCGATAACCGCATCCTCATCCATGCGGAGAGCTGTGGCTATGGCACAAATTTCCGGCTTATCTGGCGTGGCGGTTTCAACTTTGATCCATGGACGTCGCATGCACGATTTATGGCATGTCAAAGTCGAAGAGCAAGCCAAACGCTGAAAGCGTTACATTTACAGATTCATTGGAATCTGAGATGCCTCTACAGCAAGTGCCGGCGGGATCACGCGGCGGAAATCGTCGAGGGAGACAGGTTTCGTGAGAAAGGCATTCATGCCTGCTTCACGACACTCTTCTTTGACGCCGGTCAGAGCGTGGCCGGTCATGGCGATGATGGCCGGCTGGTGTTTGAGCTGGAAATTGCCACGGATCCGCCGCGTGGCCTCGATGCCGCCCATGACAGGCATTTGCAGGTCCATGAAGACAATGTCGTAGCTTCCTTGCCCGACCATCACGGTGGCCTCCTCGCCATTGTTGGCAATTTCCACCTTTGCGTAACCAAGCCGCTGCAGAAGCATGGTGGCGATTTTTTGATTCAGCGGCTGATCCTCGACCAAAAGGATGCGGGCTGGGTTCTGGCTGGCAAAGTTGTCCACCTCCGCCTTGGCAGCCTTCGCGATCGCACGATTGGTGGAGCTGGAAACTTGCGCATCATGCCCTCCGGCAGCAGCCCGGGCGGCACCCGACTCAGATGGCACAGGCTCGGCCGGCGGCGGGCTTGCCACCGCATTCATAGCCGGTGCGAAACCGGAAATCACAGGCATGGCCGGGACGGCGGGAGGTGACTGGATGGCCCCTTGAACATAGCCCATCGCAGGCTGCATGACGGGGGAGCTGGCAGGACGAAGCACGGGCATGCCCATGCCAGGTTGCAGCTGATTCACTGCCGGAGTCGTGGTCATGGGGGCAAGAATGACCCGGCGTGGCATGCGATAGAGCTCTGCCATGGTGCGCAGCAACTCACGGCGCTTGAGGGGCTTGGAAAGGCGGCTGTGCCGGCTGCCCGCCGGTGGCACGCAGCGTTCGCGGTCAAGCTTGGCGCTGGTGATGGGCATGATGGTGATGATGGCTGTGCCACGGGCGGCCGCGGCATTGAGCAGGGGGGTGGCATCCTCATGCCGCAGTCGCGAAACGTCGAGAATGAACAGTCCGGCTTCTTCGAGCGCCTGATCGAGCTCGTCGAGGGAGCGATCCCGCAGGAGGGTGACGCTCATGCCCCACTGCATGAGGGACTGGTTGAGCACCTGCTGCGTGGTGGGATGAGCGCTGTAGATGGCGACCGGCCGGTTTTTGACCACATCGAGCCAAGCGACCTCTTCCTCACGCGATTCGTCATCGGGCGCCACGACGAGCGGCAGCTCGAAGAAGAAGTCGGACCCCTTCCCTTCCTCGCTGACGACGCTGATCTCGCCGTTCATGAGCTTGACTAGCTTTTTGGAAATGGCGAGGCCGAGGCCGGTGCCGCCATATTTGCGAGTGGTGGAGGTGTCGGCCTGGTTGAATGCCTGGAAGAGCTGACCGATTTTTTCCGCAGGAATGCCGATGCCGGTGTCGCGCACGGAGAAGTGAAGCAGCGTTTTGTCGCCCTGCGGTGTCTGGCGGGAGACTTGGCGAACGAGGAGCAGTATCTCGCCTTTTTCGGTGAACTTGATGGCGTTGCCGACGAGGTTGACGAGGATCTGTTTGATGCGCTGGAAATCGCCCATGACCTTGCGCGGCAAGGCGGCGTCGATGTGAACATTGAGCTCGATGTTTTTCTCGGCGGCCTTGTGAGAGAAGACGTCGGTGGTCTCGCCGAGGAGCTTTTCGATGTCCACGGGGAGTTTTTCGATGTCCATCTTGGCGGATTCGAGCTTGGAGAAATCGAGGATGTCGTTGATGACGTGCAGCAGCGACTCGCCGGACGAACGGATCATGCGGACGAGCTCCTCCTGCTCGGGGTCGAGGCCCATCTCGATGAGCAGCGAGGTGGTGCCGATGATGCCGTTCATGGGCGTGCGGATCTCGTGACTCATGTTGGCCAGGAAGTTGCCCTTGGCCGCAGTGGCGGTCTCCGCCTGGCGCTTTGCGGCCTCGTATTCGATGAGGAGGGTATGTTTGCGATGGTCCTCCTCCTGCACATGCGAAATCATGGCGTTGAACTCCTCCTGCACCAAGTCGAGGTCGTCGAAGCCGTTTGCCGGGACGCGTGCGTTCAGGTTGCCGGAGCGCATGGCTCGGAATGCCTCTATGAGCGCATGGGTTTTCTTCGTGATTCGCCTGCCGATCATGTAGAAACTGAACACCGCCAGGACAAGGCCTGCGCAGGCACCCAGGATCGGCACCATGAGACGCTGGGTATTGATGAGATGACGCAACTGCACGAGCGGCTGACGTGCGATGAAGGCGCCGACGACGTGACCGTCGCTGCTGTAAAGCGGGGCCGCGCTGATGATCCAGTGGTCGCTGCCGTTGATTTCAAGGCTGCGGCTGTCGCTCGTGTCGTCCATCACGAGGGAGCTTCCCGCCATCACACGATAAATCAGATTCTCCATGCGTGCCGGCGCGGGTTCCTCGATCACGCACTTCTGGCAGATGGGCAGAATGGAGATGGGGGGCGATTTGGCGACAGGAGGAGCGCCTGACCCCGCTGCGGTTTGTCGTGGCGCGACGACCTCAACCTCAAGACCGAGGCTTTGCAGCGCGGGAGGAATTTCCACCGTCTGGAGGCGCATGCGCATGCGGGCCTCGTTCTCCCAGTTCAAGGGAGCCACCCCGGTCAGCTCCCCTTCGCTCAGGGCCTGGCGGTTCAACTCCATCTGCCCGGCTAGCACCACGGCCCCGAGGTAAGAGCTTTGCACAAAACGCAAAGTGATGAACTCCTGCCAGATGAAGCCGGAGGCGGTCGCCCCTGCCCCGACCAGGACGGCAAACATGCCCAGCAGGGTGAAACGATTGGCGATCTGGAAGTTGAACTTCATGACATGACTCCAGCCCCTGTGACCGAGGCAGCTCCAGCGGTTTCATTTTCCTGCATCAAGGCGCGCCGCACGGCCAGACAGAGGCTTTCGAGGTTGAAAGGCTTGTGCAGGACATCCGCAAACCCGATGGCCTGGCAAAGATCCTTCACATCCTCCTGAAAGTAGCCGCTGCAGGCGATCACAGGCAGTTGCGGGTCGCAGGAGCGCAGCCAGTCGAGCACTTCGAAACCGGAGGCACCTCCGGGCATCGTGAGATCGAGAATAGCCGCTGTGAAACGTTGTCCTTCCTCGACACCTTTGCGCACGATCTCGAGCGCCTCTTCGCCTGTGTGCACGGCCGTCGCCTCAAATCCATGCGCTTCGAGGACGGCCTTGCCTACGGCAAGGACATGCGGCTCGTCATCGACTATCAACACGCGTGCGATGGCACGCGCGGCAAACTCACGAGGCAGTAATTGAGTGGTCTGGGACATGGCGGGTGAAGGTTGGAAAAAATTCTGAGGGAAGGCTCACATGGCGGTGTAGCTGAGGCATTTGATCTCATCGAGCGAGGTGTGGCCGCCTATGACCTGCTGAAGCCCCTCTTGATAAAGTGATCGGAAACCGCCCTTGAAAGCAGCCGCGCGCATGGCGCTGAGAGGCGCGCCTTCCTCAATGAGGTCGCGCAGTTCGTTGTTCACCTCGCAAAGCTCCATGAGAGCCACACGCCCGGCATAACCTGTTCCATGGCACTCGTCGCAGCCGCGGGCGGTGTAAATGGGGGTGGTGAGAGGCTGGGTGATGACAGCCTGCTTCGCGAGCAGTTCCTGGATGTCCTGGGGCACTTGCATGGGCTTTTTGCAGTAATTGCAAAGCCTCCGCGCAAGGCGCTGCGCCTGGCTGAGCGCGAGTGAGTCCGCCAGTAGGTACTTTTCGACCCCCATCGACATCAGACGCGAGACGGCACGCAGCGAGTCGTTCGCATGCAGCGTGGTCAGCACCAAATGGCCTGTGAGTGATGCGTTCACAGCGGCCATGGCGGTTTCCGCGTCGCGTGACTCACCGATCAGAATAATGTCCGGGTCGGCACGAAGCAGGGCGCGCAACCCATTGGCGAAGTCGAGGCCGCGGGCGTTGTTGGTCTGCGTCTGGTTGATGCCCTCGATCTCGTATTCGATCGGGTCCTCGATGGTCTGGATGTTCACTCCTTCGTCATTCACACTGTTGAGCAGCGCGTACAGCGTGGTCGTTTTGCCGGAACCGGTGGGACCGGTGACGAGCACGAGGCCCTGGTCGCGCTGCATGGTGCGCGTGAGGATGTCGATCTGACGCTGGGAAAGATTGAAATCCGAGAGGCGCTTCACGCCGTCCTGCTTGTCGAGGAAGCGCATGATGACCTTTTGGAACTCACGACGCGTGGGCACGGCTGCGACACGGACATCCACACGACGGCGGCCGATGGAGAGCGCCATGCGGCCGTCCTGGCACTCGGCACGGCTCTGGTTCATGCCGGCGTAGTTTTTGATCAGCGCGACGTAGCGGTTTAACTGGCTCTCAGGAGCCGTCATGATCGTCTTCATGGTGCCGTCCATGCGCGCACGGAAGCGCGTGAAGCTGTAAAACTTCTCCAGGTGCAAGTCGGAGGCACGGCAGCGGATGGCGGTGAACAGCGCCCATTGAACGAGTTGCTCGGCCTCGTGATTGGGGTTTTGCGGATTGATCCGCGCCATGTCCTCGGGCGAAATTTCGACGACGCTGGCATCATCGGCCACGGAGAGGTTGGCGCCCTCCAGGGAGGCGACGGCGCTGGGATCAAACGTGGCGCCCGCACGGTTGATCGCATCGCGAATGCTCGCCAGATCCGCGAGTACCGGAATGATCTTGATCGACGGATGGCCCATCGAGAGCCACTCATCCTCGAAGGCATAGCAGTCACTGCTCTCGCTGAGCATGAAGACGACATGTTTGCCGATATAGAGCGGATAGACATTGTGACGCTCCAGCAGCGGGATGGGGAAAAAAGTCTGGCGCTGCGCCTCGGTGGCGCTGTAAACGAGCGTCCGGTTGCCGCTGACGAGATGCTGCAGGGCGATGCCCATGTTCCGTTGCACCACGTTGAAGTGAGTGATGCCCAGCTTTTCCGACTTGCCTTTCTGCGCCTCGTAAAATCCCTTCAGCTTCGTGACCTCGGCAGGCTCGTAAGGATACTTTTCCAGAAGCCAGTTGAACGAGCCCTCCAGCCCCAGATCCTTGAACACCGGCGGCTGCAACTCCTCCATCACATTTGACTGCGAGATGGGCATCTGGCCAAAACGCTGCACCAGGTCCTGGCGGGTGTTCTGATACTGCTCCTGGGTGATCAGAACACGGATCGTCAAAAACGGCGGCACGCCCCACAAGTCGGACGCGCGCGGATTGTGATGCGCCATGACAAGCAGCGGCCCGATGGTGGTCACAGGCAACCACGGATCCGCCACATACGGCACGCGCCCGAGTTTGCGGATCAAGCGCTCGGCCTCAGGCGAGCAGCTCTCACGCAGGAGCGTGACCGGCAGCATGCCATGCTGCAAAGCCAGTCCCTCGATGGACTGGATGGCCAGGATCGCCGTCTGTCTCGCCTCGATTGTCGTGTTTGGCGGATTACTCGCAGCACCAAAAGATTTTGGTGTTTGCGAGACCGGTATCTGGAGAGTGGCGGGCATGGTGGGAGTGCGGCTGGATCAGCGTCCGGCCATTTGAAAATTCGGCGGAAAGGCGAATGCCGTGGTGAAGTCCGTGCCTTCGAAATTCATCAGCAGCCCGGTGCCGTTCTGCCCCGGCTTCAGGAGCTCGTACATCTTGCCAGTCCAGCGCAGGCGGTATTTGTCAGCGGCGCTGGACGAGAGCGGGTTGTAGCGCGGATCGAGATAGGGAGAGCCGATCTTCGCACGGTCCGGATCGGGGTCCCGATACTGAAGCGTGCGCAGGATGACCATCTCGTCGGCCGCGGAGTTTTCCATGGCGTTGAAGAGCATCTCGTAGTTTTGCTGGGCGAAACGATGCAGCGCCTGGTTCATCATTTCCTGCCGTTCGGCCGCCAGAGTGTCCTTCGCGCCGCCCATGAACTGATTCAATGAACCCACGGCAATGCCCGCCAGCACCCCCATGATGGAAATGGTAATGACCAGCTCCGACATGGAAAAACCCCGCTCCCTGCGGGATCGCAGGAAGAAGGGATGCATCAGACGAGTTCCTCTGTGGGCGGAGGTGGTCATGCTTGATCCTTGTCAGTAGAAAATGGTTCCCGAAGGCCCGGTGAGCGCGGCCTTGGTCATGGAAGTGATGGAAGGTGCGAAAGTCACCGTGTAGCCGGATGGCATGAAGGTGGCCAAAGTCGTCTCCGAAAAGCTCAGGTAGGGGCGAAGCAGCGTGTACTTCGCCTCGGCGGAAGTGGCGGCGGACCAGTTCAAAGCGGCCTGCGTGCGGCCGTTCACCTGAATGTAGCTGGCTTGCGCGAGATTGAGCGCCTCGGCGCGGGCGATCGCCAGATTGCGCTCGCTGTCACCGCGCATGCGCGTGACCGAAGGGATCGCCATGAAGGCGATGATGCCGATGATCGACACGCAAGCCATCATCTCCACCAGCGAGAAGCCGCGGATCCAGGATGGACGTGTTGAAAGCGTGGTGTTCATGAGGCTCATTCGTTGACCAGATCCACCCGTGGAAAATCTCCGCTCTGCCAGGTCGGAAGCGTCAGATACTGCTTCGCACTGTCCAAAGCCGAGGTTTTCAGCCTCTCGGTGCCGGTCGTGTAGTCTAGAAAGTGGTCCGCTGTCGTTTGATCGAGAAATCCTGCGCGAAGATTAGGATCGGGAGAGCTGGGATTCGGCACCAGAAGATTGAAGCGGGCGGAGGTGGTGCCCAGGGCATTGTAGGCAGTGCGCACACTTTCAAGGCTGCGCACCTGCGCGGTGTTTCCGATACGCGTCTGCGCCATCACCCATGCAGTCAGGGCACTCTGCACCGCCGCCTGCTGCTGGCGGCCCATGACACGATGCGCGTCGCGGGAGGCGTTTGAGATCGCGCTAACCACGAGAGAAGACATGATGCCGATGATCGCGATTGTGAAGATCACCTCCACAAAGCTGAATCCATTTCCTCCTCTCGCTTGAAGTGTCGTTTTCATATCCAGTCGGCAGCCTTGTTTATTTGCGAAAAATCCGCCGGGGAGTCACCTCCCCGGCGGACGTGAATCGTCCGAAACTGTGGTTTATGTCACAGAGCCAGGCGACAGGTCATAACCTATATAGGATCAGGGCGTGTAGATGACCTGCTTGTTGGTCGCATCCCAGCTGAGATACGAGGCAACTTTGGATTCATCTTCGTCGTCGATCGGACCGGAGGTGAAGGTCTTGCCCTGGAAGGCACCCACGGTCGGGGAGACTCCGGCTTCAGCTTTCGCGATGATGGAAGCACCATCGGTCAGGGTTCCGAGGTCAGCGCCGGCTGCGACAGCAGCGTTGAGAACGGAAGCGACCGTCTGGGCGTTGCGCTTGGCGGCGCCTTCACGAGCGCTGTCATTCAGGTTGCCGATGTTCGGGATCGCGATCGCGGCGATGATGCCGATGATGGCGATGACGACGAGCATTTCCACGAGGCTGAA
>Ga0315900_10010637_pt1 | contig 11492 bp, 10 predicted proteins | sample LakEriMetagenome_FD_203521 | JGI IMG/M metagenome (GOLD analysis project Ga0315900, IMG submission 203521) | Freshwater fungal communities from buoy surface, Lake Erie, Ohio, United States - Buoy 12 MA114 | ecosystem: Environmental > Aquatic > Freshwater > Lake > Lake biofilm | place: USA: Lake...
CAAGATAAAAACAAAGGACTCCGAAACATTGCCATCTATGTGGGTGGCGTAATGGTTATCATTTACCTGTTTATAGGCCTCGCCCTTGTTTTTACTCCTGCTTTTAGCGAAGTTCTGGGCGCAAATAAAAAACTCATAGGCATCTTGGTTTTGGTATATGCAGGTTATCGTAGCTGGTTAACCTACAGGTTGATCAGAGTAAAAAAAGGATTGTCACAAAAGTGAATCGTTCAGACATTTGCAGTATTGCTCTCTTTTTCGTTCTCGTAAGTCTGCTTTCGGGTTGCGGACAAGCCTCATTCAATGGCCCTGCCGATACCACCACCTCGGGAAATATTTTGGTTCTTGCGGATGAGTCGTACAAACCCATTATGGATACCCAGGCATTTGTGTTTAAAGCCTTGTACAAGCGGGCCAACATCAAGCTCGAATTTGTTCCTCAGGAAGATGCCTATCTCAGACTTCTGCGAGATACCGCAAGGTTTATCGTGGTTTGCAGAGAACCCGATGCATATGAAAAATCGGTTTTTGATTCGCTCAAAATCCGCCCGAGAATTACCACATTGGCCTCCGATGGAATTGCCCTTGTAGTGAACAAAGATTTTCCTGATTCCACAATAAGCCTGGACGATTTGCGAAAAATTCTTCATACACCCGACATTCACTGGAATGAACTTGATAACCACAATCCGGCCCTGCCCATAAAAGTAATTTTTGATCATCCCAAATCAGCAAATGCCTATTACCTCAAGAATCTTTTACTTGAAAAAAACGAACAATTCGGATCCAATTGTTTCGCCCTTTCTTCAAATCAGGAAGTCATCGATTATGTGCAAAACCATCCCGGAACAATTGGCGTAATCAGCGTAAATTGGATCAGCGACAGGGATGATCCGGCCGTGGAAAGTTTTTTGAACAAGGTTAAACTGATGGGTGTTGCAGAAGCCGACGGAATGGAATATTATCGACCGTACCAGGCCTATCTCGCATTGAAGAAATACCCGTTGATACGCAAAATGTTAGCTGTGAGTCGCGAAGCAAGAGCAGGCCTTGGAACGGGATTTGTATCCTTTATGGCAGGAGAAAAAGGACAGCGCATGATCCTAAAATCAGGCATGGTTCCCATACAAGCACCCATTCGTTTAATCAAAACAGAATAAATACACATTCAGATGAAATCCTTCAAGTACCTATTGCTAATCCCTTTTTTAACGGGATTCACCCAAGCTCAAAACCTCAAACAGGCCATTCGTTTCATGGAAAATGAACAGTTCTCTGAATCTGAAAAAATGCTCAGACAACTTCGCATGATAGAATCTACTTCAGGGATTCATTGCTTTTACCTTGGCGAAGTTTTTTTTAGACAGGATATGTACGACTCTGCTCAAACCCAATATCAAAAGGGAACACAGGTGCAGCCATCTTTTGCATACAATTACGCGGGACTTGGCAAAATCCAATGGCAAAATGGGAAAAGCGAAGAAGCGAAAACACTCTTCGATAACGCCATTAAACTTTCCGGAGGCAAGGATGCAGGATTGTATTGTCGCATTGCCGAGGCTTATTTGGTTAGCGATAAAAAAGATCCTGATGTTGCTCTTGGGCTGCTTCAATCAGCGCAAAAAATGGATCCTAAAAATCCCGAGGTTTATAATCTCTTGGGAGATGCTTATCAGGAAAAGCAGGATGGCAATAAAGCCATTGAGAACTATAAGCAGGCAGAGAAGCTGGATCCCAATTCGGTTACTGCCATTCTGAGACAGGGAAAGCTATACGGACGATCAAAAAATTATCCCCTTGCCTTTGAACTGTATACAAAAGCAGCAAAAATAGACTCCATGTTTGCTCCCGCTTACCGTGAGCAGGCAGAAGTGTATTACCTGGCCAAAAAGTTTGAAATGGCAAAAGCAAAATACAAGCGATTTCTGGAATTATCAGGGAATAACATGGATGCCCGTAAACGATACGCGTCTTTCATCTTTCTGAGCAAAGATTATTCGGAGGCCATTAATCAGATAATACAGATTCAGAAAGAAGATACCACAAGCAATATCCTGAATCGTCTTCTTGCGTATTCACTTTGCGAAAAAGGTGACAATCCTGCTGCGCTAAATGCCATCAATAGATTTTTCTTCCGTGCAGGAAATGAAAAAACCAAAATTATTGCATCTGACTTCGAATACCAAGGAAGAATATTTTACAAAAACGGGAAAGATTCTTTGGCGCTGATAAGCTATAAAACGGCACTTTCCATGGATAGTACCAAGCAGGAAATTTATGGTGAAATGGCCAACGCATCCTACAAGCAAAAAAAGTTTGAAGATGCCATCATGTATGCCGAAAAAAAGATTGCCTCCGGCAAAAGTGTCAATGCCAATGATCACTACACCCTTGGAAAAAGCTATTTCAGTATGGGGAATTATGTAAAGGCTGATACCTGCTTTGGTTCAGTGATTGCACTTTCGCCCAAACTGCCTCAGGGTTATCTCTGGAGAGCCAAAGCAAATACCCAGATTGATAAAGATTCAAAAGCAGGGCTGGCTAAAGTCTGGTATGAGAAATACATCCCATTAGTGACTGATGTTGAGAAAAACAAAAGAGATTTGCTCGAAGCCAATCTTTATCTAGGCGCTTATTATTTCCAAACAGACAAAGCAAGGGCTAAGGAGTATTGGCTGAAAGTGGCTGAACTTGATCCTGCTAACGAAAAGGCTAAAAAAGCGCTTGAAACGCTGAAATAATCATCAAAGGCATTTGAAGTAGTCAAAAGGTTCTTTGCATTCTTCACATGCATAAAGGGCCTTGCAAGCAGTAGATCCAAAAAGACTAATCATTCTTGTGTTACTTGAACCACAACGGGGGCATGGGATTTGGATAATCTGTCCGCCTGCCTTTCCGCTTCCACAAGATTTACCCTGAGGGGGTGCAATGCCGTACGCCCTGAGTTTTTCCCTGGCCTCCTCACTCATCCAATCTGTTGTCCAGGCCGGAGCATATACCGTATTCACCTCTATGTTTTCAAATCCATGTAACTCAAGTGCCTGACGGATGTCGCTCTCGATTACGCCCATGGCAGGACAGCCGGAGTAGGTGGGTGTTAGCGTAATCCTGACAGATTTTTCATCTTGTTTCTCCGCTTTACGGATTACCCCAAGATCGAGGATACTTAACACCGGAATTTCAGGGTCGGGAATGTTTTTAAGAATATCCCGGAGTTCGCCGGAAATAGTAGGTAACACCATAGGCAATAGTACAAAATTGGCGAACATTTGTTTGACAGTCAAGGTTTTTTATCTTTGTGACCCTTTTTTAATATGTTCGGCAAAACAATAAATACAATGATTACAAGGAAAAACGAAGTTGAAACTGGCGTGATAAATACCATTGGTTCTGGCACCTCTGTAACCGGCAACATTCAAACCACTGGGGATATTCGCATCGATGGGAGGCTAGAAGGCACTCTCCACTCCAAAGGAAAAGTGGTTATTGGACCTACCGGTTCGGTTAAAGGCGACATCCATTGTCAGCTTGCTGATCTCTATGGAAGCATTGAAGGCAATATATCCTGTTCGGAATTACTAGCTCTTAAAGCCTCTGCCAACCTCAAAGGTGACATCCAGGCAGGTAAGCTCTCCATAGAGCCCGGTGCAGCGTTTTCCGGCGTTTGTACCATGGGTGCTGTGGTGAAAGAAATCAAACATGCAGACAAAAAGGCCGAAAAAATTGCCTGAGAATTACCTCCGCTGGAGTGGACTTGCGTTTAAAATGATGGCAATCATCCTTGCAGGTTTCTGGGCCGGCAAAAAGCTTGATACCTATACACAACGCGACTTTCCTGTTTTTACCCTTAGCCTTGGATTAGGTGCATTTGCCCTCTCATTCTTTGCCCTATTAAAGGAAGTTATCCGAAAAAAATGAAACCCTATACCCTCAACTTTCTGCTTTCTTCGGGAGTCATAGCAGTCATACACAGTCTTTGGTTGAGTTTCCTGCTTCCACGATTATCTATTCATTTTTCCTTTGCTCATCTTCAAATAACAAATGCCGGAGTTTGGTTGATAACCGTTGCTGTATTTGCCTATATATGCCGTGCCACACAGAAAAGAGCATCAGGGTTTATCACTTCCTTCATGCTTACTTCTACATGCAAACTTCTCGGATACCTAATCGTGATGGTTTCATATGGATTCACACATAAATCCTACGCGGTTACTTATGCAATGGTTTTTTTGATTTTTTACTTTTCCTATTCCGCTTGGGAAATCAGGGCTCTTGTAAAGTTCTTTGATGCACTGAAGACCGGACATCATCTTAACAAAAATAAATAAGTCCAGCAGGCTCCAAAGAGTATATTTGATTTTCAAATGAAAGCAGAATTGCTCATAAAACTGGATGAGTTTATTCGGAAGTTTTATAAAAACCGGGTAATTAGAGGCAGTATGATTTCAGGAGGGCTTCTCTTGCTCCTGTTGCTCATCATCCTTCCTGCTCAATATTTTGGGCAGTTCAATGTGTTGTTTCGCACGGTATTGTTTTATTCATTTTTGTCAGTTGGTTTCGGAGTGTTTGTTTTTTTGATTCTCATTCCCCTACTGAATATGTTCAGGCTGGGCAAGGTGATTGGATATGATGAGGCGGCAAATATTATAGGTAAATATTTTCCCGAAGTTTCCGACAAACTGCTCAATGCTCTTCAATTACAGCGGCAGGGGTCCTCTGTTCCCGGTACTTCTCTGGAACTCCTTGAAGCCGGAATCAACCAGAAAATTAGTGAACTCAGACCGGTACCCTTTACAAATGCTATTGATCTCACACTTAACAGGAGGTTTCTCCCATTGTTAATGCTTCCACTTTTTTTTATCACCGCTATTTACCTGATTAAGCCTGCTGTGATAACAGATTCTGCAAAAAAAATAGTCCGGCATTCCACCTTTTTTGAAAAACCCTCTCCTTTTACTTGGCAAATTCTTAACAGTAACTTAAGGGCCATACAGAACAAGGATTTTGAGTTGTGTGTAAAATTAACCTCAGATGCTGTTCCGGAACATGTCTTTCTCGAGACGAAGGGTTTTCAGTATAAATTGGAAAACAACAAAGAAGGGATTTACAAATACCATTTCTCCAACCTCCAGCAAGATGTTGAATTTGCTTTTTTTGCCGATGGCTTTTATTCCAGATCCTATCAACTCAAAGTACTTCCCGAGCCTGCTATTCTCTCCTTTATGCTCCATGCTGTTTTCCCGGCATATGTTGGTAAAAAGGACGAATTGTTGAGCAACAACGGAGAACTTGTTTGTCCCGAAGGAACGCGGCTTACCTGGACATTTGATACCAGAAATACCGATGCTTTACTAATGCAAATGAGCGGCAAAAACAAATCCCCGGAAACTGTTTCAGATGGCAAATTCGTTTTTTCTAACGCTGTAAAAAACACTTTTAACTACCAAATCTTCGCTTCCAACAAACATGGGGTCCCTTCAGATACGCTCAGATATCAGATTATTTCCGTGCCAGACAACTTCCCTTCAATTCAGGCAAGTCAAGTACCGGATTCCATGCAAACGGGCGAAATCATGTATTTGCTTGAAGCAGAAGATGACTATGGCTTAACAGCCTGTAAGTTTTATTTTGAGGTGCAAGACAATTCAGGTAAACCCATCAAAAAAGGATCAGCACCCATTGCATTGGATAAATCAGGCAAGAACCAAATGATACCATTTGCATGGAATATTTCAGCCGCAGGAATCAACCGGGGAGACCAATTGAAGTACTTTTTTGAAATTACCGACAACGATGCGGTAAACGGTCCTAAGACTAGCCGAAGCAGGGAATTCCTGCTTCAGACAAAGACAGAGGAGCAATTACATGCAGAAGCAGGAAAGTCCAGACAAGCATCAAAAAGCGCTATGCAAAAAAGTATATCCCGTGCCAAAGAAATTGAGCGGGAACTCAATGAATTGAATAAGAAGATTCAGGAGAAAAAAATCCTTACTTATGATGAGATAAAAAAAATGAAGGATTTGCTTGACAAGCAAAAAATGTTGGAAAAAGAAGTGGAACAAGTAAAGAATGAGAACATGAAGATGATGAATGAGCAGATGCAGTTCTCGGAACAAAAGGAAAGCTTGCTCGAAAAACAGAAACAGCTTGAAAAGCTTTTCAACGAGGTGCTCCCCCCGGAATTAAAGGAAAAAATTAAAGAACTCGAGAAAATGCTTCAAGAGATGAACAAGGAGAAAATGCAACAAGCGCTCGAGGACATGAAAAAAGATACTAAAGATGTTGAGAAGGAGTTAGACAGGACACTCTCACTGTTCAAACAGATGGAGTTTGAAGAAAAACTAAAGAACACCATCGACGACATCGAAAAGTTAGCTGACAAAGAAGAAAAACTCGCAGAAGACTCAAAAAAAGGAGACCTCTCATCAGATGAGTTGAAAAAAAATCAGGACAGAATTGAAAAAGATTTTTCAGAGCTTACTGAACAAATGAAAGAACTGGGTAAGCAGGCCGAGGACTTGGAGTTGGATCAAAAAGATCTTTTTGGAGATCAAATGCAAGAAAAGCAAAAGGATATTCAGAATGACATGAAAGAATCCTCCTCCCAACTACAGCAAAACAAAAAGAAAAAAGCCTCTGAGACTCAGTCAAAAGCTTCTCAGAAAATGAAACAAATGGCCGATCAGATGCAATCCATGGCAGCTTCTATGGAGGCAGATGAAAAAGAAGAAGATCTAAAATCTTTAAGGGTAATTCTTGAAAATTTGTTGCGGCTCTCATTTAACCAGGAAGATTTGATGAAACGATTTGCCTCGGTGGACAGGAATAATCCCCAGTATGTAAAGCTTAACAAAGAACAAAAAAAGTTGCAGGAAGATGCAAAAGTCATTGAAGACTCACTTTTTGCACTCAGCAAACGCCAGCCCCAGATGGAAGCCTATGTGAACCGGGAAATTGCTTCTATTCGCTCCAACATGGAAAAAGCCATCCGAAGCATGGCCGATAGAAATATACCCGAAGGCGCCTCCCGACAACAGTATGTGATGACTTCCATCAATAACTTGGCGCTCATCCTGAGTGAGTCTTTTGAGCAAATGCAGCAGCAAATGGCCAATTCCAAGCCTGGCTCAGGCAAGTGTAGCAAGCCCGGTGGTTCAGGTCAGGGCAAAGGTAAAAAGCCAAGTGTAGCCCAAATGAAGAAAATGCAGGAGCAGATTAATCGGCAGATTGAAAAACTTAAATCGGAACTAGAAAAAGAAAAGGCTTCAAATCAGGGCAAAAAGCCCTCTAAAGAGAAAGGACGCCAAGGACCACCAACAGGTGGGGATGGTCAAAGTACCTCAGAGCAGTTGGCCCGTATGGCCGCCCAACAGGAGGCTATCCGCCGGGAACTGCAAAAAGCCGCTGATCAATTGAAAAAGGATGGGAAGGACCCCTCAGGTAACCTGCGAAATCTTGCCGATATGATGGACAAAACCGAAAATGATCTGGTAAATAAAAATATAACCAGAGAAACCATCCGCCGTCAGCAGGAAATTATGAACCGACTGCTTGAGGCGGAAAACGCAGAAAGAGAGAGGGAGCAGGATGAAAAAAGAACCTCCTCCGCCCCCCAAAATGAAATTTTTAGTAACCCTGATAAATTTTTAGCGTACAAAACACAAAAAATGAAAGAAGCCGAGATGATAAAAACCATTCCAGCCAACCTTCAGCCTTTTTTCAAAAGCAAAATCAACAAGTACTACAACACGCTAAAGAAATAATATGATTATTCCTACACCTCAGAAGCTTGACCTTGAATCTACTTACCACAGCCTGACAAGAGTTGAGAAATTCATAGAAGATGTCTGCGACGAATGCAATGTTGGCCAAGATCAATATGGAAATATCCTTATTGCAGTAACAGAAGCTGTAAACAATGCCATTCAGCACGGTAATAAACTCGACCCCACCAAAAAAATTCACATGGTGGCTGAACAATTCGGAAAGCAAATAAGCTTTCGTATTGCCGACCAGGGCAATGGGTTTAATCCTCAGGAAATCCCCGACCCTACAGACCCCGAAAATATTGAAAAGCCCAACGGTCGAGGCATATTCCTGATGAAAAACCTCGCAGATAAAATTACCTTTGAAGAGAATGGTCGCGTGGTTAACCTAATTTTTGAAAATGTGAGCCGAAACTGAAGTTTGATTCGGATTGTTTTTTTAGATACAAGGGCAAAAAAACCCATTCTTCCTCCCAGGAATCAAATTAAAAAGTGGCTCAACGGGGTCATTAATGATTATGGTTGTATTTGCGGAAACATCCATATCATCATCTGTAATGATGAAGAACTTCTTCGGATCAACATGTCCTTTCTTAATCATGACTCTTACACGGATATAATCACTTTTGATGAGTCAGAAACTGGCGTCGCAGGAAAAAAAACCCTTCATGGCGAATTGTATATTTCCTTCGAACGAATTGCCGAAAATGCAGTAAAATACAAGGTGTCTTTTCAGCAGGAAATGCTTCGGGTAATGGTCCACGGCATCCTTCATTTGTGCGGTTTTTCAGATAAAACCAAGACACAAAGGCAGCAGATGAGAAACCGAGAGAACATGGCATTGAATTTGTATAGTAATTTATTTTGACTGAATGTTTACTTTTAACCCTTGTCTCTTACCATGCGATTGTTGATTTTCTTAGTTTTTCTTTTGATGATCTCTATCAAAGGTATCGCCCAGCAAGCCGGTCTCGATGGCCCCAGGCTTCTGTATAAAAAACAGCATTCCAAATCTTTTTTTGTAACCTCCAGAGGATGGGGTATTAATTACCGAACTGGAAAGCACATCACCGGGAAATCCGATGGAGTTTTTGAATTTGATTTTACCACTTTTCGGCATCCTAAAGAGATTAGAACCAGAAGTGAAGGCGGCAACAATCGGTCGTATGTCTTAGGAAAAATGAATAACCTCGTTGCTATTCGCGCAGGTTATGGTATACAGCGCAGTCTTTACGGGAAGGAGCTTGCTCATGCAGTGGAAGTAAAATGGAATTTGTACGCAGGGGTTTCTCTTGGTCTTGCAAAACCTGTATTTCTCGAAATACGCAAGTCTGCATTGATTCAGGGTGAATCTTTTAATATTGACGAAAGATACAACCCCGATATTCACAGACCCTCAAACATTGCAGGCCGATCACCATGGTACAAAGGATTAAATGAAATAAGACCCCATCCCGGTGGCTATCTTAAATCATCTTTTTCTTTTGATTTTGCCGATGAAGATGACCGTATGAAATTTCTGGAAACTGGTATGGTTTTAGATTTCTTTCTACCACCCATTCAAATGATGGCCGAAAATCCTGCAAACGCAATCTTTTTATCATTTTTTTTGGCTTATAATTTTGGCAGTAAACAACTGAATTGAATTTTTCACTTTCTTCGAACCATTATTGCAGATAGTTGTTAAGTTTCTAATCGATGGAAGCAGTTTCTCAAATAACACCCCGAAAGCCAGATTGGCTCAGGGTGAAGTTGCCCACAGGAAAAGAATATGCTGAGGTTCGCCGCATTGTTGATACTCACAAACTCCACACTATTTGCGAAAGCGGTAACTGCCCGAACATGGGAGAGTGTTGGGGGGCAGGCACTGCCACCTTCATGATACTTGGCAACATTTGCACCAGGTCATGCGGATTTTGTGCAGTTGCTACAGGCAGACCGCTTCCGGTTGATATGGATGAGCCTGAGAGAGTGGCCGAATCCGTGCGGCTTATGAAAGTGAAACATTGTGTCATCACATCTGTAGACAGAGATGAATTAAAAGACGGGGGATCAATCATTTGGGCGGAAACAGTCAAAAAAATTCGGGAATTGTCACCCGGTACAACCATGGAAACCCTTATCCCCGATTTCAAAGGCAACTGGGAAAATCTTCAACGCATCATCGATGTCCGCCCGGAAGTGGTTTCTCATAATATGGAAACTGTAAAAAGACTTACTCGGGAAGTCAGAATTCAAGCGAAATATGAGCGAAGCCTTGAGGTTTTGCAGCGGCTTAAAAGTGCTGGAATACGCACAAAATCCGGCATTATGCTAGGATTGGGTGAAACTTTTAATGAAATTACCGAAGCCATGGACGATTTGGTTTCGGTTGGACTAGATGTTCTCACCCTTGGTCAGTATCTTCAACCAACTCCCAAACACCTTCCGGTGAAACGCTTCGTTCATCCCGATGAGTTTGCCAAACTCCGTGAAATCGGCTTGGAAAAAGGTATTCAGTGGGTAGAAAGTGGCCCCTTGGTCAGATCCTCTTACCATGCTGAAAAGCATTTGGATAAAAATTAAAAATCGTCGTAACTTTGAAAAATCAATAACATGAAAAATAACCACTTCAAATTAACAGCACTTGCCGTTCTTGCCATCGGCATGTTCTTCCTTGTTCCGGTGATAGGGAATATCTCCGGTGCAAAACACTACATACCAAGGTTGGCTGAGGAGGATCACTCAGAGCATAGAATCCCGGCAGCTTTATGGGCTCACCAACTCCTGGTGAATCCAATGACCGGCGAAATGGATTATGATTGTATTCGACAGGTTCAGCGTGAAGTTGAAGGCTTCCGTACCTTCAGTCCCAAATCAAATTCGGCTCTTTCCTGGACTGAACTTGGGCCTGATAATATCGGTGGCCGTACTAGAGCTATTTTGCCTGATAGGCGTGACACCTCTGGTAAAACCCTTTTTGCCGGTGGCGTTGCCGGAGGCTTGTTTAAGTCAGTTAACGGCGGTTCAACCTGGACAACCATCGATATGAGCAATACCGGTATCGCCGGCGGAACATTACCTGTTAGTTGTATCACTCAAACCGTAAACGGAGACATTTATGTAGGAACCGGAGAGGGACACTACAACGGTCGTTATCAAAGTAACGGAACCGGAGCCGGCGGTGTAGTAGGATACGGGGTTTTTAAACTGCCAAACGGGTCCTCCACTTGGCAACAGTTGGCTTCTACAATGCCCGGAACTGAATTTAGTGAAAGTTCTGATTGGGCATACTGTAATGCAATCACTGCGCATCCCACCAACAACAATATTTTGTACGCTTCAACAAACAGGGGCCTTTGGGTAACCTCTGATGGCAACAAGTTTCGTAGAATTTCTCTCAGCTCCTCCATCATCTCTCAGACCGGGTTCTCTGATGATGTAGAATTTTGCATTGACGGATCAGTTATCGCTACTGTTGGCTCCCGGCTTTTGAAGCGAGTTGCCTCTGCCACACATGATTCTACTTCGCAGGGATTTTCAAGAATTGATGATGTTTGGTATCCCACCAACATTGCCAAGCCCAGTCGCATCGAGCTCGCTGTTTCGATGAGTGATGTAAATGTTTTTTATGCTTCATGCAGCAACACTTCAGGAGGAACATACAATATTTACAGAACAACAGACGGAGGTTCCACATACACCGTTATCGGACCCGGAACTCCCTCCGCTAGTGCAAATGCGAGT
>Ga0315900_10010642_pt1 | contig 11488 bp, 10 predicted proteins | sample LakEriMetagenome_FD_203521 | JGI IMG/M metagenome (GOLD analysis project Ga0315900, IMG submission 203521) | Freshwater fungal communities from buoy surface, Lake Erie, Ohio, United States - Buoy 12 MA114 | ecosystem: Environmental > Aquatic > Freshwater > Lake > Lake biofilm | place: USA: Lake...
TAGCTATCAACTCTAAAAACGATTTTCACCAGCTTCTGAATATGCTAATATTCTTATTGTGTGGCAGCTGTCGCCAAGTGGTTAAGGCTCCGGGTTGTGGTTCCGGCATTCGTGGGTTCAAGTCCCATCAGCTGCCCCATTTATGCAAGTTGAAAATCTTATAATCATTATAATCTCCCTAGCACTGGGCTTTTTGCTGGGTTATTTCCTTGCAAAACAGGGATCCAAATCCAAACGTAAACCATCCACGTTAAACAGTCTCAGCGACAATAATCTAGAAAACGAAGTTTTAAAAGATCAAGTTAAGCAATTAACAGCAAAGATCAAAACCCTAGAAAAAGCCTTGGATATGACTAAATAGTCGACTCAAAACAAACGCCATCGTGAAAGTAATCCGCACCAAACTTTGTCATTTCACATTCATTACTAAATGTTTTAAATTTCAAAACATCTTCACTACAATTAGATGATTCTTTATTACATTTTTCTTGATAAGAGCCGCAAACATTACTAATTGCCTGAGAGCAAGTAATTGGACGAATAAAATACTTATAACGATCAATTACTTCATAAGCTCTATCGTTAGATTTTCTAAAAGTTTTTAATTCAAGATGAATAAGTTGTTTGATATTTGTACCATGTGGGATTTCTTCAATATCAATCAAAAACTCTACATGCGAACTATTATTGGTATTATTTACTGATTTTAATCTTTTTCCTACAATAATAGCTTTTGGTGCTGAGGGCTTATCAATAACGGATAGTTGAACAGAATCAAGATTACCCGGGATTTGATTAATTCTCAATAAAGTCTTAGTCCCAGAATGTAGATATAATGTTTGCCCATCTGCAAAATCCACATCATAAACCTTTTGAGCAAGAGCAAATATAGGTAAACAAATAAAAACCAAAGAAAATAATATTAAAAAATTTTTTTTCATAAACCCAGCTTCACTATTTGCTATCGGTAAAAAAAAGAAACTTTAAATACCGTAAATCACCTAGGCAAAGAATAGTATATCTCATTTAAACTATTCATTTCATCAATAAATTCAGAAATTGAATTAATTTTTTTGAAGATTGATGCGTATCTTAAATAAGCCATAGGATCAATCTGCTTAAGCTCTTCCATGACCATTTGACCTATTAGACTAGCATTAATTTCACGAGGAAAATCTTGATACATTCGTGCTTCAACTCTTTCGACGATAGAATCGATAGTCAACGCCGAAATCTGAGCTTTACTAGAGGATCTTACGATACTTGCCAGTAATTTATCTCTAGAATACACTTCCCGAGAGCCACTGCGCTTAATAACAATAATTGGAGTTAACTCGACTCTTTCATAGGTAGTAAATCTTTTTAAGCAAGTCAAACATTCACGGCGACGACGAATACTTCTTGAGTCGTCTGCCGAGCGACTTTCAAGCACTTTTGAATCCTCTGATCTACAATATGGACACTCCACAACAGTTATTTAGACGCTTTTGGGGACATTATGTTCCGAGTGGTCCATTCTTGTTCTTTTTTCTCGACAAGCATATCTACTTGTTTCTTTAAATCAAAAATTTCTCTTTGATATTTTAGAGCAATTTCTTTTTCTTTTTTCTTCATGAGGGCCTGAATATCTACTGCCGATTTTTTCTGCATCATCGCAGTATCCTGGCTTGCATAGAATTCAATTTCAGCCCTAAGCTTTTCAAGTTCATAATCTTTTTTATCGTTTTGATATCTAAGCTCATGAAGCTCTACCTCTTGTTGATTGAATTGTAATTGCATTTTTTCAAGCTGTTTAACTCTCTCTTCAAGTTCAAGTCTATATCTTTCTTTTTCCATTTGATAAGTTTGCACTTGATCGACAGCTATTCCATTTTTTTCAAGCTCAACCTGCATCGCTTCTAATATAGACTCTAATTCCTGAATGCGGCTATGATAATGATGCTCACGAGCGCTCATATCCTGCATCATTTCGTTATAGTAGATCACCAACTCTTTAAGATGATGTTGAGGTGAGAAGTCTCGAAAAGTCCTCAAGGACGGGATTAGATGAGAGTATTGATCAGCGCAAAGACTTAGATGCCTGATGTCATTTAAAGTCAATCCACTGCAAATAAATTCATGTAAACGAGCGATTAGTTTAGCTATATTAACATCGTAAGAATCATCTTTTGGCTTTGGCAATTCCAAAAAAGCCTCATACTGACTCAAGACATAATCATCAATATCAAGTTCTCTACATATATCTTTCCTGGATATAAGATTAATCATAGAAACTATCTATATCCCCTAAATCTTCTTCATCGACATCTTCTTCATTATCGCTATAAAAATCATGTACAGGATCTGCTTTAGTACTAGTGTGATCAGCATGTGAATGAACAGCTGGCTCAGAGCTTGGAGCTTTGATCGGCTCTGTAACTGGAGCTAGAACTGGCAATTCAGGCTGCGCTGTACTTGACTCTTTTTCAGGAGCTTTATTAATATCAGCTCTTACTTCTTCTTTTACTGTAGTTTCTGCTTTTGTTTCTGCGCTTGTCTCTGATTGAGTTTGAGGAGTTTTGATTTTTTCCTTAGCGCTCTTAAACATTTTACCTGTGCCCATGGTTACATTACGCACATCATTCAAAGTACCTCTAAGTAAAGTATCTACAAACAAACCACGATTCTTAAGACTATCTACCTTCTCTTCAACTTGAGTTAATCTTTGCTCAAAGCTTTCTGGAACAGTAGCACTGGTATCAGCAGAAGGCTGTCCTGGATTAGCTTTTAGGGTATTATACTCGTCACCAAGAGCGACAACTAATTCATTAAGTTCACTTACCGTTGCATTTTGCTTAGTTACTTCTGAGTTTGCACTTGCAAGCTTAGCTTCAAGAGATTTAATCTCTGATTGAAACATCTCCATCACAGAAACCAAACCCTCTAAATCTTTATGATCAGCATCCATTTGTTTTTTCAAATAGTCGAGCATATTGGTCATAGTTTTAGCGAATTCATAACGCGAAAGCGCTCTGGATCCTCCAAAATTACCATTTGGATCACCTTGCATGAAGCCATAGTCCTCTACTAAAGTTTTTACAGAACCGCGCGCCCAATGTCCTTGAGGCACATCTCTAAGTGAAGCCACCGCAGAATAAACTTTGGACGGCAAGCTTGCTAAAAGTAAAATGATAATAATTAAAAAATTTAATTTGGTATTTCTGAGTTTTGACATTTTTAAAATAAACCTCAATAAATAGTCTAAACTAGTTTCTTAGTTCTTACCAGAGCACGACACTACTTACTTTTGTAAGATTGAGTTTGGTAATCTGTTATATTCTTAAATTATGAAAGTCGGCAATGGTTTTGATGTACACCCTTTAATAAGCCGTGAAGAATACAAATATAGATACCCAAATCGCTCCCAAAATAGCCTGGTGCTAGGTGGAGTCGAAATAGAGCACACTCACTTACTTGCAGGTCATTCGGACGCTGATGTTTTGATACATGCCCTTATTGACGCTCTTCTTGGCGCGGCAGGACTTGGTGATATCGGTGAGCTTTTCCCCGACACTGATGCTAAATATTCCGGGATAGCTAGCACTAAGCTTCTTGAGCAAACTATGGATTTAATACATTCAAAAAGCTTCAAAATCGGCAATATTGATTTAACTATTCTTGCTGAAAAACCAAAAATTTCACCTTATAAAATAAAAATAAAAAATAAACTTGCTGAATTATTAAACATCAATCTTGATCAAATAAATTTAAAAGCTACTACTACCGAGAAGCTTGGTTTTATAGGCAGAGAAGAAGGTATCGCCGCAATGGCAGTCGTATTACTAGTACAATAGATTAGTCACTAAGGACAAAATCTCATGGGTCTATATAATCAAATCAAATATTTTATTTTTGGAGCTCCGCTTCACCGTCAAAGAATCGAACATGAAAAACTAAACATACCTCTGGGGCTTGCTGTTTTTTCATCTGATGCTCTGTCTTCTACCGCTTACGCCACAGATGAATTGCTGATTGCATTATCAGGGACCTATCTTTCCCCGTCTGCAAATTTTATTTCACTTTTTATCATCAGCTTAATTATTCTTCTTGTCGGCATTGTGATTCTATCTTACAGACAGGTGATTCAAGAATACCCTCAGGGAGGGGGCTCTTACACTGTTGCTAAAGAAAATCTTGGAGTCTTGCCTAGTCATATAACCGCCGCCGCCTTGCTTACTGACTATGTTTTAACCGTAGCTGTATCTGTCAGCGCCGGAATAGCCGCGATCACATCCACAGGTGTCATACCTCGATCAGCTACTGTCAGCATGTGCATCCTAGCAGTTTTATTTATTACTACAATAAATCTAAAAGGTCAAAAAGAATCTGGGAAAATACTTGCTGTTCCTGTTTATATTTTTCTTGTTTGTATTTTGGGATTAATTATTACTGGTCTTTTACAAGAACCTTCTAATACGATGCTAGTCAAGCAAGAAGCCAGTAAAGCCGGTCTGGATTTTAGTTCCATAGCTTTTGTGTTAATTTTCTTAAAAGCATTTTCTCATGGTTGCGTAGGTCTTACTGGTATTGAAGCGGTTTCAGATGGAGTTAAAGCCTTCAAAGAACCATCATATAAAAGAGCGAACTCAACGATGCTCATTATGGGTACTTTACTCTCAGCAATTATGTTTGGGACTACTTATCTAGCTTTTAAATTCCAAATCATGCCAAAAGAAGGTGAAACGATGATTTCACAAATTGCCGGTCAAGTTCTTGGATATGGAAGTGCCTTTTATTACATCATGCAGTTTTCGACTTTGGCCGTTTTAGTTTTGGCGGCAAATACAGCGTTTGCAGATTTTCCTAGAATCGCTAATATTCTTGCTTCAGATAGATTCTTACCTCGCCAGCTGATGAACATCGGTGATAGATTGGTTTTGAACAATGGAATCAAGATGCTTGGTTTCTTTTCGTTAATTTTAATTACAGCCTTTCACGGTGATACTCACGCTCTAATTCCTATGTATGCTGTTGGTGTATTTATCTCTTTTACTATTACGCAAGTGGGAATTGTAGTGCACCATTTCAGAGTCAAAGAAAAAGGCTGGAAGCAAAAATCTTTTATTAATGGTTTTGGTGCGCTCGTAACAGCTCTAGTGATGCTACTTATCACTTATGAAAAGTTTTTTGAGGGTGCTTGGCTTATTGTTGTGGTGATTCCAATTATTGTCATGATTTTTAGAGCCATCAGAAGCCACTACGAAAGTATCGCAAGGCAAATTTCTCTTCAACATGTAACAGACTTCAGCTCTCCCTCTAAGCAAGTAGTCTTGGTACTTGTATCTTCGCTAAGTAAAGTTACTCTCTCTGCTCTAAATTACGCAAGATCCATAAATCCAGATATCGTAGAAGCAGTCAGTGTAGATCTAGATCCTAAAGCTACTGAAAGACTCCAAAAAGCTTGGGCAGAATGGACAGCAGACATACCTCTTAAAATTTTGCCGTCGCCTTATAACTCGCTCATAGAGCCAATCACGACTTACTTAGATGAACTTGATGCTCTTTACCCAAATACCTGGATTACAGTTATTGTTCCTGAGTTTGTTACTAAAAAATTCTGGCATTATTTACTTCATAACCAAACTGCTTTTCTGCTCAAAGCCGTATTAAGATTTAAGCGCAGAAAAGTTGTAACCACTGTTAGATACTATATTGATGCCTAGAGCCGTTTAGAATAAGCTATAATTAACTTATGAATTCAAAAACTAAAATCGGTATCGTAGGCTTAGGTCTTATTGGGGGATCCATAGAAAAGGCTCTATCAGCAAATGCCGACAAATATGAAATCTTAACTGTAAGTAAGAGTCAAGCTCGAAATCATAATCTAGAGGATTTGGCTGATGTGGATATTTTATTTCTATGCGGTACCCAAAACGAAATCCCAAAACAACTTGATCAAATCGCTTGCATGATTTCAAAAGCTCGCATTGAAGCAAAAGAGCATATCCCTTTTAGCAAAACCATTATTACTGATGTCGCTTCCACTAAAACTAAAATCGCTAAAACAGCTGAACAATTAGGCTTAGAGAATTTTATTGCAGGACATCCTATGGCAGGTACCGAGCACAAAGGTTACGAATCAAGCTTCCCGACTTTATTCCAGGATGCCAATTGGGTCTTAAATGAATCTAGCGAAAGAACCAAACTTCTTGAAAACATCATCACAAAAGAGCTTGGCGCCAAGATAGTAATCATGGATCCAGAAACACACGATCGGGGAGTCGCTGTTACAAGTCATTTGGCTTTAGTTTTGAGTATTGCTTTAGGTGATATGGTAGATTCTTTACCTCAAGTAAAACAATTAATTGGCCCTGGATTTAAATCTATGACTAGGCTGGCATGCGGAAATTCAGAACTTGGGCGAGAAATTATAAGCTTAAACAGAGACAATATAAAAGAAATCTGGGAGCTTTATAAACAAGAAGTCGAAAGCTTGCTTGAAATCTACGGTTCTGACCTTGAAAAAGAGCTGGAAGAAGTAAAAAATAAACTAAAAATAATACGCGCCTAGCTCATAGTCAAAATATTCAAAAGCTTACATTTACTCATTTTATTAAGACATATTTATTACATAAATTGCTATCATAAATTTTGATCATTTGGCGCATATTAATACCATCCCAAATAATAAAAATCTGACGCATATTATTTACCCAGAAAAAAATTCTGAAGATAATCAGCGTTCGCCTGCGCTTGAAAATAATAATTTTACTCAGGAAACTTTTGAAGAACAAATTAGAGAGCTTATAAACGAAAAAAATAAAAAAACAGAAGGTTTTTTTAAGGATAAAATTTTTGGTTTTTCAAGATTAATATTCAGTAGAGAATCTACTTATCGAGGCTTAATTGATTTATTTGCAGAAGATATTCCCGCAGTACTAGTAGAAGCCCTAAGAGGAAAAGCCGCTTGCTTAGAAGCAATTTTTAAGAACTTTTTGTCAACATCCATGATTTTTGTGGCGCCTTTAATAACTAAGTTTTTAGTTAAATTAAATTTGCCAAAAATCTTTTCTCAAGATGCTCTTAGTAATGCAAGGAACTTAATGCTTTTTAGGCGAGAAGATCTTGATTCGGATCACGATTTTGAAAACGCAAAATCAAGAATTATAAAAGAAGAAATTCAAGACTCTGTTAATCTTGCGAATTTTTTTGGGACTCAAAAAGAAAATTTAGATAAGTATTCAAGGAAGATATTAGGAACTGAAAATTTTTTGGCACAGCTTGAAAGCCACTCAGGTAACCGAGCAAAGATAAACTTTCTAAAAGACAAAGTCTTAGAGCAACAATCATATATAGAAGGAGCTTTTTGGGCTTCAGTACCTTTTTTACAAAGGCTATTTAGAAAGTATGTTCTTGGTGTTGGCAGATTTACGGGCTCTATGAAATATCTAAAAGATAAAGATGCCGATAAATTAGGTAACCAGAAAAATTTTACAGTAAAACAAATTTTTGGTACGCTTGGATCTTTTGCAATAGCGCCTATTTTAATGAAGTTAGGAACTTTCTCTATCAAAAAAGAAAATTGGCTAGAAAAAATTCCTTTTTTTAAGACTCTAAAAAGAAATCTTGATACTAAGCACGGCTACTATCCAAAGCTTGGTGCTTTTTTAACTTATGGAAATATGCCTTTGATGTTTTCTAAGATTTTTAATTCTCAAGATAGATTTGAATTGATGGAAAATGTAATAAGATTTTTTGCCACATTTACTTCTTTATTTTTTGGAGACAGGGTAACAAATGGTAATTTAGCCAAAAAGGCTGATAAGGAGCTAGTTGATAGATTTGGAGCTAGCCCTGGAATTTTATACGAAAAATCATCATCCAAGATTTTCCCCGAAGCGGCTAAATTCCAAGAAGTTTTAGATCGAACTTCCCATGACAAAAACCTGAAGCAAAGAGCCATAGAGCTCTATCAAAAAACATTTTTAAACGGGTTTAGTCTTCACATTGTAGGCACTTTTTTAATAAAATATCTAATAAACTATATAACTCAATTTAGAGTCCAAAAAGCTCTAAAAGCCGTTTAGATAGTCGTTTCCAATAAGATCAAAAATTATAACCAAAGCTTTAGAGCTAAATCTATTATAATTAGCTAAGTGTTTATAGATAAAACCACGATAAAAGTTTCTAGTGGCCAAGGCGGTAATGGCGCTAGTACTTTTCGTCAAGAAAAATTTGTGGCTTTTGGGGGTCCTGATGGCGGTGATGGCGGGCGCGGTGGATCCGTGTTTTTGGAAGCTTGCCCTGATATGACCACTCTGCTTGATTTTCAGTACAAGTCCTATTTTAAAGCTGATGACGGAGATAAAGGCGCGCGCAAAAATATGTTTGGGCGCGGCGGTAAAGATCTGATCATCAAGGTTCCTGTGGGTACCGTCGTGAAAGACCCGATTCAGCAAATAACTATCGGAGATCTTACTAGTCCCGGTCAAAGACTGCTTGTCGCCGAAGGCGGACGTGGCGGGCGCGGTAACGCTCGCTTCAAATCTAATCGCATGCGCGTTCCAAGTTTTTCGGAGCCCGGTGAACCAGCTGTAGAAAGAGAGCTTGAGCTTGAATTAAAAATGATTGCGGATGTGGGAATTATTGGATTCCCTAACGCTGGTAAATCTACTCTTATCTCCAAGCTGAGCGCCGCTAAACCAAAAATCGCTGATTATGCTTTTACTACTATAGTACCCAATCTGGGAGTGGTTTCTAAGCAAGACGGCAATTCTTTTGTGATGGCTGACATACCTGGCTTGATCGAGGGAGCCAGCGAGGGACAGGGACTTGGATTTCAGTTTTTGAGACATATTGAGCGCACTCGCTTACTTATTCACATGGTAGATGTGTGGGGTTTTATCGGTTCTAATGTAGATGCTATCCAAGCTAAATCTCACGAAAACCCGCTCAATAACTTCATTCAAGTAAATTATGAGCTTGCTCATTACAGCGCCGAGCTAAACGAACGCAAGCAAATAATCGTGCTAAATAAAATCGAAGGCTATCCAGACGAAGAACTAATTGCTCTTATAAAAAGCTTCGAGGAGCACACCGGGCTAAAGGTAGGATCCTTTCAGGAAATTAGTGAGCAAAGTTTACCAGATTCCCAGTTTTTAGGTTTGTTTGCGATTTCCACCCTGAGCCAAGAAGGCGTAAACTCTGATTACCAGAGGGTTCCACGCGGACTTTTTGTACTAAAAGATTTTGTGGAGAAGTGCTTGGATTTGATTCCGCGCGAGACAGAAGAAATAATTATCGATGAGGATCCGTTTGCTACAGATCATGATGATACTGGCTTTGAGATTATAAAAGAAGATCAATCCGACAGGACTGTTCGCTGGGTGGTGCATTGCGGCAAGATCGAACGGATCATGAAACTCACTAAGCTAGATGATTTGGAGTCTCTAAATTATTTGTTCCGAAATTTAAAAGCCCTCGGGATAATTAATGCTGTAAAAGCAAAAGGTGCAAAAGAAGGCGATTCGATTAATCTTGATGGTGTTGATTTTGAACTTACGGAAGCTGTTTTGGCGATTCCAGCTTAATTCCTGTCGGCCAAAAATTTATTAAAGCAGAACTTAGCAAGCCTAAAAACACAGGTTCGACTTTTTGGAAATCTATAAGACCCTGATCCTGAGCCAAAAACCAAGCAAGCGTAATAATGAAACTAACTATAATAGAAATAAAAATTTGATTAGGATGAGGTTTTTTCTTCAGGAAAAATATACTTAGAAGCGGAATCAAAAGAGCAGAAATAGCAAGACTACCTCTAAGATAAATTATTTTAAACAGTGAAGTAAAGCAAAGCGCAATCAGCAAGCCGATTATAACGACCACAAGTAAAAACACGCGATTGAGTTTTATGATCTTGTCGGCTGGTAAATTTAACGCTCTGCCAAAAAAATCATAGCTAAGAGACATCGCTGAGCTAAACACAAGCGAATCTAATGTCGAGAGCACGGTAGCAATTAAGCCCGCGAAAAACACTCCACGAAAAAACACAGGCAAGGTCTGCCCAGCAAACAAAGCCAAAGACAGCTTAGGATCAGCGTTTGGCATGACAGCATAAGCGTAGATCCCACTAAAAGTAACCATTAAATCAAAAATTACCCAAAAAACTACAGCAAGTAAAATTCCGTTTTTTGCAGTTTTGGAGTCTTGTGCAGAATATGTAACCTGATAAAAACTAGGACTCACAAAGGTCCAGCAAGCGATCAAAAACCATGCTAGAAGCTGTTGCCAATCCCAAGCGCCGGCAAGATGCAAGTGATCTGCCGGAACCTGCGCCACTAAAAAATCCCATCCACCATATTTAAAAATCGCAAAAGGCAATAAACAAGCAAGACCCAAAAACATAAAACAAAACTGGATGAAATCCGCATAAATAAGGGCTTTATAAGCACCTTTCATCGTATAAACCAGAGGGATACAAGCACAGATTACCGTGGCTAATTGGGTATCAAGCCCAAATATCATTCCAAATATCAAACCCAAAGATAAAATATAAGAAGCCGGGGTCTGCAACAAAGTATTCACCAAAGCCGCTACTAGAGCGGATTTCCGTCCATAATGTTTTTCGATTTGATCAGGAATACTAAGAAGCTTACTAGAATTGATTTTTGGGGCCAAAAAAAATGCAAAAAACAAATAAATGACATACCAAAAAAGACCTTGCGATAACCAATTCACAAGACCATAACTAAAGGCGATTTCGCCTACACCTAGTATATTCCCGTACCAAGTACTGACTAAACTTGCAGTAAAAAAGGGCAGGGTCAGCTTCCTACCAGCCAAAAAATAAGAATCGCAACTAGTCTCAGAACTAGATTTAATGAAGAATCTAACGCCAAGCAAAGAGCTAATAAAAAGGAATATGATGATATAGTCTAAAAACTCTAAGTTCACCTAAAACTAATCTAGTTTAATTTTCTTAATTTAAGCCAAAAACAGCCCAGGATTAAAAAAGCTTAATCTTTCACCTGTCAATACATCGCCCAAGCTGGCTTTTTATAAGCATCATTCAAGAAGTCCCCCCGAATCGAACATAAAAAAGCCATACTCTTAAGTATGGCTTTTTTACTTTTAAGCCTCATAAAACTGCGCGCGTGAACACTAACGCGCGAGAGAAAAGCCCCGCACAAACACAGTCACTAACCTTCTTTTAGTCCGCTAACAGCGATACCCCGAACAAAATATTTTTGAGTAATTAAAAAAAGCACAATAATCGGCAAAGCCATAATCAAAGTTATCGCCATCAAAGGTCCCCACTCCGCGCCACCGAGACGAGACTGGAACTGCTGAAGCGCTAAAGAAAGCGTGTATTGATTCTCATCAATCAAAAATATACTTGGCTTCAATAAGTCATTCCAACTAATCAAGAATTGAAAGAGAGCGACCACCATTAAAGCCGGGCGTGCAAGCGGCATATAAATGTCCCACCAAATCTGGATTTCACCAGCACCAT
>Ga0315900_10010646_pt1 | contig 11483 bp, 9 predicted proteins | sample LakEriMetagenome_FD_203521 | JGI IMG/M metagenome (GOLD analysis project Ga0315900, IMG submission 203521) | Freshwater fungal communities from buoy surface, Lake Erie, Ohio, United States - Buoy 12 MA114 | ecosystem: Environmental > Aquatic > Freshwater > Lake > Lake biofilm | place: USA: Lake...
AGCGTTTCTATTGAGCATACCGCGAACTGCGAACCAAGAATCTTTGATGAACATCCAGATCGCTACTGTCTGTGACTACGCCGCCGATTATCAGGGCAAACTGTGCATCCAGGGCGCGTTCGACACGCTTTGCGCGCAGAATTTCCCTGTGGTGCATCCTCAGTGCTCCATCGCCATCCGTGTGATCTTCCAGCCGGACGACACCGGGGCGCACGAGTTTGTGATCCGCTGCGTCGATCCCGAGGGCAAGGAATGCCTGCCGGCGACGCCGCCCATCCAGATGGATGTGAAGTTTCCGTCCCAGTTCATCCCGTTCGTGTCGCGGAACATCGTCTATTCCCTCCAGCATGTGAAGTTTGAGCGCCAGGGGCTGCACCGCTGGCTGGTGCAGCACCACGGTGACACCGTGGCGAGCATTCCCCTGCGTGTGACGTTGTTTGACGACCGACGCGCCGCCACCGGCCCCGCAGGCTAGCCGATCATGACCACTTCCAAGCCCCAATCCCATTCACAGACCGGCACTCCCGCCGGCACGCCGGTGCGCCAGTTGTCCGTGTTTCTGCACAACCGCGTCGGCGCGCTCATGGCGTTGGTGAAGTTGCTCGCCGAGCATCGCATCGAAGTGCTCGGCCTTTCCTTGCAGGACACCACCGAACTGGCGCTGGTGCGCATGGTGCCGAGCGATCCCGAGACCGCGGAGATGCTCTTCATCGAAAAAGGCATCCCGCATGCCGTTTGTCCCGTCACCGTTGTCGAACTGCGCGAGACGGATCACACACTTGTGCATGCGCTCTCCGCTCTTTTGTCCGCGGAGATCAATATCGACTTCAGTTACGGCCTCTTTGTGCGGCCCACGGAGCACCCCTTGTTTGTGCTGCACCTTGATGCGCCTGAGCTCGGAGCCGAGGTGCTCTCCAGCGCGGGGTTCAAGGTGCTGACGCAGGAGGATTTGAGCCGCTAGCCGCATTTGAAGTGTTCAGCATGAATTGCGGCGCGAGTTGCGAGATGAAGTTGCGCGCATCCTCCACGGCCCCCAGTTCGATAAAGGGATCCTCCTGTCCGACACGCTGTTCTGGGAGCGGCACGAAGATGGAGGCCATCGCCCAGCGGTGCTGGATGTTGCGGAAGGTGGAGTCGAAATAGGACAGAAAAACGTGCTCGTAGTGATCCGCGCACGCGGTGCCGTCGGAGCCGATGTACCAGTAGAAATTCACCGCGCGCGTCCTGATGCGCACACCGGGCTGCGGCTCAGCGTCGCGGAAGATGCGCATCATCATCATCGTGACCTCACGTCCGTCCGCGAGGCGCAGGGTCAGGGGCGTGCGGTCGGTCACCGTCCAGCCCTGATTGGGCAGGCAGACCTCGGGACGATGCAGGCTGCGTTTCACGAAGCCGCTGAGAATCACCGTGGTCATGATCTGCCGGCCGGTGGATGAGGAATACAGGTTGCGCACCAGTTTCACGCCTTCATCGAGGAGGTTTTTCTCCTGCGCGGTCATGTCGTACTCGCGCCCTTGGTAATCGCCGAGGCTGAGCGGCAGTTGCAGCCTCACGCCCGGCTCGGCCACATGAAAGCTGATGTCCGTGCCCGCGCAGATGCCCAGCGCCGCCAGCGGCAGCAGGATCGCGGCCGCCAGTTGGGCCCATGTCCTGCGCGGGGCCTGGATGGCGGCGTTTTCGACTCTGGAGCTGCCTCCCGCGACACGGCGCTGCATGTTGCGCTTCATTTCGCGGCCTTCAAAGAGCCAGCACAGCGCGAACATGCCCGCCAGCGCCACGCCAAACACCGCGAAGCCGGCGAACATGTGGTAGGGCGACATCTCCTGATGTTCGCCCATTCGCCGTCCGACGGCGAACTCGCCGCCAAACATCAGCGTGCCTGCCACGAGAAGCAGCAGCCTCACCACGTTTCCCGCCACCGCCAAGGGCACCGCGCAGACAAACAAAATCAGCCGTGAGCGCGGCTGCCGCAGCGCCAGGTAGCCCAGCAGGGCCGAGATCATCATCAGCGCGAAGAGGGAATTGATGCCGCTGCACTTCGCGTCCACGTCCAGGCTGAACGCGGCGCCGATCTCGATGCCACGGGCCGCGTCGGGCGCGGATTGCAGCGCAGAGCCCTCGCTCACCGCATCCACGCCCACTAGGCGCAGCAGTGAGGCGGCCATCGCCGCCGTCTTGGGGCGCAGCGGGGAGGCCAGGGAGTCCTCCAACGGCTGCATCGGCCATGAGAAAAACAAAAACAGCCACGCAAAAAACAGCGCGCGCATCCACGCCATTCCGGCCACCAGCAGGACCATGCCGGCCAGCACAAACTGCACCGCCAGAAAGCCGGGGTAGCCCGTGTCCGCTTTGTAACCCAGCCAGAAGAAAAACAATCCGGCCGCGAGCGGCAGCAGCCCCAGCCAGTCGCCCCGTAATGGCAGGCCGCGCAGCAGATCCCGCCGCAACCACACCAGCCAGCCGACGAGGACAGGAACCACAAGGCAGAACTGCCAGTCGGAGTACTTGCTCACCCAGCGCGCCCATCCGGTCAGGATGCTCTGACGCCTGCCGAAGTCCCACTGCTGGTAAGGCCACGCCAGAAACAGCGCGATCACCACCGCGGCCAGGCCCCAGAAGACCGCCTGCTTCAGCATTCTGCCGCTTTTTTCCTCGGATGGCGATGCCGGGAGGTTGGCGGGCAGTTCAGAGGCATGAGTCGATTCGGTTGGCATGAGCAGGTTGACTGACAAAGGCTGGCTCTGTTTGTTGCATCTGGCAACTTTCATCACGTCACATCATCGTTCCAAACTCCACATGCCCGATTTATTTTCCCCCTACGACCCGAAGGACCAGGAAGAGGTCATGGAAAAGCCCGGGCCGGCGCACAATGCGGACAAGACGGCCGCCGCCCCAGCCAAGGATGACCTGCCGTTGCATCGTGACACCACCGTGCAGGCTCCGAACGTGAGACGTTCACAACTCACCCGCAGGCATGTGTTCATTTCGCTCGCCGCCTCCATCATCGCCGGCCTGGTTGCCCTGTATGCCGCAAAGAATTATGTGGATCAGAAGATCAGCCTCATGGCTTCAAATTCCGTGCCTGCGTCTGCTCCTGCCAGCATTGAGGGCGGGGCCGAAAAGGCCGCCGCCGAGCAGATCGCCGCGCTTCAGAAGCAGGTCGATGTCATGCGGCGCGAGCAGCTTCTTTTGCAGCAAAACACACGTGAGTCGTTGCAGGGCATCTCCGAGGCCTTGAAAAATCCCAAGCTCGTCCCCCAGGCTGCCCCGGCCACGGCCGAGCAGCCCGGCGTTCCCCGCATCGCCGACATGAAGCCGGACATCTCCCCCACGCAGGAGGAGTTCATCCTGCTCAAGGAGCGCAATCGTCTGGCGCAATACGCGGACGAGGCCATCGCCACCGGGATGCGCAAGCCGCTGGAGGTCCTCATCGAGTACATGCGCGATCCCGACGCCAGGCACCTGCACGAGGCGGCGAAGGCCGAATACATGCGCGCCGTGCGCTCCGTCCAGTTCATCCAGCGCGAGGATCCCGGCTACCGCCTGCCCGTGGCCGAGCTTTTCAAGAACCAAAACATCCGCGACGAGGCCGACGTGAAACCTGAAGCCCTGCTCAAGCTCCTCGCCGATCAGCAGCAGCCCTGGGAGGTGCGTCTGCGCGTCTGCTTCCTCCTGCTCGGCAGCGAGCTGCCGGAGACGAACGCCAAACTCATCCAGGCCATCAAGGAGGATCCGTCGCTCGACGTCGCGAAGCATGCCCAGCTTGCCCTCGAGCAGCGCATCAAGCGCCGCTTCCGCATCTTTGACATCCCCGCCATCGAAGCCTGGGCCGAGTCACAGAAAAAGTAACATCACAGCGAACGGAGCACCGCGAACCGCCAAAGCATGAAAACCCTTTTCCTCACCAACGAATACCCGCCTCACATCTACGGCGGCGCCGGCGTCCACGTCGAATACCTCTCCCGCGAGCTGGCGAAGCTCATGCAGGTCGATGTCCGTTGCTTCGGCGACCAGGACAGCCAGGACGGCAGCCTTCAGGTCAAAGGCTTCGGCCTCGACACCTCGAAATGGGACTGCCCGCTTAATTTGAAGTCCGTCTTCGGTGCCTTGCAGCGCTGCCTCGACTTCAACACCCACGGCATCGACGCCAACATCGTCCATCTGCACACCTGGTATGCGCACTTCGGCGGCATCCTCGCCAAGCTCAACTATGGCGTGCCCATGGTGCTCACCGTCCACTCGCTCGAGCCGCTGCGCCCCTGGAAGCGCGAGCAGCTCGGCCACGGCTATGACTTCACCGTCTGGCTCGAAAGCACCGCGCTCAAAATGGCCGACGCCGTCATCGCCGTCTCCGAGGAGACGAAAACCGACCTCCTGCGCCTCTTCGACCTCGATCCGCACAAGATCCACGTCATCCACAACGGCATCGACCTCGATGAATACCACCGCGTCGAGGCCCCCGACGTGCTGCGCAAGCACGGTGTCGATCCCGACAAGCCCTACGCTCTCTTCGTCGGCCGCATCACGCGTCAGAAGGGCATCATCCACCTCGTGCGCGCCATCCAGCACTTCGATCCCGGCTTCCAGGTCGTCCTATGCGCCGGAGCGCCTGACACCATCGAGATTAAGGAGGAGATGGAGGCCGCCGTCGCCGCCGCCAGCGCGAAACGACCCGGCATCGTCTGGATTCAGTCCATGCTGCCCGTGCCGGAGAAGATCGCCATGTACTCGCACGCGGACGTCTTCGTCTGCCCGTCCATCTACGAGCCCTTCGGCATCATCAACCTCGAGGCCATGGCCTGCGAGACCGCCGTCGTCGCCAGCGCCGTCGGCGGCATCAAGGAAGTCGTCGTTGAAGGCGAGACCGGCTATCTCATCCCGCTGGAGCAGCAGACCGAAAGCCCCTTCGAGGCCGTGCATCCCGAAAAATTCGCCCGCGACCTCGCCGCCGCCGTGAACAAGCTCATGGCCGATCCCGCTTTGCGTGACCGCATGGCCAAAGCAGGCCGCCAACGCGCCGTGGACCACTTCAGTTGGAAATCCATCGCCCGCAAGACGCTCGCGCTCTACAAGACGCTCGCGGGGTGAGTGCTCACCCCAGCTTCCACCCTGCACGCGGCTCGCGCTTCAGGAAGCGGTTCGCGGCCTCGTTGTTGGTGATTCGCATGGCTTTGGCATCCCAGACGATCTTCCCGCCGGCGCGATGGGCGACGTTGCCGAGGTGATTCGCCTCGGTGAGCGGGCCGGCGTAGCTGAAGGGGCTGCCGGTGGGCGTGCCGTTCTTGATGGCGGCCAGAAACTCGGCGTGGTGGCCGGGGGAGTCGGCGATGAAGGGTTTCGGACGCTGGAAGTCTTTGAAGTCAGCCTCCGGCAGCAGGACGTGCTTGCCGTAGTCGGAGAGCAGCATGCCTTTGTCGCCGACGAAGAGCACGCCGCTGCTCCACTTGCTGATGAGGGGATCGTTTTTCCACACGTCCGGTTTGGAAGCGCCCTGATGCCAGTGGACCTTGCACGCGGGCATGTCGCCGCGCGGGCCGTAGTCATACACAGCATGCATCGAGGCCGGGGCGATCTCGGGATGCGGCTCGGGGCCGAAGGCCTCGACGCTGAGCGGCGCGTCGAGCTTCAGCGCCCAGAAGGGCAGGTCGTTCCAATGACTGCCGAGGTCGGACATGGTGCCGTTGCCGAAATCCCACCAGCGATACCATTTCGGGCCGGGGAAATAGACGCTGCTGTAAGGCCGCATGGGCGCGGGGCCGATCCACAGGTCCCAATCGAGATACGGCGGCGGTGTTTCGGCCACGGTGGGCCGTTCGGTGACATAAACGATGTCGCCGTTTTTCTCCGCGTCCTCCTTGCTCTGCAAACCCCAGGCACGCGACACGCACACATGCGCCTCGGTCACTTTTCCAATCGCGCCGCTTTGGATTAGCTCGACGACACGGCGGTAATTCGGCATGCCGTGAATCTGCGTGCCCATCTGCGTGACGACACCGGCCTCGGCGGCGGCCTGGGTGATCAATCGCGCCTCGGCGACGTTGTGCGTGAGCGGTTTCTCGCAATAGACCGGCTTCTTCATCAGCAACGCGGGCAGCGTGGCGTACGCATGGGTGTGCTCGGTCGTGCTGATGACCACGGCGTCGATCTCGCCGGCGCTCAGCTCGTCGTAGAGCTTGCGGAAGTCGCGGAACTTCCGCGCCTTCGGGAAGGTCGCGCCCGCGCGGTCGAGGTTCTCGCCGTTCACATCGCACAGCGCAATGACATTCTCCCGCGGTTCAAGCGGCGGAGGCGGTTGCGCGCCCGCGTCGGTCTTCGGGGCGTCTTTCTTCGCGTTGTTCCCGCGTGGCGGCGTGTAGAGCGCCATGCCGGTCAGATCCTTGATGTTCCCCGCGCCGCGTCCACCGACACCGATGAAGACGAGGTTCAGCTTGTCGTTCGGTGAACGAGAACTGACGATGGCAGGAAAGCCAAACGCGGCGGCGGCAGTGGCGCTGCGGGTGAGAAACTGACGGCGGGAGGAAACGGGCTGGTTGGCGCTCATGATGCCATTACAACGCGTCTCGAAGGCAGAGTTTCATGTTTCAGGTTCAAAGTTCCAAGTTTCAGAATGGGCGTGCATCGCGGCCGAACTTGAAACCTGAAACTTTAAACTTGGAACTCAGCGTTCCTTTTTCTTCCCACCGCCTTTTCGCGGTCCGTTGAGCGGCTTGTCGGGATCGTATTTGGGATTCCGCTCGGGAATCTGCGCGCCGGTGTCCTTCAGCCAGGTGTTGAGCTTGTCGCGGAGCTGCATGGCGCGGACGGAGTCATGCGGGGCGCGGTTGTCCACCTCGCCGGCGTCGAGCTTGAGGTTGTAGAGCTCGACGTGGTTGTCCTCGTGGAACTGGATGAGCTTCCAGTCGCCTTCGCGGATCGCGCTGTAAGGCGTGGCGCTGCCGGGATGGTAGTGCGGGTAGTGCCAGTAGATCGCCTCACGCTTGAGCGTGCCAGTTTCGGTGAGCAACGGCATGAGCGATTCGCCATCGACCATCTGTTTGTCCTTGAGCGGTGTCTGCGTGGCTTCGAGCAGCGTGGGAACGTGGTCGTAGGTAATGACCGGCACGTCGCAGGTGCTGCCGGGCTTCACCTTGGCCGGCCAGGAGATGATGAGAGGGATGTGGACGCCGCCTTCGTAAGCGCTGCCTTTGCCCCAGCGCGCCGGGCTGTTGTCCGTGGGGCCGCGTGACCAACCGTTCGCATTCACGGTCCCGCTGAGGCCGCCGTTGTCGCTGGTGAAGATGAAGATCGTGTTCTGGTCGAGGCCCAGCTCCTTCAACTTCGCGCGCAGCGCGCCAACGCTGTCATCCACGCTTTCGACGAGCGCCGCATACACCGGATTGCTGTGGCCACCGGCGGCCTTTTTGGCCTGATACTTCGCGATGACCTCCTTCTTGCCCATGATCGGCGTGTGAACGGCGTAATGCGGCAGATAGATGAAGAAGGGCTTCGACTTGTTCTTCTCGATGAATTGCGCGGCTTCATTCGTCAGGCGGTCGGTGAGGAACTCATCCTGCGGCCCGTCCGGCAGCGTGGCGATCTTGTAGGGCGAAAAATAGCTCGGGGGTGAGCCGCCGTGCGTGCCGCCAATGTTCACATCGAAGCCATGCTTTGCCGGATAGAACTCCTCGTTGCCCAGGTGCCACTTCCCGATGCTCGCGGTCGCGTAACCGCGTGTCTTGAGGCGTTCGGCGATGGTTTCCTCCTCCAGCGGCAGTTGCATCGTCCAATTGGGGACGACGAGCCGGCCGTTGTCCGGTACATGACCGGCGATCCAGTCCGTGATGTGCAGCCGGGCAGGGGCTTTGCCCGTCATCATGGCCGCACGCGTCGGCGAGCAGACCGTGCAGGCCGAATACGCCTGCGTGAAGCGCATGCCGTCCTTCGCAAGCTGGTCGATGTGCGGCGTCTCGTAGTATTTCGAGCCGTAGCAGCCGAGGTCGGTCCAGCCCATGTCGTCGATGAGCATGACGATGATGTTGGGCGGCGTGTCGGCGGCCTGAGTGGTGACATGCCATACCAAACAGGCGGCAAGAAAAATGAAGCGGAACATGGTGGTAATTCATGCACTCCGCTCAGGCTCCAATCAATCGCGTTTTGCACAAGCGCGGCATGAGAAAAGACGGCAGCCCAACAGCAACCAGCTTATGAAAAACACCAGACCAAACTGACCAGTTTTGGTTATAAACATCCGGAGAAGGGCTATCGTTCTAGCTGTAGCCCCAGGACGTCTGAAAATAAGGGGATGTTCAATCGGGGTTAACCCAAAACTTGAATCGAAACGGGCTGGGCAGGCATGGTAAAGCTATCATTGATGCAACACCCCACATTTTATGCAGAAGGCAGTCCCAACCAATGTATAACGCACGGTCAGACTGCTGGTTTCAACGCGACTTCGTTAATGCATCCTCCATCGACATCAATGGCGGAAAATTCCAAACGATGGCTTGCCGCACCTGTTTTGGAGATGGCCTGCATGTCGTTTGGAGGTAGCGATGCCTGGGTGGTTAGGAATTCTGGCGAGTGCGTGGAATTGCTTATGAGTGCCAAGGGAAGGGCTCCTGGAGAATGGGAGCTTGGCCTGATGAAAAGCAGCCATGAACGCGGCTTGGGTGACAGGCAGTTCATGATTTACAGCAACTGCGGGAGAAACCTCCTCTGTGCTGATCTGATGCCTGTGGCAGAGAGTGATGGATCTTTATTCACTTTCGCCATCCTATTTGAAGGATTCATCAAAATCACGGAACGTTCCTCGGGTATGCTGGATGCGTTCCGGTGCAGCATTCAGGTGATGATGAGTTGTCAGATGGAGAAACGATCACTGGATCGACATCTCCAAAAGGAAGATGTGAATGCCGTGTGTGCAGGTTGTCGCCGTTTGAAAACTCGAACTCATGGCTGGCTGCACTGGGATGACCACTTTTTCATCACGCAGGGAAGGGCGCCCTCCCACATCATTTGTGAGTCTTGTGCGGCGAAGATAGACGGCCCAAGCCTCAATTAAATGTCATCCTGGCAATTTCTGAAGACATGCAGCGAAATCATGCCTTAATTGTGCCTAAGTAGAAGAAATGTCTGTCATTGAACCAAACCTCAAGAAGCTTGGCCTTGTCGAAGATGACAAGGTGATGAAATTATATTTGGAGAAACTCCTGCGGGCACAGCCAGGCGTAGGCGTCGTTAAGTCTTGGGAGAGTGCCGAGGCCTTTTGGGAAAGCCCTGAAAGAGACGAATTGGAAATCCTTCTCGTGGATCTGGAACTGCCAGGCCAGGGGGGTATTGAGCTGATCCGGAAAGTTCGAAGGCTGCATCCTGGCATGACAGCCATCGTACTCACTTCATCAAATGATCCCCGTGATGTTTTTTCTGCCATCCGTGGAGGTGCGTCGGGCTATTTGATCAAGCAGGCAGGTCCTGATGAGTTGCTGCGAAGTCTCGAGGCTGTGGTGAGGGACGGGCTTACCCTCAGTCCGGTCATTGCACGTCTTGTGGTGGATGAGTTTTTCAAAAACGACGATGTTCTGTCAGCAACTGCCAGCCGGGCCAAATCCTTCGAAAAACTGACCAGACGTGAGCAGGAGGTTCTCAATGCCCTGGCAAAATTTGGTACAGCAAAAGAGACGGCGAATGCTCTTGCCCTCAGCCATGAGACGGTTCGAGTTCATATGAAAAAAATCTACCAAAAACTCCATGTGAAGTCGAAGGCTGAGGCTGTGGCCGTTCTGGCGCGTAGCCGTAACGGATCGGATTAGCTTGCCGCTAGAATGTGTCGGAGTGTTATGGATGCCAGATGGAGCTGGCCTTTAATGCTGTCTTCAAGGCGGCGTGAAACTTTCTGACGGCTCTTCACGGCGGATTCCAAGGCCCTGCAGCCATCCACCAGGGCATCCATGCCAAAGACAGAACTCGCGCCACGCAGCGTGTGGGCTTCCTTTCTTGCGGATTCAAGGTCATCTTTCTTCAAGGCCTTGGTGATGCGCTGCATACGGGCTGATGATTCTTCCAGCCAGATTTGGGCAAGCTGCACTGCTTCTTCGCGTCCGATCTGGCGCACCAACTGGTCGAAGTGGCCGGCGGCTTTCGTGGCTGGCAATGAATTCGCTTTCGAGTCTGAGTGAGAATTGCGTGAGATGCCCGCCAGCATGTCGGCCAGGGTATCGGAGTCGAACGGTTTCGAAAGATGCTCGTCCATGCCGGAGTCGATGCAGCGCTGGCGTTCCTCCGGCAATGCGCTCGCAGTCATGGCGATGATTTCGCAGCGTGTCCCGCTGGTGCCTTGTCGTCGCTCCAATTGACGAATTTTTCGTGTGGCAGCATGCCCGTCCATGACCGGCATCTGGCAGTCCATGAGTATGGCGTCGAACTGGTGGCGCTGAAACGCTGCGACGGCATCCTTGCCATTCACAGCCACGGTGGATTCGCAGCCGAGGGTTTCAAGCAGCAGGCAGGCGAGCCTTGCATTCACACGGTTGTCTTCCGCCACAAGCACACGAAGTCCGAGTTGGGGGCGATTTGGGGCAGTTGCCTGGTGTTTTTTACTCTTGGAAACAGAGCAGACCGCTTGTCGCAAGGCCTTGCGGTGGGCGGGCAGCGTTATGACCTGCGCATCTTGCACCGGCGGTGGTCCGTTGTCATCGCTGGCGTTGAGGAGTATCAGGCGCACAGGTCTTCTGGCTACTCGTTTGCCTGACATTGACTTCATCCAAGCTGCGCTGACGATGAGCATATCATCTTCGCCGGAGAGTTGTGACAGTGTCTGGGCAAGACGGGCGCGTTTGATCTCATGCAATTCAACCTTCAGTCCGGAGAGCGAACTGCGGATGCATTCACGCAGGCGTGGGGATTCATGGCCAATCCAAACATGCTGTTGCTTCGCCGTCGGCCGGGGCCTGGCTGCGCGATGACGTGCTTTCGTCACAAGCGGTACACGGAACCAGAACTGTGATCCCTTGCCCGGCTTGCTGGAGAGGCCCATCTCGCCACCCATCGCAACCACGAGTCTTTTACAGATCGCGAGGCCTAGTCCCGTGCCTCCGAAGCGGCGTGAAAGAGAGCTGTCCAGCTGGCTGAAGGGTTTGAACAAGCGATCAGTCGCCGACTGTGAGATTCCGATGCCTGTGTCCACAACACGGAACTCAATTCCGTCTTCGAGGTTCATGGCCCGAACAGTGATGTGGCCCTTATCGGTGAACTTGACAGCGTTGCCAACGAGGTTGAGCAGGACCTGCCGCAGGCGACCTGCGTCACCCAAGATGACGTCAGGCAGAGCGGGATCGATGATCGTCACGAGTTCGATCCCTTTTGAAAACGCCTCCTGATAAAGAAGGTCGGCCACTCCCTCCACTAAGTCTTCGATGACCACATCCTGCTCCCGCAGTTCCAACTGGCCGGCCTCGATCTTGGCAAAGTCGAGGATGTCATCAATGATAGAGACGAGGGCGGCGCCG
>Ga0315900_10010648_pt1 | contig 11481 bp, 6 predicted proteins | sample LakEriMetagenome_FD_203521 | JGI IMG/M metagenome (GOLD analysis project Ga0315900, IMG submission 203521) | Freshwater fungal communities from buoy surface, Lake Erie, Ohio, United States - Buoy 12 MA114 | ecosystem: Environmental > Aquatic > Freshwater > Lake > Lake biofilm | place: USA: Lake...
GTCCCGCATCTCGGGGCGCTCGCCGACGAGATGTGCTTCATCCATTCGCTCACGGGAAAGACGAACACGCACGGCCCCGGTGAAAACTTCATGGCGACTGGCTTCACGCTCGACGGTTTCCCCAGCATGGGCGCGTGGACGACCTATGCGCTCGGCAGCGAAAACGACACGCTCCCCGCCTACGTCGCGATCCCCGATCCGCGCGGCGCGCCGCAATCCGCGGGCAACTTCTGGGGCCCCGGCTTCCTGCCCGCGGCGTTCCAGGGCACCGACTTCAACGCCACGCAGCCGCTGCGCAACCTCTCGCGTCCAGCCGAATTTTTACCCGCGACCGATCGCGCCACGCGGGAATTCATCGCCACGCTGAACCGGCATCACCTCGAGCGCTTCCCCGGCGACTCGGAACTCGCCGCGCGCATCTCCAGCTACGAACTCGCCGCACGAATGCAGCTCTCAGTCCCGGAAGTCGCCGACATTTCCTCGGAGCCCGCGCACATTTTGAAAATGTACGGTGCCGACCAATCGGGCAATCCCGTGAGCGATCTCAAGGCCGCCTACGCGCGCAACTGCATCCTCGCCCGCCGGCTCGTGGAAAAGGGCGTGCGTTTTGTGCAGCTCTTCAACGGCGCGTATCAGACCGGCGGCGAGGGCGTGAGCAATTGGGACGGCCACAAGTCGCTCCAGCCGCAATACGTGAAGCACGGCGAAGTCATGGACCAGCCCACCGCCGCGCTCCTCGCCGACCTCAAGCAGCGCGGCCTGCTCGCCGACACGCTCGTCGTGTGGTGCACGGAATTCGGCCGCATGCCCACCTTCCAAAAAGGCGCGAGCGGCCGCGACCACAACCCGAACGGCTTCACCGCATGGCTCGCTGGCGCGGGCGTGAAAAAGGGCTTCAGCTTCGGCGCGACGGATGAATTCGGCTACAAGGCCGTCGAGAACGTCGCCACCGTCTATGACTTCCACGCCACGATCCTCGACATCCTCGGCCTCAACCACGAGCGCCTGTCCTTCTACCACAACGGCATCGAGCGCCGGCTCACTGATGTGCATGGGCATGTGATCAAGAGCATGCTCGCGTGAGGCTCGGGCGCTCCTTCTTCCTGACTCTTTGCCTCGGTGCCTTCGCCCAGGCGGACGCAGCGGTTGCGCTGCCGGGGAAGCTCGCGCCATTGATCGAGCAGGGCTGCCTCGAATGCCATGACAAGGACACGGCGAAGGGCGGGCTCGATCTCACGGCGCTCGCGTTTGACCTGAAGGATCACAGCACGCGCGAGCGCTGGGTGCGAATCCACGACCGCGTGGCGAAAGGCGAGATGCCGCCAAAGGCGGAGACATTGCCCGAGGCTGAGCGCGCCGCGCTGGTGAAGTTGCTCGCCACAGCGATTCACGACGCTGACTTCGCGGAGGTTCTGGCGCACGGACGCGGGCCATTGCGCCGGCTGAATCGCGAAGAGTACGAGCAGAACCTTCGAGACGTGCTGCAGCTCCCGAACCTCGATATCCGCGACATGCTGCCGGAGGATCGCGAGGGGTATCACTTCAACAAGGCCACGGAGATGCTCGACATGTCGCGCGTGCAACTGACGGCGTATCTCGACGCCGCCGAGGCTGCGTTGCGCCAGGCGATGGCCGCCTCGGACAAGCCGGCAGTGGCGACGAAGTTCCGCGCCGTGGGCACCGCGCTCTTCTCCGCGCTCGACACGTTCGGCGAGCGCGAGGCGATGTTCTTCGCCCGGAGCAATCAGGCGGTGGCACCGGATCGTCTGACGGCGAAGGAGGACGCGGAGCGGGCTGCGAAGGATGACACGCTGGAGCTGGCATTGTTTCGCTCCGCACACTGGCCTTACTTCGGTTACCCGCGCGGCTTCGTCGCGAAGCTGCCGGGTGAATACCGGGTGCGCTTTTCCGCGCGGGCCGTGTTGCAGCAGCCGGGCTACACACTCACGCCCGCGAAGCAGCCGGTGCCGATGACTTTCCGCGCGCGCAAATCCTCCGGGCCCGATGTCTCCGGCGACGTTCGCGCGACCGGCGGCATCATCGATGTGCAGCCGGAGATGCGGACGTTCGAGACCGTCATCCGCCTGCGCGAGGGCGAGACTTTCGAATACAGCCTGCTCGGCCTGCCGGTGCCGCTCGCGCGCAACGTGAATGGCGGGCCGCCAACGTATCGCTACCCGCCGTTCCCCGAGGGCGGGCAGCCCGGCGTCGCGTTCCAGTGGATCGAGGTCGAAGGCCCGCTTGCACCGGAAATTTGGCCGCCGGCGTCGCATCGCGTGCTGTTCGGCGATTCGCCAACGAACGATGCCAAAACCCTGCTGCGCCGCTTCGTGAGCCGTGCCGCCCGCGAGCCGGTCTCCGAGGAAACGCTGAGGAAGTTCGACGATCTCATCCGGATCCGTCTCGAAAAAAAGACGCCTTTCGCCGAAGCCATGCTCGCGGGCTACAAGGCATTCCTCTGCTCCGGACACTTCCTCTATCTGCGAGAGCCGGAGCGCGCCGACGACCATTTCGCCATCGCATCACGGCTCTCTCATTTTCTCAGCAACACGCGACCCGATGCCAGGCTGAGTGAATTCGCCGCCAGCAAGCTTCTCCGCGATCCCGCAATGCTCCGCGGCGAGGCCGAACGCCTCATCGCGGGCGCTGGCTTCGAGCGGTTCATGCGCAACTTCACCGACTACTGGCTCAACCTCCGTCACGTCCGCCGCGACGAGCCGGATATCCGCCTCTACCCCGAGTATCGCTTCGACGACTACCTCGTGGAGAGCATGGAGATGGAGACGCGCACATTCTTTGCCGCGATGATCCGCGACAACCTGCCGGCGCGCGTGCTCGTGGATGCCGATTTCACCTATGCCAACGACCGCCTCGCCCGGCACTACCGTCTCGCGCCGCTCGACGGTTCGGCGATGCGCAAAGTCGCGTTGCCAAAGGATAGCCCGCTCGGCGGACTGCTCACGCAAGCTGCGATTCTGAAAGTCACCGCGAATGGGACAACCACGTCACCGGTCATTCGCGGCGCGTGGATCATGGAGCGCCTCATTGGGGAGCCGCCGCCACCGCCGCCCCCGAGCGTGCCCGCCGTGGAGCCGGACATTCGCGGCGCGAAAACCATTCGCGATCTGCTCGCGCTGCACACGAAATCCAAATCCTGCGCGGCGTGTCACGCGAAGTTCGATCCCGTCGGCCTGGCGCTGGAGAACTTCGACATCCTCGGCGGATGGCGCACGCGTTACCGTGGCCTCGAACAAGGCGAGCGCGTCGCCGGCATCGATCGCGCGGGCCACGACTTCGCTTACACGCTCGCGGATGCCGTCGATCCGAGCGGTCAACTTCTTGACGGCCGCCGCTTCCAAAACATCCGCGAACTGAAGGCGCATTTCGCCGCCAACCCGCGCCAGCTTGCCCGCAATCTTCTCCACCAATTCACCATCTACGCCACCGGCACGCCCGTGCGCTTCTCCGACCGTCCCGAGATCGAGGGAATGCTTGATGCGTGCGCGAAGGATGGCTATCGTGTGCGCGATCTTCTCCACGCATTGATTCAGAGCCGAATCTTTATGGGAGGACAGAGATCATGAACATTCCCCACATCGCCGCCCGTCTGCCGCGCCGCCGTTTCCTCCGCGGCGCGGGCATCATGCTGGCGTTGCCATTGCTGGAGTGTCTCGCGCCCGTGTTCGGTCGCGGCGCAAAGCCCGCGCCTCCGCGCCGGATGCTGCTCATCTCAAACAACCTTGGCGTGCTGCCGAAGCCGTTCTTCCCGCAGGGCGTGGGGCGCGACTACGAACTCTCGCCGTATCTCGCGGCGCTCGCGGATTTCCGAAATGACTTCACCGTGGTCAGCGGTCTCTCACACCCTGGCGTGGTGGGCGGGCACAGCACGGAGAACTGCTTCCTCACCGCGGCGCGCGGCCCGACGAAGAGCGGCTTCCGCAACAGCATTTCCCTCGACCAATTCGCGGCGGAAAAGCTCGGCCTGGTCACACGATTTTCAACTTTGAATCTCGGCGTGAACATTGACAAAGCGAACCGCAGCCTCTCGTGGACGCGCGACGGCGTGCTGCTGCCCGCCGAGGACAGCGCGACGGCGTTGTTCCGGAAAATGTTCGTGCAAGGCGATCCCGCCGCAGTGCAGCAGCAGCTTCATCGTCTCGAAGAACGCGGCAGCATTCTCGACACGTTGCTCGACGACACGAAGCAGTTCAGCCGCAGCCTCGGCAGCAACGATCGGGCGCGGCTCGACCAATACCTCACTTCCGTGCGCGAGGTGGAGGAGCGCCTGCACGCCGCGCGCGAGTGGGAGTTGAAGCCCAAGCCCGCCACCGCGCAGCCGCTGCCCGCCGACATCCACGACAAGAAGCTCTTCTTCGAGAAGTTCGATCTCATGCTCGCCATGGCGCAGCTCGCGTTGGAGTCTGACTCCACACGCATCGTCACGCTCATGGTGGATGCCTTTGCGACGCCCGTCTTCAAGCTGCACCCCGACCAAAACACCACCGACGGCTACCACAACCTCAGCCACCACGGGCAGGCCGTGGAAAAAGTGAAGCAACTCGAAGACGTCGATCGCCAGCAGATGGCGCTGCTCGGCAAGCTCCTGAAAAATCTCGCCGCCAAGCCGGACGGCGACGCGCGCCTGCTCGACCGCACGATGATTCTCTACGGCAGCAACATGGGCGACGCGAACACCCACGACAATAGCAACCTCCCCATCCTGCTCGCCGGCGGCGGCCTCCGGCACGGCCAGCACCTGGCTTTCAAACGCGACGATAACAAGCCGCTCTGCAATCTTTTCGTCTCAATGCTCCGGCATCTTGGAATCGAGGCCGATGCCTTCGGGTCCAGCAGCGGAACGATTCAGGAAATCATCGCGTGAATATGAAGCACAGCCTCACGATCCTGGTTGCCAGCATGTCCCTCGCGATCGCCGCCGATCCGGCGGGCGCGAGCGTCTTCGAGGAAAAGGTTCGTCCGCTGCTGGAGAAGCACTGCGTCGAGTGTCACGGCGCGAAAAAGCAGAAGGGCGAACTGCGGCTCGATGCGAAGGTTTTTGCGTTCAAGGGTGGACATGACGGCCCCGTGATCGTGGCGGGCGATGCGGCGAAGAGTCCGTTTTACGCGCGCATCACATCGAAGGACGACGACGAGCGGATGCCGCCAAAAGGCGAGCCGCTTTCCGCTGCGCAAATTTCGCTGGTGAAGGCGTGGATCGAAAGCGGCGCGGTGTGGCCGGAAAACGCCACGGACAAGGCGGCGGCGGTGGATAAGCGATTGCAGCATTGGTCGGTGCAGCCGGTGAAAGTGGCTTCGGCTTTAGCCGAAACTCTTGGGCTGAAGCCCGAGCTGCTTTCCATCGACGCCTTCATCAAGGCCTCGCTCTCCGCAAAAGGGCTCGCGATGTCGCCGGAGGCGGATCGTCGCACGCTGATTCGGCGGCTGTCGTTTGATCTCACAGGACTGCCGCCGACGCCGGAGCGGGTGGAGCAGTTTGTCCGCGACATGGACCCGCAGGCTTATGAGAAGCTGGTGGATGAATTGCTGAAGTCTCCGCACTACGGCGAGCGCTGGGCGCGGCACTGGCTGGACATTGCGCACTATGCGGACACGCACGGCTTCGAGCGCGATCAATTGCGCCCGAATGCGTGGCGGTATCGCGATTACGTCATCGAGTCGCTGAATGCGGACAAGCCCTACGACCATTTTCTCCGCGAGCAAATCGCGGGCGACGTCCTCGCGCCGGGCGATTCGCAGTCCGTCATCGCGACGGGATTTCTCGCTGCGGGGCCGTGGGATTTCGTGGGGCATGTGGAGACGAAGAGCGACATGCTCAAGCGTGCGGCTCGCGCGGGCGACCTCGACGACATGGTCACACAGGTCATCACGTCCACGGTGGGCATCACGATCAATTGCGCGCGCTGCCACGACCACAAGCTCGACCCGATCACGCAGCAGGAATACTACCGCCTGTGGGCCGTCTTCGCGGGAGTGAAGCGCGGCGAACGCGAAGTCAGCGCGGCGGATTCCAAGCAGCTCGCTGCTGAGAAAGCCCGCATCAGCAAAGCGCTCGTGCAAAAGCGTGCGCAGATTGCCAAGCTCGCCGGTGAAGGACTGGAACTCGCCACACTCATTCCGAAAGACTCCGGCATCGACGTGCGCAACGGCGCGGTGACGAAGGATAAGCTCGGCTACCACCGCGACATCCAGCCTAACCGACTGCAAAAGGTGGAGAACGTGCCGGGTGTGAAGTGGGTATTCGTGCCGGATGGCAAAGGCACCGTAACGGTGAACGAGAAGCTGGAGGTGAAGGGCGTGCCGGCCACCAGCGGGCATTTTTGGGACGCCATCGCGAACCGCCCGCTAAATGCGCAGCACAGCACCACGCTTGGCGACACGGACTTCGCCAGCAAAGGCCACACGATGCTCGCCATGCACGCGAACAGCGGCATCACCTTCGACCTCGCGAAGCTGCGCGAGCAAAGCGGCGTCGGAGCGGTGCAACTCACCGGCCTCGTCGGCTTCGGAGCATCCAAGGAAGCCGCCGCGAGCCGCGCTGATTTCACGGTCTTCGTCGATGCCGGGTTGAAGTTCCAAAAGCTCAAGTTGCGCAAGGACGAGACCGCCCGGCTCGACATCGAAGTGCCCGCGACGGCGAAGACGCTCACACTCGTGGCCACCGACGGCGGCGATGGCATCGGCAGCGACCTTCTTTTCATCGGTGACCCCAAGCTCGTGCCCGAAGCCGCTGAAACACGGCTCACCGAGGCCGAGGCGGCTGCATTGAAGAAACTCCACGCCGAAGCCCGGAAGTTGGAAAGCGACCTCAAAGCTCTGCCTGAGTCAGCCAAGGTCTTTGCCTTTGCCATCGTTTCCGAAGCGAAGCCTTCCGTCATCAAGGTGCAGCGCCGCGGCAATCCCGAGGACGAAGGGGCGGAAGTCGTGCCCGCCGCATTCACCTGGGCAAAGCATGCGCCCGTCGCACTCGGCGACAACGCCACGCCAGAAGGCCAGCGCCGTCGTGCGCTCGCCGAGTGGATTACGCATCCCGACAATCCGCTCACGCGCCGCGTGCTCGTGAATCGGCTCTGGCATCATCACTTCGGCCAGGGCCTCGTCACCACGCCCAGCGACTTCGGACTCGGCGGTGACAAGCCCTCGCATCCCGAGTTGCTCGACTGGCTCGCAGGCGAGTTTTTGAAAAGCGGTTGGTCGCTCAAGCACATGCACAAGCTCATCGTCACGAGCGCGGCGTATCGGCAGCAAAGTGGCTTCGGCTTTAGCCGAAACGATGCGGCTAAATCCGCAGCTACTTTGGACTCCGCCAATCGCCTCCTCTGGCGGCAAAACCCGCGCCGGCTCGATGCCGAGTCCTTGCACGACGCCGTGCTCGCCGTCAGCGGCACGCTTAATCCCGCGATGGGCGGCCCGGGCTATCGCGACTTCAACTACACTGAAGCCTACGCGCCAATCTACGATTACATCACGCCGGACAAACCGGAGCTTTGGCGGCGCAGCATCTACCGTTTCATCGTGCGCACCACGCCGCATCAGTTCATGTCCACGCTCGATTGTCCTGACCCGGCCAATCTCACGCCCGCCCGCGTGAACACGACCACCGCCTTGCAGGCGCTCACGCTCAGCAACAACGACTTCATGCTCCAGCAGGCGCGGCATCTCGTGACGCGCATCGAAAATGAAACCGACTCCCGCGAAGCCGCCATCCGCCGCGCCTTCGCCCTCACCTTCCAGCGCGCTCCCACCGCCGCCGAACTTCAAGCCGCCACACCGCTCGTCACCGAGCAGGGCCTCTTCGCGCTGTGCCGGATGCTCATCAATGCGAACGAGTTTGTTTACCTCGACTGAAAGATGAACCCGAACTCTGCTTTTCCATGCGGACAACGCGAGCGATTCGTCACCCGCAGAAATTTCCTATGGGAACTCGGCGGCGGTCTCGGCGGTGTCGCGCTCGCGGCCATGATGAATGAAGCGCAGGCCGCGACGAATCCGCTCGCGCCCAAGGCTGGGCATCATCCTGCGAAGGCCAAGGCTGTCATCCAAATCTTCTGCCCCGGCGGTCTCTCGCATGTGGATACATGGGATTACAAACCGGAGCTGGCGAAGCGACAGGGCAAGCCTTTCGATGCGGATGGCAAGCTGCAGTTCTTCGCGTCGAAACCGGGCAATTGTCAGCAGAGTTGGTGGACCTTCCGACAGCACGGACAGTGCGGGCGCTGGATGAGCGACCTTTTCCCCAAGCTCGCGCAACGCGTGGACGACATGGCTTTCATCCACTCGATGCAGAGCAAATCCGCGCTGCACGGCCCGGCGATGTTCATGGCGAACAGTGGTTTCATTCTGCCCGGCTTCCCGAGCATGGGCGCTTGGGTCACGTATGGACTCGGCAGCGTGAGCGATGACCTGCCGGCCTTCGTCGTGCTGCCCGATCCGCGCGGACTGCCGCCCGGCGGCGTTATCAATTGGGGCGCGGGTTTTCTGCCCGCGATTCATCAAGGAACAACGCTCCAGACCGATGTCGAGAAGCCGCCCATCGCCGATTTGTTCCCCTCGAAAAACTTCGCGCATCTCCGCGGGCAGACCGAGCAGACGAGCCGCGATTTTCTCCAAACGCTGAACCGTGCGCACGCCGCCGAGCGCATGGGCAACAGCGAACTCGAAGCCCGCATCTCCGCCTACGAACTTGCCGCCCGGCTTCAGCTCAGCGCGCCCGAGGCCACCAATCTGCGCGGCGAATTCGACGCCACCAAGCAACTCTACAATCTCGAACACGAGGACATCGGCACCTTTGGCCGCCAATGCCTGCTCGCCCGCCGGCTCGTCGAACGCGGCGTGCGTTTCGTGCAGATCTTCTGCGGCGCGGAAAACACGCAGGCGAAAAAGGTGCGTCCCAACTGGGACAGCCACGAAGACATCGTGCGCGACCACGGCTACTGGGGCCCCATCCTCGACACCGGCGCCGCCGCGCTGCTCACCGATCTCAAATCACGCGGCCTTCTCGATAGCACGCTCGTCCTCTGCACCAGCGAGTTTGGCCGCCAACCCGCCGCGCAAGGCGCAGGCAAAGGCCGCGATCACAACCCTGGAGCATTCACCGCATGGCTCGCAGGCGGCGGCATCAAAGGCGGCACCGCCTACGGCAGCACCGACGACCTCGGCTTCAAAACCGCCGAGAATCCCGCCTACTGCTACGATCTGCACGCCACCGCGCTGCACCTGCTCGGGCTGAATCACGAGAAACTGAGCTTCTACAACAACGGCATCAACCGCCGCCTGACAGATGTCCACGGACATGTGATCAAGCAAATCCTCGCGTAAATTTTTCTGCGCGCAGTCTTGCCGCACGACTGGGACATCGTCGCGGAAAGATTTGCCTTCCACGGTGCTCCGCGATGGATAGCACCTCTGGCCAACTTCCCTTCGAGCCATTCGCACCATATCCTCACGAACATCATGACATCGAAGAAACCACTTGTCGGAATTATTGACTGGGCGAAGTCGCCGCTGGGCGATCCCGAATCGGCTGCGGAGCGCGCGGTGATCGGTGACGCTGCGGAAGTGCGGCGGTTCCTGTGTTCGAGCGATGCGGATTTTACGGACGAGATCTGCGGTGCGGATGCGTTGATCGTGTGGCACAACACGCCGATCACCGCCGCGGGCATTGCGCGGCTGCGGAATTGCCGCGCGCTCATCCGCAACGGCGTGGGCTTTGATTCCGTGGACATCGCCGCTGCGCGCGAGCGGGGCATCGCAGTTTGCAATGTGCCGGACTACGGCACCGAGGAAGTCGCGGATCACGCCATCGCGCTCACGATGGCGCTGTGCCGTCAGCTTTTTCCGCTGGACCAGGAGGCGAAAGCGCTCGGCTGGATCATCCGCGTGGAACCGAAGCTGCGGCGGTTGCGCGAGCTGACGTTTGGCGTCGTGGGGCTCGGACGCATCGGCACGGCGACTGCGCTGCGCGCGAAGGCGCTCGGGTTCAAGGTGGTCTTCTACGATCCATATCTGCCGAATGGCGCGGATAAGGCCGTGGGTCTCTCGCGTGTGCGCACGCTCGATGAACTGCTCGCGAAAGCAGATGTGCTGTCGCTGCATTGCCCGCTTACCGACGAGACGCGGCACCTGATCGGGGAGCGCGAATTGGGGCTGATGAAACGGGACGCGTTTGTCGTGAATACGGCACGCGGCGCAGTGATTAAGAAGACCGCAATTTTGGACGCATTGCGCGAAGGACGCATCGCCGGTGCCGGTCTCGATGTGGTGGAAGACGAGCCTCTGAAAACCGCGGAGGAGGCGTCCGCGCCGAATCTCATCGTGACGTGCCACGCGGCGTTTTGCAGTGTCGAATCGAAGCTGGAGATGCGCGCGACCTCCGCTCGCATCGCGCTTGCGGCGGTGCGCGGCGAGCGACTGGAGAATGTCGTGAACAATGTGACCTGAACTTCAAACCGAATCCCCCGATTCATGAATCCCATCATCCCCGAACGTCCCGTTTCGTTTTTGAAAATCAACAATGCCGCGCAGCATCGAATCTGTGTGGCAGCCGCGGCGTTATCCTGCGTTGCGGTGTTCTGGTGATTCGCAAGCGCGGCGAAAATTCCGTCGTGCTAAATTCGCGGCGCAAGAAGGCCGCGCTCTACGACGTGAACCGCGGCATGGCTACGTCGAGCAGGTCGAGGGTGAGAAGGGCCGGCTCGGCCATTGCAAGGACGGTGCGCACATCATCTTCCGCGATCTGAATCTCGACGGCATCCGTCACCTCATCGTCCGCGCCGGTTGCCTCGACACGAAGGGCGCGAAGCTCGAGCTGCGAAAGGATTCGCCGGACGGAGCGCTACTTGCGATCGGGCTCGCGAGTTTTTGCAGCGACCTCACGCTGCTTGATGCGTGGGGCGCGTGCATGGATGTCGGCGGCAGGCACACATGCGTTCTGTCGTTCACCACAGGGTCATCTGCGCGGATGGGACGCGGAAGTGTTCTGCGCTCAGGCCGCGTGCGCCGATGTCGAGCGACTCGTCGTGCGGCGCGAAGCCGGCGCGGCGCGAACTGACTTCGTAAAATTGCCGCAGTTGTTCCGCCGCCGAGCCGGTGCCGGACATGCGTTCGCCGAATTTTCCGCGATGCAGTTCTCCGCTGCGGAATTGACGGATGCGGCCGAGGATTTTTTCCTTCTGGCCGGGGACGTGGCGCGCGAGCCATTCGGTGAAAATCGGCTCCACCGAGAGGGGCAGGCGCACGACGGTGTAGTGTGCGCTCACTGCGCCCGCTTCGCGCGCGGCGGCGAGGAGTGCGGGGATTTCGTGGTCGTTCAGGCCGGGGATGATCGGCGCGGTGAGGACGGAGACGGGGACTCCGGCGGCGGTGAGTTCGCGGATCGCGGCGAGCCTGCGCGACGGCGTGCTGGCGCGGGGTTCGAGTGTTTTTGCGAGGGTGGCGTCGAGCGTGGTGAGGGAGATCGCGACG
>Ga0315900_10010649_pt1 | contig 11481 bp, 6 predicted proteins | sample LakEriMetagenome_FD_203521 | JGI IMG/M metagenome (GOLD analysis project Ga0315900, IMG submission 203521) | Freshwater fungal communities from buoy surface, Lake Erie, Ohio, United States - Buoy 12 MA114 | ecosystem: Environmental > Aquatic > Freshwater > Lake > Lake biofilm | place: USA: Lake...
TCAACCCCTGCGTCGGTTGGATATAGTTATGCATGGTTTGCCAACGGTGTTCCGGTGCCGGTCTCTAACAAGCCTGATATTTATGTATGTGATCATACCTTATCTTCCCCCTACACCGTAGAAGTGACCAACGCCTACGGTTGCTCTACGACTTCCAGTCCTTTTACGGTGGAAGCGGTTAGTCCACCAGAATTTGCGATTCAGGTGACTCCAGCACCTTGTGAAGGCGATACAGTTCAATTATCTGTGATGCCTGTGCAGCCTGGGGTGGTATATACTTGGAGCACGGGTGCGGTAGATACCTCTATTCAGGTACGTCAAAAGGGTATTTATGTGGTGACTGGAGTAGATTCAGTGACGGGTTGTAGTGCTTATGCGGCACAGGAAGTGTACCCACTACCCGATCTTTGTTATATGCCGTTCGGCTGTTATGAAACCTGTAATCCGGATACCTTGTTTTTACCATTTATCCCAGGACAGGATTCTGTGTCATGGTACTACAATGGAAGTGTGGTGTCCAATCATCCTTCTTTTCTAGAGGTGACGCAGGATGGGACTTACTCAGTTGAAGTAACTACGATACATGGTTGTAGTGACCGAAGTAAAGAAGTTTCAATTGATGTTGTTACCGGTTTTGGCAATTTAACGGCCAATCTTTGGTCGGATGTGAATGATAACGGTGTGGTGGATGCAGTAGATACCCTTTTAACGGGGATACCGTTGCAGTTGCAGTTGAACGGGGTTTTCATCGATACGGTAGCCTCGCTGGGGCAGGTAGCCATTTCCTGGCTGAAGTTGCCGGAGTCGGTGTATTCTGTGTTGGTCGATACCGCTCAGTTGCCGGTGGATTGGGTAGCGCTTATTGGGCAGGACAGTGTATCGATCATTGGTTGCGATCAGTCTTTTGAAGTGAATTTATTGGTAGATTATGTCTGTCCGAATCTACAGACCACGGTTGAATTAAGTGCTTGTGAAGGCACTAGTGCTGATTACCTGGGCACTGCGATTCCTGCGGGGAGCACCCAGCAGTTCAACTATTTAACGCAGTTGGGTTGTGACTCGGTGGTGCAAGTACAAGTGCTGGCCCTACCGAATACTTCCGCTACCCTATCTAACTTTATTTGTCCCGGGGATACGCTTTTTTATCAGGGAGTTGCATTTACAGGCGTAGCAACTCAGACCTTCCAGTTAACCACCCAGCAGGGTTGTGATTCCACCGTTTTGCTACAGGTGGGGGTCTATCCGACTTATTCTGATACCCTTGAGGTAGCAGTCTGCAATGGAGCGCAGTTTGTTTTCCAAAATACGGCCTTATCTCCCGGCCAAAGCCAGCAGTTTACCCTGCAAAGCGTCCATGGTTGTGATTCTATTATTACGGTCATAGTCGGTACCCTGCCTGCGAGTTTGGAGACGTTGAATGTTAGTACCTGCCCTGGGGAGCCTTACTTGTACGAAGGGGTATCGCTTCAGGCAGGTCAATCTCAGACATTTCAGTACACCAACGCCGCCGGTTGTGACTCGCTGGTGTTGGTTCAGGTTGCGGCTCTTCCAAGTTCAGCGGATAGTCTGGAAGTATCGGTTTGTCCTGGCAGTACGTACACCTATCAAAGTGTTGCATTGTCAGTTGGGCAATCGCAGTTGTTCTCCTTCACCAATACGGCAGGTTGTGATTCTACTGTCATGGTACAAGTAGCGGCTTATCCCAGCTATGCACAAACCCAGGAAGTATTTATTTGTCCGGGCGAAACCTATACTTATCAAGGGCAATCGTTGGCCGTTGGGCAGACACAAGCCTTCACATTCAACACTGTGAACGGTTGTGATTCTACCTTGACGGTGCAGGTGATGGCTTCTCCGATTAGCAGCGATACCTTGGAGGTGAGTGTATGTAAGGACGACGCTTATTCCTACGGAAATCAGTTGATCAATGCAGGCACTTCCCAGTTATTCGAATATTCCAATGTTTGGGGTTGTGACTCTTCTGTTTTGGTGCAGGTGATGGCTTATCCAGAATTAGAGTACCAATACAACAGTAAGCCAACTTGTCCGAACATCCAGACAGGTGGGATTGAGGTTTCGGTTATTGGAGGGCCGGTTTCAGGCTTGAGTTATTCTTTGAACGGTTCGGTATTCGATACACTTGCCCGTTTTAGGTTGTTGGAAGAGGGTGACTACACGGTTTCGGTAAAAGACTTCAACGGATGTATCCAGGAAGAGGAGGTAACTATCACTACATATCCACCCTTGGAAATTGTACTGCCGGAAGAGTTGGTGATCCCATGCGACAGCAATCAAATTGAGATCAGGCCGGGAATTGTGGGAGATACGACCGACTTGGAGTTTATCTGGTCGAATGGAAGTCGGAGTCCCTCTTATTTTGCGTCGGATATTGGTCCTGTGACTGTTCGGGCGAAGAATGCATGCCGGGAAACTGCCTATAAGACTACTCAAATTCAATGGGTAGATGAGCTTCGTGCCCCGGTTCCATTATACGTTCCGAATATTTTTAGTCCTGCAGGTCAGAGTCCAGAGAACAGCGTATTTAGGACCTTTTTTGGGACTAATTTTGCGGTTGAGTCCTACCGATTAGAGGTTTATGACCGATTTGGTAGTTTGGTATTTGTTACGGAAGACGTGGAAGGCAGTTGGGGTGGTGAATTTAACAACCGGCCGTTAGGAGATGGAGTGTATGTATGGAAGTTGGAGGCTAGCGTTCGGATTTGTGGAAAAGTAAGAAAAGTAGAGCGGAGTGGGGATGTGATGATTGCTCGGTAGAGGTTTATAGGGTTGGGGTAGCTTCGATCTATTGATTGGCTACCCCCTTTTTGTTCAATAATTATACATTCAAACAATATTATTTATGACAGGAAAAAAGAATATTGGTTTTGGCTTTTTGTTTTTAGGCTTCTTTCTTGTGCACAGCTTTTTTGTAACCTATCTATTTACCGAGACTCAATCGACCGATGGGAAATTTTTCAATAAACTGGCACCTGCTCTTTTGGGAGATCTATTTGGATTGCTTTTCAGTGTGATAAATATACTTATTGGGAGTATTCTATCAAAAACAGGAGCTAATCAAACTGGTAGGAAGGTTGTGTCTTGGCTGGCCATTGTAGGATTGTTCTCACCTTTAAACGCGATAGTCCATTTTCACTTTGGAGTTCCCGGTCTTTTGATCATTATTGGTGCTATTTCGCTATTATTATCCATTTTTTGGTTAGCTTTTAGATCATTCTTCAGCGATGATGTGCAGGGTGAATAAGTTGAAATTCAGTAGTTGGTAGGGATCGGAGATGTAAATTTAGTAGATTGAAATTGGAGGGTTACGAGCACTTAAGGCCTATTTATGACGAGGAATGGCTGCCACTTGTCTCTGAATACCCAGGTTCAGGTTAAGTAAATCAGTCTGGCAAAAAAAGAAGAGGTAGGAGTTGTCAATCAAGCAACACCTACCTCTTTTCATTTCCCTACCCCCCTAATCTATCTTATTGCCCGCTTTTCACCACTTTTTTCCGCAGTGTGCCCATTGGGGTATCCAATTGGAGCTGGTAGACGCCGGGCTGTAGGGTGGAGAGGTCTAGCAGGGTTTGGTCTTTTCCGGAGGGGTCTTGGGTGTGGACGGTTTGGCCAAGGTGGTTGAGCAGTCGGATTTGCTGTACGGAGAGTTGGCCAGTTTCCAGGAGGGTGTGATGCTGGGTGGGGTTGGGCGAGAGGCGAATGGTTTGTTCCGCCTCGAGTGCAGCGGAGGTGCTGCTGGTATTGTCTTTTACTTTTATCCAGAGGGTATCGAGGATGATCGGGGTGCTGATAGGAAGTAGTTGTCCGGCGGTATCGAGGGCTTTAATGCTTTCGACTGGGATGACGAACGGGAGGATATGAGCGGCTTCGCGATCGATGATATCGATGATGATGATATAGTCTGCGCGGAAGGCGATTTCGGCCAGTTTACCGTAGCCGCTGGCTCCGGTGCTATTTTTTTGGCTGACCGCCAGGTCAAACTGGTGTTGGGCGTGGTAGTCGCGGCCCATGTGCAGTACGTTGTTGTAAGCGCCCAAGAAGGAGGAATCGTAGTGCATGGTGGGGTCGTGCGCGACAAATTCCGAGTATTTCAAGGCGCAGGCAATGCCACGGAGGTTTTCTACAGGTTGGTTGGGGGTGCCCAGGTAGACTTGCGCGCTGACCTGTAGGGAGAGCGGGTCCATGGGATCGATGAAGAGGGTATCTTGATCAAACTGGACGTATATCTGGGGTGTATTGGTTTGAGGGGGCACACTGTTGGCACCACTCAGGGGCTGGTAGTGCATCTCGAGTGGCTGTTGGTCATTGTCGTTCACTGCACCGTCTCCATTTCCATCAAAGTGTTTGTAGTTAATGCCGTCTGGTGTTTGGAGTAGCCAATTGGGGGCATATTGAGGGGCCCAGTCACTGCTGGCCTCTGGTCTGGGTGAGCCACTTTGGCCATATCCTTTACTGAGGTAGAGTAGGTCATAGGCATTTGCTTTTCCATCGCCGTTAGCATCGCCCGGGAGAACGTAGTCGGTAGTGGCGGGTAAGCTGGCGGTTGCCAGGCTAAGAGCATCGGTGACGAATGTTTTGGTGACGGAGGATACGCAGCCGGGTTGGTTTACATTCCAAGCGGTGAGGGTAGCGCGGTATATGCCTCCTTTTGGATAATGGTGCACCCGGCTATTCCAATCGGAGGCCAGGAAAATCTGGCTGCTATCGCCAAAGTCAAGTTGGATATGTGTGAAATCGCCTGCTGCCTGGTTTTTGAAGCGGACCCAGTAGCCGACGGAGGGACTACCATAAAGGACTTGGTAATTAAAATCGGTGGTGCCACAATTGGCAGGTGGAGTTGCGCATTCTCCCGCCCACCAGGTGAATACGCCGGCAGCGCTGGCTTCACATTCGTTGGTATAGGTTACACCATTACAGCCGCAGACAGGTGCAAACACCGTTGGACAAAGTGTGTTGCCAATGCCTGGAAAGTCCTGAAAGCAACCGGGCTCGAGAACGACCAGTTCTTGTTGCATTTCGGCCTGGCAACCCAGCCCTCCAGATGGGAGGATGGTTTGGTAGGTCACTTTAAACGTGTACGTGCCTGCTTCGGGCAGTTGGTAGCTCAGATCGGGGTCGGTACCAAGTAGTTCGCCGGTTTTGGCGTTGGTCCAGGTGATTTGTGTCAAGTGGCTATGCGTTCCTTCCTGCTGAAGAAGTTTTCCTTTAACTTTTTTATCGATAGCAGTGATTTCCAATCGGTAGCCACAATCGATAACGGAAGGAGCCTGGGCGTGGAGGTTGGTGGACACGAATGCCAGGGCAAAAACGAGTAGAGTAAGGAATTGGCGCATAATTATTCTGTGAAAAAGGAGTAAAGCCTTTCTTTCAGTAACAAATGTAGTGGTTTTTTTGTTGGTCCTTTTAACTAATTTTATAATTTGTCGGAGAAAAATTTTACAAAAAAAATAATTAAAACTATTATAATCAACACTTTAAAATAAAAACAGGCTCTTTTTTTACACTTATTTTTATGAATATTTGGAAGGGGGCTGAGTTAGAAAAGAAAATGCTCAAGTTAGGTAGAGGTTGATAAAAGGTGCGGATGGGTCCTTGAGCTACCCTGTTGCCATAAAATGATTGGGTGGGGAGGCTGTATTATTGGTTTGTGGAGGGGGCAGGGAGCAGGGGCTTACTTTTAGATAAATAAAGTACCTTTGCTGTCCATTCCACGATTTTTACACACTTCGACACTAAACATCAACCGCCCGGTGAATTTAACGGAAATTTCGATTCGACGCCCTTCGCTGATTATTGTACTTTTTGCGGTACTGTCCTTTATGGGTGTAGCGTCTTATTTTAACCTGCCCATTGAGTTAGTTCCCAAGTTTAGCCCACCGGTTGTGACGATAATTACGACATATCCTGGAGCTTCTCCGAGTGAGGTAGAAAATACAGTAGCAAAGCCGATTGAGGATGCGATCTCATCGTTGGAAGGGATTGATCAGATACAGGTTTCATCCAATGAAAATGTTTGTTTTATTGCGGTGGAGTTTGATCAGAAGATGGATTTAGACAAGGCGGTGCAGGAGTTGCAGCGGAAAGTGAATCAGGTCGTTTCGGGCTTTCCGAAGGAGGTGAGAGCACCGGTGATCAATAAATTTGCGTTGGATGAGTTGCCGGTATTACGCTTGGCGGTGAGTGGCAATTGGACGGGAACGGATTTTTACGATTTAATAAAGAACCGATTGGTGTCGGAGTTGGGTCAGGTAAAAGGGGTGGCGCAGGTTGGGATTTTGGGAGGAGAGCAACGGGAGGTGAAGATCAACATCAACTCCTATCAATTAGAGCAGTACGGTTTGTCGTTGTTGCAGGTTGCGCAAGCGATTCAGATGGCGAATCTGGACTTTCCGACGGGGAAAGTGAGTGGGGAAGAGAGTCAGATGCGGATTCGTTTGGCGGGCAAGTTCAATTCAATGGAAGAGATCCGGGCTTTGGTGGTTGGGAAAAGTCGGTTTGGGGGTACCGTGTACCTTCGAGACATAGCGGATATTCAGGATGGGGTGCGGGATGCGGAGGTGGTTTGTCGGGCAGATGGGCAGCCGGCGGTAGGTTTGATTTTGCGAAAGCAGGGGGACGCCAACGCGGTGGAGATGTCGGAGTTGGTGTTGGAGAAAATAAAGGTTTTGGAGCAGAGCTATGCTGCGCAGGGCTTAAAATTTCAGGTGATTGCAAACAGCAGTGTATTTACCAAGAAAGCGACCAATGCGGTAATTGAGGATTTGGTTATTGCGGTGTTGTTGGTGAGTGTGGTGATGTTGTTGTTTTTGCACAGTATTCGGAATGCTTTAATTGTATTGGTGAGTATTCCCACCTCTATTGTTTCCACGTTTGTGATGATGAAGCTGTTTGGGTATTCTTTGAATATGTTAAGTCTTTTGGGTTTGTCATTGTCGATTGGAATTTTGGTGGATGATGCGATTGTGGTGATTGAAAATATTTATCGGCATTTAGAGATGGGGAAGAACCGGGTACAGGCAAGTTATGATGGACGGATGGAGATTGGTTTTACGGCGATTAGTATTACCTTGGTAGACGTAGTGGTTTTTTTACCGATTGTATTTACGGTGGGTTTGGTTCCCAATTTACTCCGTCAGTTTTGCATGACGGTATTGACTTCTACGCTAATGTCCTTGTTGGTCTCGTTTACGCTGGTGCCTTGGTTGACTTCGCGGTTGAGTAAACTACATGTATTGGAAGGGAAGAAGTGGAGTGACCGGGTCATTCAGCGGTTTGAGGTATTGATTAACTGGTTGTCGGAAGGGTTCGTGACCGCGGTACGTTGGGCCTTGCACAGTGCTCGTAACCAGGTGACGGTTATTTTAGTGGCGTTGGGGTTGACGGGTGGCTCTGTTTTGTTGCTTACAAGTGGAATGATTGGCAATGCTTTTATGGATCCCGGGGAGCGTGGGGAGTTTTTGATTGATATCGAAATGCCGAAGGATGCTTCTCTATCTCAGACGAATTCGACCGTACGAGAAGTGGAGCAGTGGTTGTCGCAGCAGCCAGATGTGGTACACACCTTTGCTACGGTTGGCACTAACAACAAATCATTTGGGCTAAATGCACCGTATACGGGGGAAATTCACGTGTTTTTGACTCCTTTTGGAAAGGAGCGCAGGGTTCCCACCGATGTTTTTGCACGTAAGTTAAAGGTTCAGTTAGAGGAGCGCATCACCGGTGCACGGATTCGAACGGCGCCGATTGATATTATGGGGCTTTCGTTTTTACCGATTGAGGTAATGTTGAATGGACCGAGTTTGGATTCCTTGTTGCAGGTAGCCGATCAGATTAAGCAAGCAATGGCTAGTGTTCCGGGCTGTGTAGAAGTGACTCCTTCGGTAGAGCCCGGCAATCCGGAGGTTCGGGTGGAGGTAGATCGCAGCCGGTTATCGGATTATGGTTTGACCATGGCTCAGGTTGGATTGACGTTACAGACGGCCTTCAATGGGAACACAGATGCCCGGTTTAGGGATGGTGAGTACGAGTATCCGATCCGGATTGCCTTGGATGCGTTTGATCGTCGCAATGCGGATAATATTCGCAATTTGACCATTGTGAATCCATTAAACAACACGGTTGCCATTAAGCAGTTTGCGGATGTCAAGGAGGGGGCTGCTCCTACTCGGCTGGAGCGTCGTGACCGATTGCCCTCCATTATGTTTACGGCGCAGGTAATTGGAAGGCCGAATGGTTCAGTGAGTCGCGATATACAGGAGCAGTTAAAGCAGGTGCCCCTTCCGAAGGGAGCCTATATTAAGTATGGGGGGGATTTGAAGCGGCAGCAGCAGGGTTTGGGTACGATGAGTTTTGCTTTATGGACTTCCTTATTGTTGGTGTATCTGATTATGGTAGCTCTGTATGACAATTGGGTGTATCCGATGGTGGTTTTGATTACGATTCCTTTGTGTGTGATTGGTGCGTTTTTAGCCTTGGCCCTAGCACAAGAAAACCTGACGGTTTTTACGGGATTGGGTTTATTAATGTTGATTGGATTGGTTGGGAAAAATGCGATTTTGGTAGTAGATTTTGCCAATCAGTTACGAGACGAGGGAGTTGAGTTAAAAGAAGCGTTATTAACTTCCACTAAACTTCGTTTCCGTCCGGTATTAATGACGAATATTGCTATGATCATTGGTTTATTGCCGATTGCGTTAACGGGTGGAGCGGGCTCTGCTTGGAAGAATGGGTTAGCATGGGCGATTATTGGAGGTTTGAGTTCTTCTATGTTTTTGTCCTTGATTGTCGCCCCGGTGGTATATGGATTATTTGACCGGGGGATGGAGCGTTTGGGCTGGAATAAGCGGCAGAAGATTGAGTTAGAGCCATAGGGTTTGTGTTGAAGTTTACGATGTAATTTACAATGATTCCACGATCGCTGCGTTATGTTATTCAGTATGGAATTCAGAACGGTATTGATGGTTGGCTTGCTCTTTTCGGGAGAATGCTTGTTGGCTCAGGGGCTTCGGTCTTCCAGGCCCGATACGCTGTCTTCGCAGGGGGGCTGGGTTCGCAGGGAGATCATAGAGGGGGATACTTTTTATCTTTCTACGCTCCGGACCATTAAGATAGCGGCTCCAAGGACGTACAAAGATCGTTCTGAGCGGGACCTTTTGGCTCGCTATCGCCGGTATGCAGCCCATGTATATCCGTATGCAATGCAAGCGATTGAATTGTACGAAGAAGTGGAGGCTTCTAAGGCTAGTCAAGGTAAGCGAGCGCACCGCCGTTTTGTTCGAAGTCAAAAGAAGATCATGAAGGAAGATTTTGAGGACAAGCTCAAGAGTTTGTACAAGACGGAAGGAATGATTTTGATAAAAATGATTGAGCGACAGACCAGTTCGTCTTGTTATGATATCATTAGAGAGACTCGGGGGAGTCTGGTAGCTACTTATTGGCAAAATTTGGCAAAAATTTGGGGTTTTGATTTAAAGGAGGGCTATCGTTTGGGTATGGATCCACTGTTGGACGAGGTTTTGCTGGATTACGATTTTGGGGAGGCAATTTGGAAGTACTAAGGCTTGTATTGCTCATGTGCTGATTTACCTCCTGCTAAGAGGGCGGTAGGAAGCAGGTTTCCAATTCAAATACCGTGCAATGGGGAACGTCCATTCATTTAATGGATTAAAGTTGCATTATAAATTCGTTTAAATTGGTTTCGTTGGGTAATTCCAGGCGTTTTCGAAGGCGGTACCGGCTTGCTTCGACACCTCTGACGGAGATATTCATTAGGCTGGCGATTTCCTTGGTACTGAGGTTCATGCGCAGGTAAGCGCAGAGTTTATAGTCGTTTTGACTTAGTTTAGGGAATTTTTCGCGGACTCTACCGAGGAAGTTAACGTGTACCTGATCGAAGTATTGAGCGAATTGTTCCCAGTCTTCATCGAGTTTTTGGTCGAAATTAAGTAAGTTAAGTACTTGACGCAGGTCTTTTTTGACGGCTGCGCTGGTACTTTGTTCTAGCACCTGTCGGAGGGTTTCGCTGATGGTGACCAGCATTTCATTTTTTTGGACCAGGTGCATGGTGGTAGCGGCCAGTTTTTGGTTTTTGAACTGGATTTCTGCTTCTAGTTTTTCATTTCGGATGGTGCTGAGTTCGGCTTGTGTTTGTTGAACCTCCAGCCGTTGTTGGGCTTCCGTTTGTTGGTGTCTTTTTTGGAGGAGTGCTTTCTCAGTTTCAAATTTACGTCGCTGGCGGATTTGGAGTCCTGCGATCAGGGCAATTAGGGCTAGTACATACGTTGTGAGGGCGGCTTTACCGGCGTACCACGGTGGTTGAATTCGGAATTGGTAGGAGACGATGGTGCTTTCTAGGCCATCCAGCCGGCGTGCGCGCACTTGGAAGGTATATTTTCCTGGTGGGAGGTTGTTGATACTTCGTTGGGTGAGGGTGTTCCACTCAGACCATTTTGTTTCCAGCCCGAGGATTCGGGTGCTGTATTGGAGGATATCCGGGTCGTTGTAGTGGATGGCTGCGAATTGGAAGCGCAGGTTGTTTTGCCAGGAAGCAAGTTCTGGAATTTGATCGGAGGGTTGTTGTTGGCTGAGTTGTTGGTTTTGGACGAATTGTCCGCCGAAGAGTACAGAATCTTTTTCGGTGTGGAGGACCACGCTGTGGATGCTCAGTGGGAGGCTGGTATCGCTGGGGTTCTGGGTGGAGGGGTCAAACAGGTAGAAACCTTCTTCGGCTCCTAGGAGTACATTGTGTTCGTCAAAAGGGTAAATATGTTCGAAGCCACCCACCAATTTTCCATGTAGCTGAGGGAATTGTTTTTTTTGGATGGTTTTTTTAAGGCCATCATCCTGGACTTGGAGCATACCGGTTTCTTGATCGGTCACGTACCAAATATTTCCTTTGGGATCCTGGCAAAGGTGTTTTACCCATTGGATACCCCCTAGCTGAAGGTTAAAAAGGCTATCTGGGTGGAACCGTTGGGTGGTGGGATCAAAACGATAGACCCCTTGGGTGGTTCCGACGACCATTTTCCCGGAGATGGGGAAGACGTAGTTATTTAGGAGGGAGGGGAGCCCGTTGGATTCGTTGAAATAATCTACTTGCAGGTTGGTTCGATGTTTGGGGCTCCATTTTACTCGAAAGATCCCTCTATAGGGGTGGGAGATCCAGATCGCCCCTGTTTCGTCGGGGACCATAATTCTACAGGATTCGTTTATCCCTTGCAGTTCTTGTTCTAGGACCCAGTTTTCTGCCTCTTTTCGGAAGAGTGAAAGGCCATTGTATCCTCCAGCGAGGAGGGAATTTTCATCTAGTGGAACAAAGGTCCAAATGCCTTGACCACTGCTTATTTTTTGGGCATTGGGACCTTTTAGCGCAAAAGCTCCCTCGTGGTGACCTAGGAGTAATTGGCCTCCAAGTGTTTTTAGTCCCCATGTTTGACCTTCTGTTTGATTAATTTTTCGAAAATT
>Ga0315900_10010650_pt1 | contig 11480 bp, 10 predicted proteins | sample LakEriMetagenome_FD_203521 | JGI IMG/M metagenome (GOLD analysis project Ga0315900, IMG submission 203521) | Freshwater fungal communities from buoy surface, Lake Erie, Ohio, United States - Buoy 12 MA114 | ecosystem: Environmental > Aquatic > Freshwater > Lake > Lake biofilm | place: USA: Lake...
GGTCTCGTGGCCGGCGACGATCAGCGTCATGACTTCGTCCAGCAGCTCGCGGTCGCTCATGGGTGCGCCGGTGTCGCGGTCGCGGGCGGCCATCAGCATGCCGAGGAAGTCCGGGCGCTCCTCGCTCTCGGCGCGCCGGCGCGCCACCAGCTCGCCGATCACGCGCGACAGCGAGCGGAACCGGTACGCGAAGAGCAGGTTGCGCTCTGGCTCCGCGGTCACGATCGCGAACGGGTTCGCGCCCGTGCGCTCGCCAAGCCAATCGAGGTCGTCGCCGAAGATCGCGCGCAGCACGATGTCGAGTGTGAGCTCGCTCGTCTCGGTGGGCACGTCGATCGGCTCGCCCCGGGCGGCGGAGTCCCGCCAGCGCTCGAGCCGCGCGTCCGTGCAGTCGTCGATCAGCTTCGCGTGACGCTCCACCACGCCACGGTGGAACAGCGGCTGGATCATCCGGCGCTGGCGGCGCCACGTGTCGCCCTCGCTCGTCATGATGCCGTTGCCGAGCAGGATGGCGACGCGGTCGAGGCCGATGCCCTTCGTGTAGTTGCGGTGGTTGGTGACCAGCACGCGCTTGATGTCGGCGGGGTCGTTGACGACCCAGGTGTCCGAGCCCCGCGACGGCGCGTGGATGCGGAACAGGTCGCCGGACTCGCGCGCGCACGCCACGAGTCGCTCCAGCGAGTCCGGCGTCTCGCCGACGTCGAACTCGTCCCGCGCGAGCGGCGGCAGCGGCAGCGCCGGCGGCGAAGGCCTCGTGCCGGTATGCTGGAGGTGGTCGGGCGTCATGGTCTCGGGAACGTCCTCGGACCCGCGCGATCAGCGCGAACCCTTGGAAAATCCGGTCAGTTTACATTACGCGGCAGTCACGGCGCAGCTTGCACCCGCCCTCGCAGGACGGTGGCTGCGCGGATTGCCCTTACGCCGGCGGCAGGCGGTCGAGCGCCTGCGGGATCCCGCCGATCGCGCCGCGACGCTGGCCGGCGTGGCGCTGCTGATGCGGGCCCTGCGCGACGCTGGGCGAATGGTCGGCCTGGAGGAACTGGAGTATCCGCCCGGCGGGAAGCCTCGGCTACGTGCCGGCCCCGATTTCAGCATCGCACATGCGCCGGCAGCGGGAGGCGGGCGGCTCGTCGCCTGCGTGCTCGCAACGGGCATGCGCGTCGGGCTCGACCTCGAGCCCCGGGGATCGGCCCGGCCGGATCAGCTGCGACTGGTACTCGACGCCGGCGAGCGCGAGGCCGTCGCGGACGGGCGGCTCGACGCCACGACGGCGTGGGTGATGAAGGAAGCGGTCCTGAAGGCCGCGGGCCGTGGCGCGTCTTTCGCGCGCGACGTCGCGCTGCAGGGGCACGTCGCGATGCACGACGGCGTGCTGTGGCATCTGCAGCAGGTCGACGTCGGCGATGCCCACGTCGCGTGGCTCGCCACCGACCGCGAGAGCGAACCCGCGACGCGCCACGCACGGCACCTCGCGGTCGCGGACCTGCTCGCGTTGCCAGCCTGAGCCCGCGCCCGCAGAATCCGCGCGCCCATGAGCCAGTCGCAATCCCCACCGCCGCCGGGACCGGACGAACCGTCGCGTGCCGGCGCCGCGTCGGAGTCGGCTGCCGGCCCTGCCTCGCGTTCCGGGCGTCGGCTGACGTGGACTCGCCGTGCCGCCTACCGGCTCGGCGTCCCGCTCGCCAGCGCCATCGTGCGAGCGTGGTGGCGCTGGTGCCCGACGGTCCGCGTGATCGGCGACGAGCACCTCGGGCGCGCGCTCGAGGGTGGCGCGGTCATCCCGGTGTACTGGCACCAGCACCAGCTGCACTGCGCGAAGTATCTGCTCGACCAGCGCTGGCGCGGCCTGTCGCTCGGCTTCCTGATCAGCCCGTCGTTGGACGGCGAAGTCCCGGCGGCGCTCGCCGAGCGCGCCGGCGCGCGGGTGATCCGCGGCTCGTCGAACAACACGGGCGCGCGGGTCCTGCGCGACTACTACGTGGCGCTGAAGGACGGCGTGTCCGCCGCGATCACGCCGGACGGACCCTCGGGGCCGCGCTACCGCTTCAAGCCCGGCGCGATCCTGGTCTCCCAGATGTCCGGCCGCCCGATGCTGCCCATCGCGTTCTGCGCGAGCCGCGCGTGGCTGTTCCGCACGTGGGACCGCTTCGTGCTGCCGGCGCCTTTCGCGAAGGTCGTCGTCGCGGTGGGCGCGCCGCAGCAGGTGCCGAAGGGCCTCGACGCCGCGGGCCTCGAGGCATGGCAGCGCCGCATGGAGGCGGAACTCGAGTCGCTCTATCGCAGCGCCCGCGAGGCACTGTCCTCCTGAGCGGCCGCCGCGTCGGCACACCGCGTGCCGTGCACGTCGTCCACGCAGGCATCCGGCTCGAGCTGCACGGTCGAGTGCTCGATCCGGAAGTCGGTCACGAGCACGCGCTTGATCGCCGCCAGCGTCGCGCCCGCGTCCGACCCCGCGGCGATGCGCGCGTGCAGCGTCAGCAGCGTCTCGCGCGGGGTCAGCGACCAGGCGTGCACGTGGTGCACGTCGAGCACCGCGGGCACCGTCTCCACGAGACGTCTCTTGAGGGCCGGCGCGTCGAAGCCCTCGGGCGCCCCTTCCTGCAGCACGTGGGCCGAGCGCCGCAGCAGGTCGAGCGCCCCCCGCGCGATCAGTGCCGCGACGACCAGCGACAGCCAGGCGTCCGCGGCGAGCCAGCCCGGGCCGAGCACGAGCAGGGCGGCGACGATCGCGGCCGCGGAGCCAGCGAGGTCCGCGAGCACGTGCAGGTACGCGGCACGCACGTTCAGATCCTGCCCGCCGCCGTGCAGCAGCCACGCGGCGACCAGGTTCACCGCAGCACCGCCGATCGCGACCCAGAGTGCGAGGCGCGCGTCGATCGGCTGCGGTGCCTGGAGGCGCTGCGCCGCCTCGATCACGATCGCCACCACGATGCCGAGCAGCAGCAGCGCGTTGACGAAAGCGGCCAGCACCTGGAGCCGCGAGTGGCCGAAGCTGCGGGTCGCGGTCGCAGGGCGCCGGGCGAGGCGGTGGGCGCCCCAGGCAAGGCCCAGCGCGAGCGTGTCCACGAGCATGTGGCCCGCGTCGGCCAGCAGCGCCAGCGAGCCCGAGATCCAGCCGCCGATGCCCTCGACGACCATGAATCCGGCGATCAGCCAGAAGGCGGCCCCGAGGCGCGCCGCGCCGGCGGCGCCGTGATCGTGCCGGTGCGAGTGCCCCTGGTCATGCGGCTGATGATGCCCGTGCCCGTGCCCGTGCCCGTGCCCGTGCTCGCAGCCGCGCCCGTGCCGCTCCTCGTGCCCGTGCGGGTCGGTTGGGTGCTGCGCCATCCGGGCACTCTAGGGGTAGGGTGCCCGTGGGGCAACGCATGGACGGCCTCGCCCGGCCCTTCCGCTATACTCGCGCGCGCATGGAAGGGGCGGGTCTTCGGCGCCCCCGCGGCCTGGAGTCCTCCCGCTTGCCTGCTTCGAGCCCGACCCTCGGGCTGCCCATCGACGGCCTGTCGGTCGTGGTTCCCGTCTGCAACGAGGAGCCGAACGTCGCTCCGCTGGCCGCCGAGGTCGCGGCGGCACTGCGCGGCCGTGCGCGCTTCGAACTGATCTTCGTCGACGACGGCAGCACGGACGGCACCGGTGCGGGCCGCGCGCATCACCGTGCCCGAGATCCGCCTGCTGCGCCACTCGCGGCGCAGCGGCCAGAGCCGGGCGCTCGTCACGGGCGTGCGGGCGGCCCGCCACGACTGGATAGCCACCCTCGACGGCGACGGCCAGAACGACCCCGCGGACCTGCCGCGGCTGGTGGAGGCCGCGCTGCTCGACGACGACGTACGTCTGGTGATGGGCAACCGGGTCACGCGCCGCGACACGTGGCTCAGGCGCCTGCAGTCGCGGGTCGCCAACGGCGTGCGCGGCCGGCTGCTGCACGACGCGACGCCCGACACCGGCTGCGGCATCAAGGTCGCCCACCGGCCTACGTTCCTCGAACTGCCGGTGTTCGACCACATGCACCGGTTCCTGCCGGCGCTGTTCCAGCGCCACGGCGCCCGCGTGGTCTCGGTGGCGGTGTCGCACCGGCCGCGCACCCGCGGCCAGTCGAAGTACGGCCTTTTCGACCGACTGTGGGTCGGCATCGTCGACCTGTTCGGTGTGCGCTGGCTCGCCGCGCGCTATCGCGCGGGCCTCGCGGTGCAAGAAGACTGAGCATGGGCGCGGCGGCCGTCGTGCCGCGCGCCGTCTGGAGTTTCCATGGACCTCGACATTCCCGCCGTCTGGCTCGCGGTCGGCTTCCTCGGGCAGGCGCTCTTCTCGCTCCGCTTCATCGTGCAGTGGATCGCGAGCGAACGGCAGCGCAAGAGCGTCGTGCCGGTCGCGTTCTGGTGGTTCAGCCTGTGCGGCGGCGCGACGCTGCTGACCTACGCGATCCACCGCGAGGACCCGGTGTTCATCCTCGGCCAGAGCGTCGGGCTGTTCGTGTACCTGCGGAACCTCTATTTCGTCCGGAAGAACGAGGGCACGGCGCCATGAGCCGCCGACGAGATCTCGCCTGGCTCGGGCTCGGCGCGGTGGCGCTGCTGGGAGCCGGGCTCGGGATGCGCGAGCCATGGCCTGCGGACGAGCCGCGGTTCGCGCTGATCGCGCGCGACATGCTCGCGAACGGAAGCTGGTTCGTGCCGATGGCCGGCGGCGACCTCTACGCCGACAAGCCCCCGGTGTTCTTCTGGGCGATCGCCGCGATGCTCGCGCTCACCGGCTCGCTGCAGGTCGCGTTCCTGCTGCCGGCGCTGCTCGCCGGACTCGGCACGCTGTGGCTCGTCTACGACCTCGCGCGCCGCGTGTGGTCGCACGGCGTCGGCATCGCCGCGGCCTGCCTGCTGCTGTTCACCGTGCAGTTCACGCTGCAGGCGAAGACCGCGCAGATCGACGGCTTCCTGGTGTTCTGGACCACGCTCGGTCTCTATGGCATCGCGCGACACCTGCTGCTCGGGCCGGACTGGCGCTGGTACGCGATCGGCGGCTTCGCGGCCGGCATCGGCGTGATCACGAAGGGCGTTGGCTTCCTGCCGCTGCTGCTGCCGCTGGTCGCCAGCCTCCTGGCACGCACGGCCGGCGTGGCGTTCCCCGGACGCGCGCCGGGCGGCGGCTCGCGCTGGGCGCTGGCGCCGCTCGCCGCGCTCGCGGCCATCTGCCTGTGGTTCGTGCCGATGCTCGTCCAGGTGGCCGCCTCCGGCGATCCCGCCTACGCGGCGTATCGCGACGAGATCCTGTTCAAGCAGACGGTGACCCGCTACGCGCAGGCCTGGCACCACCACAAGCCGTTCTGGTTCTACTTCGCCGAGGTGCTGCCCACGCTCTGGCTGCCGGCGATCGCGCTGCTGCCGTGGGCGGTGCCGCGATGGCGCGAGCACTGGCGCGGGCGCGACGGCCGCGCGCTGCTGTTCCTCGCCTGGGCGTTGGTCGTGGTGCTGTTCTTCTCCTTTTCGAGCGGCAAGCGCGGCGTCTACGTGCTGCCCGCGGTGCCGGCGTTCGTGCTCGCGCTCGCGCCGTTCCTTCCGGAACTGTGGCGGCGGGCCGGCGTGCAGCGGCTCGCGGCCGTGCTCGCGATCGTGCTGGGTCTCGTGCTGGCCGCCGCCGCGGGGCTGCTGCCAAGGCTGCGACCCGAACTGCTCGCGGAGCTGCGCGACACGCACGGTGTCGTCTCGCTCGCACCGCTGTGGGCCGTGGCCGCGGTGGCGCTGGTCGCCGTCGCGGCGTTCCGGTTCCGCCGCGGCGCGTACGCGCTCGCCGCGACGCTCGCCGCGGCCTGGCTCGTGAAGGGCTTCTGGATCGATCCGATGATCGACGACGAGCGCTCCGCGCACTCGTTCATGGCGCGTGCGGAGTCGATGGTGCCCGCGGATCGCGAGTTCGGATTGCTCGCCTACCGCGAGCAGTTCCTGCTGCAGTCCACGCGGCCGAGCGTGAATTTCGGCCACGCGCGCTGGAAGGAAGGCATGGCGGAGGTGCACGACGGTGCACGGTGGCTGAACGCGGCGCCCGGACGCGTGCTGCTGGTGTCCGCGGGGCATCGCGAAGCCTGCTTCGCCGCGGCACCGGCGCGGCTCGTCGGCGAGGCGGGGCGCCAGCAGTGGTTCCTCGTCGAAGGACCGCACGCGGATCCGGCGTGCGCCGCGCATGGCAGCGCCGCCACGGTCCGTCACTACCGGCCGGCTCTCTGAGGTCGCGCGCGGGTCGCCGGTCGGCCCATTCGACATAAACTGAGGTAGGGAATAATTCCATATCACCCCTAGGGTTAGCTTGAAATCCTCCAAAACCGTGACAGAATGCTGCGCAAACCCGCAGCGCTAGGCCATTCCGGAACTGTGTCGCAGGTCCGGGCCGGACCTGGGAGTGGCTGCGAGACTGCCGGCGCTTCACCGGGGGATGACGACGGCCATGCCGATCGTGCCAGGCGATCAGGATCGGGAATTCACCGCTTCCGACATCCTGTCGCCGCAGCGCTGGTCGTCGACGGCGAGCCGCGCCGTGTTCGGGCTCGACGTCACCTGCACCAAGATCGCCGTCGATTTCCAGAACCTCGCCGCCGGCGAGGCGATCCGGGTCGTCCGCGCCAACCTGGACCTGCTCCGCGAGGCGGCCGGCCTCGACACCGTGTTCCTCGCCGCCTTCGACGCCGACGGCGAGACGATCGACTCGGTCGAGGCCGCGAAGGGCCTGTTCGCGCAGTGCTCGCCCGAGGTGCTGCGCGGCGAGTCGCTCGACCGTTTTCCCTGGATCCGCGAACGGCTGACGCACACGCGGCTGCTCGAGATCCGCGACACGCTGCGGGCGCGTCCCGAGCACGCCGGCGAGGCCCAGCGCCTCGGTGAACTCGGCATGCGCGCCGTGCTGCTCGTCGGCCTGCGCGTGCGCGGCCGGATGCACGGCTTCCTCGGGCTCGCGGCCTGCGAGCCGTGCACGAACTGGGACGTCAATTTCCACCTGCTGCTGAAGCTGATCGGCTCGAGCCTCGCCTCGGGCCTCGAGCGGCTCGCGCTGGAGGCGGAGGCCGAGAGCCTCCGCGAGCGGCAGGTGCTGGCGCTCCACTGCGCGAACGACGGCCTGTGGGACTACGACGCGTCCACGAACCGCACGTGGTTCTCGCCGCGGTGGAAGACGATGCTCGGTTACGCCGAGGACGAACTCACGCGCGGGCCCGACTGGAACCGCCTCGTCCATCCCGAGGACCTGGCGCGCGTCTCGCAGCTGATCCGCGACCACGTGTCCGGCAAGTCGCCGCTGTTCGAGAGCGTGCACCGGCTGCGCCACCGCGACGGCGAGTGGCGCTGGGTGATGTCGCGCGCCAAGGCGAAGATCGACGACAAGGGCCGGCTGCTGCGCCTGGTCGGCGTCGAACTCGACATCACCGAGCGGCGCCTCTACGAGGAGGCGCTGTTCCGCGAGAAGGAGAGCGCGCAGATCACGCTGCAGTCCATCGGCGACGGCGTGATCACGACCGACGAGCATTCGCGGGTCGAGTACCTGAACCCGGTGGCCGAGGAGCTGACCGGCTGGGCGGTCGAGGACGCGATGGGCCGGCCGCTGGACGAGATCTTCCGGGTCTTCCACGAGGAGACGTGCGAGCCGCTCGAGAACCCGCTGGTGGGCGCGATCCGCCGCACGCGCGCCGTGAAGTCCGCGCGCCCGATGCTCGTCATCCGCCGCGACGGCAACGAGATCTACGTCGAGGCCACCGCCTCGCCGATCCGCGACGGCGGTGGGCAGGTGTTCGGCGGCGTGCTGGTGTTCCACGACGTCTCGGAGTCGCGCGAGCTGAATCGCCGGCTGTCGTACCACGCGAGCCACGACGTGCTGACCGGGCTCGTGAACCGCCGCGAGTTCGAGAACCGGCTGGAGCGCGCGCTGCGTTCGGCCAAGGCGCGCGAGACCTCCTACGCGCTCTGCTACGTGGACCTCGACCAGTTCAAGATCGTCAACGACAGCTGCGGGCACTCGGCCGGCGACGCGCTGCTCGGCCAGGTCGGCCAGCTGCTGAAGTCGAAGGTGCGCTGGCGCGACACGCTGTCGCGGCTGGGCGGCGACGAGTTCGGCATCCTGCTAGAGGCCTGCTCGCTCGACGAGGCGCTGCGCACGGCGGAAGGCCTGCGCGAGTCCGTGCGCAACTACAAGTTCGTCTGGGAGGACCGCAACTTCCGGCTGGGCGCGTCGATCGGCGTGGTGCCGATCACGCCCGACACCGAGGACGTCGCCGCGCTGATCTCGGCGGCCGACAGCGCCTGCCAGGCCGCCAAGGAGCAGGGCCGCAACCGCGTGCACTGCTTCGAGGAGAACGACCTCGACCTGATGCGCCGCCGCCGCGAGATGCAGTGGGCGGCGCGCATCAACACGGCGCTCGAGGAAGGCCGCTTCGACCTCTACCGGCAGACGATCCTGCCGCTGCAGGCCGACGAGCCGGGCGCGCACTACGAGATCCTGCTGCGCATGCGCGACGAGCAGGGCAAGACCGTCTCGCCGGACCAGTTCATCGCGGCCGCGGAGCGCTACGGCCTGACGCCGCAGATCGACCGCTGGGTGATAGAGAACACGCTGCGCTGGCTCGTTTCCGACGGCGACGAGCGCGAGAGGCTCGGCATGTGCTCGATCAACCTGTCGGGCCAGAGCCTCGGCGACGACAAGTTCCTGCCGTTCGTGATCGAGCAGTTCCACCGCAGCGGCCTCGACGCGCGCAAGATCTGCTTCGAGATCACGGAGACGGCGGCGATCGCGAGCTTCAGCCAGGCCAACCGGTTCATCCAGGCGCTGAAGGAACTGGGCTGCCGCTTCGCGCTCGACGACTTCGGTACCGGCCTCTCGTCGTTCGGCTACCTGAAGCACTTCCCGGTCGACTACCTCAAGATCGACGGCAGCTTCGTGAAGGGCATCCTGCGCGACCCGATCGACCGCGAGATGGTGCGTTCGATCAACGAGATCGGGCACCTGACGCAGAAGAAGACGATCGCCGAGTTCGCCGAGAACGAGGACGTGATCGAGGTGCTGCGCACGCTCGGCGTGGACTACGCGCAGGGCTACGGCGTGGCGATGCCGCAGAAGATCCAGCGCGGCACGCTGGATCTCGCCGTCAGCGCCGACACCTGAGCGGCGAGGGCGGCCGGCGACCGCCGCTCGCGGCGCACGGCCGGAGCTGCGCTCCCGACCGAGGAGCGCGCGCCGCGCGAGCTACGCCGACAGCTCCATCCGCATCGAGAGATCGACGGCCTTCACGTGCTTCGTGATCGAGCCGATCGACACGAAGTCCACGCCGGTTGCGGCGATCTCCCGGACGTTGGCGAGGTCCACGCCCCCCGAGGCCTCGAGCTTCAGCGGGCGGGGTCGCGCCCGGTTGCGGCGCACGGCTTCGCGCAGCTGCACGAGCGTGAACTCGTCGAGCAGCGCCATGTCGGCGCCGGCGGCGAACGTCTCCTCGAGCTCGTCGAGCGTCTCCACCTCGACCTCGACGGGCACCTGTGGCGAGATCTCGCGCGCCGCCCGCACCGCGTTCGCGATGCCGCCCGCCGCGGCGATGTGGTTCTCCTTCACCAGGATGCCGTCGTAGAGACCGATGCGGTGGTTGCGCCCGCCACCGCAGCGCACGGCGTACTTCTGCGCGAGCCGCAGTCCCGGCACCGTCTTGCGCGTGTCCAGCAGCGTGCAGCCGGTGCCCGCGATCGCGTCCACGTAGCGCCGGGCCGCGGTCGCGATGCCGGACAGCGTCTGCAGGAAATTGAGCGCCGTGCGCTCGCCGGTCAGCAGCGGGCGCGCCGGTCCCTCGACCTCGAACAGCAGGGCGTCCGGCGCGATCGCATCGCCGTCCTGCGCGTGCCAGCGCACGGCCAGCGCGGGATCGAGGCGCCGGAACACCGCGTCCACCCACGCGGCGCCGCAAAGCACGGCCGCTTCGCGGGTGATCACGCGCGCCCGGCAGCGCGCTCCCTCGGGCACGAGCAGCGCCGTGAGGTCGCCGGTCCCCACGTCCTCGGCGAGCGCGCGCTCGACGGTCTCTTCCAGGTCGGCAGGCAGGAGCGGGTTCATGGCGCGCAGTGTCGTCCCGGACGCGCCAAAAGAAAACCCGGCACGAGGCCGGGTTTCCTTGCGAGTTGCGCGGCGCGGTCCGTGGGCTTGCGGCGCCGGCAGGCGACTGCAAGCCGATCAGAACGGCATCCAGTGATGGGCGCCGATCATGCACATCAGCATGGGCACGGACAGCACGAAGTTCGTGCGCGAGGCGAGCGTGGCCGTCTTGCGCGCGGCGGCCTTTTCCTCGTCCGTCGCCGGCACGATCCCGAGCACCTTCTTCTGGTTCGGCCAGATGAAGACCCAGACGTTGAACAGCATGATCGTGCCGAGCCAGGCCCCGAGGCCGATCACCGTGTGGTACGGGTTGCCCGTGGTGGCGCCGAGCAGGAACGACTCGACGAAGCCGCCCTTGGCAACCAGGTAGGCCGCGCCCGTGACCCAGGTCGCGACCGCGGCCCAGCGGAACCACAGCAGCGCCCGCGGCGCGATGTACTTGGAGATGCCGGCGCCGCCCGGGCCGCCCTTGTCGGCGGTCGCGGCCGCGAGGCCGGGGATCTGCACGAGGTTGAAGTAGTAGAGCAGGCCGATCCAGACGATGCCCGAGACGACGTGCAGCCAGATCGTCACCGCCTCGTGGCCGACGAAGCCGCCGACCTTCGGCACGCCGACGATGGCGGTCAGGATCACGCTGATCACGATCGCGAGCACGAAGCCGGTGGCGATCGCGCCCTTAACGGACAACAGAGGATTCATCGACACTCCCCGGGGCGTAAGCCCCCCTTCTTCGAAATGAAAGATTCGACGCGGATTTACCGACAGGCGATGGGTCCGCGTACTGGACCGCCGCCGGGTCCGCTGGCGACGCCGCAGCGCGAAGCGCGGCCGCGGCGACGGATCTCGTGAGAGGCGGCGGTGCGCGAACTGCGTTTGAAGAATAGGCGTTCGCCCCCCATAATTTCAACCGGTTGCGCCGTGCCTGCCGGAGAGGGCCCGTCCCATGTCGACCGTCGCGCCGAATTCTCCGTGCATCAGCGTCTGCAGCCTCGACCCGACGGGTCACTGCCGCGGCTGCTACCGCACGCGCGACGAGATCGCCGGCTGGATCCGGATGACTGCGGCGCAGCAGTGGAGCGTCGTGCGCGCCTGCGAGGAACGCCGCGCGGCGCACGAGCGGCGCCCGGCCGCGGCCAGGCTCTGATACCTCCGGGCTTGCTGCCGCCGCGCTTCGCCTCCATCACCGCCGGCAGGTCGCCCTGCGGCCGGCCACCCGCTACCATTCGCCGCGGCCCCGCGCCGCCGCCACCCGAGGTCTTCCGATGAGCAGTGCCGACGTCGTAGAACGCATCAAGCAGCACCTGTCGTCCGCACCGGCCGTGCTGTTCATGAAGGGCACGCCGGACTTCCCGCAGTGCGGCTTCTCGCACCAGGCCGTG
>Ga0315900_10010652_pt1 | contig 11480 bp, 8 predicted proteins | sample LakEriMetagenome_FD_203521 | JGI IMG/M metagenome (GOLD analysis project Ga0315900, IMG submission 203521) | Freshwater fungal communities from buoy surface, Lake Erie, Ohio, United States - Buoy 12 MA114 | ecosystem: Environmental > Aquatic > Freshwater > Lake > Lake biofilm | place: USA: Lake...
ATTCGCTGGGTGGCCATAACTCGGTTTACACGGCGGTCTTCGACGAACGCATCACCGCCGTCGTCTCGAGCTGTGGTCTCGACTCCTTTCTCGATTACTACGGCGGAGACCCCCGGCGGTGGCAGCCGGGTCAGGGCTGGACACAGCCCCTGTACATGCCCCGGCTGGCCGATTTCCACGACCGGCTCGACCAGATTCCCTTCGATTTTCATGAGTTGATTGGGGCGCTGGCCCCCCGTCGGGTGCTGATTGTCGCCCCCACCCGCGATCACAACTTCCAGGCGGCCAGCGTCGATCGCATCGCGCACGCGGCGGGAGAAGTCTACGCACTGTACGGCCATCCGAAGCGTCTCACAGTCCTGCATCCCGACTGCGAACACGACTTTCCCAACGAGGTCCGCGAGCAGGCGTACGAGGCTCTGTCTGAAGTTCTCAGGGCCCCAGGGGAAGCACAGGACCGTCAATGACACAGTTGGCTCTGTTGCCGCTGCCTGAGTCCGAAGCTGACCGAGGGAAGTGCTTCGACCAGAGAAACGGCCCATCCGTCGCGAGACTCGGGCAGCGGGTGCTGTTGTGAACTCCCCGCCCGGAACACCGGGTTCCAACCGCTGCGCCCCAGCTTCAGGGGATGGCTTCCGCTGTGTCGAATGCGGCCGTCCGCTGGCCTGGCGCAGTCTTCCCCCCGTTCTTCCTCCAGCTCTGACAGGGGCGGATCCAGACGGAGTTTGGGAAACAGCGCCGCAGGGGCCCCCCGGGGGGCCGGTCACTGCCGCGATGGGGGGCTGGGTCTGTGTTGGAGTCGAGTGCCGTCGGGTTTACCCGGTGTGGGATGACTTCCCCAGTTTCCTGCGGCAGGAGTCGGGTGTGCTGACGGGCGCGGCGCACGCGGGGTGGCCTCCACCCCACGCGCGGGATTGATCGCTGCCGAACAACGCAGGCCGGTCAGCCCTCCACGGGCACCCCCAGCGCCTCGGCCACCGCCACCCGCATGACCCGGGCATCGGGCTCGATGCCGGTCCAGTACTGCACTCCGATCACCCCCTGGTTGACGATCATCCCCAGACCGTCAAGGGTTCGGCAGCCTCGCGCCCGTGCGTCGCGCAGCAGGCGGGTCTGGGGCGGGCTGAAGATCACGTCGGCCACCACCATGCCGGGGCGCAGAGAATCGACGGCGAGCGGCACGCGGGCCTCGGCGTCGTAGAGTCCGATCGACGTGCTGTTGATCACCACGTCGGTATCGGCGGGGATCGCATGGTCTCCCTCCCAGCGCACCAGGCTGGCGTTGAGTTGAAGTCGCTCCCGCAGGATTTTCAACAGCGCCTCCCCCCGTTCGGCTGAGCGATTCACCACCGTCAGTTGTCCCACCCCCGCCAGCCCCAATTCGACGGCGATGGCCCGGGCCGCTCCACCCGCCCCGTACACGACGACCCGCTTGCCCCGGGGATCGACCAGCGACTGCAGCGATCGCAGAAACCCCTTGCCATCGGTGTTTTCACCAATGAATTGATCTCCCCGCCGGACGACACAGTTGACCGCCCCCATGACTTCCGCCGACTGGCCAAGGCCGTCGAGGTGCGGGATCACCGTCACCTTGTGGGGCAGGCTGCAATTGAAGCCGCGGTAGTCCATGGCCCGCAGACCCCGGACGGCATCCCCCAACCCCTCGGGCAAGACCTCGGTGTTGATGTATCGCCAGTGCAGATCATGGTGTCGAAAGGCCGCCTCGATCATCTCGACTGTGGGGTTTCCGGCGGCACCGGTGGAGAGGCAGCCGACAAGCTGGGGCAAAAAATCGCGTTTCGAGGGCATGGGGGCAGGGTTAGAACTGGTGCGGACAGGGAATGGATCAGGGACGGAACCGGGGACCCGGCGGGACCTCGTCGAGGGGAGGGGTGTTTTCGATCAGGCGGCGCAGCAGCGGCTCGTCGATGCGTCCGCGGAACCGCTCGCGCCCATCGATTTCGACCACGGGAATCCACTCTCCATGCCGGGTTTTGAGCGCGGGGTGGGGATCGATGTCAATCTCCTCGGGAGGGGGCAGCCAGGCGGAATAGTCGGCCAGCAGCTCGAGGGCGTCGTCGCAGAGGTGGCAGCCAGGACGGGTATAAACCACCAGGGACTCAAATCGCCGCCCGGGACGCCGGGGAGTCCAGCCATCGTGCGGCGACGTTCCCGTGCCCGGACCCCGCAGCGAGTGATCGCGCTGCAGTGCCAGACCCGCAATGGCAGTGGCCACCCCCGCCATTCCCAGCAGGTTGCGATGCAGGAACCAGGGCCGGGGGAGGGGCAGCGGCAAAGGGGCGACCCGGTCGAGAATCCACGTGAGGGCGACCAGAAAGCCAACGACCGTCAGCAGAAATCCAACCCGTTTCCGGTCGGGTCCACCGGGGCCCCTCGGGAGATCGTCGTGCGGCACACTCATGGGGCTGACGGGGGCTGACGGGGGAAAACGGACTCGGGAAGAGCTGGAGTTCATTGCCGTGCCGCGTACAGCACCAGCAGGCGGGAGGCGAGCTTGATGATCAGCCATTCGGCACCGAAGACCGGAATCAGCAGCCCGATGAGGCATCCGGCCACCTTCATGGACCGCTTGGGAGAAGCCGGCAACATGCGGTGGAATAAAAACACGATCAGGACGAAGGTGAAGGGAAACTGCAGCAGCGCGCAGGTCAACACCTGGGATGCGACCAGAGGGGGCACATTTTTGCGATTGATGAACAGACTGACCAGAGCCGGAATCAAGCCGCCGAACAGCACGATCGGAATCGCCATCCCCAGGGCTTTCAGCCGGGAAGGACGGGGCAGATACCGCGAAAAGACCGAAAACTGGTCGAGATAGTTGTAAATCAGGTGCGCTTCGCGGATGCAGGCCGAAACCAAAAAAATCGCCAGGACGCACAGACCGGCGAGGGGAGGGAGGAGGGGAGGCAGGGATTGCATGCTCGGCGCCGAGGTTCTGTCCGCCAGACCGGCGCAATCGGCAGTTGCCGGTGGACGGTTGGGAACGATGACGGAGAATTACCCCTAGTCTATCTGTCCCGCCAATCAGCTTGCAAACTCGCGAACTGCGGTCACTCCGTGGGTCGAATCATCACGGGAAACCTTTCGCAGCATCGTTGCCGGTGCTGGATTGACCGCGTCGACACTGGTATCTTCACCCCTCACCTTCATCGTGAACCGATGCCCGCAGCCACCAAACTCACCCCGGAAATGTTTGTTGGGTTGGCCCGCCAAAGCGGGCTGATCGATGCGGAGACTCTGCGCCAAGCCTTGCGGGGGATCCGGTTCGACTCCAAGAATATCGCCGACACCCCCCAGGTCGCCGATTTGCTCGTCGCACGACAGTTGTTGACCCGTTGGCAGGCTGACAAGCTGCTCCAGGGTCGCAACAAGGGCTTCCACCTCGGGAAGTATCGGCTGCTCTCGCACCTGGGAACCGGCGGGATGAGCGCCGTGTATCTCGCCGAACACCGGCTGATGCGGCGGCGCGTGGCGATCAAGGTGCTGCCCAAGGCCAGTGCCCGGGGAGCCAGCCATCTGGAACGGTTTCACAAAGAGGCCCAGGCGGTCGCGGCCCTCGATCACCGCAACATCGTGCGGGCCTACGATGTCGATCAGGAAGGCGATATTCATTTCCTGGTGATGGAGTATGTCTCGGGCCGTTCGCTCCAAGACATCGTCGCCAGCGAGGGGCCGTTTCAGCCGATCCCCGCCGCGGAATACATCCGCCAGGCCGCCGAGGGGCTGAACCAGGCCCACAAGTCCAATCTGGTCCATCGCGACATCAAGCCGGCCAACCTGCTGTTGGACGACCGGGGGACCATCAAGGTGCTCGACCTCGGTCTGGTCCGGTTCTTCGATGAGCGGGACGACTCGTCAATCACCCGTCGCCACGATGAAAAGGTGTTGGGCACGGCAGACTACCTGTCGCCCGAACAGGCGCTCGACAGTCACTCCGTTGACGTACGGTCCGATGTCTATAGCCTCGGCTGCACGTTTTTCTTCTTGCTGGCGGGACACCCCCCGTTCTCCGAGGGAACCCTCGCAGCGAGGTTGTTGGCCCATCAGACCAAAGAGCCCCCGTCGCTGGCTGAGATTGCCCCCCAGGTCCCTGCGGGGCTGGTGGCCATCGTCCGGCGGATGATGGCCAAACGCCCTGAAGATCGTTTTCAGTCGGCGCGGGAAGTCGCCCAAGTCCTCGCCGAGTGGTTGCGTGAACATGGTGGTGACACCTGGGCCGAGATGCATCCTGTCGTGGGGGGGGCGGTCGCCGGATTGCCGTATGGTTCTCCCTCCCACTCTTCGCCGACGGGGGGGGAAGCAGGGGTGACGACGGGCTCCTCCACGGCACCCAGTCCCAAACCGGTCGAGCCACCCCAATCCTCCGGCGGGGCCGATTGGTCCCCCAGTCTCGGTTGGCCGGCGGAATCACCGGCCGTTATCGAAGAGGCGGCGATCCCCGCTCCGGAGATGTCACCTGGGGGACACGCGCCGGTCACGCCTCCGGCGATCGACAGCCGCGCCGTTTCCGGGATCGCGCCCGACGAAGAAGAGTCTCCCGAATTCGCCGCGTTCCTGCGACGAACCTCGGAAGCCGACGAGCCAGCTGGGGAGCGCACACAGGTTGAGCCAGCCCCTTCGTCCATCGTCGCGCCACCAGAATCCACTCCGGCCAACCCCCAGAGTGTGCCCCCAGCTGAGTTTCTGCCAGGTCTCAGGGCCACTGTCCCGGGGACGGACGGCAATGCCAGTGCTGCCGCCGCCCCCCCCGAGGCGTCACTCTCCGGAGGACCGCTCGTCTCCGATGATGCCTTGGCCGACACGCGTGTCTTGAGTGCCCCCGCAGTACCGCCCCCTCCCCAAGACAACCTGCGACACGATACCACTTCCCAGGACAACGTCACCCAGCCCACGTTTGCGCGGGGATCGATCACCCCGGAACCTCTCCCCGGGCAGCCTGCGCCCACAGAGCCTCCTCCGGTGTCGACCCCACCCGTGGAATCCACGGCTCGGCCATCCTCCGCCGAAGAGTTCCTGGTCGATTTTGCCGACGGTGAACGTGCCGAGGCCAGCCACGAAACGCTCGTGATGCCCGCGGTCAAACCTCAACCGCAGTCGCCACCTGTTTCTCCACCTGTCGGACTCCCTCCTCCGCCCCCCATGACGAACGAGTCCGGGCCCGACCTGGCTCCTGCCTGGTTTGTCGAATCCGAGCGGCCTGCCAGGCGGGCCCCGCGGAGTGGGGCCGGGGCGACTCCCGCGCCCGCTCGCGCGGTTCAGAAGGACGCGCCCGCCTCCCCCACGACTTCGCAGGGCTCCTCCCCAGAGTCCCGCCGCCGCCTCTGGTGGATCGTCGGGGCAAATGCCCTGCTGACTCTGCTGACCCTGGGTGTCTGGTTCACTTGGGGGCCTGGGAAGTCCAAGCCCTCGCAGGGACCCGCGAAATCCGGCTCGACCGACCGCACCTCCGCCGGGAAAAACAAAGGATCGGGCAAAAAGAAGGGGGCTCCAAAGACTCCGGATGATGACGCGGCCTCCTCGGGGCCAACCATCTCGGCCAGCCGGCGTGACCTGCGCGTCGGCCCCTCCGAAACCTACAAGTCACTCGCCGCCGCACTCGCCGAAGCGAAGAACTTTCGCCCCTCCAGCCGCAGTGCCCGCCAAACCATCACTCTTCCCGCGGGCGTTCTCGCCGAACGCATCACCGTCGACCAGACCTGGCCTCGGGGGCTGATTATCAAGGGGAAGGGAACGGTCCTCGCTCCTCCCGGTCCCGAACCGGTCGTCTCAGTTCTCGTCTCCCAGGGCGAACTGCCCAACTTCCAACTGGAAGATCTCGAAATCGATGCCACTGGCAAAGAGACGGCAATTCGGCTGGTGGGCAATCTCGAAGCCTCGCGGTTCGTGAATCTCTCAATTCATGGCTTCGCCCGGGACGCAGTCGCTCTCGAAGGTGTTCAGTCGTTTGGCGGCGTGCCGGTGATCTTCGAACGCCTCACCATCCGGGGGGCCGCCCAGCCCACCGCGGTCGGGTTCGATCTGACCCGTCGCGGCGAGCAGGGGAACAACCGCATCCGAATCCGCGGCTGCCGCCTGCTGGCACCGCTCGCCGCCGGGATCCGCGCTCGCGATGACGCCCTCGATGTCGAAGTCGAAGAGACCATCTTCCATCAGGCAAAAATCGGCCTGCATCTCCAGGGGGCCAACCCCAACTGGCGCAACCTGCTGCTGGCCTCCAACACCTTCTACCAGGTGGGGCAGGGCGTGGTCTTCGACAATATGCCCGGTCCCGCCACCGATGGCCTCTCATTCTTCAACAACCTGTTTGTGGAATCAGCCGAACGCGACGCCATCGTCGCGCAAGGCTTCAACGAAGCGGTCTTCCTGCAGATGTTCGCCTCGAATCCGGGAGGGATCGATTTCAACTGGACCACCCGGCCCGCGCCGAATCCTCCGGTTCCGAATGAAATTCCGTCGCTGTTTGTCGCCCGGAGCGGCCGTTACGGAGTGCAGCCGCAGTTCGTCTCGCTCGACCCCGCCAGCGAAGAGTTCCTCCGCCCCGCGCCGGGCAGTCCGCAGGGAAATGTCGGCCAGGCCGAGGCGCTGTTCCCCAAAAAACGGTTTGGCAATCAGATCGGCGCCGTTCGACCTCGCTGACCATTTTCAGGCTTCCGGGGTCCCTGCTTCCCTGGGGGATTGCGGTTGGGGTTGTAGTGATTTGTGACGTAAGTGCTTTATTTCCAGTCGTTTGCGATTTTTGGTGAACACCGCGTCGGGCTCTCGCGATGGGTCTCGCAAGGGGTTTCGTCCACGGCTCAACTCACAACCCATGATGGGCTGGGTGGTTATCGATTGTCGGTCCGCCGGAAGTGCCCGGCCAAATCTCCCCCGAAAGCGGGCATGGATTTGGTGAGAATTCCATAACGTCTTTTGTGCCAATCACTTAGGGTGTACACCTTGCTTCGTGTTTTCAGCGGGTCTTAGGATGGAACTGTGTTTCCTGCCTCCTTGTGACTGGCTCTGCTCATGTCCTCCCGCCGCCCTTCTCGCCCGGTCCCCGTCCCGCTGCCGGCTCGTCGTGCCTCCTCTCCCCCTGCTCACGATCCGCGCCCCGCGACGGCCTTTCGCGCCCGGGTCACGCGAGGAGCCGTCCGTCGCGATGAATTCTCGGCTCCCGAACGCTGGCACGACCCCCGCGATGACGGACGCCTGAAGTTTGTGGTCGAGCCTGCCGGCGAAGGCTACCTGCATGTGCTGACCCCCGACGATGTGCGGGAGCGTCTGGTGCAGCTCCCCAGTCAGCTCGCGAACAAGGTCGAAGTGGTCCAGTTCAGCACCATGACGCGCAAGCGCGCCTGCTTCCCCTGTTATGGCATGCAGTGGGGACGGACCATCTATCTGTATCCCATCGAGAGCACGCTGGTCGAAGAGTATCATCGGGCCCCCACGCCCATTCAGGAACAGGAGGCGTGCATGTTCGGCGGGGTCTGGTCCTGTGCGGGGGGGCTCTGGAAACTGTCGTGGACTCTCCCCACCATCCGCGATTTCTACCTCAACAACGTGCTGATTCACGAGGTGGGCCACGTCAACGACGAACGCAACACCTCGTCTCGCGACCGCGAGCGGTACGCGAACTGGTTCGCGATTGAGTACGGATATCGTGCCTCACGTGGACTCACTCTGGCGGACGGCCCGCCGCAGAGACCCCGCCAACCGCGGTGAACTCGCCCGATCTGCTAGAATCTCCCAGGGCGTGACACCGGGCGGAACGGTTCGGTTGGCTCGCCGTGTCTTCCGATCCGCAGGCCTCCGAGACCCCAGGGCCACGCCATGGCGACGTTCGAGTTCTCCAAGTGGGATGGCTCCTCCCCGTTTTCCCCCCAGTCGGCCGACGAGCTCTTCGACCAGCTCAACCGCTACCTGATGGAATACGGAGACGACGTGCTCGACCAGTTGCAGGAACTGGAAGACCGCAATGCCGAGGCTCTCGAGATGCTCATGAAGCAGGGCTATCTCGAGAAAGACGAAAACGGCAAGTACCGCGTGACCCCCAAGGGTATCCGCCGCGCCTCGACAAAATCTCTCGAAGAACTCTTCCTGGCCCAGGCCCGCGACAAGCTCGGCCGGCATGAGACCGATCAACGGGGTGTTGGCCAAGTCCAGCTCGAAGAGACCAAACCGTACGAATTCGGCGACCCCGTCGCCAATCTCAACCTGCAGGAAACCCTCCGCAACGCCATCTCCCGCCAGGGGGGCGGCACCCCCATCGGGATCGAGCAGGATGACCTCGTCGTCCAGACCACCGAGCACCAGTCGAGCTGTGCCACCGTGGTCCTCATCGATATGTCCGGCTCGATGACCCGCTACGGCAAATACGGCCAGGCCAAGCGGGTCGCCATGGCTCTGCAGGCCCTCGTGCGGGGCCGGTACCAAGGAGACACGCTGCAGTTCGTCGGCTTTTATTCCTCGGCCAGCGTGCTCACCGAGCGCGAACTTTACAACTCGGCCCCCAAGCCGGTCTCGATCTTCGATTCCCGTGTGAACCTGCGGATCAACCTCGACAAGCCTCCCAGGTTCATCCCCCAGCATTTCACCAACATCCATGCCGGGCTGCAGTTGGCCCGACGGTTGCTCAAACGGCAACCGGCCCTCAACAAGCAGATCATCGTCATCACCGACGGCGAACCGACTGCTCACCTCGAGGGGCGCGACCTCGTGCTGATCTACCCCCCCGCCGAGAAGACCGCCCGGCTCACCCTGCAGGAAGCCCGCCGTTGTGCCCAGGAAGGGATCCGCCTCTCCAGCTTCGCCCTCATCGAAGACTATTTCTATATGGGCCTGGTGAACTTCGTCGAGCAGATGGCGGCGGTCTCGGGTGGGGTCTCGGCCCATTGCCAGGCCGACGACCTCGGCAACCTCGTCATCGACAGCTTCACCAAGGGGCGCAAGACCCGCCGGGCGATCCGCTGATGCGCTACTGACCGTCGGCCCCGGCCTCGTCCACCGGCAGTTCGTACGCGATGAATTCACTATCGCTGCGGACGAAGACCCGGTTCCCCGCGTAGGCGGGATGGGCCCAGAGCGGCGCCCGCTCCCGGCGGTCTATCAGGTGCGCCCGGGCCCGTTCGTCGTATCCCTCTGCAGTGAGCCGGGCGAGAATCAGGTCCCCATTCTCGTTGAAGATCAGGGCCCGGTCGGTGTCGTTCAGCCACGTCAGCGTCGCCTGCGGATTCGCTCCCCGCTCGACCACCCGGTGCCCGCAATCCCATTTCTTCCGGGCGGTCCGCAGTTCGAAACAGGTCAGGCCAAACTGCTTGTCGATCGTGTAGACGTGCCCGTCGCGATAGAGCGGCTGGGCCATCAGCCCGCGCAGGAACTTGTTCTCTTCCCAGGCGAGTTCCTGATCCCCCGGCTGTTTCCCCAGCCGGACGGCCTTCGAGCCGTGCCAATACCCCGAGATGAAGACCAGGTTCTCGTGATAGATCGGCGTGGCGATGGAGACGCCGTAGGTGATCTCGTACGGAATCTTCCAGACACTGCGGCCATCGCCCGGCAGCAGACCGACGATGTGGGTGGGGCTCCAGCCGATCAGCAGGGGGCCCGAAGGGGCCTCGATCAGCACGGGAATCGCATAGCCGGCCGGGTCATCCCCCGAGCGCCAGACTTCCTTCCCCGTCTGCTTGTCGAAGGCGACCCAGCAGGCGTTGGGGGTTCCGCCGGGATGCACGATCACCAGTTGGCCGAGGATCAGGGGAGAGGCGGCCAGACCCCAGGTGGGAATACGGGCCCCGTGCGATTCCCGCAGTTCGTATTTCCACAGCAGCTTGCCTGTGGCGAGTTCGAGGCAGGCAAAATGGCCGAGGGCCCCCAGCAGATAGACCCGGTTGCCGTCGATCACCGGCATGGCGCGGGGCCCGTTGCCATAGTCGAGTTTGCCGTATTCGACAGGTGTTTCATAAAGCCACAGTTCGCGGCCGGTCGCGGCATCGCAGCAGAGCAGTCGTTCGCGTTCCGTCGGCTCGGTCTGGCGATCCATCACCAGCACGCGTTCTTCCACCGCGGCCACCCCGCCATACCCGCCCCCCAGCGGCCGCTGCCAAACCCGTTTCAGCCCCTCGGCCGGCCACGCCTCGCGCAGCTTCGGCCCCCGCCACGTCTCATCCCCCCGCGGCCCCCCCCACCGCGGCCAATCCTCGGCCCGTACGATGCCAGCCGCGCAGCCTATCCAGAGCGTCAACGGCAAGAGCAGCAGGGAGGCCAATCGAAGTCGGGAACGCGAGATGGTGGGCATGGTCTCTGGAATCACGCGGCGTTGCCAAACGTGTGTGGGCCAAGGATGTGAAGTGGAGCAGCACTTCCCGCCAGGGCCGGCACGCGACGGGACAACACAGTCGCGGCACGAGTGGCGGGAGGTGATACCTCTCAGGAAGTGCGCTCCCAAATGGTCTATCACAACCGGGCGGAGGAGGGTATGGAGTGGGGAGATGACCTCAGGAAGGCGAATCGACAGTGGCCGTGCATGGGTTCCCGAGAATAGGGAGGAACTCGGGGAAAGAGCCGTGTGAACGAGTCCCTCTCTCGGCCCCAGGCCCCCCCGACCCCATCCGCCTCGTGCGAATCCGTGAAGCAGGTCAACGGCTACAAAGAGCCATTCATGTCCGGGCCTGAACCGAACCAGCTTGCCTGGATTTGGTGAATGAGGTCTCCGTTATAAGGATGACCAGACGACTCGGCCGGAGACTCGTCGCCCAACCGTCCTTCTCGAAATCCGATTTCTCCGCCAGCCCGCTCATCCTGGCTCGACGGGTCCATCGCGCTGCCGCTCCACGCTCTCGTCCTTCGGCCGCAGGGATGAGCGGCCCAGAACCAACACCGAGTCGCGTGCGGAGTGTGGGCTGCCAGCGGACGGCAACACGGACTCGAAAAACACATCGTGCCTCGCGAATACGAACCTGTCCCCTGAACTTTGCCCGCCCGGGCGGATTGAGCGGTTGGGGCCGGGTTCGCGACAGCCCTACGCGGTTGAGAAACGCTCATGCGGTCCGCTGATGAGGGCGCGGACCTTGGGGTCCGGTGCCAATTGGTGTCCCGCCGAAACATCCCGTGGCCTGTGCCCAAGAACCGCGTGGCGGGGGGGGCGGATCTCCGTGGCCACTCTGCTGGGCATTCGTCTGCAGGCACCCGACCCGATGGGGAGTCAAACAACATGGATCGGCGAGGAACCTTCCGCTGGGCATCCAGCCAAAGACACCGTTCGGATGGGCAACCAATCCCTCCGCGGGCGCACGGACCTCCGTATCCGCCCGCTGGATGCTCATCCTCAGACCCCCGACCGACTAGGCAGACCAACGAAAAAATTTGGCCAAAAGTCTCTCCGGATTCATGGCACATTTCGCAATCCCCCCGCGAACAGCAACGATCATAGCCATGTTCGGTTGGGACATTCTTGCAAAGCCCGGGAATGGTGCGAAGCACCTACG
>Ga0315900_10010653_pt1 | contig 11480 bp, 9 predicted proteins | sample LakEriMetagenome_FD_203521 | JGI IMG/M metagenome (GOLD analysis project Ga0315900, IMG submission 203521) | Freshwater fungal communities from buoy surface, Lake Erie, Ohio, United States - Buoy 12 MA114 | ecosystem: Environmental > Aquatic > Freshwater > Lake > Lake biofilm | place: USA: Lake...
CTCGGGCGCCGGGGGGTTCGGCTACGACCCGTTGTTCATCGTGCCCGAGTATCACCGCACGTTCGGCGAATTGGCTCCGGCGGTGAAGGCCGTGATCAGCCACCGCGGCCGGGCGTTGCGGGCAATCATTCCCGCGCTGGTGAGGCACATGGGCGGCGCGTGACCCCGGGGCCTCAGGCGGGCGCCACCTCCACCTGCTGTCGCAGGCGGTGGTCGATCGCCCGCAGCACATCGTCCGTGCCATCCATGCGGCCCGCCACGGCCGCCAGCGCCGGCGCCAACCGCGTCATCTCGGCGAGAAACAACCGGACGCGGTCCCGGGTCACTTCCTCGAGCACGCAGAACTCGCCGCAGCCCATGGCTTTGAGGAAGTGGCTGTTCATGAGCTGCTCGGCGTGGGCCCGCTCCGGCAGGACGAGCAGCGGCTTGCCAAGATGCAACGCCTCGCCGATCAGTTGGTTGCCGGCGGCCGACACCAACGCCCGGCAGGAGGCCAGATCCTCGACGAACCGGCGCTCGTCGATGTCGTGGAAGGAAACGCGGCCCACCGGATCGCGTCGGCCGAGGCCGTAGACCCGCACGGGCAGGCCGCAATCCGCCAGCGACTCGACGGCCGAGAAAGGAGTATGCCGCCGCAGGTAGCTGAGCACGAAGCCCTCGTCGCGCGGAGCGGCCGTCACCACCTCGCGGCGCAGGAGCGGGCCCACTTGAATCGCGTGCTCCCAACCGCGCCGCAACGGTGGCCGGAAGAATGCCGACACCACGGTATCGACCGCCTCCGTCACGTACATCCACACCGCGTGGCTCATGAACCAGGCGTTCCATTGCAGGCTGCGGGGCAGCGCGTCGAGGTCGTAGGCGAGCAGGAAGTGCTGGTGGTCCACACTCATGAGCGGGATTCCGATGCGGCTGGCGGCCCGGGGCAGGGCGGGCTCAAAATCGGTGATCGCCACGTCGGCCCCGAAGGCCTCCAGTTCTCCCATCATGCGATCCACGAGCGGCCCGAGTTGGCGGGCCTGGTAATCGAGGCCGGCCGCGATCGACCGCATCACGTCGAGCCGGCCGCCCGTGTACTGGAAGACGATCCCCGGGATTTCCTCCACGCGCACCCGCGGGTGGTCGGAGTCGAACCGGCCGCGCAAGAACTCCAGCGCGTCGGCCGACGTGTAGACGAGCACGTCGTGGTCGTGCTCCAGCCGCTCAAGCAGCGTGGCGATGCGGGTGGCGTGTCCGCGCCCTTCGCCGCACAGGCTGATGGCGATCTTGGACATGCAGGGCGTCCCGGTGTCTGGCCATCCCGCGGCGCGGCCGCCACGTGTGCGCCACGGATTGGTCCTGATTGTGAATGCTCGGCCGCCGTTCCGCCAATCCTGGTGACGAGCCCGCGTCCGCGGTGCATGAGCGTCGGGTAAGCGGCCGAAAAACAGGCTGGACCGTGCGTTCCGGAAACACCTCTCGATCGCGTACGATGAGAGGAGAATCGCAGGGCCGGCGACGGGCCCCGAATGGTGACGAGGCGACATGGCGGCGACACAGGAACCCGATGCGCGGCTCCCGGACGTGGTGTCTGGCCGAGGGACCCGGGTCGCGCTGGCCGCCGTTCTGCTGGCCGCAGTCGGCGCCGGCTCGGCGGCCCTTGCGGAGAGCCCCGACGACGTGCTCGTTCGCGTCGGTAGTGATGTGATCGTCCGCGGGCAGTTCGAGGCGATCCTCGCCCGCTTTCCGGCCGCGAGCGGCGACCAGCGGCAGCGGCAGGAGGCCGCCGTGGTCGAACAGCTCGTCGAAGATCGCCTGTTGCGCGCCGAACTCGACCGGCTGGCCATCGTCGTGGGCAGCGACGAACTCGAGGCCCGCCTGGCACAGTTCCGCCAGCAACTGGCTGCCCGCGGCGTCCGCTTCGAAGCCTTCCTCGTCCAGTCAGGCCGCGACGAGCGTTCGATCCGCGACCAGATGCTCACCGAGCTGCGGGTGGAGAAGTACGTGCAGCCCAGGCTCACCGCCGAGGCACTGGCCGAGACCTTCGAGAAAAACCATCGCGACCTCGACGGAACGCGGCTGCGGGTCAGCCACATCCTCCTGCGGCCCGAAACGCTCCGCGGGGACGACGCCGTGGACAAGTGTCTGGCGGAGGCGGAGGAGATTCGCCGACGCATCATGCTGGGGAACCGCTCGTTCGAGGACGCGGCGCTGATGAGTTCAGCGGGACCGAGCCGCCGCCGGGGCGGAGATCTGGGGTGGATCACGCGCGAAGCGCCGCTGGTCGACGCGTTCGCCAGGCAGGCTTTCCTGCTCGCGAAGGGCGAGGTGTCGCGGCCCTTCGTCACACCATTCGGGGTGCACGTGATCAAGGTCACCGACGTCGAACCGGGCACCGTGAGCATGGACACCGTTCGACCGCGGGTGCAGCAGTTGCTCGTCAAATCGCTGGTCCGAGATCTCGTTGCCCAGGCCGCACGTCGCACCCAGGTGACGTACGCGGAGGGGGTGCCGCACTTCGATCCCGAGACGCCGGCCAACGGCCCACAGCCCCGGCGGGTGGTCGTCGGCCCGCCTGCCGCGCCCGCCCCCTGACCTGCGAGCGGCCCTCACGGTGGCCGGCGGCCGCTGATGCCCCGGGTTTCCGCGTTGTGGCCGGCGCCGACGGTCGCTACCCTTCCCGCCCCCAACGCTGGTGCCACCATGAGGATCCGCTCCGCCCTGCTCGTCGCATGCATGGTCGTCGTGCCCATGATCGCGATGTTTTCCCACCGCGTTCCGCCTGCGGTGCGAGCAGCCATCAGGGATGTGGCCTGGGATCGGCTCGTGTCGGCCGTGATGCCGGCGGCGGCCACCAAGCCGGCAGCCGAGCCGCCGACAGGGACGGCCTCGACGCCGCCGGCCGCACCGGCCAATTCCGACCCGCCCGGATCAGATGCAAACACCGTCGCGGCGACCGCCGTGACGGCTCCCGTCCCGGTCGCTGCCCCCGTCGCCGGGCGCGCCGATGCGGCGTGCCGGGATGCCGAAACGCGGCTCACGGCTCTGGGTGCCATGGCCATCGAGTGCCACCCCATGCCCGGAGTCGATGGCCACCATGCTGCATCCTGTCGCGTGGCCATCGATGCGACCGGCCAATTGCACCGCCTGTTCCAGGCATCGGGCAACGGCCCTGCCGATGCCATGAGCGTGCTCCTGGCCGACGTGGCGGCGTGGCGGCAGCGATTCGCCTCCCGTGCGGGTGGGTCGGAACAGCGCGGCGCAGGCGTGCCGCGCCAGGCCGGCACCATGAACTTCTGACAGCCCCGCGGCAGTTGGCCACGTCCCGTGGTGCGACATGAGACACCACATCTGTTCGTCAGGAATCCTGCCGCGGTGCCTGGCCCGCGTTCAGGGAGTCGAGCACCCGCTGGCACCTCCGCGCAACGCCTGGCGGACAGCTCCTGTCCCCGGCTGCCGCCGGCTGCTCCGCACCGCCCCCCTGGCGACCGAGGTCGTCGAGGAACCGGGAACGCATGTCCGGTCCGAGGAACTGGCCCGGCTGGAGGCGGCTCTGTTCCTGGCCCGCGAGCCGCTCAACACCCGCCGCTTGGCCAAGTTGGCACGGCTCTCGGACGGCACCCGGGCCCGGACGCTGCTTCGCGAGTTGCGCAGGCTGCACGACGCGTCCGGCAGCGCGTTCCGGGTCGAGCACATCGCCGGCGGCTTCCAATTGCTGACCCGCTCCGCCTTCGGCCCCTGGCTGCGTCGCCTGGGCGAGCAGCCGCCGGGCAGTCGCATCTCCACCGCCGCCATGGAGACGCTGGCGATCGTGGCCTACCGGCAGCCGGTCACGCGGGCCGAGATCGAGTCGATCCGTGGCGTGGGCAGCGAGGAAATGCTGCGCCAGCTGATGGAACGGGACCTGGTCGCGATCGGAGGACGCGCTGAAGACCTGGGGCGGCCGCACGTCTACGTGACGAGCCGACGGTTTCTTACGGTTTTCGGCCTGGCACGCATCGAGGATTTGCCCCCCATGGAGGCGTTGCCCGGCGTCCGCCCAGCCACGGACGCGGACGCCCCCGGGGCGGAAGGCGACCCGACGACGTAAAAACGTGGCGGGGAGTGACTTGCAAGGCCCGGGGGCACGCGACACACTATCCGACCCGCCGCGGCCTCCGCGCCCCACGAACCGGAAAATGCCATGCGTTTTTCCGGGCCTGCGATTGGACGTCGATCCCGCGATCGGGTAGAGAAATGTTCCTGGTTTCCGCCGTCGAACTGGTTTAGGAGGCTTTTGCCGTGACGATTGCAACGAGTCGCAGGGAGCATGCAGACGTGTCCATCGCCGACGTGTTCTCGTGGAACGAGTTGCCGGAACTCCTCGCGGCCGAGGATCTGTTCGAGGGTCACGGGCCCTCCGCCAGCCTGCAGTGCGTCGCCAATGCCTCGATCGTGGCAGCCCGCGATGAGGAGGACGCCGACGACGACTTCGAGGATGACGAGGACGACGACTTCGACGACGAGGATGAAGAAGACGACGAAGAAGAAGACGACGAAGAAGGCGACGACGAGTGGGAGGAGGTCGAGGACGACGACGAGGACGACGAAGAGGAAGAAGACGACGAAGAGGATGAAGAGGACGAGGAAGAAGACGAAGATTGGGAGGATGACGACGAAGACTGGGAGGATGACGAGGACGAGGACGAGGACGAGGACGAGGAAGAAGATGACGACGATGACTGACGAAGCGCCGGCTGAATCCCGGTGATGCCGGGCTCGGCAACCGTCTTTCAGCGGGCCTCTTCCGTCCGCATCTCGAGCCGCAGGATCCTGCCGCGGCGTTCCACTTCGACATCGACCGTGGCGCCCGCTGCCCGCAGCATGTCGATCATGGCCGACTGATCGGCCACCTTGGTGCCGCCCACCGTGAGCAATCGGTCGCCGGGCAGCATCCCGGCCTTGGCAGCCGGCGAATCAGCCGACACGCGGACGACCACCGGGGCATCCGCTTCGCATGAGTCCGCGCGAGTGCCGATTCCCCAGCGGCCCCGCGACCCGCCGGCGGCGATGGCCGGTGCCTCGAGCGCCCGGCGCGTGGCGTCGGATTCGGTGCGGCACTCGGGTCGGAACGCCGGTGCGGCCCCGGCCTCGTCGGCGACCGCTGTCACGATGCCGAGCGAGAGTCGGACGACCGGTTCGATCCCGTCCAGGTTCACCAGGTGTGCATCGTCGCTGGGACGGTGGTATTGGTCGTGGAGCCCCGTGTGGAACATCAGCGTGGGGATGCCGGCCGCGATGAACGGGTAATGGTCCGAGTCATCCGTCACGTCCCAGTTGTAGACCAGTTCGAGACCGGCCGCATGGCCCGGATCGACGTTGGCCGCCACGACCGCCGATCGCAATCCTCGGGCGCTGCGAGTGCCATACACCTCCAGCCGGCGGTCCCGCAACCTGCCAATCATGTCCAGGTTCACGGAGAACACGAAGCGGCTCCCGACGAGCGGCGCGGGCCTGACGCGAAGAAAGTGCCGCGACCCCAGCAGCCCCTTCTCCTCGCCGTCCCAGAAGGCCACGAGAATCGACCGGCGTGGACGCTCGGGAAGGTGCCCTAGCGCCTCGGCCAGCTCCAGCAGTCCGGCCACGCCGGAGGCGTTGTCGTCGGCCCCGTTGTGGACGAACCCGAACGGCCCGTAGCTGTTGCCCTGATTGCCGTAGCCGACGTGGTCGTAATGGGCGCCGACCACGACCACTTCGCTGGCCAACTGCGGATCGCGGCCGCGAAGCAGTGCGAGGATGTTCCGCATGCCGCCGAACTGCTGGCCGTAGCCGCCGCCGTCGCCGGCCGGCTCGAGGCCTGCCTTGGCCAGTGCGTCCATGATGTAGGCGCCGGCCGCACGGCCGCCGCGGCTGCCTCCTTCGCGGCCCTCGAACGCATCGTCCGCCAAGGCCGCCACGTGGCGGCCGGCGGTGGCGGCCTCGATGCTGGCGTGCGCGGCGGAGAGGCGTTCGGCAGCCCGGGCGGAGACGACCGTTGCCAAAAGGATCGCCGCCGCTGCGGCGGCCCTCCGGCCCTGCCGCAGCGGATCGTGCGTCGGGTTCTGCACGTGGTTCACCATCATGGGAAGGCCTGCTTGCGGGACGGCCGGAGGCCGTCCAGAATGGTCGAGGAATTCCTCCCCGTGACCAAGGGGAGTTTTCCGGGGAGAGGTGGCAGAGCGGTCGAATGCGCGTCTTTGCTAAAGACGTGTCCGGTCAAAAGCTGGACCGCGGGTTCGAATCCCGCCCTCTCCGTTGGATGGTGTGGCGGCGCGGGACTCGCTTCGGGCGGCTTCAGGTGCCGGCCGCCGCCAGCGACGGTGCTTCCCGCCGCAAACGTCCTGACAGTCGCTGCAGGACGGCGAGGGCCGCCGGATGATCCGCGGCATCGCCCTCGATGACCAGCGCTCCTGAACGCCAGGCTGCGTCGAACGTCAGCACCCCATCGAGCACGGCCGTCAGCACCGCGGCCGCGATCCACGCGGTGGGACGCGCGGCCGGCGGCAGGCCCACGTGGAGCGACGCCGGCGTTCCGTCCACGACGGCCACGGTCCACTGCCCGCCGCCGACGCCGGTCGCTGCCAGCCCGATCAGGTTGGCACCTCGGGCCGCCGACCAATCAGCGCCGTCGCACATACGCTCCAGCATAGTCCGCGCCATCACCGGCAGCCGCGGCCGGCCCGGGGGCGGCCAACGGAACTGATTCGTGATCGCGAACCGGCAGAGCCGGCGGATCGTCGCCTCGTCGAGGACCGGTGGCGGCAGGTCGGGCACGGCCCGCCTCGTGTTCGTGGCATCGAACCGCGGGTCGTCCCGCCAATAGGCCCGATAGACGTGCATCTGGTCGAGGAACAGCTTTCCGAGCAGTTCCGGATCGAACGCCGGCGGACGCGCCGCACCGCCCTGCGCCTCGCGCTTTTGCCGGCTGGCCGTCGCCATCTCCACGGCCAGCCCCTCGAACACCCGACACAAGGTGCCCACGGGCGTCGGCGCGTCGGTGGTGAGGTGATACGTGCGGCCGTGCAGCCCCCGGTCGAGGATGATCCGCGTCATCGCGGCCGATACCCAATCGACCGGCACGAGGTTCTTGCATTCGCGGCCGGTCATGCCCAGCACCTCGAGGAGCGACCCCGGCTCCAGGTCGGCGCCCGCGAATGCCTCCACGAACGGCTGCACGATCCGCAGCGGCTTGTAGAAGCCGTGGAACGTGTTTGTAAAACCGTGCACGAGGTCGCCGACGATGATGCTCGGTCGATGGACCGTGCAGACGTCGAGGAACTCGGCCGCGGCCGCCTCGCCCTCGGAAACGATCTTGCTCCGCTCGTAGTCGTTTCCCGAGGTCTGGCCGACGTCGAGTTCGCGTTCGAGGATCGTCCCCTCGCGCAGACCGCAGACGTAGGCGCTCGAGACGTGGTGCAGCCGGCGGATTCCCGCGCCGCGGCACAGGGCGAGCACGTTGCGGGTGCCGGTGACGTTGCTCGTGTAGGGCTCGCCGTCGGCCTCGCGCCGCTGGAACGACAGGCTGGCGGCCGAGTGAATCACCTCGCGCACGTTCCGCGCGATCCAGTCCCGCTGCTCCGGACGCAGACCCAGCCCCTCGGCCGCGAGGTCGCCCTCCAGGACCACGGGGTAGTCAACCTCGACGCCGGCGACGTCCCGCCAGTCGCGCAGCAACTCGTCCACCCGCTCGGCGGCCGCGGCCGTCTTCGAGCCGCGCACCACCACCGCGATGCGGCGGCCGGCCGCTGCGAGATCGCGGAGCAGCGAGCGGCCCAGCAGTCCGGTGGCCCCGGTGAGCAGGAGGTAGGAATCGTCTTCGCCGATGCGTGGCATGGATGTCGACTCCGGAGCGCCGTTCGTGCAGCTCCCGTGAAACTGGTGAACCTTCAGACGTGGATCGCGGCTCCCCCGTCGACCACGAGCGTCTGCCCCTGGACGAGGTCGGAGAGCGGGCTGGCGAGAAACAACACGGCGTCGGCCACGTCGGCAGCCTCCAGCATGCGTTCGCCCATCATCGTCTTGTGCTTGCGACCGGCGAACATCTCGGCCGCGCCGGGCAGCCGCCGGGTGGAATCGGTCTCCACGAGTCCGGCCTCGACGACGTTGACGTTCACGCCACGGTCGCCGAGCTCCAGGGCCCAGTGGCGGGCCAGCGCCGTCAGCGCCGCCTTCGACCCTCCGATCAGGCCGTACATCGGCAGGGCCATGTGCGTGCCGTGGCTGGAGAGCACCACCACCTTGCCGCGGCCCGAGGCGGATTCCAAGAGCGGCGTCGCCGCCTTGAGCAGATGCACGAGCGACAGGACGTTCGTGTGCATGGCGGCGTCGAAATGCCGCTGCGTCGTGGCGGCCAGCGGTCGAAAGCCGCCCGTGGCGGCGTTGTGCACGAGCACGTCGAGCCGGCCGAACTCCCGGCGCACGAGGCCGACCATGTCCTCGACGTCCTCTTCCTGCCCCACGTCGGCCCGCACGCAGGCCACGTTCCGCCCCAGGGCCGCGATCTGCGCGGCCAACTCGTCGGCCTCGCGGCCGCTGGTCACATAGTTGACGACGATGTCGGCACCCGCCTCGGCGAGCCGCAACGCACAGGCCCGGCCAATGCCCCGGCTGGAGCCGGTGACGAGGGCGACTTTTCCACTGAGATCGATCATGAAGGACTCTCCGGGGAGGATCTGGCGATGCGGTTCAGGCGGCCGGCGTGGGCGCGGCCATCACGCGGCGTATCCCGCTGCGCACCACCGTCGCCGGCATCGGCGCCGCCGCGATGGCGACGATGTGGCGACCGGCCCAGGCGAAGCTGCCGGCACCCGACACCAGCCGATGCGGCCCGCTGACGGTCCATTCAAAACCGTTGCCCACCAGCGACTCGATGGCCACGGCCCGCGGGCAGAAGCCCACGTCGAGACGCGCCGCCTTGAAGGCCGCCTCCTTGGCCGACCAGAGCAGGCCGCGCAGCAGGCCATCATCGTCGGGGGCGAGCGCCAGCTCGTCAGGCGTGAAGAATGCGTCGAGTTCCCGGCCTGCCTCCGCCGGATCGACGATGTCGATCCCGATGCTCGCCTGCGCCGATGCCGCAGCCCCCGCCACACCGCGCACGTGGGAGAGCGACACCGCCATGCCGACTGCCACGCCATGCACCATGGCCACCGGCCTGCCGGAGGGCGGCATACCTGCCACCCGCACCGCCTCCCGCGGCAAGTCGAGGCCGGCGGCGACGAGTTCCTCGGCAAGACGCGCCGCCAGCCCCGACTGCGACTCGTGCCGGTCTGCGGGCGTGGCGCAGACGACATCGATCGTCCATGAGCCCACGCGCAGGCGGCTTGAGATGCGGTTCAATGGCAGGAACCTGCCGATCGCATGACCGATCATGTGGCGTTTCTCCGCTCCGGCCCCATCACGGTGAGGTGCAGCCCGTCGATGGCGAGGATCGCCCGGCCGTCACTGCCGAAGAGCACGAGGTCGTAGACGCTTTCCCTGGCGTCCTGCGACCGGAAGAACAGCCGCGCCGTGCACTTCTCGCCACTCGTCGGCTCCGTCGCCAGGCGCAGTCGCTCGAACCTCACCGGGATCTCGACGCGTCGGCCGCAGAGCACGTAGGAGTAGACCGCACAGGCCACGATGCAGCCGTCGAGCAGGGCCACCGGCACCGTCCAGCCGGCCGCACCGCGTGGCTGAGCGACCACGTCCGGATGCGGTGCCGTGAGCCGCGCCCAGCCACCGCTGCGTTCCAGGAACAGACCGGCTAGCGTGCGAAACGCCGGTCCATGACGCAGCGGCGCGTCGTCCTGATAGACCATCGGGTTGTAGGGGAACGGAGGTTCGTCGAGCGTCGCCGCGATCGGATCGGCCGTGGTGGCCGACACGGCACCCTGAACGTGCACCCGCTCCTCGCCGGTCGGCAGCGTGGACCAACCGCGGGCCTGGCACTCACCCTGGGATGCTGCGGTCACTTCGACCCGCACATCGCGCGGCTCGTCGTCCCGGAAGACGAACGGCCGCTCCACGCTGAACTCGCGGATCTCGGCGACGCGATCACAGGCACCCGCCGCAAGCGTCGCCTGCGCGAGCAGTTCGGCGCCCATCACGGCCGGCAGCAGGGGCCGGCCATGCTGCGTGTGCTCGACGAGAAATCGGTCGCCGGTCGGATCGAGCCGGAACGACACCCAGGTGCCATCCGCCCGCCTGTCGACGCCTGCCACCAGGCTGCCCGTCCCGGCAAGGAGCGGCGGCACAGCCGCCATGGCGTCGGTGACGGCATCCGGGCACATCGCCGGCTCCGTGACGAGCACCTCGGCATCGGGGAGGCCGGCCTCGATCTCGTCCATGAAGCGACCCACGCCCTCGGCGAGCGGCATGAACTTCAGGCCGAACTGCTCGAGCACGAAGCGGCTCTCCGGCCGGCTCGCCATGCCCACCTCGTCCCAGGCATGCCAATGAAACACGGTGGCCCGCAGGCCCCGCCGCTGCCGCCGCAACCGGCCCAGCATCTTGGCGAGCATGTCATTGGCGAGCGAGTAGTCCGCCTGACCGTGGCCACCGAGCCGGCCGCTCGTCGATCCGAAGCCGACGACCGCCTGGAGCGGACCCTCGTCCACGGCAGCCAACACGTGTTCCAGCCCGACGCACTTCGGCGTCAGCGTGGCCTCCAGCCCCTCGGGCGTCTTCTTCTCGAACCGGCAGGCGGCCTCGAAACCCGCACCGTGCACGATTCCACGAACGGGGCCGATGTCGCGGGCGACCCGTCCGATGGTGGCTCGGACAGCCGCCGCATCTCCCAGGTCGCACGCCTCGTAGCGGGTGGCGACGCCGGCAGTGCGGAAGGCGTCCAACGAACGGGTGATCTCGATCGACTTCTCCACGCTGCGCCACGCGGCCCGCGGATCGGCGCCGCGTCCCTTGGCTTCGAGCATCAGCCGCCCCTTCAGGTCTCGCATCCCGGCGTCGTCGAGCCGCAGCCACTCCGGGGCGACGTCGACGGGTTGGGTCGAACCCAGGAGCACCAGCGTGAGCCCGTACCGGCGGCCGAGTTCCCGGGCACAGGCCGCTGTCACCCCCCGCGCCCCTCCGGTCACGACCCACACACTGCCGCGGGCGAGAGCGTCGAGGGGGGCGGCGGCCCGCGGCGGTCGCTCGCACGGCACCACTGTCACCCTGCGGCCGTCGACGAAGCCGACCTCCACGGGCCCGGAACCGTCTTCCATCTCCGCGACCACGGCATTGGCCACCTGGCCGGCCTCATGCCCCACCGCCGCATCCACCACCCGCACGTGTAGGGAGGGAAACTCGCGGGCGATACCCTTGCAGAGCCCGGCCAGGGCTCCGCTTTCCACGGCACCGACCGCCGCCGAAATTCCGAAATCACCACCCATGTCGGTGACCGCCGTGAGCGTGGCCGACCCGGTGTCCTGGGCCCTGCCCCGGGCCATGAGCCAGCGCTGAATCGCGAAGAATGGGGCGGCGACGTGCATTTCCCGCCGGGGTAGCCA
>Ga0315900_10010654_pt1 | contig 11480 bp, 9 predicted proteins | sample LakEriMetagenome_FD_203521 | JGI IMG/M metagenome (GOLD analysis project Ga0315900, IMG submission 203521) | Freshwater fungal communities from buoy surface, Lake Erie, Ohio, United States - Buoy 12 MA114 | ecosystem: Environmental > Aquatic > Freshwater > Lake > Lake biofilm | place: USA: Lake...
CTGCGTGGAGCTGCCGAGGCCGTCGCCGAAGTCCCAGGCGAAATCGGTGCCGCCCTGGCTCAGGTTGTCGAACACGGCGGTGGCGTTGGGCAGGCACAGGTAGGTGGGCCCGTTGATGTCGATCACGGCCGTGGGCTGGGTGAGGGCGAACTTGAACACGCCCAGGTTGCAGTTGAAGCTGTTGTTGGTGTTGCTCCAGGCCCCCGGGGTGGTGGGGAAATCATCATTGCTGCCGCAACCGGCGCACACGGCCGCGTACACGTTGCCGTTCTTGTCGAAGCGGCTGGTGCCCCCGTCCACGTGCTCCTGGCTGATGCCCCCGCCGAAGAAGGTGGCATAGTTCAGGGCCACGGCCTCGGGCTCCAGCACCATCAAATAGAAGTCACTGCCGTTGGTGGTGGTCTGGAAGGCGCCCGGTGTGGTGGGCAGTCCTGTGGTGGTGCTGGCGAAGGCCTGTGCGAAGGTGTTGGTGGTACCGCCCCAGCCGCAGAAGTAGATCTGGCCGCAGTCGCTCACGAGGAAGGCGCTGGGGGAGATGTCCTCCGTGCCAAGGCCGGACCCGATGCGGGTGCTCCACAGGGAGGTCCCCAGGTCGTGCGTGAACTTGTGGATGAACTGGGAGCTACCGGGGTTGGCGTACTTGCCGGGGGTCACTGGGTAAGGGCCGTGGCTCTGGCCCACCACGAACACCTCGTCGGCCGGGTTAAGCTGCACGAAGTAGGCCTGGTCGTAGGTGTTGGTGCCCAGGTAGGTGGCGCCCAGGCGGGTGGTGCCCGCCGCGTTGAAGCGAACGAGGTAGCCGTCCACATCGCCGTTGGCGCTGTTGTCCCACGGCGACCCGGCCATGGGCAGGTCACTGGAGGCGGTGCCCCCGGCCACGAACACCTCGCCGTTGCTGTCGAACTGCACGCCATAACCGCTGTCGGCGAGCGAGCCGCCGTGGTAGGTGGCCCACAGTTGTGTCGTGAGCCCCGGGTCCATGCGGAAGAGGTAGGCGTCCTGCACGCCTGCGAACGCGGGCTGCGGGGCCCCGGGCGTGGTGGGGCAGTCGGCGCTCTCGGTGCTGGTGGCCACCACCGGCCGTTCCAGGGGGTCCAGGGCGATCTCGCCGCGGAAGCTGTCGCCGTAGTTGTGGGCCAGCAGGGTGGCGTTGTTGATGCCGTCGTTCGCCGTGCCGCCCACGTAGGTGCTGCCGATGAGCCCGGTGGCGGCGGCGTTCAGGCGGGCCACCACGATGTCGGTGCCGGCCGAATGGCCGTACCCGTACCCGATGCCGAAGGCGAGCATGGGGCCGCCGTTGAAGCTGTTGTCGAAGCAGCCCGCCGTGGTCGGGAAGTCGCTCGAGCCGGAGGTGCCCAGCAGGTAGAGCTCGTCGTTGGTGTTCACCACCAGGCTGTGCGGGCTTTCGTTGCCGAGCGAGCCACCGAGGTACGTGCTCCACACCAGCGCCGAGCCATCGGGCGTCCACTTGGTGATGCCCATGTCGATGGTGCCACCGTTGAACGAGTCATCGAGCACGCCCAGCGTGGTGGGGTAGCCCGTATTGAAGACGATGCCGCCACCGTACAGGTGCCCGTCGTTGTCGTAGGTGGCGGTGAACCCGAAGTTGTCGGCCGTGCTGCCGGTGTAGCTCCCGAAGGTGAGCACCGGGTCGATCACCAGGGGTAGGTCACTACGCCCCGTCACCGCGAAGGAGAGCGTGTTCCCCTTCAGTCGGTAGGCCGAGCGCACGGGGATGTAATGGTTGTCCAGGCCATCGAAGAAGTGCTTCCAGCTCACCGGCGCTTCCTCCACCACCTCGCCTGTGGTCAGCTTCACGTGCAGCGCGCCGTCCTTCACCGCCAGCCCGTCCTGCCCGTCATACCGCATGCGGATGATGCCAGGGTCGGTGCCGGGCGCCACCACCAGGTCGTACTTCAGTCCGTTGCGGCCGTCCAGGCGCAGGTCCACGCCGGGGTAGAGGCCCCGCACCCACACCTCGCCGTACACAGCACAGCCGGTGCCCCACTTCGCCGGGTCGTTGCCGATGAAGAAGTTCTCGTAGTGGGGCTGAACGAAGCGGCCTTCACCCGTGCCACCGGCCGCGCCCTCGAAGGTCACCCGGTAGGCGTGCATCCGCAGGGGTTCGTGCTCGTGATCGGGGGCACGTCCATGGTCGTGCAGGTCGCCGCCGCTGTGGAGCACGTAGGTGAGGGCGTTATGCTCCACGAAGAGCACCCCGCCGGGGATGTTCGCCCGGTACAGCACCTGCTGCGGCCACTGGCCCTTGTTCCGGGTGAACGGCACCAGCGGGCCGGCCGCGAAGGACAGCCCCGCGCACCCCAGGAGGACTATGGTGGCCAGGTACCGCAAGGGAAAGGCCCGCCGCTCGGGCGGAACCGCAAGTTAAGACCCGCGTGGCGGGCCTTTCGTTGCCTGCCTCACCGGCCGGACCGGGCCACCGGCGAACCGTTCGGCCCGTTGGGGAAGGCGTACCTTTGCCGGCGCCGTGGGCGCCCGCCCCACCCGGGACCCACAGGCCCTTCCATGAGCGATGCCATCAAGCATGAATGCGGTCTCGCGTTCATCCGGCTGCGGAAGCCGCTGAGCCACTACCACGCTAAGTATGGAACCCCCCTTTACGGCCTCAACAAGCTGTACCTGCTCATGGAGAAGCAGCACAACCGCGGCCAGGACGGCGCGGGGGTGGGCACCATCAAGCTCGATCCGCAGGCGGGCACCCAGTACATCGACCGCGAGCGCAGCACCGACAAGCAGGCCATCCAGAGGATCTTCGGGAAGATCAGCCGGGGCTACGAGGAGGCCGTGAAGGCCGATCCCGCCGCCGCCAAGGACACCGAGCTGCTCAAGAATCACATGCCTTTCCTGGGCGAGGTGCTCCTGGGCCACCTGCGCTACGCCACCTTCGGCAAGCAGGGCGAGGAGAACTGCCACCCGCGCCGCCGCCTCAACAACTGGATGACGCGCAACCTGGTGGTGGCCGGCAACTTCAACATGACCAACGTGGACGAGCTGTTCGACCTGCTCGTCTCCATCGGCCAGCACCCCAAGGAGCGCAGCGACACCATGACCGTGCTCGAGAAGATCGGGCACTTCCTTGATGTGGAGAACGACCGCCTGGCGCAGATCCACCGCCAGCTGGGCTACAGCGAGCAGCAGATCACGCCCATCATCGGCGAGAAGATGGACATCCGTTCCATCCTGGCGCAGAGCGCGGCCGACTTCGACGGAGGGTACGCGCTGGCCGGGATGATGGGCCACGGCGACGCCTTCGTGCTGCGCGATCCCAACGGCATCCGTCCGGCCTTCTGGTACGCCGATGAGGAGGTGGTGGTGGTGGCCAGCGAGCGCCCCGCGATCCAGACGGCCTTCCACGTGAAGACCGACCAGGTGCAGGAGCTGCGTCCCGGCCACGCGCTCATCGTGCGCAGGAACGGAAGCTTCAGCGAGGAGCAGGTGCGTGAGCCGCAGGAGAAGCGCTCGTGCAGCTTCGAGCGCATCTACTTCAGCCGGGGGAGCGACCGCGACGTGTACCGCGAGCGCATCCAGCTGGGCCGCTCGGTGTGCCCCGCGATCCTCGAGTCCATCGACCACGACATCCAGAACACCGTCTTCAGCTTCATCCCCAACACCGCCGAGGTGGCCGCCTACGGCATGCTGAAGGAGATGGAGGACCTGCTGAACCGCCGCAAGGAGCAGCTGATCCTGGAGCTCGGCCCCAAGCCGGCGCCCGGCAGGTTGCGCGAGATCCTGGGCATGCGTCCGCGACTGGAGAAGGTGGCCATCAAGGACGCCAAGCTGCGCACCTTCATCACCAACGATGATGCTCGCGACGACCTCGTGGCGCATGTGTACGACATCACTTACGGCACCGTGCGCCCCGGCGTGGACAACCTCGTGGTGATCGACGACAGCATCGTGCGCGGCACCACGCTGCGCCAGAGCATCCTGCGCATGCTCGACCGCCTCGAGCCCAGGCGGATCGTGGTGGTGAGCAGCGCACCGCAGATCCGCTACCCCGATTGCTACGGGATCGACATGGCGAAGATGGGCGACCTCGTGGCCTTCCAGGCCGCCGTGGCGCTGCTGAAGGAGACGCATCAGGAGAACATCATCGACGATGTGCACGAGCGTTGCCTGGCCATGTTGGACCGCCCCATGCACGAGCAGGTCAACGTGGTGAAGGACATCTACCGCCCGTTCACCGCGCAGCAGATCAGCGAGAAGATCGCCGATTTGCTCACCCCGCCCGACATCAACGCCGAGGTGCGCATCGTGTACCAGGGGATCGAGGGCCTTCGCTCGGCCTGCCCCGGCCACACCGGGGACTGGTACTTCACCGGCGACTATCCCACGCCGGGCGGCAACCGCGTGGTGAACCGTGCCTTCCTCAACTGGCGCGAGGGCAAGAACGTGCGGGCCTATTGAGGAATGTGGGGAGAGTGGAAATGTGCCAATGGGGGAGTGTGAGCGCTTCACGTTGGCCACACGGTTGTGACCGCCAGGGGCGAAGCCACCTTGTCACACTCCCCGCATTCTCACATTTGGATCAGCCGCTTCTTCTTCCGCAGCTTCTTCAACTGCTTCGCTGTGGCGTTCACTTGGGCGTCCTCACCGTGAAGGATGATGCGGGAGGAGGCGTCCACACTGAGCTTGGCGCTGGGTGCTAACTCCATCGTGCTGCCGGGCATCAGGTGAAGCTCCGAGCCGTTCACCAAAGCGAGTTCAGCCTTGTCGTCGATGCGCACCCGGGCGCCGGAGAGCACGGTGAGCCGCGTGGGATCGCTGAACCATGTGGTGCCGCGCAAGGTCTCCGGCCGGTCGATGCGGGTGGGCGTGAGGGACCGGTCGAGCAGCGCACGATGCCCCGGGAGCACGTGCATGGACCATGCCGCCGTGCCCGCAGGCGGATGGAGCACGATGCTGTCCGCGCACCAGCGCACATCCCGGTCGATCGCCGTATCGTCGTTGCGCACCCGCACGGTGATCCCGCCATCCATGCGCTGCTCCAGCAGCTCCACGCTGATGCCATTGAGGTGCACCACCCGGTTGTTCGGCCCCTTGCCACCATAAGTGTCGCGGCCCGGAGCGCTCACCAGGGTCATCGCGTTGGCCGTCGAGGGGTTCGTGGCCATGCCGAGCTTGTTATTGCCGGCGGGCGTGAACACCTGCCGCGGATGCCCGAAGAAGAGGCCGTTGTCCAGCACGGTCCCATCGCGCACCTCGATCCGTGGCACCAGGTTCTCCTTGCGGCTGATGGTGCCGTCGCCGTTGAGGTCGAACACGGGCAGCTCCAGGTCGTGGTGGCCGGTGAGCGGGTTGGCGTTGCGGGCCTTCACCACGTAGGGCGCGGTGGGCCCGGGCCACAGGCATTGGAAGGTGACGGTGTCGCCGCGCAGGCTGATGTCGTGCGCACCGCTGGCGGGCAGGGGGCGCAGGTAATCGGCATCGCCGCCGAAGATTCGGGCCCCGCGCTTCTGCTCACGGTCCACCTGGAGCACTGCGTGCATGCCGGGCACGGCGCGTTCCACACAAGGCATCTCGCCCTCGTAGTGGAAGCGGTCGGTGGGACTGCCGTTCCGCCCGTAGGTCTGGTGGTTCTCGAGCCAGATCCATTGCGGGAACTCCTCCGGACCGAGGTAGGGGAGCCTGATGCGGAGCACATCCCCGGTGGTCACGAAGTCGTGGAGCACGAACACACCGGTGTCGCCGCGCATCGGGTCAAGGTCGCCGTTCACCCTGTTGCCGGCGGGGTCGTGCGCAGTGAGGCGGTATGGTGATCCAACAGGCCGCCAGCCCAACCGGTCGCGGTCCCAGCCGCTGCAAGTGAGCAGGCTGCTGCTGGCCGCGCCCATCATGCTCCAGCCGCCCTGCAGGGGGATGAAGTAGCTCTGGAACTGGGCCGCGTTGCCGCCGCCGCTGTGGAAGTTGTTGCCCCCGAGCAGCAGGTGGTTGAACTCGTGCTTCAGGATCTCGAAGGGCAGGCCGTTCATGCCACCGAACCGGCTCTGGGTGTCGCTCTCGTACCCGAAGAGCTTGCCGCTGCTCCCTGCATCGGTGCTTCCCTGTCCGTGGGTGAGCGAGCTGTTGCGCAGGATCACCATCACGTGATCATAGCTGTGCGGGTCGTCGGGCGCGTTCACTTTCGCCATGCCGGCCTTGCCGCCGTCCCGCCACAGGTCGAAGTCGGCGATGCCCAGGCCGTGCGCGGTGCGCAGCGATCCGAGCTTGTTGGCCTCCTGCACGGCGGCGGTGCTCAGGTTCATGTGCTGGTGGAGGTTCGGGTATGCGCTCTCCTTCAGCGTGAGCAACCGGTCCACGTGGTCGCCAAGCACCACGTACTGACCCATGCTGATGTCGTGGTAGTAGCGCGTCACCATCGCGTTGGGCGAGGGAACGGGGTTCTGCTCGAACATGTCGTCCTTCCAAGTGGGCAGCTGCCCCTTGGGCCAGAGCGTGGAACCCTTCGGCTGCGGGTCCTTCCCCGGGTTCTTGTCATACTCCACCTCGGCGAAGAGCACCAGCACGCGTATGGTGCCGTGCGGGCTGAGGTGCCAGCCGTTCTCGCTGAATTGGACGTTCGTGCTGTCGGTCTGGGCCCGGAGCACAACGGAGCAAGCGAGCAGAAGGAACACCAGGGTCCGGCGCATGCCCGAAGGTATGCGCTAACGCTTCGGTGCCTTGTAAAGCGGCACCGTGCTGCACGGCTCCCCGAACATCAGGCTCTTCACCACGGGCAGCAGCTTCGCGCTCAATTCCACATAGGCGTTCAGCGGAACGGGAAGCTTGCTGCAGCCCTTCACCACCACGCGGGCGTTTCGGTAGGGCTCCACATCCAGGTGCTGAACGAAGCGGGTGAACACAGCGCGTTCCAGTTGGTCCGTATCCCCTTGGGTAACGAAGGCCGTGTGCGGCTGCAGGTGCGTGGCCACGAGCATGAAGGCCCAGGTGGGCACGATGGCATCGGCGCTGCAATGCACGCTCACGAGCTTGCCCGCATACTGCGACCAGTCGTGGTCCTTGCAGAAGGCGCGCAGGTCATCCTCCTTCAGCGCGACCTCCTGCCACAGCAGCGGCTTCAGATCGAAGACCACGCGCGCACCGGCCGGGTACAGCTCCTCCAGGTCGAGGGTGATGATGCCGGAGGAGGCGACTTTGTTGATGATGGAGTCTTCGCTCATGGAGCCCAGTTGCGTGTTGGCGTGTTACGCGTTGCGTGTTCGTTGCGTCGCCGCGCCGTTGCGGTTGGAATTTGCTCTGTGTCCTCTGTGCCTCTGTGGTTAACCTACATGAACCCCAGCTCCAACTGCGCCGCCTCGCTCATCATCGTGCGGTCCCACGGCGGCTCAAAGGTGATCTCCACCTTGGCGCTCTTCACACCCTGCACACCGGCCACCTTCTGCTCTACCTCGCCGGGCAGGGTCCCCGCCACCGGGCATGCCGGACTGGTCAGGGTCATCTTGATGTACACGCTGGCATCGTCGTGGATCACCACGTCGTAGATCAGCCCCAGCTCGTAGATGTCCACCGGGATCTCCGGGTCGTACACCGACTTGAGGGAGTTGATGATGCTCTCCTCGAGCTGCTTTTTCTCGTCAGGGGTCATGGGAGGAGAGGGGATGTGGGCTCACACGGAGGGACAGAGACACGGAGGGGCTTCATAGCACCAGGCCTTTGCAATTCTCCGTGCCTCCGTGGCTCCGTGTGATCAATGGCATTCATTTCAGTGCGACTGTGCGGAGTAGGCGAGGGCATAGCGCTTCATCTGGTCGATCATCGCGCTGAGCCCGTTCGCGCGGTTGGGGCTCAGGTGCGCGCGCAGCCCGATCTTATCGATGAACTCGGTGGATGCGCCCAGGATCTCCTGCGGCGTGCGGTCATTGAACACGCGCACCAACAAGGCAACGATGCCCTTGGTGATCATGGCGTCGCTGTCGGCGGTGAAATGGACGAGATCATTCTTTGGTTCCGCGTGAAGCCACACCCGGCTCTGGCACCCCCGCACCAGGTTATCGTCGGTCTTGTGCTCCGGCGCGATCAGGGGTAGGTCCTTGCCCAGTTCGATCAGGTGCTCATAACGGTCCTGCCAGTCACTGAACATGGCGAACTCGTCGATGAGCTCTTGTTGGGCTTGGGCTAAGGACATGGTGAAAGTGGAGAGAAGGTGAGGGTGGTGATAAAGTGGCCTCAGCGCTTCGATTCAAGGTTGTTCATGAACCGTAGAAGTCCGGTGCTGATCCCGGCGATCTTGTCCAACAGCGGTTGGATGTCTTCTTTGGTCAGGAACTCCAGCTCGACACAAGCGAGCAACTGCGTTTCGATCTCATGCAACGAACCACGTGAGTAGCTGAGGCCGAGCAATAAGTAACCCTTCTTGTTCCGGCCCCAACCCTCAGCAATGTTGCTGGGAACAGATACAGCGGCGCGACGCAGTTGGGAGGTCAAGCCGTACAACTCTTCTTTGGGCAGTTTACGAGTGACCGTGTATACAGGCTTCAAAAGCTCCATGCCGGTTTTCCACACCCACAGGTCCTTGAAGTTGGTCACCTTACGACCATCTGGTTCGGCCACCACAGAGATCGCTTCACCGAGCTCATACAGCCCGTTCAGGCTCCAGTCGTGCTTCCGTGGGTCGTTCGTCATATTCTCCATGGTCCGTGGATCGGCTGCATTTCACTTTCTCACCATTATCTCCACCTTCACCATTCTCACCTGAGCATTTTCACCGCCTTCTTCGTCGCCGCCACCATCGCATCCACCTCCTCCGTCGTATTGAAACACGCGAAACTCGCTCGTGTCGTCCCGCTCACACCGAAGCGCTCCATCAGTGGCTGCGTGCAGTGGTGGCCCGTGCGCACGGCGATGCCCTGCTGGTCGAGCAGGGTGCCGAGGTCGTAGTGATGTACGCCGTCGATCACGAAGCTGATGACACCCACTTTCTCCTTCGCCGTTCCGATGATGCGCAGCCCATCGATGGTGAGCAGCTCGGTGGTCGCATGCTCTAGCAGCATGTGCTCGTGTTGCGCCATCGCAGCCTTATCGTAGTCCTCCATCCAGCGGAAGGCCTCGCCCAGGCCGATGATGCCCGCGATGTGCGGCGTGCCCGCCTCGAACTTGAAGGGCAGCTTGGCGTAGGTGGTCTTCTCGAAGGTGACCACGTCGATCATCTCGCCGCCTCCTTGCCAGGGGGGCATGCGCTCCAGCAATTCCTCTCGGCCGTAGAGCACGCCAGTGCCCGTGGGTCCGTAGGCCTTGTGCCCGCTGAACGCATAGAGGTCGCAGCCGAGGTCCTGTACGTCCACGTCCAGGTGCGCGATGGCCTGCGCGCCGTCCACCACGGTGATGATGCCGCGCTTCTTCGCCTCGGCGATCAGCTCCTTGATGGGATTGACCGTGCCCAAGGTGTTGCTGACATGCGAGATCGCCAGCACCTTCGTTCGCTCTGTAAAGAGATCCGTTGCGTCAACCGTTGCGTCGTTGCGCCGTTGCGGTTCAATTTCTCCGCTGTCCGTTATCGGGATCACCCTCAGCTTCGCCCCATGCCGCTCGCAGGCCATCTGCCAAGGGACGATGTTCGCATGATGCTCCATCCCGCTGATCAGCACCTCATCGCCCTCGTTCGCCGAAGCCTTGCGCGTAGGCGAACTTCCCCACAGCAATTGCCCCAGGCTGAACGCCGCCAGGTTCAGGCTCGCCGTGGTGCCACTGGTGAAGATCACCTCGTGCGCATGCTTCGCGTTGATGTGCCTGCGGATGATCTCCCGCGCGGCTTCCTGCGCCTCAGTGGCCTTGGTGCTCAACGTATGCACACCGCGGTGCACGTTGGCATTGATCGTGGCGTAGTAGCCGCTTTCGGCCTTGATCACGCGGCGCGGCTTCTGGCTGGTCGCAGCGTTGTCGAAGTACACCAGCGGCTTGCCGTGCACCAGCTCCTTCAGGATCGGGAACTGCGCGCGGATCTCCTCCACGTCGAAGGCTGGTTTCACCGCTGCGGGTTTCATGACTGCGGATGAGTGAACCACAGAGGGCACAGAGAGCACAGAGGGGAGATGCCCAACTTCTTGCTGGGTACTTCGTCCTTGCCGTGGTTGCCCGTTCGCATTTCTCTGTGTCCTCTGTGCCCTCTGTGGTTACAACTTGGCGAGCTTAGCGTCGATCAACGCCGTCAACACCGCCTTCCACTCCTCGTTCTGCACCCGCTCCACCACCTCGGTGATGAACGCATGGGCCATGAGCTTCCGCGCTTCGGCCTCGCTCACCCCGCGGCTGCGCAGGTAGAACAGGCCTTTCTCGTCCAAGCGACCGATGGTGCACCCGTGGCTGCACTTCACGTCGTCTGCGTAGATCTCCAGCTCGGGCTTGGTGTACACCTTGGCGTCTTCGCCCAGCAGAATGTTGGCGTTGCTCTGGTAGGCGCGCGTGCGCTGGGCGTCCTGCTTCACGTACACCTTGCCATTGAACACGCTTGTGCCTTTACCCGCCACGATGCCCTTGTAGAGCTCGTCGCTGGTGCAGTCCGGCACGTCGTGACCGATGTAGGTGTGGTTGTCGCAGTGCGTGGTGCCGTTCAGCAGGTACACGCCGTTCAGTTCGGCATGCGCTTCGGGACCGGCGAGCGACACCTTCACCTCGTTGCGGACCAGTGCGCCATCCAGCGTAGTGGTGCTGATGCTGAAGTGGCCTTTCGCCTCCACGCGCACCCCCTCGAAGCTGATGTTCGCCGGACCATTGACCTCGTGCTGCAGCTTGTGGATCGTGAGGCGCGCGCCTTCGCCCACCACACATTCGCGCACGCTGTTAACGAAGGCCTCGGGCGTGTCCAAGGCGATGTGCTCGATGATCAACTCCGCTTCGGCCCCTTCATGCAGCATGAACAGGTCGCGCGGTTGCATGAGGATGGGCCGATGATCATCGGCCTGCACCACATGCAGCACATGGATCGGCTGCTCCACCTTCACGCCCTTGGTCACCAGCAGGATGAGGCCGTCGGTGGGCGCGGCGGTGTTCATGGCCGTGAAGAGCCGGTCGCCGGTGGGTGCCAGCGTGCCGTAGTGCTCCTTCACGGGGCCGTGCGCGAGGTGGTGCTGCAGGCTGTCGAGGACGATGCCCTTCCCGGCCTTCAAGTCGTCGCTGAGGTCTGCGCGGAAGTGTCCGTTCACGAAGACCACGCGCAGAGCATCGAACGGCAGACGCGCAGGCAGTGCCACGTTCGCATCGCCCTTCGGCGCGGCGTACGGCTGGTTGAACAGCTTGGCCACGCGGGTGTATTTCCACGCTTCGGTCTTGCTCGTGGGGATGGGCAGGGCCTGCGCCTGGGCCAGCGCTTCGGCGGCACCCGGCCAGGTGGAGCCTTCGAGTAGCGGCAGCACGGTGGCCTTGGGGTCGGTTATTGTTGTGCTTGTCATGCCGTTGGGGCGGACGATCGTCCGCCCGTACATCATTTATCCCTTCACCCAATCGTAGCCCTTCGCTTCCAGCTC
>Ga0315900_10010665_pt1 | contig 11469 bp, 8 predicted proteins | sample LakEriMetagenome_FD_203521 | JGI IMG/M metagenome (GOLD analysis project Ga0315900, IMG submission 203521) | Freshwater fungal communities from buoy surface, Lake Erie, Ohio, United States - Buoy 12 MA114 | ecosystem: Environmental > Aquatic > Freshwater > Lake > Lake biofilm | place: USA: Lake...
CTCCAGTAGTTCATAACCACTGGTTACTCGTTCATGCGCGCTCAAAATTGTACGGCGCATATCAGCGGTAATGACGTTAATCTGTTTAGATACACCGCGAACCTCTTCTGCAACGATCGCAAACCCCTCTCCAGATTTGCCAAAGTGAGCGGCTTCGATGGTTGCATTGAGTGCCAGAAGATTTGCTTGCCTGCTGATATCATTGATTCTGGTGATGAAGGGTTCAAGCTGTGTAAGCTGGCTGACGGCTTCTTCAATCTTGTAAGTCAGGTCGATCGAGAGCTTCGAGTGGTTGAGCATATTCTGTGTAAAGCTACGAAATGATTCGGAAAAGAGGCAGGTTAGCTTATCCAGCGGCAGGCTATGGTTGCCGACGGGGATTAAGCTAATAAGTTGAGCAATCTCGGAAAGCTGATCGCTCTGGTATTTGATGCCTGAAGCAAGTGTGAAATGCTGATCCTTAATATGAGCTAAGGAATGGATCACCTGCTGCCAATCATCTTCTACGCACGATGGAGCTGAGGCAGCAGAAAGCTCACCGCCCGAATGGTCAGAAACAGTTGTGTCATTTTTCATGCCAATGCCATCTATGGTAGATATATTAGTGTCAATATCTTCCAATGGTTGTGTATTGGTGCAAAAAAAATCAGTAGGTTGTTTCATAGATTGTCCGGTTATAGATGGGTTGTTCGAGTCTTGCGGATCGCCCATGTAAATTAATAATGGATTGAAACTGAGAGCGAGATAACTGGATAGGCCGTTTTAACACACGCCACTCAACGCCTTCTGTGCAAGGGGGAGAAGTCAGCGAGCCAGAGTAGCTATAATAGCCAAAGGAAGACGGCAGCAGTGACAATGGATTGAAAGACGCGCTGCTTGTGGAAGATACCGCCTGAGGCCATTTGGCAAGCAGGTCTTTCAATGCTGCATTCTCGTTGCCGTAATCTGCAAAAATCGCAAGATGCAGCCGATGGCCTTTGTCATCTTCATGAATAAGCTGGATCTCCAGAGGGTAAAATACCTCACGAATCATGTGCTCACTTGGGCTATGAAACTCCGCCGCTATTAGCCTGAAACGCTTTTTATCGATACTCAGTGTATTGCCTTGATTAAACTCCAGCCTAACCATCTGCTCTGTAGCTAGAACACGGGCTATGGTAGTGCGATAGTTAAAGATAAGTTTGGGTAGCTCTTTTGTTTCAGTGCGGGAGATAATAATCGGCGATTGCATGGTGCCGCCGTCGCACAGGGCATTCTCACTTGAAATTTGTGACCATAAATCCTGTCCATTCTCCATGCCGTCATAACTCCACGAGGTGTTATTCCTCGCGAGCGCAACGTCCGCAAACATGAACGCAAAAGAACAAAATAGAAAAAATAATGAACGCATGATCACAGCTATACCATATTATTCCAGAAATATATTAGTTGTATTAACATACAATTAATATCGCAATGGTTGAAATCAGGTTTCGCTCTGTTGCTCCTGTTTTACACGCTCGCCCCACTCGGCGACCAGTTTTTTCTGGAAGCGTTCCAGCCTGCTTATCTGATACTCACAATAAAGGATCACCAGAAAACGCGCAATATAACTGCAGAGAAATAGCAGGCTCCAGCCCGCTGCTGCACCACAATAAACCACAAGCCACGCGATTGGATCGGTCATGAGTGACATGGCATCGTATGGCTGCATGCTAGCGGCGGCCAGCAGCATCGGCAATACATATGGCATGAGTGCAGCCATATTACATAGAAGGACTACGCGAAACGCTGATTTGTGCACATCACGATCAATAAAATAAGCAACGATAGAGGGAAGTGTTGCGATGAGAATAAAGATAAAGCCAAATTTCAGCACCACAATGCCGATGATGCATGAAAAACCCAATGAGGCAACAAGCAGTGGATTTGCAGTTGGGGCGGGGCTAGCCATGAGTTATTCTATCCACATATGAATAAAAATCACTATAAAACCGGTATATGCCAGTGACTTTGCAATCATATGGCCGACTGTTTTAGTATATTCGTCAATCACATGTTCTTTTTGATAAAAAGCGATTTGCTGAATATTGTCCTTGTAGGTTTGTATGGCTTTGACAAAACCTGACATATCTGCAACGGCATAGTTACTGTGAATAATAATTTCTGAGATATTCTGTGTATAGCCGGTTTTAGCGCATTGCACTGCCACCAGCTTGACTTTGGAGCGCAGAGTGCGGCTTCTGATAATATCGAGCACCGGCAACACCCGAAAGGCAAGCCAATGTGCCAGCCCCGGACATTGCAGGTTGTTGCAGCGGGATTGTGCCAGCGAGATGATATGCAGTGCCATGCTGTTTTTGTCGGTGGCGAGGCTGGGATGAGGAATCAGCTGATGAAGCTTGATTTCGTGCATCACCGAAATGCGTGAGGCTATAAAGGCTGCAAGATGCAGATCAATTGCCTCCTGTGATCGGTAGGAGGCGCCAGCAATTGCATCTAGATGCATTAAAAGTGTGGGGAGTGTGGTGAGATATTTTTTATCACACAGGGGGCTTCGGCAAGGAAGGTTGGGGTTGAGCTCGTACAGCATGCGCTCATGACCAAAACCATAGCCCACGTTTCGTGCAAACATTCGTATATGATCCAGCTTGAGCAGCATCTGTTTAACAGACTCCGGCACGACATAGTCTGAGCCAGGGCGCGTATCGTTCCAGTGAAGATGCATGCTGAGTTCTGTGAACTTTGAGAGCAGCCTGAGCTCTTCCGTGGCTTGCTGATTCATCAGTTCAAGGTAGAGAGAATCAACGCCATCGAGGAAAAAAGACAGCGTGCCGATGCGTATGGGGCCTTCGGGGTCAAAAAGCAGGATCATTTTCATGATCTGCTCGTTGACATGAACCTGATTTTTAACACTTGCATCAGAGACAATCTTTTTGATTTTCTTGAGTGTCTCTGAAAGCTCTTTGTTACGTAGATTAAGAATAACCCACTGAATCAAACGGTCTGTGCGCATCAGCTCAATCGCCTGATTCCAGTTGAGAAAAAGATAGTGCGCAAGCTCTGCACGGCTGGAAATACTAGCGCCACCAAATTCAAACGGGCGCGCTGATTCTGAGGGCGCTGACGGCAACATGATGTTGGAACGTTTGCCATCCAGCCATTGTTTGAGGTTTCGATAGTTCCAGCGCTCGTTGATATTACCGCTGAGTAGACCGCGCAGAAGATCGGTAAACATTTCTGGTGGTTCTTTGCCTCGCATCAGCGCGGCATAGGCGCCGTCTTTGAGGATTTTTTTCTGTAATGATTCGGTGGTGTAGCCACTGAAATGGTTTGAACCATAAAGCATGTAGATGGTCAAAATAGCGAGGGCATAATAGTCGTGCTCAACGCGACCCTCGCCCTTGGCGGCAGGGTGCGCCTGCATGCGATAAATCGGGTCGAAATAAAATGGCTGGCTGAAGCCGCTTGGTTCAGACAGGCATTCACCGAGCATGGGATACTCGCCATAATAGATATTATCAGGACGGATGGCGCCATGAGTCACGCCCATTTCTGCAAGCTGCCCAATGACAGTAATCAGCGGCGAGAGAATATTCCGGCTGACGAATGACTCGCTGATACGGCCACTGACACCTGCCATAAGTTCCGAGAGCTTCTGGCCGACTGGACGAGTATATATCAGCACAAACTGCTCGGTGCCGTTCAGCGGGTTCATCAGAACACCGGCAGCTTTAAGCATCACAAAATGCTTATGCTCGAAATTGAGTAATTTTTTAATCGCAGTGTGACGCTGATAGGTGCCGGGCTTGCACACAAGCGCATAAAGATTGCTGTCGCCTTCTACGAGGTCGTCAGCGTGATAGGCGGTGGCTGTCTGCGTATTATACGCAGGCACCGGATGGTTGAAGTCCACGCGAAAACGACCATCCAGAACATCACCAGCATTGTTGCCTGGGGGTTGGTAGCCAGCAAAGAAATCGCTGATAAGTGTGGGTAATTTATTGTCCTGCGCGTTGGGAGCGCTGGAATCTCTGTCTGGTTTTGATAAATTATCCTGAGCTGCAGAAGGGGTGGCCATAACGCAATTATCCTGATCCTGATGCAGACTAAACCACACCCCTTAATGAAAGGTGAAAGCACTGGATCAGGCTACTGCATTTTTATTCGCCAGCCTGTTTATAAAGTCTTATTTTAGGCTGGCAGCACTAATCCGCAAATGGATCGCGCACCATGATCGTATCTTCACGATTGGGGCTGGTGGATAAAAGGGCTACCTGACACTCAATGAGCTCTTCAATGCGGCGGATATATTTAATGGCCTGCGCAGGAAGTTCAGCCCAGCTGCGTTTGCCACGGGTGCTTTCACTCCAGCCCGGCATGGTTTCGTAAATCGGCTCAACATTTGCCTGAATCTTCTGGAGTGCGGGCAGGTAATCGTAGTGCTGCCCTTGGTAGCGGTATCCAGTGCAGATTTTGATCTCGTCGAACCCATCAAGCACGTCGAGCTTCGTTAAAGCAATGCCGGTGATACCGCAGATTTTGATGGCCTGACGAACCAGTACGGCATCAAACCAGCCGCAGCGACGGGCGCGTCCTGTCACTGTGCCAAACTCGTGGCCGATTCGGCCGATATTCGCACCGATTTCATCGTGCAGCTCGGTTGGGAACGGGCCGCTGCCAACGCGTGTTGTGTAGGCTTTGGTGATGCCAAGTACATAGCCGATCGAATTAAGCCCCATCCCAGAGCCAACAGTTGCGGTGCCGGCCAGTGTGTTGGAAGAGGTCACAAAAGGATAGGTGCCGTGATCCACATCCAGCATTGCGCCCTGAGCGCCTTCAAAGAGAATTCTTTTGCCTTGTGTTTTCAGATCATGCAGCAAGCGCCAGACAGGCGTTGCATGGCTGAGAATGACGGGAGCAATTTCCAGCAGTGGTGTGAGCATCTCATCCACACTGACACGCGGCGCTTTCGCCGCATCCATGAGTGCATTGTGATAAGCAACAAGGGTTTCGAGCTTTTCACGCAGCAAATCAGCATCCGCAAGATCGCACACGCGAACCGCGCGGCGCGCCACTTTATCTTCATAAGCTGGGCCAATACCGCGCCCTGTGGTGCCGATTTTGCCTTTGCCGCGAATGGTCTCTGCCGTGAGATCGACTTTCTGATGCACCGGCAGAATGAGCGGCGCATTTTCTGCGATTTTGAGATTGTCTGGTGTGATGGTGACACCAAGCTGGCTGAGCGTGCGTATTTCAGACAGTAAAGCAAATGGATCCACTACCACGCCATTGCCAATGATGGAGAGCTTGCCTTCTCGAACAATACCGGAAGGCAGCAGGGATAGTTTATAGGTTTTTCCATCAATCACCAACGTGTGGCCTGCATTGTGGCCGCCTTGAAAGCGCACAACAACGTCGGCACGCTCCGACAGCCAGTCCACTACTTTTCCTTTGCCCTCATCCCCCCATTGTGAGCCGATGACCGCGACATTTGTCATGATTTTTTTCCTGTTACTGGTTGAAGTATTCCGTCTGAAAATAAGGCCATACAGCCAAGCGCCTGTGCTTGCTCCTGCAGCGGTATGGCAAGGTGAACGCCCTGAATTGTGATATAGCCTTCCTGCTGCAACCGCTCCAGATCAGCGCGAGGAGTGCCGGGGCTGAGTAATATTTTTTTTGCTGGCGTCGGCGCTGGAATGGATGCCATCACCGTTTCAAGATACAGGGTAAAGCCGGTTGCGCTTTCGTTTCCTGCGGCGCTCTGAATGGTGTAGCGGCCGCCGCGCCCAATTTCCACGCTGCTGCCGGGCAGGAAAAAAGAAAAGCAAGGCCCGGTATGGTAATTCATGGCCGTTGTTTCAGTGATGTCTAGCGTGATGTTCCAGTGGTCAGGAGCTTCAGCAAGCACCGCGTCAACCACCGTCACAAGCTCGGCAACCTTGCCCTCAATCGAGGCGGGAAGTTTGATGCGGGCAAGCGAGGCTAGCGCGTTGCGCGCTGGGCCAGAAACTTTCATCAGTGCGATCAGAAGGTCGCGTTGATCAAATGGATAGCTGGCGACGGCCGCCGTGTCTTTCTGCTGCACAGCCTTAAGCAGCTGTTCTCTGGTTTCTTCAGAAAGTGGTGTGTCATTCAGCAGCTGGGTTACCAGCGGTGGCAGGCTGATATCAATCGATAAATCGACGATGCCGATACGCCGAAGTGCGTGTGCTGCCACCATCACCACTTCTGCATCGGCCTGTGGATGCGACACGCCTATCAGCTCAATTCCCACCTGCCTCAGCTGGCGATAGCTGCTCAGCGCCTGGGCTTTCATGCGCATGATCAAGCCATGGTAGCAGAGCCTCAGCGGCCTTGCTGCGTCTGCCAGTCGGCTGCTGGCAATGCGCGCGATCTGCAGGGTCATATCCGGGCGGATGCCCATCACCTTCAGCGCTGCAGGATCCATCACGCGGAAAATCTGGTCAGACAGGCTGGCGCCACGGCCGGCAAGCAGATTGTCACTGAACTCGAGCAGCGGTGGTGACACCTGCTCGTAGCCATAAGATTCAAAAACATCAAGTAGTTGAGATGAAAGCTGGGTTTCTTGCCGTGCGTAGGGTGGCAATAAATCGTAGCAACCGGTGGGTAACAAGGCCTGACTCATGACGCTGGTGTAGTTTATCTGCCGTATATGTCAACTAAACATTTGTTTGTTCGTGTTTTTTCCATGACTTAACACTCAATGGAATGGTGCAGATATAAGCGATGCTGATGACCACAAGAAACCACCATGGTTCAATGATAAACAAAGCGAGCAGCAGACTTCCCACAATCATGAACGGAGGGATATATTCTGTCTTGATGCGTATTTTCTTACCTGAAAACGTTGGTATTCTGCTGGCCATGAGCGTTGCCACGATAATCATGTGCGCCATGATTAGAAAATGCGGAGGCTGTGCATGAATCTGCAGGCTCAGAATCAAAGGCAGCAGGCAGAGAATGCCCCCCGCTGGAGATGGTACGCCAATAAAAAACTGTTTTTTCCATTCTGCTTCTTTTTCCTCAAACAGGCCGGTATTAAAACGTGCCAGCCGCAGCGCAGTGCAGACCGAGAAAAAAAGCACAACCGCCCACCCAATGCCTTGAATGTCGTGCAGCGCCCACATATACATTACCAGTGCCGGTGCCACACCGAAGCAAAGAAAATCAGAGAGAGAGTCCAGCTGCGCGCCGAAATTGCTGGTGGCGCCGAGCATGCGCGCTACCCTGCCATCCATACCGTCAATGATGGCTGCGGCAAGTAGAAAGCCCACCGCCATTTCCCACCTTTCAAGCATGGCGAACCGGATGGAAGAAAGGCCGCAGCACATGCCCGCGATGGTAATCATGTTTGGAAAAAGTCGGGAGATAGGCTGCTCGCCGCGCAGTCGGCGGCGGATGCGGTCATCACGGCGACGGAACTGCATTAGTGGCGCGTCCCAACGCGCTCACCTTCATGGCTCTTGAGATCGGCAATGACCGTCTCGCCGCCAACAGCGCGCTGGCCAACAATGACGAGCGGGGTGGCCTCAGGCGGCAGGTAAATATCCACGCGGCTGCCAAAGCGGATAATGCCGAATTTTTCGCCGGTTTTGACAGACTGGCCTTCCTTCAGGTCGCACAGAATTCTGCGCGCTACTAATCCTGCGATCTGCACCACGCCAATGGTCTGGTCGTCCGGCATGGTGATTTTAATCGACTGGCGCTCATTTTCTTCGCTGGCCTTATCCAGCGCTGCGTTGAAAAATGCGCCTTCATGATAGTGCAGTTTGCTGATGGATCCTTCAATCGGGATGCGGTTGACGTGCACATCAAACACATTAAGGAAAATGCTCACGCGCGTGCGCTCGCCTGCGCCGAGATCAAGCTCAGCCGGAGGTACGGATTTAACAATTTTCTGAACCACACCATCCGCCGGGCTGACAATCAGCCCCTCGCGCATGGGGGTGACGCGTTTAGGATCGCGAAAGAAATACACGCACCATGCGGTCAGAATCAACCCCACATAGCCGAAAAAAGAGTCAATAAAGCTGAGCAGCAGCGAAACGACGGCAAAAATAGCGATAAACATCCAGCCAGCGGGGTGGATGGGAACCATCACGCTTTTTATGGTTTCGAGTAAGTGATTGTCTTGATTGCTCATGTGTTCCTGCCTTTTCTTTGACGCGGCTTATACATCACTTGTCAGTTTTTCGGAAGGTTTTTTTGCCAGATGATGGCAAACAGATTCAGCAAATAGTGTGGCGGCTGAAGGACTTTTACCCAGCCATCGCTGCAGCAGCGAAGGTTCACGAAGGCCAGCCCTTAGCGCATTTTTCATCGTGGATCTTATGGTTTCTGCCATCGCTTCCTGCCCGGTATGTTCAAGCAGCATCGTTGCGGCGAGCAGGGCTGAGGCGGGTGTTTCATCTGCGGCTTCGAACATGGCAAAATCATCATTCACATGGCTAATTGCTCGGATGGCGGCATCATCGTCGATGCTGATGCCATATTCTTCGCGGTGTTCATCGCCAAGGCCAAAATGAGCACGGATCACGCTGCACACATGCTCATAGCCCTCTTTCGATGGCAGGTGAGATCCGCCAATCAGCAACCTGCGTGTGCGGGTGAGTGATGAAAATGAAGAAGGCAGGATGCCTTTATTGTAATCCATGCCATAGATGCGGCTGCCGACCTCAATGGTCTCGATGGTAAGCTGCGCACCAGCCTCACGAAGCACCAAGAGCGCGGCATCGATGAATTCTGGGAAATCCTGGTCGCCGTAGGCAATGGTAACCGGAATACTCATGCCAGAAGAGCGGTGATTTTAGCCATGGCGGCATCAATTTTAGCTACATCCGGCCCGCCGCCTTGCGCCATGTCTGGCTTGCCGCCGCCGCCTTTGCCGCCCAGCTCAGCAACCGCTGCTTGAACCAGCGCCACCGCGCTGATCTTTTCACTATGCGGTTTATTCACACCGACCACGACCGAGGCCTTACCATCCATTTGCGTCATGACAGCCACGATATCAGCCTGTTTTAAATAGCCATTCGCTACATCGCGCAGCTCTTTGGGATCCAGCCCATCAAACGCCTTGCCAATGAATTGATAGGCGCCAATGGTTTCAGGCTTTGCCTCAGCATCGCTGCCCAGCGCCAGCTGTTTTTTGGCATCGGCTAGCAACTTGTTGAGCTTGCGATTTTCTTCCTGAAACGTTGTAAGGTGCTGCTCAAGTTTGGAGCACTCACTGCTTGCCAGCGCTGTAAGGCCGGAAAGAGGCGCTTGTTTCAGCTGAGCAGCGTCAACACTCACTGCGCCGAGTGATTTAATGGAGTTTATTTTTCCGAGTTTAGTTTGAACTTCCGCCAGTTCATGGTGAAGTTTGAGGTGATCGGCATGAAGTGCCTGCGCTTTTGCCTGCAATTCCTGCAAACGATCGAGCCAGAAGCGGCGCACATTTTCGCCGGTCGTCGCCTCGATACGGCGAATACCCGCAGCAACCGAACCTTCCGAGGTGATTTTAAACAGCTGGATATCCGTGGCATCACGCACATGGGTGCCGCCGCAAAGCTCCACGGAGTAAGCGCTGCCATCAGGCTGTTTGCCTATGCTCAGCACGCGCACTTTATCGCCATATTTTTCACCAAATAACGCCATGGCGCCTGCCTCAATCGCGGCTTCTGGCGCCATTTCGCGGCAGTCCACGGCGCCGCCGCGCGCCACAACCTCATTGACCGCGGTTTCAATCCACGCCAGCTCCTCTGCGCCTACGGCCTTAGGGTGGCTGATGTCGAAGCGCAGCCGGTCATCAGCCACGAGAGAGCCTTTTTGTGTGACATGCGCACCTAGCTTATCGCGCAGCGCCTTGTGCAGCAGGTGGGTAACGGAATGGTTGGAGCGGATACGATTTCGGCGGTTGGTATCAATCACCGCATGCACCACATCCCCAACACTCAGCGGCGCGGTGAGCTTGGCCTGATGGACAATAAAGTCCTCCAGCGGCTTCTGCGTATCCACGATTTCTGCAATATTGGTAAAACGACCCGTATCGCCAACCTGACCGCCGGACTCGCCATAAAACGGCGTCTGGCTCAGCACAATAAAGACCTCGTCGCCAGCTTTCGCTCCAGCGACTTCTTCAGCGCCGCTGACAATAGCCAGCACTTTGCCCTGTGCTTCGTCCTGATCGTAGCCCAGAAACTGCGTGCTGCCGATTTTTTCTTTCAGCTCAAACCAGATGCGGCTGGTGGCAACATCGCCGGAGCCTTTGTGCGCGGCGCGCGCCATTTCGCGCTGGCCTTCCATGGCTTTTTCAAAACCCTCTGTATCCACGGTAATGCCGCGCGATTTAAGGATATCCTGCGTCAGATCCAGCGGGAAACCATAGGTATCATAAAGCTTGAAAGCTGCATCTCCCGGCAGGCTTTGGCCATGCACGAGTTTTTCTGTTTCTTCTTCCAGCAATTTCAGGCCGCGACCCAGCGTTTCCTTGAAGCGCTCTTCTTCCTGTTTCAGGTTTTCAGTGATTACGGCCTGAGCGCGGATGAGCTCTGGATATTGGCCGCCCATTTCTTTAACCAGCGCTGGCACCAGCTGATACATTAGTGGATCTTTGCAGCCGAGCTGATGCGCATAGCGCATGGCGCGGCGCATGATGCGGCGTAGCACATAGCCGCGGCCTTCGTTAGAGGGCATCACGCCATCGGCCATTAAAAAACAGCTGGAACGAAGATGATCAGCAATGACTTTGTAGGCTGCAGGCTCTCCACCACTGCCTGCTTTGGCAGCAATATCGGCAATAAGATATTTGAATAGATCGGTGCTGTAGTTGTCATGCACGCCCTGCATCACGGCGGTGATGCGCTCCAGACCCATACCGGTATCAATCGAGGGTTTGGGCAGGTTGATACGTTTGCCGCCTTCCAGCTGCTCGTATTGCATGAAGACCAGGTTCCAGATTTCGACAAAGCGATCGCCGTCCTGATTCGGTGAGCCGGGCGGGCCGCCGTCAATGTTAGTGCCGTGATCATAAAATATTTCGGAGCAGGGGCCGCAGGGGCCGGTATCGCCCATCGACCAGAAATTATCGCTGCTGGCGATGCGGATGATTTTGTGGTCGGCAAAGCCGGTGAGCTTTTTCCAGATGTTCCACGCGGCGTCATCATCATGATAGACAGTCACGCAAAGCTTTTCCGGATTCAGACCATAGTCCTTGGTGAGCAGGTTCCAGGCGTGGTGAATGGCTTCTTCTTTGAAATAATCACCAAAGGAGAAATTGCCGAGCATTTCAAAAAACGTGTGGTGGCGGGCGGTGTAGCCAACGTTATCAAGGTCATTATGCTTGCCGCCGGCGCGAACGCATTTCTGGCTGGTGGCAGCGCGGCTGTAGGGGAGTTTTTCAGCCCCGGTGAACACGTTTTTAAACTGGTTCATCCCCGCGTTGGTGAACATCAGGGTGGGGTCATTGTGCGGCACAAGCGAGGAAGA